>Ga0209745_1000258_pt1 | contig 31182 bp, 24 predicted proteins | sample BarGraNGADG00312_FD_184495 | JGI IMG/M metagenome (GOLD analysis project Ga0209745, IMG submission 184495) | Arctic peat soil microbial communities from Barrow, Alaska - Barrow Graham LP Ref core NGADG0004-312 (SPAdes) (version 2) | ecosystem: Environmental > Terrestrial > Soil > Wetlands > Peat...
TCATCTGGTACACTTTCGGACAAACAACAGGGTATTTCAACCTGGCCGGCGAGATGAGACCTGACCCCTTTCTTGATGAGCTGACCTCTGCCTTTAACACTTCCGCCAATGAGTTCGGTCCGTTCAGGTTCTTCAATTCCGGTAACGGCAGGGAGTATATGGTCGCCGGCACCGAGGCGGAAGGCACCGGGCTCGATATTGTATTTACCAGGTACATACCTGTCTATTCACCTCTCCCTGTCATTCCTGATCCTGTCCCCGCAACTGTCTTCAATTCAGATTTTAATGATGTTTATCTATCACTCAGCCGGACGCTTGACACTGCATATTTCTGTTCCGACCGATTTGGTGATTTTGACATCTTCATGATGAAAAAGCCCTCAGGTTCAGGCCTCGACGAATGGTTCTCATCTGCACCCGCATCTCCTGTTGCAGTTGACAGTATCTGCAGCAGTTATAACGACAAGTGTCCGTATGTCTCAGGAAAATATATGCTTTTTGCATCGGACATGCCCGGAGGGTCAGGAGGTTTTGACCTGTACCTCTCTGTTTTCAGGGGCGGTAAATGGAGCTCCCCGGTAAATCTCGGACCGGAAATTAATACTTCAGCCAATGAGTACAGGCCGGTGCTGGGCACTGATCTGTATTTTGAAAACAGGTTTCTTATCTTCTCATCGGACCGTCCAGGGGGCAAGGGCGGTTACGATCTGTACTTTACCGGCATCGATCTCCCGGTGGAGTAATCCCTTATCTCCTGCAGGCCTGCAGAGTGTTCAGCAGCAATGACACTCTGGTCATCGGTCCTACTCCACCTGGTACGGGTGTGATAAATGAGCATCTGGGTGCCACATTCTCAAAATCGACATCGCCTTTCAGTCTCCACCCTGATTTTGTGCCGGGAGCTTCAACGCGTGTTGTGCCCACGTCGATAACCACTGCGCCATCTTTTACCATATCGGCTTTGATAAATCCCGGAAGCCCCAGCGCTGCGATTATTATGTCTGCTCTCCTCAGCACGGAGGCTATGTCGCGAGTGCGGCTGTGCACCAGCGTCACAGTGGCGTCGATACCTTTCTGAGACAGGAGGATGCTTACCGGCCTCCCTACGATGTTGCTCCTGCCGGCTACAACACACTCCGCTCCCTTCAGCGGGATATTATACCTTTTCAACAGCTCCATGATGCCTGCAGGAGTGGCTGACACCAGAGAGGGCAGGCCTGCAGTCATCCTCCCTACGTTGACAGGATGAAACCCATCAACGTCCTTCAGCGGGGAGATGTTTTCGATTATCTTATCTTCAGAGATATGATCAGGCAGAGGAAGCTGAACTATCAGTCCGTCAACCTCAGGGTCGTTATTCAGTTCCTCAACCTTTGCAAGAAGCTCGCGTTCGCTCACTGAGGTACTGAAGCGAACCAGTGTTGACCTGAAGCCGACTTCACCGCAGTCCTTTACTTTATGCGCCACGTAGGTTTCGCTGCCGCCGTCGTGACCGACGAGTACAGCAGCAAGATGAGGAACACGTATTCCTATCTCTTTCATGCTGTTGACCTTTGCAGCTATTTCAGATTTTATTTCATCTGCAGTTTTCTTCCCATCAAGGAGCTGATACATATGTGCGATTTTTATCTCTTGGGTGCCAGTTTTGACAGATCACCTCCCTTGGCTACCGTCTTCATTATTTTCCGTGTCTGGTCGAATTGTTTCAGGAGCCTGTTTATTTCCATCACCGTCGTGCCACTGCCCGCGGCTATTCGTTTTCTTCGGGTGCCGTTGAGAAGCATGGGATTTGACTTTTCTGCCGGGGTCATACTCGCGATTATAGCCTCAATGCTTTTAAAGGCATTTTCGTCAATATCAAGATCTTTAATGGCTTTGCCGACGCCGGGTATCATCCCCATCAGATCCTTCATGTTACCCATCTTCTTTATCTGATGTATCTGGGAGACAAAGTCGTTGAAGTCGAACTGGTCCTTGGCTATCCTCTTCTGAAGCTTACGTGCTTCAGTCTCATCATACTGCTCCTGTGCCTTCTCCACCAGGGAGACTATGTCGCCCATGCCGAGAATTCTGTCAGCCATTCTCTCAGGATAGAAGATATCAATGGCGTCCATCTTCTCACCGGCGCTGATGAACTTGACTGGTTTGTTGACCACGGCCCTTATCGAGAGGGCTGCTCCTCCCCGTGTGTCGCCGTCGAGCTTTGTCAGTACAACGCCATCGTAATCTATTCTCTCATTGAACTCAAATGCGGTGTTCACCGCATCCTGACCTGTCATTGAGTCAACCACAAAGAGTGTCTCATGCGGATTGGTTGCGCTCTTCACGGCAGCGATCTCGTTCATCATCTCCTCATCAACCGCCAGGCGCCCTGCCGTATCTATTATTACCAGGTCATTGCCATTCTTCCTCGCTTCCCTGACGGCGTTGCGCGCTATCTCCACCGGATTACGGCTGCCCTCCTCGGTATAGACAGGCACCTCTATCTGTGAGCCGAGTACCTTGAGCTGTTCTATGGCCGCAGGCCTGTAAACGTCGCCGGCCACAAGGAGCGGGTTTTTCCCGCGTTTGGTCTTAAGATATTTTGCCAGCTTGGCACTGAAGGTCGTCTTGCCGCTTCCCTGAAGTCCTGCAATGAGTATAATTGAAGGATTGGTCTTTATGTCTATATCCGTCTTCTCTCCTCCCATCAGGTGAACAAGCTCGTCATGTACAATCTTGATCATCATCTGTGAAGGTTTGACAGACTTGAGCACATTCTGGCCCATGGCCTGCTGCTTGACAGTATCGGTAAACTGTTTTGCTATTTTGAAGTTCACGTCGGCATCAAGCAGTGCCCGGCGAACATCTTTGAGAGTCTCGGATACATTTATCTCGGAGATGGTTCCTTCGCCTTTTAATATTTTAAAGGATCGTTCAAGTCTTTCGCTCAGGTTTTCAAACATAACTAATCGGATATTTTGGTATTACATTCTCTCGGGCGCTTCAATACCCAGCAGCCAGAGTCCTTTTTCAAGCACGGTGCCTGTAAGGGCTGAGAGTCTGAGTCTGAAGTCGCGTACTGTTTTGTCCTCCTCACCGAGGATGGAATAGTCGTGATAGAACTGGTTGAATTCCCTGGCCAGGTCGTAACAGTAATTGGCCAACAGGGCAGGACTCAGTTCTCCGGCGGCTTCCTTCACAACGGATGGAAAATCGTTCAGCAATTTTATGACACTTATTTCTTTGGGATTTGGGGTGAAGCTGTCATAGCTCTCCACACCATAGTTCACGGCGGTCTCTTCCGCCTTCTTCATCACTGATCTGATGCGGGTATAAGTGTACTGTATGAAGGGACCAGTATTACCGTTGAAGTCGATTGATTCTGCAGGGTTGAAGGTCATGTTTTTCTTCGGGTCGACCTTCAGTATGAAGTATTTCAGAGCCCCGAGGCCTATCTGTCTGCAAATATTCTCCTTCTCAGTCTCACTGTAACCGCCAAGTTTGCCGAGATCCTGTGACATTGTCCTTGCTGTGGCAGTCATCTCCTCTATCAGGTCGTCAGCATCGACAACCTTTCCCTCCCTTGATTTCATCTTTCCTTCCGGAAGCTCCACCATGCCGTAGGAGAAATGCAGCAATCCGCGGGCCCACCGGTATCCCATCCTTTGGAGGGTGAGGGCAAGTACCTGGAAATGGTAGTTCTGCTCATTTCCGACGACATAAATGTGCCTGTCGAAGTGGTAGTCGTTGTACCTTATCACTGCTGTACCCAGGTCCTGAGTGATATAAACCGCTGTGCCGTCAGATCTCAGCAGGAGTTTCTCATCAAGTTTATCAGCAGTGAGGTCGATCCACACTGAGCCGTCATCTTTTCTTATGAGGGTGCCTTCATCAAGTGCCCGGAGGACCAGTTCTTTTCCGGTTTTGTACGTCTCCGACTCGTAATATATTTTATCGAACTCCACGCCGAGGGCTTTGTAAGTCACTTCAAACCCTTCGTACACCCACGAGTTCATCATGTTCCACAGTGTCACAGTCTCCTCTTCACCGGCTTCCCATTTAAGCAGCATCTGGCGTGCGGCGATCATCAGCGGTGCATTGTCACGTGCTTCTTCGGGTGTTGATCCAGCAGCAACGAGTGCATCAATCTGTTCCTTGTATTTCTTTTCAAAGAGGACGTAATATTCGCCTACGAAATGATCACCCTTCATTCCTGCCGATGCCGGTGTTGCTCCGCTGGCAAAAAGCTGCCAGGCAACCATAGACTTGCAGATATGTATCCCCCTGTCATTGACGATATTTGTTCTTATCACCCTGTTCCCTGCAGCGCTGCATATCCGCGAAAGGGAGTACCCGAGGAGGTTATTCCGTATGTGTCCAAGGTGCAGTGGTTTATTGGTGTTCGGCGAAGAGTATTCAATGACCACTATTGCCGCATCTCTGCCCGGCTGAATGAAGCCATACTCCTTCTCTTCAGAAATTATTCCCAGTTGCCTGGCCCATACTGTGGGTGAAATGACGATGTTCAGAAATCCTTTTATTACATTGAACCCGCTCACAGCATCAATGTGTTGCGCCAGGTAATCACCTATATCCTTTCCTGTCTGTTCGGGGGATTTATGTGATATCCGGGTGATGGGAAAAGCTACCAGGGTCAGATCACCGGTAAACTCTTTCCTCGTCTTCTGTATCTGAAGGAGGTCATCAGTCACATCCGCATTGTACAGGCTTCTGATCGCCTCTCTGACACCCTTCCTGAGCAGGTCTTCCATCCTCATTTATTATCGCCTGCAAATATAGTATTTCCTTCGTAACTAAAGACCTCAGGTTATCGCCCATCAGAAGGGTGAATTGTTGAAAAAAGTTGATAACTAGTCATATTTTTTTGACGAAGGAATTTCACTGACATAAAAAACGAACTACCTTTATGAGGTTGCAAGGGCAATAAAGCAGGACAAGGGAAGGTATTGATCAGTATGGTTAAACTACAGGATATAAGGATTGAGGCTACATCCAAGACACCGATGGTGAGTTTTGTGGCAGAAACGGGTATATTGGCCTTTACGGGCAAATCATTACCGGAGAATGCATCATCATTTTTCGAGCCTCTTTATAAATGGGCAGGTGAATATGCCAAGAACCCCGCCGAGAGTACAAACCTGAAATTCAACGTTGATTATTTTAACACGTCCTCAGTCATCTGGATGGGAAAGATTCTGAAGACGCTGACCAAGATCAAAAAGAGCGATCATATACTTTTTGTACATCTTTACTTTGATATTGAAGAGTACGATTCCATGGGTGAGGAAGATGTCAGGGAATCTCTGTCTCCGTTCCTCGATGTTACGGCTGATGCCACATGCAGTGTAGGTATAAGGCTTTACGGCATTGATGAAGACGGAAACACCATTAAGGAAAATATCGTACTTATCTAACTGTTTTTTTCCTCTTTTTTACCGTTTTTTTAGTTTACCTTTACGGGTGATAACAGCTGTTTTATGAAAACGGTTAATATTATCTTAGTGACATTAATAATCCCGCTTATGAACATCAACGGACAGGAAGCCGGCCATGACAGGCAGCCTGCAGTGGCAGGCAGCTTTTATCCTGCCGGCAGCGACAAGCTAAATAGTGAACTCGCAGGATATTTCAATTCATTTAAAAATGTTTCTTCCGCTAACAGGGTGAGAGCACTGATTTTGCCGCATGCCGGTTATGTCTATTCGGGACACACTGCCGCGGCCGGTTATGCAGCCGTACCTGAGGATGCAGAGTATGACAATATATTTCTTATAGGAGTGAGCCACAGGTATTCATTCGAAGGTGCCGCTGTGTTCACCTCAGGAAATATGGTGACACCGCTTGGTACAGTACAGGTGAACAGGGCCCTGGGCGACGAACTGGTCAGCAAAAGCAAATGGTTCATTAAGATGGATGACGCGCACAAGTCGGAGCACTCACTGGAGGTTCAACTTCCCTTCATCCAGTTTCACTTCAGCAAAACCCCGATGGTAGTACCGATACTGCTGGGCACACGCAATATCACCATGCTTGATCTGATAGCCTCAGAACTCAGCCCCTGGTTCAATGAACGAAACTTGTTTATCATAAGCAGCGATTTCTCGCATTACCCATCCTATACTGAAGCAGTCAGGGCAGACAAGCTCACCAGTGATGCTATTGTGACCGGCGATCCTGATGTTTTCCTCAAGACCATCAGGGATGTTGAGGCTTCCGGAATTGACAACCTCTCCACAGCCATGTGCGGGTGGATGGCAGCGCTGGTTCTCCTGTACCTCACTGAAGATGAGAGCAGCCTGAGACTCCGTAATGTCGAATATACAAATTCAGGCGATTCTCCTCACGGGGACAGGGATCAGGTGGTGGGATACAATGCCATTGTTGTGGATGAGAAGGCACCTGAAGCACATAAGCTTGCTCCTATGGATGAGTTTTCGCTGACAGCTGAGGAGAAGAAGACCCTGCTGGGCATTGCACGCGAATCTATCTCTGCAAAACTCAAAGGAACGAAGCCACGCACCGTTGATACAGGAAAGCTGACACCCCGGCTGAAAGAGCCGCTGGGAGCATTTGTCACAATTACCATTGATGGTAATCTGCGGGGTTGCATCGGACGGTTCACCTCTCCTGATCCCCTCTGGGAAGTCATCGGTACAATGGCCCGGGAGGCAGCATTTGATGACCCGAGGTTCTCTCCCCTTACAACCGCCGAATACCCTGATATACACCTTGAGATATCAGTCCTTGGCCCGATGAGAAAGATTAATGACATAAATCAGATAAAGATCGGAAAGCACGGTATCTACCTCAAAAAAGGTGTCAGATCCGGCACCCTTCTGCCCCAGGTGGCTACTGAAAGGGGTTGGAGCGTGACCGAGTTCCTCGGCTGCTGCGCTCGTGATAAGGCGGGCATTGGCTGGGACGGATGGAAAGATAAGGATACTGAGATTTTTACCTATGAAGCCTATGTCTTCGGTGAATAAGATATAACGTGATGTATCATGTTCTTCCGATAGGACTGACCACTCTCGTAATTTATCTGTTTACTCTTTCCCTTTCTTCAACCGGATTCCTTGATAAGCAGTCTCACCGGCTCTTCTGGAACTGGGTGCTGCTTGCAACCTTTCTGACAGCCGGTTTATTCGGCCTGTTCATGGCGCTGAAAATCACCTACAAGTGGAACATACCTTTTTCCGGGCAGCTGCTTCACTGGCATGTGGAGATCGGCATCGCAATGGCGTTCGCTGCAATAATTCACCTGACCTGGCATCTGCGCTATTATTTCGGAAAAAACAAACGCAGTGACGCGGCAAGTGCAAGGGAAGCTCATGCAAATCAGGAGCTGAACGGTAATGCTGCTGCGAAGCTGCTTATGCTGACAGGGTTTGCGAGCTCAGCGGTACAGTTTATTCTCATGCGCGAAGCGGTCATTCTCGGGGGCGGAACAGAAGCTTCTGCAGGCTTCTTCCTGTGGCTCTGGCTGATCATAGCCGCTGCCGGTGCCATCACAGGAGGAAGGTCCGGTATAAATGACCTGAGAAAGATGATGTGGACACTCCTTGCAGGCATGACTCTGGCACCGCTCTTTCTTCTGTTTATGAACAGAATTCTCCTGGCGCCCGGCGAGTCACCCTCTGTGCTTAAGACCCTGGCCATAATTTCATTGAGTGTGGCCCCCGTTACCTTCATCTCATCATTCATCTTCATCAGGTTGTCTGCGATGAGGCAAATTGACAGCGCAATCGTGCCGGGCAGCAGTTTCAGTACCGAGACGGCAGGCTCGGTAGCTGCCGGGATACTCACAACCATCGCCGTTACCCTTTACATCTCCAACTATCAGCTATATATTATCATTCTGCTTTTATCCGTGAGCCTTGTAGTTATGCTCACTGGCTACCCAGCCAGAGTTCGCCGGACAGCGTTGACAGGTGCTTTTCTGTTGGCGGTGATTGTGTTGATCTTTAGCCCTGACCCCGCTATAAGGAGTGTGCTTCTGCGGGGTGTGAAGGCAGACAAGAGCACAGATACGCCTTACGGAAATATCACCACCGGTACCTACGGGGGCGAGTCTGTCATTTTTTATGACCACAGGCCTCTCTTTTTTTCGGGCGATATCATCAGGGCTGAGGAGAATATTCACTATGCACTTCTCCAGAGAGATAAGTATGAGAAGGTAATGGTGATCTCCGGGGGCCTGATGAAGCATATCGAACAGCTCGAAAAACATGACATAGGTGAGGTGTTATACCTTGAACATGACCCTGGAATTATCGCTGCCGAAGGTGCGCGCGACACACTGGCCGGCAGAATGCCAATAAGCGTCAGAAAAAGCGATCCTCTTTCCTTCATGAGGAGAAACAGTGATGTATTCGATGCCGTGCTGCAGCTCATACCCCCGCCTGCCACGTTATCAGTCAACAGGTACTTCACCATTGAATATTTCAGGGTGGTAAAGGAACATCTCTCTCCCGGAGGGCTCTTCCTGTGTACGCCGATGCCTTACTATAACTATTCCCCTGAAAGCTACAATAAGGGATTTTCTCCGGTATACAACGCACTGAAAGAGGTCTTTGGCCATGTAGTACTGATACCCGGATCATTGCTTTATGTCATTGCATCAGACAGTCCTCTTTCAGATTCAATATCCGTACTGGCCGGAAGAAGCGGAATTCAGAACAGTTACGTGAACGGTGATTATCTTAATGATGATGAGTCGAGGCGTAAGAGCGGGCAGATCATTACGCAGGTTGACACCACAGCCGGTTTCAATACTGCAACCAGGCCCGTATCATCGTGGTTCACCAATGTGCTGCTACTTGAGAGCAAAGGTATTAGTGGCGGCGTTTTTGCAGTGATGGTTCTGATGGTTATCATCCCCTTTGTTTTTATACGAAGGGGCGGCCTGATGATGTTTGCCTCTTCCGCAGGACTGGCCGGCTTTGGCATGATAATAATCTTTATCGTGCAGATGACGGTTGGTAACATTTATTTACTCTCCGCTCTCGTACTTACGCTGCTAATGGCGGGACTTGCTGCCGGAGCAGGCTGGAGCCGCATCAGCGCAGCCGGGCCGATGATGATCTGTACTGCGCTCCTGGCTGTCATATATGGTGTCACAGGATTTCTTGCACCCTCGTTTGTCACGGCAGCTCCAGGCATTGTATTACCTGTCATAGTCATTTTCCTGCTTGTGGCCGGGTTCCTCACAGGGTCAGTGTACCGGATACTGACATTATCAAACATTCAGGGAATGACCGGGAGGGTATATGCCTCCGACCTGGCCGGATCAGCACTGGGTTACCTGACAGTATCAACTGTGCTTGTACCACTGGCAGGAATAAGTAATGTATCTTTTATTCTTGCAGCCCTTATTTTAATCGCCGGAATTATTGTATCAGTGCCCATTAAGCATTAGCTTTATGGTCACCAACCCAGACACGCATGACATTAGGAGTCAGAGGCAGAAAGATCACACGAAGGACATTCGCCAGGCAGGGTTCGCTGGCGGTGGCAGCCAGTGTCATTGCTCCTTTGAGCCTTCAGGGCATGAAGCCGGCGCCAAAAGAAAGGCTGGCAATGTTCCAGGAGGAGAGCGCCCGCGGTGTAGTTTGCAAGATCTGTCCCAACGAGTGTACGCCGAAAGAAGGTGAGTTAAGTGACTGCCACAACAGGGTCGTCAGAAAGTCAAAGCTTTACACCATGGCCTTTGGTAACCCGTGTGCGGTGAATATTGATCCTGTTGAGAAAAAACCACTCTATCATTTTCTTCCGGGGTCAACAGCATATTCCATCGCAACTGCCGGATGCAATTTTGCCTGTCTCAACTGTCAGAACTGGACTATCTCCCAGACCTCCCCTGACAAGACCAGGAACTTTGACATGCCTCCGGAAGATGTGGTGGCAAATGCCATTGCAGGCAATTGCAGGTCTATTGCATACACCTATTCCGAGCCAGTGACATTTTATGAATATGTCTTTGAGACTTCCAAACTGGCACGTGCAGCAGGGATAAAAAACATCATGGTCTCCAATGGCTATATCAATAAAGAGCCCCTCAAACAGCTCTGCCGGTATATCGACGGCGCTAAAATCGATCTTAAGTCTTTCTCTGACAATACTTACCTGAAGCTTAGCGGAGGCAAGCTGCAGCCTGTGCTCGATGCGCTTAAGATATACAGGGATGAAGGTGTCTGGCTTGAGATAGTCAACCTGGTCGTCCCGGGCTGGACTGACAAAGAGGATGAGATCGGGCTCATGTGCCGATGGCTGGCTGACAACGGGTTCACTGATGTACCTATACATTTCAGTCGTTTTCAGCCACAATATAAGCTCGAGCACCTGCCCCCCACCCCGACAGGCATACTTGGTACCGCTGCCGCACTCGCACAAAAGGCAGGCCTGAAATACATTTATATTGACAATGTACCCGGGGCAGGTATTGATGATACGATATGCCCGTCATGCAAACAGAAGGTGATCGAAAGAAGCGGCTTCCGGATCGTAGCTGACAGACTGAAAAACGGAAAGTGCAGTTGCGGCACTGTGATACCCGGAATCTGGAGCTGATGTTGCATACTTTAACCGAAAAATTCTTTCTATGAAGCTTGCTGAGGCTAAAAAAAGAGCAGATGAGCTCAGGAAAACCATCGGTGAACATAACCATAGATATTATGTTCTGAATAAACCTGTTATATCCGATTTCGAATTCGACATACTGCTCAGTGAGCTTTACACTATTGAAAAGAATTTTCCGGAGCTGATAACGCCTGACTCTCCGACCATGAGAGTAGGCAGTGACCTTACTGAAGAATTCATACAGTCTGAGCACATCAGTCCCATGCTTTCTCTCGGCAACACTTACAGCACGGAGGAAGTGAACGATTTCGGAGAAAGGGTTCGCAAGGTGCTTGGGTATGAGCCTGAATATGTATGCGAACTGAAGTTCGACGGCGTTTCCATCAGCCTCACTTATGAAAAGGGCAGGCTGGTCAGGGCTGTCACCAGGGGTGACGGCAATGTGGGAGATGATGTCACCGCCAATGTCAGGACCATAAGAAGTATCCCGGTCATTCTCACGGCGTCAGAAGCGCCCGTCTCTTTTACCATCAGGGGAGAGATCTATCTGCCGCGGAAGGGTTTTGAGGAGATGAATGCTGACCGCTCATCAAGAGGTGAGGCTCTCTTTGCCAACCCGCGCAATGCTGCAGCCGGCACAATCAAGATGCTTGACCCGCGCATCGTCGCCTCACGTCCGCTCGACTGTTTCTTCTACTATCTTCTGGGTGATGAGCTCCCTGCCGAAAACCACTATGACAATCTCATGGCTGCACGTTCATGGGGCTTTCGCATCTCAGATGTCATCCAGCGGTGCAGCAGTATGGACGAGGTCATCAGGTTCGTTTCTGTCTGGGAGACAGGTAGAAAGAAACTCCCGTACGATACTGACGGCGTAGTGGTAAAGGTCAATTCCATTGAAGCGCAGAGGCTTCTTGGTAACACGGCAAAGTCGCCGCGCTGGGCAATAGCGTACAAGTATGCTGCCGATCAGGCACTGACTGAGCTTCTCTCCGTTGATTTCCAGGTCGGGAGGACAGGTAATGTGACTCCTGTCGCCAATCTCCGGCCTGTCTTGCTAGCCGGCACCACCGTCAGGCGTGCAACGCTGCACAACAGCGACCAGATTGAGATGCTGGGGCTGCATTACGGTGACACTGTAGTCATTGAGAAGGGTGGCGAAATCATCCCGAAAATCGTTGAGGTCGATACCAGCCGACGGGTGCACGGAACGACGCTTGTCTCTTTTCCCCGGGAGTGTCCGGAATGCGGCACACCCCTGGTACGCACCGAGGGAGAGGCTAATCATTACTGCCCGAACTACCTCCACTGTCCGCCTCAGATCACGCGCAGGATTATACACTTCGTATCACGCAAGGCCATGGACATTGACGGACTGGGTGAAGAGACCATTGAGCTTCTTTATTCCCGAGGACTTATACGAAATGTGGCGGACCTGTATGATCTGAAGCATGAACAGCTGGCTTCGCTGGACCGTCTTGGCAACAAGTCGGCTGCCAATATTATCGAAGGACTGGATCGATCACTCGCCGCACCCTATCACCGCAAGCTCTTTGCATTGGGCATAAGGCATGTGGGTGAGACAGTCGCCAGGACTCTGGCAACTGGTTTTCCCGATCTTGACACTCTCGTGAATGCAACGGAGGAGCAACTGTGCTCATTGACAGAGATTGGTCCACGGATCAGCACCAGTGTCAGGGAGTACTTCGCCGATCCTGACAACATTGAGATAATCAGGCGTCTCAAGGCAGCAGGGATGACTTTTAAAGGGACAGCGCCCGCAGTGGCTGCCAAGGGACCTCTCGCAGGCAAGACCGTCGTTGTGAGCGGCACCTTCAATGCATTCACCCGTGAGGAGATGAAGGCAGCCGTTGAGGCCGCCGGGGGAAAGAACGCCGGATCAGTCTCCGGAAGCACCTCTTTCATAGTGGCCGGCAGCGACATGGGACCTGCAAAGAAGACGAAAGCTGAAGAACTCGGCATACCCCTGATAACCGAAGAGGAGTTTGTCAGAATGATAAAAGAATAATTGCATCGTAAGTCCTGATAAGCTAAAAAAAATTATAGGTTTGCATTCGATGGAACTTTTCGGAAGCCTCAGACAAAAAGCCGGACGGATGATACTCCGGAACCGCCTCTCATCGGTCAGAAGGCTGCAGCCCGGATTCGATATTGAAAAAGTAAAAAAGGTTGGCATCCTCTGGGACGCTACGTTTGAAAAAGACTTTCAGCACCTGGCAGCCCTGAACAGGCAACTTATCGAGATGGACAAGAGCGTAGAAGTACTGACCTGGGTGCCGGGCAAGAGCGTGCCTGACAGGCTTACAGGACTTTCCTACATGAAGTTTCTGAAGAAGGAAGACCTTAACTGGGTGTTTATCCCTACCTCAGGTGATGCAAAGGAATTCATCAATTCAAAATTTGACCTGATAATAGATATCAACCCTTCATCACTCTTCCAGCTTATGTATATTACTTCAATGTCGGCTGCACCGATGAAGGTAGGTCCTGACATTTCAGATGAGCCTGAGAAAATACCGTATGACCTGATGATCAAGACAGCCCGTCCATTCAGCATTGCATTCTTCCTGGAGCAAGCCATGTACTATCTTACAATGATCAGCGGCCCTGGATCAAGAGCCTGAAAAATACTTACCAACATAAGGATTTCAGAATGATGAAGAAATTCAAAGGAACAGGTGTGGCAGTCATCACACCATTCAAGAATGACCTGAGCATTGACTTTGCCGCCATGGGAAGGATTATTGAACATATCATTGCCGGCGGTGTGAATTATATTGTATTGCTTGGTACAACAGGAGAGTCATCAACGCTTAACAGGGAAGAGAAGAGCGCCCTGACTTCCTTTGCCGTTGAAGCCATTGGAAAAAGAGTGCCACTGGTCGTCGGTATCGGCGGAAATAACACTTCCGATATTGTGAGTTATATCCGCCAGTCAGATATGGACGGCGTTGACGCCATTCTTTCAGTTGCCCCCTATTATAACAAACCCTGTCAGAAAGGCTTGTTTCAGCATTTCAGGCAGATAGCCCTGGCCAGTCCTGTCCCTGTCATTCTTTATAATGTACCTTCACGTACGGCCAGCAGCATCCTGCCCGAGACCTGTCTTGAGCTGGCAAGGTCATGTGATAATATAATCGGCATTAAGGAGAGCTCAGGCAACTATGAGAATATGATGAAGATCATTAAGGACAAGCCTGATAATTTCATGGTCATTTCAGGCAACGATATGGATGTGCTGACGGTGACAGCTGTTGGCGGTGCCGGGGTAATATCTGTTCTGGCAAATGCATATCCGGCTGAATGTTCAGAGTTAGTTCAGCAGGCTTTAAAATATAACTTTAAGATAGCCAGGGAAATACAATTCAAGTTCCTGGAGATGACCGGGCTTCTCTTTGCTGAGGGTAATCCTGGCGGGATCAAGGCAGTAATGAGCAACATGAATCTCTGTCAGAACAACCTCAGGTTGCCGCTCGTTCCGGTGAGCAGGTCAATGCAAACCCGGATTGCCAGGACCATGGAAGCTCTTAAATAGTTTATTTTAAGCTTTTTCCACTAAACAGCCGCGGGGGCGTCGCCGATGTTCTTTCCGTGACATTGCTTGTATTTCTTGCCACTGCCGCACGGGCACGGATCATTCCTTCCGACTTTCTTGTCGACCCTGACAGGTGCGGTCTGCTGTTGTTTTTTCTCCGGTGATCCGCCACCGCTGAAGGAGCCCTCGAAGTCGCTTTTCTGTGTCCTGAGCCTGCTCATGTCAACCTGTTTGCGCCGCTGAGCCTCCCTTACATTATCAGGTGAGGTGATCGGAATAGAACCCTTCATCAGCAGGCTGACCACATCCTGGTTAACCTTGCTCACCATTGTCCTGAAGAGCTCGAAGGACTCGAATTTATATATGAGAAGAGGATCTTTCTGTTCGTATGACGCATTCTGTACTGATTGCTTGAGGTCATCCATTTCACGAAGGTGTTCCCTCCAGGCGTCGTCTATCGTTGCCAGCACAGCGGTCTTTTCAAAAGAGCGGAGCAGCTCCTTCCCTTCAGAACCGACAGCAGATTTAAGGTTTGTGACCACATTGTAAGTACGGGCGCCGTCAGTGATAGGCACAACCACATTTTCGTAAGTAGCTGACATCCTTTCATATACATCTTTAAGCACCGGAAGTGCGGTAGTTGATATCACTTCTCCCTTGCGTCTGTAGGCATCAAGCACTTTATCGTAGACGGCATCAATGATATCCTGGTTATTGTCTTTCAGGAATTCCTGCCTGGCCACCGGTGAATCTACGGAGAGTATTCTCATCAGTCCGAACTGAAACTCCTCAAAATCACCTGAATCTTTATTGACGTTCACCGTGTTCTCAGTGACGTCGTACATCATATTGGCAATATCGACGCTCAGTCTCTCGCCGAGGAGTGCATGGCGCCTCTTACTGTAGATGACCTCCCTCTGGGAATTCATCACGTCGTCATATTCAAGCAGCCTCTTTCTTATTCCGAAGTTATTTTCCTCAACTTTTTTCTGGGCTCTCTCAATTGATTTCGTGATCATGGAATGCTGTATCATCTCACCGTCTTTCAGTCCCAGGCGGTCCATAATACCGGATATCCTCTCTGATCCGAACAGGCGCATCAGGTCATCCTCCAGTGAAACAAAGAACTGGGATGAGCCGGGGTCTCCCTGTCGTCCTGCACGTCCCCTGAGCTGTCTGTCGACGCGGCGTGACTCATGACGTTCAGTGCCTATGATAGCCAGGCCTCCGGCTTTGCGCACCTCGGGTGTGAGTTTGATGTCTGTTCCCCTTCCTGCCATGTTAGTGGCGATAGTGATGGTGCCAGTCTTACCGGCCTCAGCCACTATATCAGCCTCACGCTGATGGAGCTTTGCATTCAGAACGTTATGCTTCAGCCCTTTCATCTTGAGCATACGGCTGAGCAGTTCCGAGATCTCAACGGAGGTTGTACCTACGAGTACCGGCCTGCCCTGTTTGTTCAGATTTGCTATCTCGTCAATTACGGCATTATATTTCTCCCTCTTGGTTTTGTAGACCAGGTCCTCATGGTCATTCCTTATTACCTGCACATTGGTAGGGATGACCACCACATCAAGCTTATAGATATTCCACAGCTCACCTGCTTCGGTGATAGCCGTACCGGTCATGCCGGCCAGCTTATGGTACATCCTGAAGTAGTTCTGGAGGGTGATGGTGGCATAAGTCTGTGTGGATGCTTCGACCTTGACATTTTCCTTGGCTTCGATGGCCTGGTGCAGACCGTCTGAGTACCGGCGTCCTTCAAGTATACGGCCAGTCTGTTCATCAACGATCTTCACCTTGTTGTCCATTACCACATATTCAACATCATTTTCAAAGAGCGTATAAGCCTTGAGAAGCTGTGTCATGGTATGAACCCGTTCCGATTTGACTGCAAAGTCCTGCAGCAGCTCATCCTTGGCTCTCATTTTTGCAGTCTCATCCTTTACGGTCTTTTCAATGTCGGCTATCTTGCTTCCCACGTCAGGCAGCACGAAGAAGCTGGCATCTTCCACAGAGGTAGAGATCAGGTCATGCCCCTTCTCTGTCAGCTCGATGGAGTTGGCTTTCTCATCGATAACAAAGAACAGCTCTTCGGTCGCCTTGGGCATGTCCTTGGAGTTATTCTGCATGTACAGGTTCTCTGTTTTCTGGAGAAGTGTCCTCACTCCTTCCTCGCTGAGATATTTTATCAGTGCGCTGTTCTTTGGCAGTCCTTTGTAAGCTCTCAGAAGCATCAGTCCTGCGTCATCGTTCTTACTGTCATTAAGCGCTTTCTTTGCATCTGCAAGCAGCTGTGTCACCAGTTTTCTCTGGGCACCTACCAGCACCTCCACTTTGTGCTTGTACTCATCGAACTGAAGCGTATCGCTTTTGGCAGTGGGGCCGGAAATGATGAGAGGGGTCCTCGCGTCATCGATCAACACTGAGTCGACCTCATCAACGATAGCGTAATGGTGCTTCCTCTGGACAAGGTCCTCAGGATTAATCGCCATATTATCACGCAGGTAGTCGAATCCAAACTCATTATTCGTTCCGAAGGTGATATCGGAGTTATATGCTTTGCGGCGCGCCGGTGAGTTAGGTTCATGTTTATCGATACAATCCACTGACAGTCCGTGAAACTCGTACAGGGGGCCCATCCATTCCGAGTCACGTTTTGAGAGGTAGTCATTGACAGTTACTATATGTACTCCGCGGCCTGCGAGTGCATTGAGGAATACCGGCAATGTAGCCACGAGTGTCTTTCCCTCACCGGTAGCCATTTCGGAAATATTGCCCTTATGCAATGCGACGCCGCCGATGAGCTGCACATCGTAGTGCACCATATCCCAGAGGATTTCGTTCCCCCCGGCCATCCATTTGTTTTTCCAGCTGGCTTTGTCGCCTTCGACGGTTATAGACGGACGGATGGCAGCGAGATCGCGGTCCCAATCCATTGCCGTCACCTCGAGAACTTCGTTTTCCTTGAAGCGCCTCGCTGTATCCTTCATTATTGCAAAAGCTACCGGGAGTGTCTCGTCAAGCTTTTTTTCCAGTTTCTCAAGGATCTGTTTGTCAATCTTATCTACCTGATTATAGAGTTCTTCTTTCCGGTTGATGTCCTCTTCTTTTTCGGCCGTGACTTTCAGATCACGGATCTCCTGTTCTTCTGCTGCAACAGATTCCCTTATTTCCTTTTTAAGGGCAGCAGTACGGTCACGCAGGGCATCATTTGAAAGAGAGGTAATGAGTTCAGTTTCGCTCTTTATCTTTCCAACGAAAGGATTTATCTCCTTAAGATCGCGTGCCTCTTTATCGCCCAGGAAAACAGTAAGTACTTTGCTTACAAAGCTCATTTAACGATATTTTTAAAAATATGCCGCAAAAGTAATCAATTTTCCGGCTTAATGAATGTATAAAAGGCTGTCCGGTCATTCAGGACAGCCTTCTCTGAGTCAATGATCTTTTAAGCTACTGGCGGGGCTGTCGGTTCAGCAGCCGCTCTCAGGGCCATTATATCCCTGTCCAGGAAATAGAGGCCGGACTCACCTGCGAGTCCAAGTTTATCCAGGATTATCTTGGCACTGCTCTCCTCCTGTATCTGCTCGTTTACAAACCACTGTATCCAATTGGTAGTGGCGAAATCTTTTTCATCGTTGGCGACTGTAAGAACCTCATTGATGCTGGCTGAAATAAACTGTTCGTGTTTCAACACGTCTTTAAACATGTCATGAACGCTTTTGAATTTTACGGGTGGCTGCTTGAAAGCCGGCAAAAGAGCTGTTCCGCCACGTTCATTGACGTATTTTATGAATTTAAGCATGTGCAGCCTTTCTTCGTCAGCCTGCACATAGAGCCATGATGCCACGCCTGCCAGGCCTTTATTCTCTGCCCATGAAGCCATTGCCAGGTAAAGGTTTGATGAGTATCCTTCTCTTTCAATCTGCCTGTTACAGAATTCTTCTACTTTCTTTGTTAACATATATTTATTTTTAATGGTGCTGTTTTGAAGTAATAACAAGGAATTCACATTAATGTTTATCCAGCATCTCTTTCACTTTCTGCACCAGTTCGGAAGGAAGGAACGGTTTTGAAAACACAAGGTCCGCTCCCAGCTTACTGGCCATGAGAAGATAGCTTCCCGGGCCTGCCTTTCCACCGCCGCTGATAGCAATCATCTTTGTCGAAGGCTTAATCTCCTTGATCTTCATTATGACCATCAGTCCGTCCTCTTCAGGCATAAGGAGGTCAGTGATTACAAGATCGACAACCGAAGGGCGGAATTTTGCAATTGCTTCTCTTCCGTCGCAGGCTGTTATTACGACATATTTCCTTTTTTCCAGGGCTTCCCTCAGCATCCCGCGCAGTGCAGGATCATCCTCAACTACCATTACCCCGGCCATATCTGTGTTATGCTATGTCTTCTTTTGAGACTTGTAAAGATAAGGCTTTTAGGGCAGAGAGGCAAATTTACCTGATTCAGCCGGGATGACGATTTCAATCACCGTCCCCTTATTCACCTCTGAAGAAACGTTAATATCGCCATCAAGGTCCGATATTATATCGTAAACGAGGGAGAGGCCCAGACCAGTGCCGTTACCATTCGTGCGCGCGGTAAAAAACGGATCAAACATCTTATCCGCTGTCTTTTTATCCATCCCATGTCCCGTATCGGAAAAGCGGATGAGTGCATATTCGCCGGCATTCAGCTGTTTACGGTCACCCGCAGATACCGTCTCAAGGGTTATTGTCAGCCTGCCTCCGGTAGACTCCATAGCCTGCAATGCATTAACAGCCAGGTTGGTGAAAGCTCTGAAGAGCTGCAGCGGATCAGCTGAGACTATGATATCCGGTGAGGCTATGTTCTCTGCTACTTCTGTTCCGTGAGGTATTGATGGTCTTATGAGGCTTATTGTTTCTTTGATGATATCGCTGACACGTACTTTTTTTCTGTCGTTCCCGGCGGGGTGGCTAAGGTTCATCAGTCGCCCGGTAAGTGCCCTGGCTCTGTCTGCAGCAAGCAGTATATTCCGTATGTTCTGACCGGCATCCGAAGTCTCATCAAGAGTTTCCAGAGCCATTTCACTGTAGCCGTAGATTGTTGTAAGGATTGTATTCAGATCGTGGGCTATCCCTCCTGCCAGCTTTCCGTACTGCCTGATGCAGTTCTTGATTTCTGCCTTTTCGGATGTCCGGTAATCATTCTGCCTTATTTGCTTTTTCACGCTCACGAGGTGCAAATAAATAATTACTCAAAATCAAGATTAAAAGTTTTTTTCAAATCCTTCAGGGCCGGGTTTTTAGATGCCAGGTGGTTGAACTTCTGTTCGTCGGAATAGAGTATCTCGCCTCTTTCAGTCGCTCCAATTGTTGTCTGGAGGTTCAATGAGCTATTCTGAAGGGTCTCGCGCAGATAATGTTCGAGCCGTGCCCTGAAGTTATGATCAAATAATTCCTTGAGAGCTGAATTATCAAGTTTCAGGATTACCATATTACCGGGAAGCAGGTCCGGTATCGCTGATGAGAGCGTTACAGCGATGCGCGGGCTCTCCTCCTTCACCTGGAGGGCGAAGGCACGCCAGGCCTCAGAAAGCTCGTCAGCGTTGAACTCCCTGTGCAATTGCATTCCGGCAGTTTCAGGTGCGGGCTCATTGACAATATTTTCCTTCGTTTTTGTTTCAGCGATAAGGTTTTTAATGGATACCTTCTTTCCGATATCAGAAGCTGGTGTTCCCCTGGGTAGTTGTCCGGAAGATTTTATCTGCGTGACGGCGGTGGCAGTTACCTGGCCGGATGGAGCAGATGATATTTTTATATCAGGTTCATCGGCCGGGGGTTGCTTCTCAGCTTTTTTTTTTGTCTCTTCCCCGGTGCTCGCGTCAGCCAGGTGGCACATGCGCAGCAGGGCAAGCTCAACATGCAGGCGCTGGTTCTTGCTGCTCTTGAAGGTAAGCATACATTGCGAACCTATGTCAAGAGCTTCATAAATAAAGGTGAGAGGTGCCCTTACAGCCTGTTCCCTGTAGCGTTGCCTGATCGACGGCGATGTCTCCAGCAGCTTAACAGTAGCCTCGTCACGGCTGACAAGCAGGTCACGCATATGACTGTTCAGGCCTGCCATGAAGTTATACCCGTCAAAGCCTTTATTCAGGATCTCGTTGAAGGTAAGCAGTACTGATGTCACGTTGCCTTCGATGGCAGCTCCCGTGATCCTGAAGTAATATTCATAGTCAAGGACGTTGAGGTTGGAGATCACATCGGTATAGGTGATGGTCTTGCCGCTGAAGCTTACTATCTGGTCAAAAATTGAAAGCGCATCGCGCATGGCACCGTCAGCTTTGGTAGCAATTACATGCAGTGCCTCATGCTCTGCCTTCACGCTCTCGTTGCCAGCCACCCAGCTGAGACGGTTCACGATGTCATCCACATTGATGCGGTTGAAATCGAATATCTGGCACCGCGAAAGGATCGTCGGAATTATCTTGTGCTTCTCGGTGGTGGCAAGTATAAAGATTGCATGTGACGGCGGTTCCTCAAGTGTTTTCAGGAAGGCATTGAAGGCCGATGCCGAAAGCATGTGAACTTCATCAATTATATAAACGCTGAACTTTCCGATCTGAGGAGGTATCCTCACCTGGTCAGTGAGATTGCGTATGTCATCGACGCTGTTATTGGAAGCGCCGTCAAGCTCATGTATATTGAATGATGCCTGTGAATTGAATGAAAGGCACGATTCGCAATGGTCACAGGGCTCACTGTCAGGGCCCGGTTCAGAACAGTTAATTGTCTTGGCAAAGATCCTTGCACATGTAGTCTTGCCAACTCCGCGGGGACCGCAGAAGAGGTAGGCCTGCGACAGGTGATTGTTCTTTATTGCATTTTTCAGGGTTGTCGTGATGGTATCCTGTCCGACAACCATGTCAAAGGTGGCAGGTCTGTACTTACGGGCAGAAACAATAAAATTATCCATATATGATATCAGCGCATTCTTTGGTTATACCATCCACAAATATAGTCAAATAGTTCCGCGAATATTTTTTTTTAAGATTTATTGTCTTACTTTTGCAACCCGAATTATAAACACAAATACAAACCAAAAGAGATGTTGAATCAGTACGAAACCGTTTTCATTGCAACTCCCGTTTTGTCTGAAAATCAGATGAAGGAAGCGGTCCAGAAATTCAAGAAGATCATCACTGACAACGAAGGTGATATCATTCATGAAGAGAACTGGGGCCTGAAGAAACTCGCTTATCCCATTCAGAAAAAATCAACCGGGTTCTATTACCTTGTTGAGTTCAAAGGGCCGGGTGAGTTGATAGATAAATTAGAAGTGCAGTACAGAAGGGATGAGAGGATCATCCGCTTCCTGACCTTCCATATGGACAAGTATGCTGTTGAGTATGCTGAGAAGAAGAGAAAAATGAGAGCAACCGAGAAAGTCAAAGAGGAATAATCATGGCACAGAACAACTCAGAGATAAGATATCTTACTCCTCCGACAGTAGAGATCAAGAAGAAGAAATACTGCAGGTTTAAGAAGAACAAGATCAAGTATATTGATTATAAGGATCCCGAATTCCTTAAGAAGTTCCTGAATGAGCAGGGCAAGATCCTGCCTCGACGCATCACCGGCACTTCACTGAAGTATCAGAGGAGGGTCGCCAAAGCTATCAAGCGTGCACGCCATCTTGCTATGCTGCCTTATGTAGCTGATCTTTTAAAATAAAGGAGGAAGAGATATGAAGATTATTCTCAAGCAGGATCATGATAAGCTCGGTCAGAAGAACGATACTGTTACAGTCAAGACCGGATATGCAAGGAATTACCTCATCCCTAAAGGATTTGCCATTCAGGCTACCGACTCTGCCGTCAAGGTGCACAGTGAGAATCTGAAGCAGAGGGCTCACAAGGAAGAGAAGATCAGGAACGAAGCTGAAAAGGTTGCTGAAAAGCTCGGCACTGTCAAGCTGGTCATTGGTGCCAAAGTAAGTTCAGCAGGCAAGATCTTTGGATCGGTCAACACTATCCAGATAGCAGAAGCGCTGAAGGAAAAAGGGTTTGACATCGAGCGTAAGAATATCATCCTCGGCGAAGAAACCATTAAGGAAGTCGGACACTACAAAGCCGTAGTCAAACTCCACAGAGACGTTAAGGTTGATGTTGATTTTGAGGTCAAGGCTGAATAAACGGAAACTAAATCCGTTTTGACATTGACGCAGGGGCCGGTCTGAGACCGGCCTCTGCTGTTTTTATTTAACTGCGATGGTTTCAATTTCGATCAGTGCCCCAAGCGGGAGCCCCTTAACTGCAAAGGCTGCCCTGGCAGGCTGATCTGACGTATAGAACATGGCGTACACCTCGTTCATCGCTTTGAAATCCGACATATCCGCCAGGAGACATGTCGACTTAACGACATCGCTGACTGAATATCCTGCTGCCAGAAGAATGGCTTTAATGTTCTTAAGAACCTGCGTCGTCTGTTCTGTGATGCCTCCCGCAACGATTTTTCCAGTGGCGGGGTCAATAGCCACCTGTCCTGATATGTAGAGCGTTCCCCTGATCTCTACAGCCTGGCTGTAGGGACCGATAGCTCCCGGTGCAGCTGTAGTGCTGATGATTTTTTTCATTCCTGATGATCTTATCTCGTTAAAAATTTTCATGATAGTCTTTTTTGCGCTCGTACTTGAGATCCTTCAGCATGCTGGCTTTTACCCTGATGGTGAAGTTCCAGCTCTTCATATAACCTATGGGTATCCATGAAAAGTTCATCTCCCAGCAATGCAGGTCACGTGAGATACCCACCCTGCTCATTGTTATCTCGTGCTGCTTAAAGTCGAAACCTGTGCTGTAGTTTATTGCCATCTTAGGCGTAAGCCTCAGGTCACCCGAGAGGGTCATTGTCTGTGAAATTTCTGACTTGAATGCGGGCTTTCTGTAGTTGAAGTTATAGGCCATCCTGAGCGACCATGGAACATCAAATCTCGCATAACCGTATTCATCATATTCCCTGTTGTCGAGCGGCAGGTTACCGCCGCCGCGGCCTGCCTCATCCCTCTGGCCGTCTGGTGCCTGTACCGTGCCTGAGGATTTTTGTTGCCGGTCCTTGTTCTTCCCCTGCAGGAGCCGGCCCAGGTCAAGGTCAACACTTGTACTGAAGTTGGTCATCCGGAACAGGCCCATGCCCTGGCTGAGGGCCAGCTCCGACACAGTGGCTCCCTGTTCACTAAGTCCGTAGATGGTCAAACTGGAGGATGCCATCACGTTTATATTTTCTGCAATTGTGGTGCGGAACTGAGCTGAGACAGGTGCCCAGTTAAGAGAATCTGAAAAGATGTTATAGGAGGTATTGAATGAGAGATTATCTATTAGCTTTATTTTCTTAGGCTTGCCTGTTGTATCATTCCTGGTAAATACCTTGGCTTCGACAATATTTACCAGGCTGAAGGTCAAAGACCCGGACCGCGTGCCACCAGTAGGAGTGCCATAGATAGATCCCTCATAAATAGAATACTCCCTTTCATGGCCAAGAGTATCATATTGGACCGTTTTGTACATATCACTCACTAGCCAGTCAAGCTCGGGAGCATACGAAAACCCCAGGGCAGGTTTTATCAGATGCCGTATAGTTTCAATCTTTGACCCCTTCTTTGTAAACCGGAACCGGCCGTCAAGCTGGGTGTTGTACGAAGCGCTTACAGATGGTATAAGCGATTGGCCGTAAGATAAACCCCTGATGGTATCATTGATCACTGACGGCACAACCTTATTCAATGATTCATTATAGTACGTCGGATCCCATCTCTTTTGTACCTCCTGCATGTACAGGACCCCGGTATATCTCACCTGAGGAGAGATGGAGAAGTTCTTGAACGGCCTTATCTGAAGACTTAATGGGATCTCATGTTTGAAACCGTTCTTCATGTGGTTCCATGTATAGCTGGTGAAGAGCAGGCTGTCATAGGTATCAATCTTGTTTTCCAGGGAAGCGGTGTACTGTGTCTGAATGTCGTGATACCACCGTTTTTTGATGACAGGTTTTCTGGGCTTGAAAGGATAGATACGCGACGCCGTGAAGCTCACTTTGGGAAGATTCAGTTGCAGGGTCTTATTCTGCACGTTCTGGCTCTGGTTCAGGCTGGTGGAGAAGGCAAACGGTGTACCGGCCCAGTTCTTTGAATAACTTATGCTTGACTGCCTGGTCGTGGTGACATGATCAGCGACCTCGTAACTGTTCTCTTTATCATACCCGCTTGAGCTCATGTTGACGCTTGCAGAGAAGCGTGAACCGGGGTTGGATTTGGGGTCCTGCGAGTGTGACCATGTCAGGCGGTAGTTGGTTGACGAGCCATAATCAGGTAATCCCTTGTAGCTGCTGACGTTATTGGCATAGCTGAATCCAAAGGAGCCCGAGAAACGGTATCTCACCTTGTATGATGTCGCTGCATCTGCCAGCCAGGTTCCGTTCGTGTATGCAGTTCCGGTCAGTTTCAGGTCAAAATAATCGGTAAGGGCAAAATAGTATCCCCCATTGGAAAGAAAATAGCCTCTGCGTGCCTCCGACCCGTACTTGGGTATTAGAATTCCGGAAGCTCTGCGCCGCTGCACAGGGAAATATCCGAAAGGTATTATCAGTGGCAGTGGTACGTCAGCTATCACCATATAGGCAGGGCCCGACACCATCTTATCACCCGGATACACCTTTGCCTTGTTCAGTGCGAGATAAAAGTGCGGGTCTTCCGCATCGCAGGTTGTGAACTTGCTCTTGTATACATCCAAAGTACCGTCTTCCTGCCGCTTTGTTTTCGCGCTTTGAAGGTAGCCACCTTCCTGCTGGGTGGTAATATTCTGGATCACCCCTTTCTTCGACTTGAAATTATAGGTGAGTTCTTTTGATTCGAATTCCTCCGCACCGTCTTTGTATACAGGCTTTCCTGCCATTTTCCCTGTGGAATCGATCCTTCCCGTTGCATAGACTGATCCCGTCTCCAGATCGAGGACTATTGAATCAGCCTTAAGTTGAATGGTACCGTAGGTGACACTTGCATTTTGTATCAGGCTTACTTTTTTTGTCTTCAGGTCCGTCTTCATATACCCCTCAGCACTGTACACGATCGGCAGGTCAACAGCATCCGGTGATATGATCAGGGCGGTATCTGCAACAAGGGTGTCCTGCGGCAGGAAAACCTCCCTGTTATAAAGAGTGTCGTATAACCGAACGGTTTCGGCTGTGGGAAGAGAGTCCGGTCTGAAAACTATATCAGGATTTACAGGTTCCTGGCCATAAAGCGCAGCTGAGAAAAGGAGCGGCATGAAAATTGTCACAAATGATCTTTGTGATTTAAAATGCAAGTTAAATGCTATTTTTGCGTAATATTTGTGCAAATACCACATGCCAGCGGCAAAACTAATTAAAATTCGCAAAGCAGATATGCGGCAGAGCTCCAAATTAAGAGGGGTAAGAGTTATTGTGACCTTTGCCTTTCTGATGGCCGCAATTACCATGCCACATGAGGCATGGTCACAGGCGGCACCATTACTTGATGAATGGGTTGTTGTCATTGATGCAGGTCATGGCGGCAAGGATCCCGGGACAGTCGGCATGAAGGTGAAGGAAAAAGACATAAACCTGGCAGTAGCGCTCAGGACAGGACAGTATATTAAGGACAACCTTCCGGATGTTAAGGTGATCTACAGCCGTGATGAGGACTCTTTCATCGGTCTCGCGGAACGGGCCGATGTGGCCAACCGGAATAAAGCAGACATTTTCATTTCCATACATTCGAATGCCATGAACGACAAACGTTTCACGGGCGCTGAGACGTGGGTTCTTGGTCAGAGCAAGGATGAGGCCAATCTTCAGGTTGCCATGAAAGAGAACTCGGTAATAACCTTCGAGAAAGATTACCAGGCCAAATATGAGGGGTACGATCCTAATTCCGTTGAGTCATTCATAATCTTTTCGCTGATGCAGAACACGTATCTAAAGCAGAGTACGGAATTTGCTTCCATGATCCAGGATCAGATCAGGGACCGGGTCGGCAGAAAAGACCGTGGGGTCAAGCAGGCAGGCTTCGTCGTTTTATGGAGGACAACCATGCCTTCCGTGCTGGTTGAGCTTGGTTTTCTGTCTAATGCCGAAGAGGAAAAATACCTCTTATCAGAAACGGGGCAGGATTATCTTGCTTCAGCTATTTACAGGGCATTCAGGGATTATAAGCTTACAATTGATAACCGGTCAGGATTAAATGCAAACGGTACTGTTCGCAGTGATCCGGCAGTGCCTGTTAAGGAAGACAGTACCGGCAGGCCTGCAGTAGAAGTAAAAAAGGAGGAGACTGAAGCGCCACCGGCACCGGGGCCGGTGCCGGTGCCACCCCTGACGGAGATCAGGCCTGAGATTGTGACAGACGACATAATATTTATGGTTCAGATCTCAGCAATGCCTAAGAACAAACCAATGAGCCAGGACCAGATCTCAGGCATCGGGAAAATCACAAAAATAGAAGAAAGCGAAAGGATCAAGTACGGAGCAGGCAGCTTCAGCGTCTATGAAGATGCTGTCAAATACAGGAGGACACTTACGCTCGGATTCCCTGATGCGTTTGTAATTGCTGTAAAGAATGGAAAGATCATTCCCCTGAAAGAAGCGATAGAAATAAAAAAAACAAAGCAACCATAATATGAACAAAATATCACATGAAGTCAAAATAGGGGCTGTAGCTCTTATCACCCTCATTGCTTTTATATTGATGTTCAATTTCTTAAAGGGTTCCTCCCTTTTTACAAGCACTGACACCTATCATATTGTCTACAGCAATATTGGAGGTCTCACTGAATCGAGCCCGGTGGAGATAAACGGTTACCAGGCAGGAGTGGTACAGGATATTAAGCTTATAAATGACGGCAGTGGTTTGCTTGCAGTTTCTATCTCAGTAGACAGGAATTTCAAGATACCTGTCGGAACACGGGCTGAGATAACAACCGCATCCCTGATAGCAGGCATGAAAATAATACTGCGCATGGGTGAGAGCAACGTGATGCATCACAATCATGACACTCTGGAGGGTTATGTAGCCACAAGTATAATGGACAGGCTGAGCCAGACACTTTCTCCGATTGAAGGGAATATAACCGACATGGTTGTGAAGCTTGATTCTGTTGTCTCAAGGATTAATAATATGCTCAGCCCGCAGATGACAACAGACATCAGATCGGCAGTGAGCAATGTCAATGGTATAACGGCCAACCTGAGGGAGATATCGGACAAGGAAAAGGATGAGCTCATGGCATCGATAGATGACCTCAAGAAGTTCACTGCCATGCTTTCATCCAACAGCTCCACACTGGATACTTCGCTTAAGAACCTTGCCGCAATCACAGATACTGTAGCCTCAGCAGACCTCTCCTCATCCCTTGCCTCACTCAAGACGTCGCTCCGGCATGTAAGTGAGATGGTGGATGGCATGAGCAAAGGCCAGGGTTCTGTCGGAAAACTGATGACGAATGACAGCCTCTACACAAACCTTAACAATACCCTACATAGTCTCGACTTACTTTTACAGGATATGCAGGCAAATCCTAAAAAATATGTTCACTTCTCCCTTTTTGGCAAAAAGGACGAATAATTTGTAGCAATATTGCTAAACAGAATTGAATCATGTCATTGCAGATGCCTGTTTTTTCCATCCTGCTCCTCCGCAAATCAGTATAATTTTTTTTTCTGTTTTATAACGTGTTGTAATACATGACATTCCTTTCATATATCTGATAATCAGGTGATTAATTTTTTTATTTATTTTTTTAACTATAAGGACCTGATGCTCATGTCAGTATGAAATAAATGTAAAAGTCAAGCGAAAAAAGTTTTTTTTTTTACCTTTTTTTTTACAAATATTGTCAAGGGTTTCGGCACCTGAAAAAAGTACTGGAATTTTCGTAATTTTACTTTGAATGAACAAATCACACGATGAGGTTTGGAATAACTGTCTGGAGATAATCCGGGACATAATTCCTTCAGCCAGTTTTAAGACATGGTTTGAGCCTATTGTTCCGTTAAGGCTCGAAAAGAATATTCTTACAATTCAGGTTCCCAGCCCTTTTTTTTACGAATATCTGGAGGAGCAGTACATTGACATCCTTCGCAAGACGCTGAGGCGTGAGATAGGAACCGAAGCCAAGCTTGAGTACAATATTATCATGGAAAACTCGGGCTACAGCAACGGCAAGCCATATACGGTAAAGTATCCTTCAAGGAACAAGAGTGATCTGAACAATAAGCCGATGCAGGTTCCATTTGAGGTAACGCAGCCGGCCATCAGGAATCCTTTCATCATCCCCGGTATCAAAAAACTTCATTTTGATCCGAGGCTTAATCCTGATTATTCATTTGCGAACTTCATTGAGGGTGAGTGCAACAGGCTGGCCCGTTCAGCAGGTATTGCCGTCGGAAACAATCCCGGTGGAACAGCTTTTAATCCCCTGATGGTCTACGGTGACTCCGGCCTCGGAAAGACACACCTTGTGCAGGCAATAGGGATCCTTGTCAAGGAGAAATTTCCTGATAAGACTGTCCTTTACGTTAATGCCAACAAATTCCAGACGCAGTTTGTCGAATCGATCAGGAACAATAACAAGAATGATTTCCTCCACTTCTACCAGATGATTGACGTTCTCATTATTGATGATGTTCATGAGTTTGCGGGGAAGGAGAAGACCCAGGATACTTTCTTCCACATTTTCAATCATCTCCATCAGTCCGGAAAACAGTTGATACTCACCTGTGACAAGCCGCCGGTTGAATTACAGGGCATGGAGCAGCGCCTGCTGTCGCGCTTCAAGTGGGGTTTGCTGGCTGATCTGCAGAAGCCTGATTATGAGACGAGGCTTGCCATCCTGAGAAAAAAGGCCTACAATGACGGCATTGAGCTTCCTGATGAGATCTTTGAGTTTCTTGCCGAAAATATAGCATCAAATATCAGGGAACTTGAGTCGGGTCTCATCTCTCTTTATGCACAGTCAACGCTTAACCGCAAGGAGGTGACCCTCGAGCTTGCACGCCAGATGGTGGACAGGCTGGTGAATACCCAGCGCAGGGAGATTACAATTGATTACATACAGAAAGTGGTGTGCGATTATTACAAGATAGCCGTTGATCAGATGCAGGGCAAGACCCGCAAGCGGGAGATAGTACAGGCAAGGCAGGTGTCAATGTATTTCTCAAAGAACCTGACGAAGGCATCACTGGCAAGCATCGGGTCATGCATCGGCGGCAAGGATCATGCCACCGTACTGCATGCATGCAAGACAGTGAATAACCTTATAGACACAGACCGCCACTTCAGGAACCAGATCATAGAAATAGAGAAAAAACTTAAGGTATGAAAACTGACAAACACTTTCTCAGGGAAGAGTTTTTCAAGAAATACGGGGACAGGGCAATAAACCCTGTTCTTTTTTATTCACCCGGTCGTGTGAACCTTATCGGGGAACACACTGACTACAACGGCGGGTACGTTTTCCCATGCGCACTCGATTTCGGCACCTCACTCATGGCGAGGATGACGGTAACACAGGAAATAAAGCTCTGCAGCCTGAACTTCCCGGGCGATGTAACCGTTCCGGTCACGCCTTCATATAAGGCTATCGCCGGAAGCTGGACCAATTACCCCGTTGGTGTCATAAATGAGTTTGCGCTGAAGGGAATCAGGATGCCCGGTGGACTGGAACTGCTTTTTTACGGCGATATCCCTAACGGTGCCGGATTGTCTTCGTCAGCATCGATTGAGATGGTCATGGCGGTGGCAATGAATGAATTCACCGGTGCAGGCTTACCGATGATTGAACTGGTGAAGATGGGACAGAAAGCAGAGAATAATTTTGTCGGCATGAACTGCGGGATAATGGACCAGTTCGCTGTTGGTTTCGGCAAAAAGGATCATGCCATCAACCTAAACTGTGATACTCTTGAGTACAAATATGCACCGGTGAACCTTGGCGACAGGCGCCTGATCATCACCAACACCAACAAACGCAGGGGACTGACTGATTCAAAATACAATGAACGGCGATCAGAATGCGATAAAGCCGTGGAGCTTATCTCTGAGCACCATAAAATAAGTAACCTCAGTGAGCTCACCGTCAGTGATCTCTGGATGCTTGACAAATATATCGGCGACGATGTTGTAAGGAAGAGGGCCAGGCATGTGATAACCGAGAACGGCAGGACCCTTGATGCTATCAGGGCTCTTGAGGAAAATGACATTGAGAAATTCGGGAGGTTGATGAATGAATCTCACGACTCGCTGTGTATTGACTATGAGGTTACGGGCGCCGAGTTAGATGCTCTCGTTTACGAAGGCAGAAAACTACCAGGAGTGACAGGTACACGTATGACCGGCGCCGGCTTCGGAGGATGCACTGTCTCAATAGTTGAAAGCAGGCATGCTGACAGTTTCATGAAGAAGCTTTCTGAGGTGTACCATGCCAGGACGGGTCTAAAAGCAGATTTTTATCTGCCCGGCATTGGCGACGGGGCCAGAAGGGTTGACTGAGGTCTGACCCTTTCATCCTTTCAACCCTTCAACCAGCCTTCAGACTATAAATCTTTGACGCATCTGAACCCGACAGTTGCGCTGCGGTCATAGCCCGGTGACACCATCAGTTGTATCTGTGTCATATCGAGCTGCTGAGGTCCTCCCTGGATATACCACCAGCTCGATTCAGGCTTGAAATAACTGCCTCCCCTGATGATATTGAAATAGTACGTACCGTTGCAGTAGACATCTCCTGTCATCTGCCATACGTTTCCAACAAGGTCTGCCACACCGTACGGACTCTCGCCTTTCGGGAAAGCATCGACCGGAGTCGGCCTGCCGAAGCCGTTGTTGCATTTTGTGGCATGGAACTCGTTACCCCAGGGCCACAGCCTGCCGTCGGTACCCTGCGCTGCCAGTTGCCACTCTGCTTCTGTCGGCAGCCGCTTACCTGCCCATACGGCATACGCCTTTGCATCTTCGATACTCACATTAACAACCGGATAGCGTTCCTGTCCTGACACAGGCATGT
>Ga0209745_1000259_pt1 | contig 31019 bp, 25 predicted proteins | sample BarGraNGADG00312_FD_184495 | JGI IMG/M metagenome (GOLD analysis project Ga0209745, IMG submission 184495) | Arctic peat soil microbial communities from Barrow, Alaska - Barrow Graham LP Ref core NGADG0004-312 (SPAdes) (version 2) | ecosystem: Environmental > Terrestrial > Soil > Wetlands > Peat...
TCTTCTTGGTCTTGGATATGGCTTTTGCAACTTGAACCAAGATCCGTCTCATATGCTTAGAGCCGCGCTTCGTGATCTTTCCAGTTCGAAGCTTTCCTGCTGATTGGTAGACTGCGGGCACTATGCCAAAGTACATTGCCAGCTTATCGGCATTCTGAAAATCCCTATAATCCCCCATCTCCGCAAGGATCGTGGCTGCTGAAGTCAATCCGATTCCAGGCATGGATAAGATGATATTTAGATCCTCCTCGAAGGGCTTGACTTTTATGGCTATCTCTGCATCAAGAAGTTTAATCTTCTCACTGAGGTAGTCTATGGCATCCAGATTCGTCTTTATCAGAAGAATCTGGACAGGATCTAAGCCGTTCCTAATAGCCTTTCTGAGTTCGTCCGCCTTTTTCTTGACCCTCTTCGAAGGTATCTTGGATATGATCTGCTCTATCGTCTTTCCTTCCAGAAGTTGTTCAATGATGTATCTGCCGGATTTGCCAAATGAATCAGATATGACCGAAGAGAGCTTAATGCAGCAGACCGCAAGCGATTGATGAATCTGGTTCTTGAGCTTGGATCTCGCATTGACCAGAGCCTCGCGAGAACGAGTTATGCTTCTCAGATCTCGATAGTCCTTCGGATAAATTCTGGATGGCTTGATAAGATTATTGAGGCAATAAATAGCGATTCGTTCTGAATCAAGTCGATCGGTTTTCTTGCATTCTATATTCCTGATCTGGAACGCATTGGCCAAGATAAATTCAACATGACCTTCCAGAATGCAGAAAATAGGATACCAGTAGTTCCCTGTAGATTCTACAGCAACCCGCAGACATCTATGATCCAAGATCCAAGATCTAAAGGCCAGTAGGCCGTCTTGGTCCATACCAAATTGTTCTTGGAGCTTCAATCCGCTTCGAGATATCATTGTGGCCACAAGGAAATCCCTGTGGATATCTGCGCCGCAAACTATTTCTTTTTCCGCGTTCATGTTACCATTGCCTGATATGGGCAGATATCGATCACTTGTGCGTGCACATTCACATACGCGTTCTAGGACGCATTTGGGCATTCGCAAGATCATGGCTGGTTTTTTGTCGGGATCATCGTCCCAAAAAGATAACAGCCTTCACTGCTCATATCAGCATTGCCTATGACTCGCCGGGTTTTTCATCCTTTGGGCATGATCCCTGCCTGAGGATCATGATGGTTTTTTGTGTGGTCAATAACAGTGAGTAGTATTTACAAGATAAGCTTCTTTCGTTCCCTCAAAGAATCCTATTTTATAATATGGCTCAAAAATTCTGCATGAAAACGGTTTGGCCATTTTAGCCAAATGCTCTTGCCTGTAAACTGGTGCAAAATTCCGCCACGCGAGATTAGAGAGTCGTATGAGTGAGTGCAGCGCAGTGATTTGAATATAATTCCGGTACTGGAGAAACGTTCTTATATATTCAAGACAGTTATCTGATCGAAAAAAAGAGGTATGTTGTGATATCCGCCGAGAAGGATACGACCGATCGCCACCGATTGGAGGAGACGCTGCAGGGGCGAGAGAATTATCTAAGAACCATATTCAATTCTGTCCAGATAGGATTACTAGTTATCGATCCCGAGACCCATTTGATCTTTGACGTTAACCCAAAGGCTGCTGAATTGATTGGGTTAGAACGGAGCAAGATTATAGGAACAGTTTGTAACCAGTTTATCTGTCCGGCAGAGGCAGGAAAGTGCCCTATAACCGATCTCGGACAGAATATCGATAATTCCGAACGTATTCTTCTAAAGGCCGATGGAAGCCGCTTACCCATCCTGAAAACCGTGATTCACATCACAATAGAGGGCCACGACTATCTTCTTGAGAGTTTCTTAGATATCAGTGAGCGCAAAATCATAGAGAGCGAACTGCAAGAGTCGGAGGCCAAGTTCAGGGATCTGGCAGAGCGAGCCATAGTCGGGATATATCTTTTTCAGGACGGCATATTCAGGTACGTCAACCCCAAGTTCGCCGATATCCCGGGCTACAGCGTGGACGAGATAATCGACATTTTGGGGCCGAAGGATCTTGTACACCCGGATGACTGGCCGCCGGCAGAGAAAAACATAATGGAGCGTCTAAGCGAAGAGTCCCAATCCATCGATTATGAGGTCAGGATTGTGACAAAGACGGGAGAAGTAAGATCCGTCGAGCTCACCGGATCAAGGACCATATATCAGGGACGACCCGCGATCATTGGGACCATTTTGGATGTCACCGACCGCAAGCGTGCGGAGGAAGAGCTAACTTCTGAGAAAGAAAGGCTCGAGGTAGTCACCCAAAGCATTGGGGCAGGGATGGCCGTAATATCCAGGGATTACAGGACGGTCTGGGCCAACAAGGTTCTCACGGATATCTTCGGCGAGTGTGTGGGAAAGATCTGCTATGCCCACTATAATCAGCAGGAAGAGATATGCTCTGAATGTGGGGTCCGGGAGATCTTCGAGGGTGGGGCAGAGAAGATCGTTCATGAGCAGATGGGAAGTGACTCTGCAGGTAACACCATCTGGTCTCAGATCATTGCCACCCCCCTCAGGGACAAAGGAGGGAATATCGCTTCCGCCCTGGAACTCGTCGTGCCCATCACAGAACGCAAGCAGGCAGAGGAGGCCTTGCGGAAAGCAAAGCTCGCCGCGGACGAGAGCCAGGCCCAGTATGAGCAGGTCGTCTCGATGATATCCGATATCGTCTGGCGCTATGATGTCGATGACCAGGGACAGTACGTCGCCTCCTACATCTCACCGGTTGCGGACAGAATGCTGGGATTGCCTGTTGGCACCATCGGGAATAGCTTTGACAAATTTTTCTCTTATGTTCATCTCGATGACTTGCTGGCTGTGCAGAAGGTGCTTTCCGAAGCGATAAGCGTGCTTGCGAAAGACTTTGCCAAGGATTATCGTCTGCGAAAGGCCGATGGCATGACGATTTGGGTTCGTTCCAAAGGTTCAGCATATCTCTTACCGGACGGTAAAATCACCGCCTTTGGAACCACAAGCGATATCACCGAGAGCAAGAAGGCCGAGGAAGCTCTTCGAGAGGCAAAGGATTATCTGGAGAATTTGATAGATTACGCCAACGCTCCCATCATCGTCTGGGATTCGTCCTTCAAGATAACTAGATTCAATCATGCATTCGAGAGATTGACCCAAAAGAACTCTGTCGAAGTGCTGGGCAAACACCTGGAAATCCTGTTTCCTGAGAACAGCAAGGCGAGATCCTTGGAGTACATCAAACGGACTTCATCAGGAGAGCGCTGGGAGGTTGTGGAGATTCCCATTTTAAGGTCTGACGGCTCTGTTCGCATAGTCCTTTGGAACTCAGCTAACATCTACGATAATGATGGGATCACAATCCTGACAACGATTGCCCAGGGCCAGGATATCACGGAACGAAAGTCCTCAGAGGATGCAATCAAGGAATCTGAGAGGCGTCTGACCGAGATCATCGATTTCCTACCGGATGCCACATTTGCCGTCGATAATGCTGGTTTGGTCATCGCTTGGAACCGGGCTATAGAAGAGATGACAGGTATTGGCAGGAACGAGATGATTGGGCAGGGAGACCATGCCTATACAGTTCCCTTCTATGGAAGACGAAGGCCGCAGTTGCTGGATCTCCTGGATAAAGATGATAATGAGATCGCATCCAATTATCAGAATGTACAAAGAAAAGGAAACTCTCTATATGCCGAAGCATTTACACCCGCATTGCGCCAGGGAAAAGGGGCATATGTTTGGGCAACGGCAGGACCGATTTTTGATGCTTTGGGAAACAGAATAGGTGCCATAGAGTCCATCCGTGATATAACCGAGCGCAAATATGAACAGGACGAACTCAAGAACAACCTGAGATTCTTAGAAACACTGATCGAAACAATCCCCAGTCCAATTTTCTTCGTAGATAGACAGGGCCGATACCTGGGCTGCAACGATGCATTCGCCCGTCAGATCCTTGGTGTGTCTAAAGAGAACATAATCGGCAAATCGGTCTTCGAATTGCCGGAATCGATACCTTCTGACCTGGCAGATCTGTATTACGAGCAGGACCAGAAGCTATTCCGAAAGCCAGGTGCACAGGCGTACGAAATGCAGGTGCAGAGCTTCACAGGTGATAAGCGGGATTTTCTATTTACCAAAGCGACCTTCAAGAATCACATGGGAGAAGTGGCGGGTATCGTCGGTGTGATGCTGGATGTAACAAAGCGTAAGCAGGCCGAATTGAGTCTTGAGAGCTCCATAATACGCCAAAAGCGATTGAACCAGCTTCAGTCGGATCTGCTAGCCTCGGCCAAATTGGAGCAGAAACTCAAAATGATCACCGACGGTGTGGTGAATATCTTCGGGGCTGACTTCTGCCGCATTTGGATCACGAGTCCTGGAGACCTTTGCGAGGACGGCTGTAAACATGCAGAGGTGACTGAAGGACCGCACGTCTGCCTTTATAGGGACCGGTGTCTCCATCTCCTTGCAAGTTCCGGACGGTACACGCACATAGACGGTGAGGGCCACAGGCGTGTGCCTTTTGGCTGCTACAAGATCGGACTGGTGGCGTCAGGAGTGGAAAACAAATTTCTTACCAACGATGTGCAGAACGATCCAAGAGTTCACGATCACGAATGGGCAAAGGAGGCAGGGCTCGAATCGTTTGCCGGTTACCAGCTGCGTCCACCAGATGGAGATGCCGTTGGTGTCCTGGCGCTTTTCAGTAAACAAAAAATCTCAAGCGAGGATGATGCCCAGCTTGAGGCCCTGAGCAATATGACCGCCCTAATCATTCAGGCGGAACGGATTAATGAGGATTTGCGAGCATCGAATCGAATCATTGAAGGGATTATCAACTCGATACCAATGAGAGTATTTTGGAAAGATAAAGATCTCGTTTTTCTGGGTTGCAACACCACATTTGCACACGATGCTGGCTATGCCGATTCGAAAGACATAGTCGGCAAAGATGATTACCAGATGGTGTGGCGTGACCAGGCGGAATTATATCGCGCCGATGATCTCCAGGTCATCGAGAGCGGCCGCTCCAAGTTGTTTATCGAGGAACCCCAGACGACACCCGAAGGAAAGGTCATCGTTCTTCTTACGAGCAAGATACCTCTGAAGAGTTCAACGGGAGAGGTCGTCGGAGTGCTCGGGATATATATGGATATCACCGAGCGCAGCAAGATGGAAACGGCGCTGCGAGAATCGAAGGAATTTCTGGACAAGATAATTAATTCCATTAGAGATCCGATATTCGTCCTCGACAGGCAACACCGTCACATTCTGGTAAACGAAGCTATGTGTGAAATGTCGAACCGTCCTTGTGAAGAATTTATTGGTAAGACGCCATACGACTTCTTCCCCAAGGAGCAGGTTGACGTCTTCACTCATAGGGATGAAGCCGTTTTTGAAACAGGAAACGAGAACGTGAATGAGGAAACAATTACGGATGCAAAAGGAGCCATTCGCACCGTAATAACCAAGAGGACCCTGTACACGGATGCTTCAGGGAACAAATCAATAGTTGGAATCATTAATGACATAACCGACCGCAAGAAGGCAGAGGAAAAGCCTGAAGTCTGCTCATGATCAACTGCTCGCAACAATAGATTTCCTGCCGGACGCTACTTTTGTGATTGATAAGGATGGCGTCGTAATAGCCTGGAACCGGGCCATTGAGGTTATGACCGGGATTCAGGCCAAAGATATTCTGGGGACAGGAAACTATGAATATGCAATACCTTTCTACGGCGAAAGGAGGCCTGTTTTAATCGATCTACTGCTCCGACAGGTAAAAGAAATCGAGGATAAATACGCCCGTATCGAGAGGAAAGATGAATCTCTGGAAGGAGAAGCGTTTATGCCGAATATGAACGCGGGAGCCGTCTACCTCTATGGAAAAGCCGCAGTACTATACGATTCTGCAGGGACTCTTTATGGTGCCATCGAGTCGATTCGCGATATCACAGATCGTAAGAATGCCGAGCAGACGAGGGAACGCCTGGTCAAGGAACTGGAATCCAAGAACGCCGAGATGGAGAGGTTTACCTACACTGTCTCCCATGACCTGAGATCTCCTCTAATAACCGTGAGCGGTCTTGTGGGATTCCTCAAGTCCGACCTGGATAAAGGCAACATCACGCGCACCACCACATTTCTTGAGAGAATCACCAACGCCATAGCCAAGATGGATAACCTGCTCAAAGACACGCTGGAGTTATCCCGCATAGGCAGGGTAGCTAATCCTCCAGATAACGTTAACTTTGGCGATATCGTTCAAGATGCCCTGAGCCTGGTCCAGGAGAGGATTACGAAGAGTGGCACGAAGATTACGGTTGCAGAAGCCATGCCTGATGTGTTTGTGGACAGAATGAGGATCGCCGAAGTCATGGTGAACCTAATAGAGAACGGCATTAAGTACATGGGAGACCAGGCTCATCCTGAGATAGAGATCGGCCACCGAATAAAGGATGGCCAGTACACATTCTTCGTCAAGGACAATGGAATGGGCATTGATCCCAGTCAGTTTGATAAGGTCTTCGAACTTTTCTATAAGGTCAACGCTAAGAGCGAAGGAACCGGTGCAGGACTTGCTATAGTCAAAAGGATTATAGAAGTTCAAGGCGGTCGAATATGGGTAGAATCGGAGAACGGAATGGGCAGCACATTTTGCTTTAATTTGCCCGATCAACCTTCTAAAGGGATTTAAATGGAGAAACCATCAGTGATACTGTTAGTAGAAGATAATGAGGATCATGCCATGCTGGTCACCCTGGCCTTCGAGGATTTGGAACTGAAGTATGAGCTACATTGGGTCAAAAACGGATCGGAGGCCATGGACTATCTGTATCAAAGGGGCGTATATAGCAATCCGGAGAATAGCCCCAGGCCGGACTTAATATTGCTTGATCTCAGGCTTCCTTTGATAGATGGCCACGAAGTTTTGAAGGCTGTAAAGGAGTCCTGCGATCTTAAAACAATTCCAGTGGTGATATTGACCTCTTCAGAAAACCAGGGCGATATTACGAGAGCATATTCCAATTATGCCAATAGCTATCTGGTAAAACCCATGAGTTCTGATTTATTAGTGAAGATGGTAGACTCCCTGGGAGAATACTGGCTCAAATGGAACCGACATCCGGTATAACGCGGGCAAATCAAAGAGTGGATAATTCTTGGCAAGTAGGGCATAGGTCGCAGGAGGAGAGCAAATGAAGAGTATCAACAAAATGGAAGAACAAAAAATGGAATCTGGTGTGTTGAAGACGACCAACATTCTGGTGGTCGAGGATAATGATGATCATTTTCTTATAGTTCAGTTGATCTTTGAGCAAGACGGACCGAGCTGGAAGATACACCGGGCCGCCTCCATCGGAGAGGCACGCAAATGGATAGATGATCACCGTGGCCAGGACTTCTTGATCATCTCCGATTACCGTCTTCCAGATGGCACTGGCCTGGACCTGATCCAGGGAGCAGAACAGCCAGAGGATCTGACTTATCCTTTCATTATCATGACAGGAGTCGGGTCGGAGAAGCTGGCAGTTTTGGCTATGCAATCAGGGGCCATGGACTACGTAGTGAAAGGGGATGACCTCTACCGGCTACCTCAGGTGGCCGTGTCGGTCCTGAATAGGTGGGCGAGAATTACCGAGCGCAGGCGATCAGAGACGGACCTGATCGAGTATGTCAACAACCTGGAGAAGTCCAGTTCCAACCTGGATGAGTTCATCGATAAGATAGCTCAGTACCTGGACACCACTCTGACCTCGGATCACGAGTTCAATCGTCAGCACATAGTGGACTTCAAGAATAAAGTCGCCAATAGCAAGCGTGATGGGCCCGGTACTCAGAGCCAGGGAATGAGCAGCAATGCCCTGGACCTGCTCTCCAAGGAGGGGCTCGATGGAGCTATGATGGTGGTCAATCTGGAACTCCAGAAGAATCCGCTGAGTTGGGAAGCGCTGGGTGCTAAAGCGGATATTTTGTACCTTCTGGAGAAGTATCCACAAGCGATGAATGCCTGCATCCAGGCCCTGGAGATAAACCCCCTGAATGCTCTGGCCTGGAACACCAAAGGCAACGTGCTCTACAAGCTCAAAAGATATGACGAGGCCATAGATTGCTACGACAGAGCCATTGAGATATCTCCTTTCTTCCCGAAGTCATGGTACAACAAGAAGCTTGCTCTGGAGGTACAGCTCAAGAAGTCTATGAAAAGTATGTCTCTACGGCAGCCTCCTGCAGATAAGAGCGACAGCAAGGGATCAGGCAATGGCAAAGGGTCCGGAGACGGCAAAGGATCAGGAGACGGCAAAGGGGGCGATGGAACCCTCAGAGTGGGAGTAGGACGCATAAGATAGGTCGTTCAAAACACCATTCAGAGGCTTTACATCCGTTCCGGTGCTCTGAGGCGGCCTCTGGCAACCTCTGCCAGAGCCCGGTTTTATATCCAAGCGGCCCGGAGATTCCATTGCTGTCCCTCCAAATATAGCATGGTTTTCTCCTGGTCGCAAGAGCAATGCAAAATGCTGGATCGCCGCCTCAGAATTGCCTTGGGGACGTTCTCATGAGGTCTTCCGCGTATTACTTTATGGTCGTTACATCGGCCAACCCCGGTTTTTTTCCATTTAGAGTGAGTCTGTAAATCACGCCATTTAGCTTCACGATATTGTTGCTATTGGGCAGACTGTGCTCGGTCTCTTCATAGCCATTACTCTTCACATTAAATCAGGGTCAGAAGCCTCATCCAGACCGAATTTTTTCAATATCCTTTTGCAGATCTGCGCTCATCTTAGCTCCCTCAAGATTAGATGCCGCAATGAATGGAAGGGTTATCTTATCGTATTTGATTCCTAAAAGATTTGCTCTGCTTAAATCGACGCCACTGAGGCCCGTTATGTTCAAGTCAGCACCACTCATATCCGCACCTGAAAGGTTCACGTTATTCATAAAGACTACCTGGAACCTGGTATTCCTTAAGTCAGCCTCACTGAGATCTGAGTCCTCAAGAAACATCATATTCAAAACCGCTGATCTCAACAAAGTCCTATGCATGACGATCCGATTCACGGTCATGGAAGCGAGGTTAGCTCCACTGAGGTCCGCCCCGGAGAGATCTGCGTCATCGAGATTCGCTCCCTTAAGGCTGGCCTCGCCAAGAGAGGTTTTAGACAGGTTTGCACCAGTAAGATCTGCGCTTTCAAAATTTGTTTTTTTCAGATTTGATCGGAACAGGTTTGCTCTCGTCAAGTAAGACCTGGCGAAGTCGGAGTTGGTCAGATCACAATTGCTCAGGTTGGCACCAAAGAGTTCTGCTCTGGTGAACAGGCAATTGGTGAGTATGCTATCGTCTAGATTCGCCCAATTTAGCTTGGCCCCTAACAAGTTGGTTCCGTCCAGACTCGCACTTTTCAGTACAGCGAAACTAAGGTCCGCACCCAAGAGCCTAGCTCCATTCAGATTGGCACCAGTCAGATTGGCTCCATTGAGCGAGGCACTGGTAAGATCGGCCCGTTCAAGATAGGAATTCGATAGGTCTGAATCATCCATGCGTGCTCCCGAAAGACTCGCGTTTATTAGCTTGGCTCCAACAAGTCTGACTCGATGCATGAAGGCATTTTCGAGGTTCGCGCCTGTTAGATTCGCTTTTGTGAGATCCGAATCATCTAGACTTGAAGCCGCAAGGTATGAGCCGGAGAGGTTCGCCATGCTGAGGTTCGAGCTAGTTAGGTTGGTAGGACTCAATTTTGATTTGACCAGTCTAGAGCCTAAGAAATTCGCTCTCTCACAGCTCGATTCAGAGAGATCTGCATCGGAGAGATCCGCACCGGTCAGATTGGAGTCTATCATGTAGCTGAGAGGCAAATAGGCACCTCTGAGATCAGCATAGGATAGATCGGAGCCGCGAAGATCAACGGCTGGCATGAATGCGCCACTAAGATTGGCTCCGATAAGCTTGGCATTGGAGATGGTAGACTGTATCAAGAAGGATCGACTAAAGTCCGTCCCGCGGAGATCTGATCCTTGCAGCTCAGAATGATTCAAGTGTGTCCCGGAGAAGTTCAGGCCGCTCAGGTTCATGCCGATAAGCTGGGCATGATCTTTAAAAATCTTAGGATTTTCTTCGACTGCAAATGAAATAGTAGATAGCAGAACGAAAAGCACACACACACTTAAAGTCAATCCTGTCACAGAAACACTCATAGTAAGACTATATGCACTGCTACTATTAATTTACTTGGCAAAATCATTAGAAGTCATTTCATATCGAACTCTCTAAATCATGAATGAAGTAGTGCCACCTTGAAATATCCAACCGGTTTGTGGAAAGCGGCTTCGGGCTGCTGACTATATATCTCAATTTTAATCCAAGTTGCCCGGCTACATCCCCAATATGAATTCCGGCATCCAACCACCATGATGCGCACTATGCCTGAGTAGATGCGGACTGATGCGCGACCTCATAATACGCGTTTCTCGAGCCTTTATGATCTTGAAAAGGCTTTCTATCAATCGGTTCCGATCATCACATTGGTGGCTTTTATTACTGCGTAGACCTCTTTTCCTTCTTTCAGATCCAGAGATTCGGCTGAGGTCTTGGTGATTACAGAGACTATCGAGTCGCCCCCGGGAAGCAATATGGTTACTTCAGTATCGACCGGACCCTTAACAATGCTGTGTATTGTTCCTCTCAGGATATTACGTGCGCTGATCTTCATATTTATGGCCTCTCAATTTACGCTGGAATGGTTCGTTCAGAAATATATATGCTTGCGGCAGTATTAGTCTTTATGCTTTGGATTCATTTTGTGCTTTCCCGAAATAATCAAGACCACGCAGGATTATACTATTAAGCCTAAAAATATGATCAAATCCGGTGACCAATCCATTGCAGGCCGCTCAGGCGGCGTGGTTGGGGCAATTGTTCTCTGGCACGGGGCATTTGCGGGCGTAGCCCCCGCCCATATCTTCTACTGTAGCAGGCACTCGCGACCTGCGCGTAGGGAATCTCTCCAGCAAGGTGGCATACATTCCGAATGACGCAGATATGGCATTCTTTCCCATATTGGGAGCCTGCCAGCCCACGGAACCTGGCAAGCCTCATCTTGGCGATGTAGAGCTGAAAAATGCCAGGCATAGCATGCGTTGCAGGATCTCCGACACATCCATCTGCGGAGATGATCAAACGGGAAATGCAGGCTTAATTCCTGTCCTGTCTTTCCTTATCCTATAATTTTATTAACGATTACGACCACTATTATTCACTATGTCTCTAAAAGAAGATATTCTCAAGGTCATGGGTGGCGAGCATGTGGCGGCGATTGCCACAGTACAGGAAGGCAAGCCTGCCGTGAGATTCATGGCCCTGGTGGGTCTGGGCGATCTGAGCCTGGTTGGAGCCACCATGAAAGGCACTCGCAAAGTCGAGCAGATTAAAAAGAATCCCGAAGTTGCCCTTTCCATCTGGTCCGGCAAGAACTATGCAGATCCTTATGTGACGATCTTGGGTAAGGCCCAGGTTCACGACGACCTGGAGACGAAAAAGAAATTCTGGGATCCGAAGCTCGAACAGTATTTCAAGACACCGGAGAACCCAGATTATGTTGTTATTACGTTCGCTCCGCAGAGGATTGAGTACTATCATGAAATGACTATGGATGTCTGGCAAGGCTAATTTCCGGAACCATTTTTTTTAAAAATAATTGAATTATTATTAATTTGTCAAATACTATCCATCGATGTATTGACTGTCTTGTCAATGTATTTATGTCAAGGGAGCAATTCATCTCTGATGAGCCCTCGTAGCGATTTGTTTCCCGAGTCCTGGATCGATGATATTGAGCTCATGTACAGGGGAGCCGATCCTGCGCATGACTTCAGTCACATTCTGAGAGTTTTCAAGAACGCGCAAATCATCGGCCTGAGGGAAGGCGCAGATATGCAGGTGCTCCTCTGGGCGGCACTGCTTCATGATGCTGGTTCAACAATAAAGCTCTCACAGGGTTCAGAGGAGTCGGAGTCCAAGCGCCGGAGAGAGGCGGACGATCTCCTGAAGAAGGTCGGGCTTCCTGAAGAGATTAGAACGGAGGTACTATATGCCGTTGAAGTACACCGCTTTTCTAAGGGCATCAAACCCGTCACTCTGGAGGCCAAAGTCCTGCAGGATGCCGACCGGCTGGATGCCATTGGCGCAATCGGGATCGCCAGAGTCTTTATGACTGGAGGAAATCTCTGCCGGGAGCTTTACAACCCTCAAGATCCATTCTGCAAGACCCGGGAACCGGATGATAAAAAATGGAATTTGGACCATTTCTACAGAAAACTCCTCCAGCTCGAATCAGGTATGCATACAAAGACGGCCAGGGAACTCGCCGGTAGAAGGTCAGCTGTCTTGAGAAGATATTTAGCGGACCTGGAAGAAGAGATTGGGATTGGTTTGGAGACCGGGAATGAGGGGAACCCTTGTGAGAGCGGATGAGGTGGAATTAATGAAGTACGTTCTGCATCCCAAATCGGAGATCGAGGCGAGGATAAAGTTGCTTCAGAGCCTTATGGGGGAAATGACCGGTGCATTGCTCTTCGAATCCATAGACCTGGGCTATTTCTCAGGCACGGCACAGGAAGGGCTGATCTACATCCCCCGGGACGCTCCGCCAGTGCTCATGATCCGGAAGAGCCTGGAAAGGGCCCGGGAGGAGTCTCCCCTGGAAGTCCGGGCACAAAAGAGTCTCAAGTCCATCAAATCAGACCTGGATCTGCCGGGCAATGCCTCCATCGGGCTGGAGCTGGATGTGCTTCCCTACAATAATTATGCCCGTCTGGAGAAGGCCCTGGGAAAAGACGCCAAGTTCATTGACATCTCCGAGAGGATCAAGCACATTCGCTCCATCAAGTCCGATTTTGAGATTCAATTGATCAGGGAGGCGGCAAGGATTCTGGACGCCGGAATCTCAACCGTTCCGGATCACCTTCAAGAAGGTATGCGTGAGATTGATCTGGCGGTGAATGTGGAGAGCGCCATGAGAGTCATGGGCCATTCGGGCAGAGTAGCGTTTCATAGATTCAACCAGGCACTACCCATGGGCCACCTCATGGCCGGAGAAAATGCTGCAACCCCCAGTTTCGTCTCCTCTCCCACGGGTGGAAAAGGCATGTCTCTGTTCTTTCCCCAGGGGCCGGGATTTAGAAAGATCAAGCGAAACGAGCCGGTGCTGGTGGACTTTGCCGGATCTTACAATGGCTACATTGCCGATGAGACCCGGATATTTTGCCTCGGCCAGCTCTCCCGTGAGCTGGAGGAGGCTCATAGCGCTGCTTTGCAGATTGAAGAGACAATAGCCAAGCTGCTTGTCTCCGGCAAGACAGGCCGGGAGATCTTCGAGATTTGCGAAGAAGAAGGCATGAGGCTCGGATATCAGGATTTCCTCGGAGGCCCTCCCGGCGGCAAAGCCGGTTTCGTGGGCCACGGAGTGGGACTGGAGATCGATGAGTATCCTGTCTTGGGTCCTGTGGATCACCGCATAGCAGAGAATATGACCATCGCTGTAGAGCCCAAGATGATCTATCCAGGAGTGGGCGTGGTGGGAATTGAAGATACCTTCTTAACGGGTCGAGGCGGGGCCGAAAGATTGACCCGTCTGCCACAAGAGATCTGGCGGGTATAAGTTTAGAAATCCTTGATGAATGATCCTGTAGAAAATATCAATTTCAAATAATTATTTAATTAATGATTCCTGATAATAAGAATTGCAAAGTTCTCGCATGGTGATCAAATAAATATCAGTGTTGACTGGCTGCCGGAGGTGTAAGTAGGGAGGTTATGCACTCCCTATTTCACTTTTTCTACTTTTCCCAGAAGCGTTCAGCATGATGTCGAAGGGGTAAAATCAGATCCTGGATCGACCTTTACGCTCATGGCCTCGTGCGCCTTTCCCGCATCCAGGCAGCTTGTGGCTTGGCCGGTTGCGATATATCTTTTCAAACAGCTCAGGATCGCAGCGGTATCTCGTGGAATCTTTATGCATTTGGGCAGATGATGATTATCATAATTTATGGCCAGACGACATCCTCCGCCCGCCGCTTTTCTATTAGAGCACCTGGAATTGCAGAAGCCCACCGTCTTGAGCAGCACCTTTCCCACATCGATTGTGAGCGGCGGATCGGAGACGCTCCGGGCATAAACGGCTACCGCCATGGCAAAGAAGGAGAGGTTCTCTATGGCTCCATCCGACCATCTCCTGGATAGATATTTCATGATCCTGGGCTTGATCTCGACTCTAGCCTCTTCCACCAGGGCACGATAGCCTGCTGCTGTGGGCATGAGCAGCACCTGATCGAATTCGAACTCCTTCTCGGTGGCGCAGCTATCTACCAATTTCATTAAATGGCTGCCGTATCTATCCCCAAAATCTTCCATTTTTATTCCTTTAAGTAACGCAAATAGCGGCTAACCAGCGGCATTTTCAGCTGCGGATATATGCCCAATTCTTCTGCTCGCCCTTTTCATCCTGGTACGAATCTTATCCTATGTGAGATGTCTCTTCTGGAATAATAAGTCTGCTCTTATATGCGTTCCACCATCTCAGTTATCCTGAAAGACCCATCCAGAATCTGCATTTTCAGCTTCTTTGCTAACTGTACTGCTCTGGCTCGATCAGATTGGCGGAGTTGAATCGGAATCGACCTGCCTGCAAAGCTGATGGCTCCGAGATTCCCACGGAAGGCTCTCCCGGTGCATTGCGAGACGCATAGACCACAGTTGAAGCACTTCCCCTTATCTCGCTTAACCTGATCTCCCACAATGGTGATCGCCCTCATGGGGCAGACGGGCTCCGCGGTGCACTTCCTGCAACCGGCACATTTTCCCGGATCGAACTCTATCTCCAGGTCCGTTGAGCCCCAGACGTCCTCGTAGGTCGTCTTGCCGATCTTCTGGCGGATATTTACATCCATGATGGTAAGAGCAATGTCTCGATCCTGCAACAATATGTTCTCCAGAATGGACTCATTCAACACCGGAACCGGCACCGCCCAGGTGCCTATGCATTCAGGGCCTGCAGATGTAACGAAGCCGCCCATATACTTGGGACTCATCTGATGCATATCGGCGAGTCCCAGAAGGTTCGGCCTGGATGCCATGCTGCGAGTGCCTGTGCCTATCACAAACCCCTCGGCACCGTTCAGGAGAATGCGTGTTCCTATGCCAATCGTCTCCAGCTTTGGATCGTTCTTGATGGGATTGATTTGACCGCATCCGGACACGGTAGCGCAGATTAAATTGGGAGGAAATTCGAGAGCGCTGAAGATCGTTTGCAGAGGAGCGTTCCTCGGGTTGACAAAAGCTACATAGTTCTTGAAGGCGTTGCGGGTGGAGAGGATTTGAGCATAGGGAATCTCATCCAGGCATAGGGCCTTTGTGAGAGAATCGCCTTCACTGGTTTCAACTTCAACCTGGACTTCCTTGCCCTCGACCAGCTCCCTGAACAGATGTCCTCCACCGTAATCGGATCGATCTTTGCTATGTGCCGTGCCATAGATCATCAGATCGACGATGCCTAACCGTTCATTTGGGCACGGCCCAATGCTGGCTGGAACACCGTTGATCCTGGCCTGCTCGGCACGGACAAACGAGCCGGCTTCGGCTATGGGGAACGAGAGCACCGCATAGGTGCCGCTCATTATGGCCCGAGTTGCTGTGGTGACCACATCCACGTCTTTCAGGGCCAGCTCTTCGCCGTCCGTGACTCTGTCACAGACTTCCTGGGCAGTCAGCACAACTGCATCCCGGCTCTTAATTCGCTCCTTTATTTCAGCTATTGTGCGGGTCATCCTTGCTTGTATTTGGACGGGCATGAAATTTAAGGCTTAAGCAGTGGGGCCGAAGATCTGGCAGGTCTCAGCTCAAAAATAGTGGTGCACGTGGCTGAATATTCATCCGCTATTGATTTTGCCATTGATCTTATGGTCGCAGTTGATTATCAATCGCTATCAATCGCGTCGGGCAAAATATCACAACCCAAATTTGTTATTTTATTGCCATGTGTTTCAGGGAGGGCTGAGGGAAGCCCTCCCAGCAGGATATGGCAAGTCCCCACTCTCCCATCCCGCCAATATATTGTCGTTATGATAATTTAAAGCCTTATTTTTCATGTTATTGTCATATTGAGATCATCTGAACGGATCACGGTATACCAATGATTATAATAGAGTTATTGATTTCATAACCGCAAGCCTAAAATCTAGGAAGCGGGGCTAGCTATTATGGCCATGAATGCGGAACGTTTCATCGAGGACGCCATCGCAGAAATCAAGCGCGATGTTAAGGGTCGCGCCATTATTGGTTTATCGGGAGGCGTGGACAGCTCGGTATGCGCAATGCTTGCCCATCAAGCATTAGGAGACCGGCTGGTCCCGGTTTATGTTGACTCGGGGCTCATGAGGCAGTTCGAGTCAGACCGAATTGAGCAGCTCTTCAAGGATATAGGTCTCGTGCGCGTGAACGCCCACGACCGTTTTCTCGATGCCCTGAAAGGGGTCACGGACCCGGAAGAGAAGAGGATGATAGTAGGAGAGACCTTCATTCGCGTCTTTGAGGAGGAGGCCCGCAAGATCGGCGGCGACTGTCTCATGCAGGGCACTATCTACCCGGACAGAATCGAGTCGGATGGAGGCATAAAGTCTCATCACAACGTGGGCGGCCTTCCCAGGTGCATGGAGTTCAAAACCATAATTGAGCCCTTGCGCGACCTGTACAAGGATGAGGTGCGCGTGGTGGCCAGGGCTCTGGGTCTTCCTCCGGAGATCAGCGAGAGAATGCCATACCCCGGTCCCGGGCTGTCCGTCAGGATCGTGGGCGAGGTCACGAGAGAAAAGCTGGATGTAGTGCGCAAAGCCAATGCCATCGTAGAAGAAGAGGTCGTGCAGTTTGCTCCCTGGCAGGCTTTTGCCGCCATCCTCGGAAAGGCCACGGGCGTAAAGGGCGATAACCGGGTCTATGGCTATGTAATCGCCGTCCGTTCCGTCTCTTCCAGGGATGCCATGACCGCAGACGTGATGGAGCTTCCCTGGGAGGTGCTGAGGCTTATCTCCAGCCGCATAACCGGCGAGATTCCCAACGTTTCAAGAGTGGTCTACGACCTGACTCCCAAACCACCGGGCACAATCGAGTTCGAGTGAGCGAAATCAAGTAGCTATTGGAATGAATGAGAATGCAACTTTGGCCTAACGCAGACTCATGAGCGGGTAGTTCTTTTTCCCGTCGTGCTCCAGCCGGGCGCGGACGACCTCGCCCTCGTAATTTATCTCAACCTCGGCGGTTATCATGCGCCCTTCCAGCTCGCTATATCCGAAGACATTCTCCATGAGCATTTTCTGGTCTATGCTGACGCGAACCTTTCTCACGTAAGGCTGCAGAGAAATGCTTTCCTGCATAGCCTCTTCCAGGCTTGATGCCGTCTTTGGGCTTACGGGAGAGCCTACGAATTGATGATAGAGCGCTCCCAGTTTTATGCCTGCCTCGAATGCGGCTATTTCCTTTTTTGTAGGCGTGTTATCACCACCGGACTTGCCAGATAAAGGATGATCACCATGATCACCAGAAGGGCTGCATAAAGAATATCGTTCTGGCGGAAGATCAACCATCCTGCCGCAAGAAAGATGAGTCCAAATAAAGCCATGGCTCTGATGTCCCTTATTTTTGGATAGGAGATGCTGCTCACCATTAAACCTGCCAGAAGCAGCATGAGCACAATCGTCAGATTCGGCCTGCCCAGGAGAACGCTGGCGGACAGAAATATGCCTGCCGCAGGAATGGGAAGCCCCTCAAAGAATTGATCGCCTTTGCCTGCGACATTAAATCTGGCGAGGCGCAGCGTCCCGCAGATAAGATAAAAAATTCCTGCCGGCCAGACCAGAGGCCCAAGATGGAAGGCCATGATCGCGAGGTAGACCGGCGCTGTGCCAAAGGAGATCAGGTCCGCCAGTGAGTCGAGGTTGGCGCCAATTGGACTAGAGCATGTCTTCCTCGCCACAAAGCCATCCAGGCCATCTGCCGCTGCCGCCAATAGTATGAATACCACTGCATAATTCGAGGAATTCCCGCCCCAAGCGCCGCCTGCTGCGAGAAGTGCCAGGAATCCAAAAATGACATTCAAAAGAGTGAATAGGTCAGGCAGGCGCATGACCCGGAAGACATTCATGTGCACTCCACGACTGGAGACTTCACGGCAACCACCGTCTCTCCGGCCCGGACCTTGTCGCCCAGTCCTACCTGTAATTTGTAACCTTCGGGAATGCTTGCCTCCACCCGCGAGCCGAAGCGAATCATGCCGATCCTCTCTCCTCGGAGCACATGATCACCAGGACGAACATAACATACGATCTCCCTAACAATGGTCCCTGTAATCTGGCGTAGCTCCAGATCTCCGTCATCGGTCTCGATCCTTATCCTGTTCTGCTGGTTATGGCAAGCCCTATTCAGGAAAGCCGGCATGTGGCTTCCTTTCCTGTATTCGATACTTTGTACCGTCCCATCCAGAGGCGCCCGGTTTACATGCACATCGTATGCTCCCATGAATACCGTGATTTTTTCCGGCGTGGCCTGAATGATTCTACCGTCAGCGGGTGAGACCATACCCTCTCCACGCGGCAAACGATCTGGGTCCCTGTGAAAAAAGATCATGAAGATGAAGCCGACCAGCGCTACGGCTGACATGTACCAGCTTCCTGCTATGGCCAGAGCTGCCGTCAGAAAGATGGGCACCGATATCCAGGCAGTGGAATTTTTAGCAAGCTTCAAACGGCATCTCCTCTGGGTGTCCTGATATCTGCTGCGAGCTCGTCTATGATCGACAAAAGCTCCGGAAGGAGCAGGAATACTAAGTAAGATATAGCCAAAAGGGCCACGGTCGACCCCGCCTTGGCGATGATATTATGAGCGATTTCGAAGCTTTCGCTCCCAAACCAGCTCCCTCCATAGGCCATAAGCACAAATCCATTTCTCACGATGTTCAAGAGGTAAATGGAAACAGTGGATGCCGCCAGTGCAACCAGCCTGCGGCCAATTGGGGCCTGAACCGAGATAATCAGCCCGGCAAAGAGCGCTATGCTCTCAATGGATGTGCAGGCCAGGATGATCTGCACCGATCGACCGTTTAAAGTTATCATATCCGGGCTCTGCATTATCGCCGGAACAGAAATAAGCTGAAGCGCCTGTACCGTTATGAAAGTGGTAAATCTAATCAATCCCAATTGAAGCGGCTCGATCTCGGCAAAAGGAAAATAGACCATTCCACAGACAGCCGCCGCGTAGCTCGCCCAGAGCCGGGCTCTTGATGTGAAGCCCTTATTCATCACGATCCAGGCCATGTAAAGGCTCATGATACCTGCCGCCAGGAAGAGAACGGCATTGAAGTAATCCTCTATGGCCAGATAATGCCAGGGCTGAAACAGCCAGAACAGGCCAAAGATCGCCCATCCGGGAACGGCAATAGAACTCTTTCGGGCAAGGGCTGAGGCTAGGAGAAGAAGCAGGCCAATCCAGAGCAGATAGGAAATCAGCCATTCCAGCATCATTCATCCTAGAAGTACCACAGGTTTATTTAGCATTATCTACTTACATCAGTCCATTGTCTATTGTGATCTTGAGAAGGACCGGGAAAATGCCCTCCGATAGGTAAGGTTGATCATGAATCGAAAGATTTTCATTCTTATTTCTGTAGCCTGCATAATTTTGGTAGCCTCCGCCGTTGCACAGATCGCGGGAGTTGCGCCATCTGACGCCAGCCAGAAGATAGATCCCGCATTGGCGGACCGGCTCACTGGCAGTGAGGACAAAAAGATACCAGTAATTGTGATGCTCAATGGCGCGGCCAGCCCCGATCTTGATGATTTTGCCCTCAAATACAGGTACAGTCTCATTCACGGTCTGGCGGGGGATGCAAGCCCCCAAGTCATCAAAAGGATCGCTGAGAGCAATTCTGTAAATGGCATCTATTTTGACGACTCCGCAGAAGTATCAGCTCCCGGCAATGTATCAGCTCCCGGCAATAATTCTTCGCAGGGCCAGTATATATCTCCATCCCAAATTATTAACGCAAATAAGCTCTGGGCGAAGGGAATCGACGGCCGGGGGATCACGGTGGCCGTAATCGATTCTGGGATCGACAAGAATCATCCGGATCTGATCGGCAAGGTTGTAGCCGAGAAGAACTTCTTGACTGATGAGGTTACGGCTGACGATCTTCTGGGCCATGGCACAATGGTGGCGGGAATCATTGCGGGATCAGGCAATGCCTCAAACGGAAAATATAAGGGAATTGCGCCAGGGGCAAGCCTTCTCAGTGTCAAGGTCATAAATAGCGAGGGCGACGGCAAAGTATCGGATATAATCGCAGGGATCGAGTGGGCAATCTATAATGGTGCCGATGTATTGAGCCTCAGCCTTGGCGGCATAAATCTGGGCGAGACCAATCCGCCCATAACAATGGCCGCGGACAATGCCGCAAATGCCGGAGTCGTGGTCTGCGTGGCGGCAGGCAACCGCAACAGCAGCGAAACGGCGGGTCAGGTCTCGGGAACCTCCAGCAGCCAGGTAGGCCAGAGCAAGACTCCTGTAGACTTATCCCAGACTGGCAGCGGCAACAAGGATGTGTATTATCTCCTTATTCCAATCGTTCAGGCCCTGCCACCCGGTTTGATCGACTCCCCCGGTGATGGTGTAAAGGTCATCACCGTGGGAGCTACGGATGCGAACGGCCACATGGCCAGCTTTTCCGGTTCAGGGCCCACCAGGGACGATCGGATTAAGCCCGACGTTGTCGCACCGGGTGTGGATATGATCTCTATTGTGCCCGTCGGTGTGAAAAGGCCGAAATCTGTAGATATTTATTATTCCCAAGAGTCGGGCACCAGCCTATCCGCACCAGTGGCGGCAGGCCTGTCCGCACTGCTCTTGCAAGCCGATGGTAATCTCACTGCAGCCGGCGTCAAGGCGGCCATGACCCGGGGTGCCAAAAAACTGAATAACACCCAGGGTGACAATTACGAAGAGTACTATCAAGGTGCAGGAATGCTGGATGCTCTTTCTTCTTATGAGTTGCTGGAGAATAATAGTAGTATCTGCGGCGTGATTCCGGATCGTTGGACGGCAGGTCGCTGGGCATACCTGCCAGCAGGAAAAGGAGTATATGTGGGGCTGGATACGGGTGCAGATAGACCTCAAAAGAAGCTCTATGCTCTTGCTCCGGGCGATGAAGACTGGAATTTGCGCTTCGTATTCTTCAGCAATCAGGAGATAAAAAACCTTAAAACATCTGTGCAGGGAGACGTATCCGATTGGGTAAGCCTGCAGCTCCTGCCGGAAACGATTCTGGCCAACGATCAGAAGGTCTTTGCGGCATCGATAACTGTGCCGCAGGACACCCTTCCGGGGCTTTATAACGGCACCATTGAGATCGCAGAAGAAAATGAGAATCTTCTCCAGATTCCCATCAGCGTGAATGTGGCCGTGCCCTTGAATATCTCCAGAGGAGTCGGCAATAAGACGGGATCGCTTAAAGGAAACGAATGGCATTACTACTATCTGGAGATGATGCCGGGAACCACTGAGTTTGAAGCATCTTTAGAGTGGCAGCAGGACACTAACCTCGATCTCTTCCTGCTTTCCCCCTCCAGCGAGTATTACACAGGTGAGAAGATAAGCCAACAAAAGATAAAGAAGATACAGTCTCCGTCCTCGGGAAAATGGATTATTGCCGTGCATAGCGAAAATGTATCGCAGACGGCCAACTATACACTGCAGGTAGAACGATCTCAGTTGGAGACTACTCCCATCCGCTGGAATTTGGAGTCTGCATCTGCCGGCACGAGCACCAAAACTCAGTTTTCAATAAGGAATCTTGGGCTGTCTCTGCAGAACCTCAGCTATACCGGGGTGATTGAGAACACTACTATTCGGGAATTTAAGGGCCATGTGGGAGTTAAAGAAACATGGAACAAAACTGTAAATGTCACCGAGAGTACAAAGAAGATCTCGGCAGAGTTGAGTTCTGTTGATGGCAGCAACGAGAGCGAGGTCGCGCTGGTCTTCGAGAATCCTGAGGGCACTGCTAGTGAGGAGAACGCGGCTTTAGGAACGGGCGATATTGGTCCATTGGAAATCGCCAACCCTGAAGTAGGCAATTGGACGCTGAAGGTTTACGGATACAACGTTCCGATGGCAGGAAAGTCCTTTAGCGTTCGTATCAAGGAATACGCCGAGGAAGAGTGGACCTGGATCACGACCAAAGGCCCGGAGCGATTAGAGAGCGACTCCAATGGGACGGTGCAGGCCAATCTCACCATACCTAAGGGCACATCGCTTTCCAGGTTAGATGGATACATAAAGATCTCTTCGGACAGCCATAACTTTGAGATTCCGGTGAGCGTGGCCATAGCTGGCACCAGGCTGGTGGGCCTCACGAAAGAAGAGGTAACGGACAGCGACAAGGACGGCCTCATTGACGTCCTAACTTTGGGCTTTGGCCTGAACATCACAGCTCCCGGAGAGTACAGGCTAAGTGGAATGCTGGTTGACTGTCGCGGCGGCTGGATTGGAACAATTGATCGCAGCTTTGCGCTGAACGAAAGCGGAAGCATAATGGTCAATGCCAGCGGCACCGATATTTGGAGATATGGCAAGTGCGGGCCGATGCGAATTCAAAATCTCATACTCTACGATAAGAGTGGAAGCTACATCGATCGATTCGACAAAGAGATCATAATAAACCGGGAGCCAAAAGAGTTCCAGCCACCTGCCGCCTATCTCACCGGCGAGTATGTCAACCGGACGACTCCCACCTCCATCGCCATTGGGGTAAATGTGACAGTCATCAAGCCCGGCCGGTACGAGCTGCAGGGCATCATTGTGGATGATGCGGGAGATGAGATGGGAGAAGAGAGCGTAGAGAGTGATCTATCCGTCGGCAATGTCACAATGCTGCTAACGTTTGACCCCACGCGGTTCATGAGCCAGGGTGAGGTTTCCGCGGTGCATCTGGTGGATCTGGTCCTCAGCCGTGATGGAGGGGCGCTGGAGAGAACGGAGGACGCCTGGAGTTCGGAGAATATGGACCCGCAGGCATTCAAGGCCGGCACGGATGCGAAAAGCAGCTCCTCCGGACGTCCCGTGGTCAAGCTGGGCGGCGCTGGCGGGTTGAAGCTGGAGAACGGCACGGCGGCTATTTCCTGAAAGCCGCCTCTCAAGCAATAGCAAAGAGCCAATTTTCGCGGTCACGTGCGCGCGCGCCCGTACTTGCGCGGGACCGGGCTCGCACCTGAGCCCACAGGCGGGGGCCGTTGCCTGCGATCACTTCCGCATGATTGTACATGGCTGAAAGGTCGTTGGCCATATTGGGATTTTTGTCGAAGACGGTACATCATGGCCTTAGCCCTGCCGTTTATGCCATTGCCAAACTAAAATCCCATTTTCCATAAAGCCAGTCAGTCCCATAAATCGTTTCCCTCGTGCTGTTTCCAAGCCTGCCCGGCGTTGAGGGCGCCCGAGCTCTCCCGCGCGTAACACCCGCGCGGTATCCCGGAGGAAGAGACCATGGGATCAAACGCGTATCGATAGAAAGCCATTAAAGCAGGGGTGCGGAATTGATAGCTGCAAAGGATCTCAAATGTCGCTCTTTCATATAACCAGGCATTCGGACATACCGCTGATGGGATGTCTCTACTTTGGTGTAGTCGATAGGGGCAGCAACCTTCTGCAGATCAGGCCGAGCTGTGGCTGCAACCTGAACTGCCCTTTCTGCTCCGTGGATGCCGGCCCGCACTCAAAATCCCGCGTCACTGACTACCAGGTGGAGCTGGATTATCTGATGGAAGCGGTCGAAGAGATCGCTCCCTTCAAGGGGCCGGGAGTGGAGTGCCACATCGACTCGCCAGGCGAGCCCACGCTCTATCCCGATATCGTGGAGCTGGTGAAACGGCTCAAGCAGATAAAAGAGGTAGCTGTAGTCAGCATGCAGAGCAACGGCACTCTGCTCAGTCCCGATAAGATAAAAGAGCTGGAAGAGGCGGGACTCGACCGTATCAACCTCTCCATTCACGCACTGGAGCCCGCGAAAGCGGCATATCTGGCTGGCGTACCCTGGTTTGATATTGAAAAAGTAAAAGAATCCGCCCGTAATATTGCCGGGAGCAAGATCGACCTCATGATTGCGCCCGTCTACATGCCCGGCATAAACGATGACGAGATGCCGGGGCTGATAGAGTTCGCCTTAAAGACGGGTGCAGGAAAGAGGTGGCCGCCTCTGGGCATCCAGAAGTTTGAGCATTACCGGCTGGGCAGATCTCCGGGAAAGATCAAGGTCGAGAACTGGTGGCATTTCTACAATCGTAGCATAAAGAGCTGGGAGGAGCAATTTTCCATATCTCTGCTTCTGAAGGCCCAGGATTTCGGGATCGAGAAGCGTCCCACCATCCCGACGGTCTTTGAGAAGAAGGAGAAGGCCTGGGTGGAGATCAGGGCACCGGGCTGGGTGCAGGGTGAACAGCTGGGTGTGGCCAGGAACCGTGTGGTCTCGGTTATGGACTGCCCCATAAAGCAAGGAAGCGTGCGAGTAAGAATCGTAAGCAATAAGCACAACATCTATGTGGGTGTGCCATGCTAGCGGACTTCTTGGTAGGGGTCTAGATTTTTCCCTAATTAGACCCACGAGCAGGGCTGAAAAGAGCTATTTTCTGCCTGGCTCAATGTGAATAAGATAAGAATCGAGAAGCTAAAATAGCTATTAACTAACTACTCATAAATCCTGAATTGTGAGCCAGGAAAAAGCAGGACTTGCAACCATATTTCGGTTACATTTCTTTTATAGGCCACGTAATGCTAGGAATAGCGAAAGAATTGCGCTTAATGTTAATGCTCCTACCAGGAGGTATAAATGATGAGAACTGAACATCACTAATCCATTCTCATCCGCTGGTATTCCTTTTAGCGTCTGACGGTAACTTATCAAGGCAATGATGTAAATGGTTATACCTACCAGAATGAAGATAACTCCGATGGCACTGGCTATCCAACGGTAATGCACCAAATCAAGAATGAGAAACCTAGATACCGCTAGTCCTCCGAGTTCTGATGCTATCCCTGTTCGTAACCATGCGCTAAAAGTACGCTCGTTGGCTAGTATTGTACTTTCTTTCGTTTGTTCGTTCGCGGTCCTCATAAAGCCTTTCGATTATCTCATCGTCTTCTTGGGTTTGGGTGTGCGTAATCAATGCGTTAATAAATATTATTATGTTAACCTTGATTTAAGCCTGGCGCAATGGAGGTGCAATTTTAAATCTATCGTCAGGAAGAAATATAAGAATTATAATTATATTATGATCATTTAGGTCAAATATCCCTTGACATTCGCGACAGCCTATTAATCAGCCATTTGGTAAGAAAGCCCGCCAGGAAGCAGACGAACATGATGGTGAAGACTCTCGTTTCGGAGCTGCCATCCCGCGCGATCAGACCGGAGCTCAAGACCAGATAGGTCATGTAGCCGAATACCATGGCCAGCAGCGGTATGGTCATATACCAGAGCCTCTTGTATCGCGAAGCCAGCCCGTAGCGGCGCAGGTCATCGGCAACGCCCGTCAGAATTTGAGCCGAAGCGCCAAGGCCCGCGAAGAAGGAGGACCATAGGGGAACTCCGAGGACGATCACATCAGAATATTTGTAGATCAGGAGGCTGAAGAATAGGACGGCAAGCATGGCAAAGATGACGGCATATAGGCCGTAGAGCTTGAAGAAATAAGAGATGGTCCTCAAGCTGTGAAATCTGGAGCCTCTGATCTTGATCTTGGCATTATTAATGGCGCTAGTAAGCTCGTACTTTGCCCTGTCGCAGTAAAGATATGAGTCAGAGAGATTCTCTTTGTTGAACTCCTTTAAAGCCAGGACATAGAAGTCATAGCTGTCTTTTATGTCAATGGAACTCCGGTGGGCTGCTTGGAGCATGCGGTCCAATCTCTTGAGGTCCACCTCCACCTCAGAGCATGATTCGGGGATAGAGCAGTTTTTAGAGTTCACAATATAATTACTCACTAAATTAATATATATAGTTTTCGTACCGGACTGGGTCCATACATAATTAAAATAATTTTAGTGGTTTTGAATTCTTGATTCTGAACAAAAATATGGTTATATTTCGATTGATCTAACCGACGCCAAATAGATCGGGAAAAATATTGAGTTTCCCATCCTTGCTTCAACCCATCATAGCCATCTTCCTTGTCTGTCTTATCTGCCGAAGGAGCTTCTCCTTTAATGAGCCTTTATGCTCACCACGAGAGGGTCTGGAAGCCTTCTCCTGTATTGCTATATGATGTATCTCGTCTATCATGCTCTCGGCGATGCTGTAGCATTCATCTATTCCATGGTTCGAGCCATGATTCTCTTTAACCATTTCTTTCATATGTACAAATTGCACATCTTCATTAAAAAATTTTTCCCTAGTTGAAAATAACTGATACCCAAATGACCCCAAATTTTTGGCCTTTCTGTAATCTCAAAACTTTTAAAGATTCTAAAAAAGTGCCTCGAAACTGTATCTCTTCGGCCACCGCTTGCGTTTCATTCCGGAGGTCATACTTTAATACCTCGTGGAATAATTATATGCTATGTTTGAAGATCAGATCTTCTGCCCCACCTGTGGCGCGAATACGGAACATGCTTTGATAAAATCTGGGCAGGAGAACCTAGTGCGATGCGTTGATTGTGAGACCGTTCATTCCGTCCAGAAAGAACGCGAGCGGCTCGTCAATTTGAAGGTAATAGTCAGCAAAGACGAGCAATCCATGCCCTATTTCATCAATCTCCCTGCCAAAGAAATGTTGAGGGTAGGAGATGAGCTCCTGGTGGATTACGCCTCTGCCGATGTGGTAATGACGAAGATCGCATCTCTCGAGACGGACCGGAGAGTAAATTTCGCTCCTGCCGAAGCCGTAAAGACGGTCTGGGCTAGGGCGACGGATGAGGTACCTCTGAAAATATCAGTATTTCGAAATGGCAGGAGCCACTCGCTAAAGATCACAGTTCCGGGAGATGAAACCCTGGAGATGGGCGAGGTGAGAACTGTTGAAGGATTCAAATTCCGTATAGTCAAGATCAAGCTGCGCGGCGAAGGCTTTGTCGATGTGGCCGAGGCCAAAGACATAGTCCGGGTTTGGGGTCGGGAGCTTTGAACAAGGAAAACCTTATGGAGGATCTGCGAGGCCTGGTGAGCCAATCGGTCATCATGGCCATACGCCGAATGTCAATATTATTGAGGCCGAGGGAAACCTGGGCCTTGCCGGGCACGCTCCATACGAGTGCATAAGCGTCGCTGCTGCAGCACTTCAGATTCCCGAATCGCTCAATCAGCAGCTAGACGTGGGCGGCAAGATGGTCCTCCTGTGGGCCGCGACCGCCAGGAGCTGCTCCTGGTGACACGAAAGGATAGCGGTTTCAAAGTCGAGGAGAAGGTGGGCGTGATCTTTGTTCCACTCATAGGAGTTGAGGGGTTCAAAGAAGAGCAGATCTAATATATTTGCGCGAACCACGACTCTTGTGAGATGAAGCCAATAGCAATCATCATCATGGACGGTTTCGGCATAAGCCCGATCGAGAAGGGCAATGCCGTAGCCCGGGCCCGCAAGCCTAACCTGGAGCGATTCTGGAAGAATTATGCCACCACAACCCTCGGCGCTTCCGGCCTGGCCGTAGGCCTGCCGCATGGGCAGATGGGCAACTCGGAGGTGGGGCATCTCAACCTTGGTGGCGGCAGAATCGTCTATCAGGACTACACCAGGATCAGCCTGGCTGTGGAAAACGGCACCTTTGGCAAGAACCCTGTCCTGCTGGAGGCCATGGCGAAGGCAAAAGACTGCAAGCTCCATCTCATCGGCCTTCTCTCAGACGGAGGCGTGCACAGCCATAACACTCACCTTTATGCACTCCTGGAGATGGCCCATAAACTGGATCTGAAGAACGTTTATGTGCATGCCATTCTGGATGGCAGGGATGTCCCGCCCCAGAGTGCCCTGACCTATTTCCGGGAGCTGGAGGAGAAATTCGAGCAGATAGGCACGGGCAAGGTGGCGACGGTAAGCGGCCGCTACTACACCATGGACAGGGACAAGCGTTGGGATAGGGTCGAGAAAGCCTACCGGTGCCTGACGGATGGCGCGGGCTACAGGGCAGAGACGGCAAAGATCGCAGTGGAAAACGGCTACGCGCGAGGCGAGAATGATGAGTTCCTCCAGCCGACTGTGGTGGACGGTGACGGGCTGGTGCAGGATGGGGACAGCATCATATTTTTTAATTTCCGGCCCGACAGAGCACGCGAGATAACAAGAGCCTTTGTTGATCCAGGTTTCAATGATTTTCCCATAAAACCGATGCAGATTCATTACACCTGTATGACACAATATGATGCCAGCCTTAATGTACCCATTGCTTTTCCTGCGCAAAACCTGGTCGACACCCTGGGTCAGGTCATAAGCCGCGCCGGGATGCGCCAGCTTCGCATCGCCGAGACTGAGAAGTATGCCCATGTTACCTACTTCTTCAATGGCGGCAAGGAACTGCCCAATCCCGGAGAGGATCGCGCTCTCATACCTTCACCCAAAGTCGCCACCTACGATCTGCAACCAGAGATGAGCGCATATCTGGTTAGGGATGAGTTGATGGCCCGCATCGATTCCGGCAAGTACGACTTCATCGTTCTCAATTTTGCCAATCCGGATATGGTGGGCCATACCGGCATATTCGACGCAGCTGTGAAGGCGGTCGAGGTAGTTGACAGCTGCGTGGGCGAGATCGTGGACGGGATCCTCAAGAAGGGGGGCGCAGTTCTGCTCACTGCAGACCACGGTAACGCAGAAAAGATGATCGATCTGATTACCGGCCAGCCGCATACCGCTCATACTACAAATCCGGTGCCCTTCTCACTGATAATAAATGATGGCATAAATTACCGCCTGCGCGAGGATGGCATTCTGGCGGATGTCGCGCCAACCGTATTGCAGCTTATGCATATCCCGCAGCCTCTGGCGATGACTGGAAAGAGCCTCATCAGTTAGGAAAAAGGATCTCAAGGATCTGGCTTGTCAGACCGGCCCGCTCAGGAGTTCAAATCCATGATAACGCCGAATATTCTTGAGGGATTCGTGAACGTGTCGCCGAAATATAGCAGAAAAAGGAGCAGGCTCAATTTCCCTGTGGAGAACGATGAATGCATCTACTGGAAGGATCAAGAGGACGGCTTTCTTGGGTATTGCCTGCATCCCGAAGCCCGACCCGGTGAGACATGCATTCTGAATGTTGTTGACGATTGTCGTCTCAGGGATCCGCCAATGGCGAAGGTAGCGGCATCATTCCATAAATGCGTGATCTGTGGAAATACTATGAGTTCTGATGAGTATGAGGCTGACGGCTGCATTTTCTGTGGTTCCAATGCTGGGCCTTTGGTCTGCTCGGAGTCTTATGATGTGCGCGACCGGGAGTGAAGAAGATCCGGGCCGCTGGAGATCCTGATGCCAGAAGAAGACCATGTTCCTACCATGTTTCGACCATGTTACGGGCAAAGAACGAGCTTTCGGAAAGCATTTAATACGTCACCGGACTTATAAGACACATTTTAGGATGGGATAGATGATGCCAGACGAAATCCTCCAGCCGGATACGAAATACCTCTTGGATTTGCTAAAAAAAATCATAAGTTTTAAGACCGTTGCTCCTCCCGGGAACTGTTATCAAGAGATTGTGGATTGGCTCGAACCCATTTTCAGGGAGATGGGCTTCAAGACCGAGAAGCTGATCATGCCGGAAGAAGTCTTCGCAGCCAAATGCAGCGACCCGCGGCTGGTGGGCGACCGCTACAATCTGCGAGCAGATCTGTTTGTAGGGGCCGAAAAGACGCTGGTGATCTATGCCCATCTGGATGTAGTTCCGGCAGAGGGAAATTGGGATACGGACCCCTTCCAGGTGGTGCAGAAGAATGGAAGAGCCTACGGCCGAGGCGTCTCAGACTGCAAGGGATCTATCGCTGCCTTAATTGCCGCTCTGAAGGTGTTACTGGAGAACGGTAAGCCGAAGTATAATCTCTCTGTTCTCTTGACCACCGATGAAGAAGTGGGCGGCTACTCCGGCCTCTGCTATCTCACTGACCTGGGGCAGGTTAAGGGAGATCTGATGCTCTGCATGGACGGCTTTTCCGATGATGTGGTCATAGGCAGCAACGGCATCATAACCTGGGATGTAGTGGTGCATGGCCGGTCGTCTCACAGCGGCTCCAGTTTCCTCGGCGTAAATGCTGTGGAAAAGTCGATACCTGTCATGGAGACGCTCATGGGCCTCAAGAAGGTTATACAGGCGCGAAGGTCCAATCTCCCGGCCAGTTCCGCCTTTGAAGCCGTGGGCCTCAAGAACCTCATGCCGATACTCAATATAACCATGATCAACGGGGGCATCAAAGAGAATATCGTGCCGGACAGGTGCGTCTTGCGGGGGGATCGGCGGGTGATACCTGAGGAGAGCATGGAAGAAGCTATGTCTGAGATCGAGAGGACCCTAAAACCACTGGATATCGAGTTTGATCTGAAGTTTTATCCAGGATATCCACCCATGAGCGTGAATCCGGACCATGTCTGGGTAACTGAAGTAAGAAATGCTGTGAAAAAAGGCATGGGAAACATGCCCCGCCTATCAGGCGCCCAAGGAAGCCTGGACCAGGCCTATGCCACGGAAAAGACTCGTATTCCCACCTGTGTCTACGGCGTGGGCCGGCAGTTGGAGAGCAATGCCCATGGTCTGAATGAGAATGTGCGCATTGCAGATCTGGAGGGATTCGCTCGATTCCTCATCGAACTCATTCGGGCGGAATGATCTGACATACCCAAAAGACCAGACCCAAAAGACCCAAACGACCTCAATGATTCCCGCGATTCCAAACCAAACGATTTCCAAAGAGCCCATTCTACCCGAA
>Ga0209745_1000260_pt1 | contig 30975 bp, 29 predicted proteins | sample BarGraNGADG00312_FD_184495 | JGI IMG/M metagenome (GOLD analysis project Ga0209745, IMG submission 184495) | Arctic peat soil microbial communities from Barrow, Alaska - Barrow Graham LP Ref core NGADG0004-312 (SPAdes) (version 2) | ecosystem: Environmental > Terrestrial > Soil > Wetlands > Peat...
CATTCTTGATGTTTCTATAGAGATGCTTCAACGGTATCCCAGCCCTTACGAACTCGTAGGTTAAAGGATTAACCATGAAGAAGTCCCCATAGACCACGTCTCCTTCCTTGACTCGTGTCTTGAGGACCTTGGTTATGACTTTGTAATCAAAACCGGTGTAGACAGAAGACTCTCCTCTGCCTCCGTAAGCGGAGGCTTTGGGGTAGGTGTTGATTATCATCAGTACCGCTACGACGATGGTTATGAGGGAAAATACAAGAGGCCTGACCTCGTATTGTTTCTTCTTTCTGGCCCACTCGAAAACGGTATGTCCCAAGAAGTAAAGGCCAACGGCAGAACACCCCAAAAAAATGGGATAGAAGGGAACGATAACCCTAGAATATACCAGGGCTCTTTGCCCGAAGAACACCGCCAGGAACCAGCCTACCATTACGAGGGGGAGGCTCACTTTTACCTTGGAAACGCGCCTGTTGCAGATTATCGAAAGCACGAATCCGGCTATCAGAAGAGGCATAAGCCATACCCACCAGTCTTCAGACCAGGAGTGATATATGTTGTTCAGCAGTGTGGGAACGTCTCTTAAGAAAGGCCCCGCGGGAAGCGACTTCACAAACGGGTTTTCCGTTATGGCCTTGAGCCCTGATTTCACGATGAAAGGCAGGTAGGCTAGCCCGGTAACTACACCGGCCACGACAGTGCAAACCACCAGTTTGGCCGTGAACCCTTTCCTGTCGTCCAACACGTCTTTGAAAATCGCAGAGAAAAGGAGCCAGAAGAATACAACCCCGATACAGTAGATGAAGGTAAGGACGGCATAGAATCCCAGCACGGTGAGTGTTATGTACCAGAACCAGCCCTTGCCGGTTTCCTTTATTCGCAAGGCGACCAGAATAAGGAGAAGGAAGATAGAGATCTGAAGCCCATATCCCCTGGCGTTTACTGTGTAATTTATCAAGACGGTAGGGGGACGACCAGCGCGACTCCTAGAAGCGCGGCCTCCTTGTTATAGAGTCTGCGAATGACTAGATAAAGAAGCGGAAGAACCGCTATGCCGCAGAGGAACACCCAGAATCTTATAACCACAGGGCCGTTGCCAAATGCCTTGGTCGTCAGATGCACGAGGAGGGTATTCAGTGGATGGTTATTGGTATCGTAGTGTGTAAGGCCGAAGGAAAGCGGCCTAGATGCGAACACCGTGTAAGAGAATATCTCGTCGTTTTCGACCCCCATGCTGACGAGATAGTACAACCTCAACCCGAACCCTGTTAAGAAGAGAACAAACAGGGACAGGTAATGGGCCGTATTTGACCTGAACTCTGTCTTGATTCGTTCCTTCATAACACCAATTATCGCAGAGAAAGGGTGGCATTTCCCGGGAGCAGGTGTCGCCAGCTAGCTTCCCCAGATGGAGCATGAGCAAAGGGAGGATCTCATCTAAATACGTATATTGTATTATTAGCTTCGTATAAATGACTGATGTTGAAGGGATTATGCAGGTTCGGCCACGTCCGTCAAGAATATATGAAAACCATGATCCGCAATAGAGTCTGTGCTGGTCCATTACATGGTGGACATGTGCTCCCTATCCTCGCTCATCTCGGACCAGGACTTCAAGTACTCCCCCGGACACTTTTCAACACCTGTAACAGCTGAACGGCCATTTCTGGCACGGCAGCCCGGGCCCGCCCGCACGTTGCAGCTACACCCCCTATTCGCTATGATGAAACTGTAATCCCCTAGCGAAGGAAGAGGCGTGGAAAATCAAGTGGAGAAGGGAACGGATACGGTAAAGAGGGGCCTTGCCGAGATGCTCAAGGGCGGGGTCATCATGGACGTCGTCAGCGTTGAGCACGCCAAGATCGCCGAGGAGGCGGGCGCGGTCGCGGTGATGGCGCTGGAGCGGGTTCCGGCGGATATCCGAGCCTCCGGGGGCGTGGCGCGCATGGCCGACCCCACCGTGATCACCGCCATCATTGAGGCGGTCACCATCCCGGTAATGGCCAAGTGCCGCATAGGCCACTTCGTGGAGGCCCAGGTGCTGGAGGCGCTGGGTGTCGACTACCTAGACGAGAGCGAGGTGCTCACCCCGGCCGACGAGGCGCACCACGTGAATAAGCGCAAGTTCAAGGTACCGTTCGTGTGCGGCGCCATCAACCTGGGCGAGGCGCTGCGCCGCCTCGGCGAGGGCGCGGCGATGATCCGCACCAAGGGCGAGGCGGGCACCGGCAATGTGGTCGAGGCTGTCCGCCATATGCGCACCATAAACGACGAGATAAACAGACTCACCACCCTCCCGGAGGAGGAGCTCATGTCCGCGGCCAAGGAGCTTCGCGCCCCTTACGACCTGGTGGTCGAAATCGCGCGCACCGGCAGGCTCCCCGTTGTCAACTTCTCCGCGGGAGGCATCGCGACCCCGGCCGACGCCGCTCTCATGATGCAGCTCGGCGCGGACGGTGTGTTCGTGGGCTCCGGTATATTCAAATCCGAGGACCCGGCCTTGAGAGCCAAGGCCATTGTACAGGCGACCACCCACTTCGAGGACGCCGAGCTCATAGCCGAGGTGTCCAGGGGCCTGGGCGAGGCGATGCCAGGCCTCGAGATAGGAGAAATCGGGAAGGAGAACCTGATACAGTTCCGTGGCTGGTAACAACACAACGATCGGGGTTCTAGCTCTCCAGGGAGCGGTGCGGGAGCACCTCGAGATGATCGAGCAATGCGGGGCCCGGGGGGTCGGCATCAAACGCCCTTCCGGGCTCAACGGCGTAAACGGGCTCATCATCCCTGGAGGAGAAAGCACCACCATTGGGAAACTAATTGATGAGTACGGCTTCGCCCCCGAGCTGAAGAAGCTAGGCCAGAGCGGTATGCCTATTTACGGGACCTGCGCTGGGCTCATAATACTGTCGCAACGGGTCAACGGCAGGCACGGCTCTGTGCTGGGCCTCGCCGATGTGACCGTGGAGCGCAACGCGTTCGGGCGCCAGGTCGATTCCTTCGAAAAGGACATACCGGTCAGGGGCATCGAGGACGAGGATCGCCCGTTTCACGCCGTTTTCATAAGGGCCCCCCTGATAGAGGAGGTCGGGCCGGAGGTTGAGGCGATGGCGAGCGTGGAGGAAGGGATAGTCATGGCGCGTCAAGGTACGCTCCTGCTGGGCGCGTTCCATCCCGAGTTGACCGGCGACACGAGAATACACCGCTACTTCCTGGAGATGGTAAAGCAGGCGGGGTGAGCCATAACGCTTAAGAGGGGGTCAGGTCTTATTTCTTGCATCTTTATAGCACTGCCCTTTAGCCTGAACAACGACAAGAAATGAAGACCTGACCCCCGAGAAGTGGCTGCGACGTGGAGGGATGAGATGTCAGGGCACTCCAAGTGGCACTCGATAAAGCACAAGAAGGGCAAGGAGGACGCCAAGCGCGGCCAGCTCTTCGGCAAGCTTTCCCAGAAGATAACCGTCGCAGCTCGCGAGGGCGGCGGCAATCCCGACTCCAACCCTGCCCTCGCCACCGCGATCGAAATCGCGCGCAAGTACAGCCTGCCAATGGACAACATCAAGAGGGCTATCGCCAAGGGCACCGGTGAGCTCTCGGGCGGTCAGGTCGAGCGGATGAGCTTCGAGGGTTACGCAGCGGATGGCGTGGCCGTAATCGTTGAGGTGCTAACCGACAACCGAAACAGGGCGGCATCCGATGTGCGCAAGGTGTTTACCAAGGCGGGGGCGCGACTGGGCGAGACCGGCTCGGTCGCCTGGATATTCGAGAAGAAGGGCGTGTTCCTGGTCAAGAAGGACCCGGCTCACGACGAGGACGAGCTTCTCGAGATTGCGCTTGATGCCGGGGCGGACGACCTCAAGTCCGAAGGCGACTACTGGGAGATATACTGCGACGTGGAGCAGTTCAGGAGCGTCCGCGACGGTCTTGCCACGCACGAGATAGAGGTGGAGAGCGCGGATTTGACCATGATTCCCAAGAATACCGTAAAGCTCGACCGCAACGGCGCGAAGAAGTTACTGCGGCTGATCGAGTCGTTGGAGGAGCTCGATGATGTCAGCGACGTCTACGCCAACTTTGACATCCCCGACGAGATCCTCGAGGAGGAAGCCGCTTCACTGTAGTTGATTGCTCCTTCTCCCCTCGAGGGGGGAAGGTCAGGATGGGGGTGACACTCACGATAAAGGTACTCGGCATTGACCCCGGCATAACTAACACCGGCTACGGGCTGGTCGCCGAGGAGTCCGGCCGCATGCGCGCCGTGAGCCACGGCTCCATCAAGACCCCGAGCTCCGCGGACATGTCCGAGCGCCTTGATATCCTTTACCGGGAGACCTCGAAGGTCATCGTCGAGCTGGAGCCCGACGTTGTGGTTCTCGAGCAGTTGTTTTTCAACACGAACCAGAAGACGGCCATGGCTGTAGGCCAGGCGCGGGGCGCCATACTGCTTGCCTGCAGGCACAACGACAGGCAGTGGACGGAATATACTCCGCTGCAGGTCAAGATGTCGGTGGTCGGCAACGGCAAAGCCGACAAGAAGCAGGTCGCCTACATGGTGGGCGCGCTCCTCGGCATGAAGGAGAGGCCGCGCTCGCTTCACGCGTGCGACGCGCTGGCGATGGCGATTTGCCACCTGCAGTCCAGGAGGTTTAAGGAGCTCACCGGGACGTGACCGGCTCATGATCTCTTACATAAAGGGCAAGCTGATCGAGAAGAGCGCCGAGCATCTGGTGGTGCTGGTGGGAGGTCTCGGGCTTGAGGTCCGCGCGCCGGCAGGCACCATCGACAAAGCGCCCGATCTGGGCGAGGATGTCTCGCTCTACACGTACCTGCACGTGCGCGATGACGCTCTCCAGCTTTACGGGTTCGAATCGCCCCGGGCGCGGGATCTGTTTACCAAGTTGATGACGGTATCCGGGTTCGGCTCGGCCAAAGCGCTCGCCGTGCTCTCAGTGTTCTCTCCGGAAGGGTTCGACTCTGTCGTCCAGCGCGGTGACGCCGACGCGCTCACAATCATCAAGGGCGTGGGCAAGAAGGGCGCCGAGCGATTGTTGCTGGAGATGCGCGACAAGATCGAGCCGTCCATTGAGGAGGTAGGCGGCCTTCCACCCGAGGGGCGTCAACCGTTCGGTGAGGCCGCGGAGGCGCTGGTTCAGCTTGGCTATACCCGCGCGGAGGCACACCAGGCGCTCAAGAAATACCCGTTCGGCGGAAAGGAAGCGCCCGTCGAAGACCTGCTTCAATTCGCACTGAAGAACATGAACAGGGGCTGAGCCTGTGACAGACGACACAACGGGCATCACGTCAGGCGAGCTTCTCCCGGATGAGAAGGCGCTTGATCTCACTCTGCGGCCGCGCGCGCTGGCCGAGTTCATCGGACAGGCCGCCAACAAGGAGCAGCTTCGCATCTTCATCGAGGCGGCCCGAAAGCGCGGAGACGTGCTCGACCACGTCCTGCTGTCCGGCCCGCCCGGCCTCGGCAAGACCACACTGGCCGCTATCATCGCCAACGAGCTCGGTGTAAACACCAGGGGCACCAGCGGGCCGGCCCTCGAACGGCAGGGGGACCTGGCGGCCATACTCACCAACCTCGAGCCCGGAGAGGTCCTTTTCATAGACGAGATACACCGGCTCCCCCGCGTGGTAGAGGAGATACTCTATCCAGCGATGGAGGACTTCAAGATAGACATCGTGATCGGCAAAGGCCCGGGCGCGCGCTCGGTGCGTCTGGAGTTGCCGCGCTACACGCTGATCGGCGCGACCACCAGGGTGGGCCTCATGACCGGCCCGCTGCTGACCAGGTTCGGCGTCTCGATGAGGCTTGACTACTACCCGGTGGACGAAATGGAAGCTATCGTCAGGCGCGCCGCGGGCATCCTGGATATCGAGATAGAAGAGGAAGGCTGCCACGAGATAGCGAGACGGGCGCGCGGCACACCCCGCGTCTCCAACCGTCTGCTCAGGCGGGTTCGCGATTACGCCGAAGTCGAGGCCGACAGGGTGATAACCCGTGACGTCGCAAACCAGGCGATGGAGATGCTCCAGGTCGACGACATGGGCCTGGACGTGCTCGACCAGGCGATGCTGGGGGCGATCATAGATAAGTTCTCGGGGGGCCCGGTCGGGCTCAAGACGCTGGCCGCCGCAGTGGGCGAGGAGCCGGACACGCTTGAGGAAGTCTACGAGCCTTACCTGATGCAGATCGGTTTCCTGAAGCGCACGCCGCGCGGTCGAGTGGCCACCCCACGGGCGTTTAAGCACCTGGGCCGCGAATTCGTGGAGGGCGGCGGTGGGACGCTATTCTGAATGGGTTTTCAAATGGGGTCAGACCCTTGAACTTGAATTCTAAACGACAATCCGGCAGTCAACCAGGAGAATTCAAGTTCAAGGGTCTGACCCCAATACTTTTACATACTTGCTGCGCTCCCTGCCTCATCGTCCCGCACCGTCTGCTGGCCGAGCACGGATATGAGGTAGTGCCGTTCTTCTATAACCCGAACATACATCCGTTCCGCGAATACCGCGAACGATACTTCGCGGTCGTCGATTACTGTGACGAGCATGGCCTTGAGCTAAGGACCGGTCTCTACGAGATGGAGCGTTTCCTCCTGGAGGTGTCCGACCGGGTGAGCAGCCGGTGCGAGCGGTGCTTCCGGATAAGGCTTTCCGCCGCGGCCGCCGAGGCTCGCCGTCTCGGCATCGGTGAGTTTACCACCACGCTCCTGGTCAGCCCTTACCAAGATCAGGGCGCGATCCGCGAGGCCGGCGAAGCGGCCGCAATCGAGAACGGCGTGCTGTTCAAAGGCGACGATATGACCGCCGGTTACGCGGAGTCGGTGCGGATCTCTCGGGAGGCCGGGATGTATCGCCAGTCCTACTGCGGTTGCCTCTACAGCGAACTCGAGAGATATCAGAAGAACGACCCCCCGCGCCGATGAAGACCGACCTCTTCGACTACGAACTGCCCGGGGAGCTCATTGCGCAACAGCCCGCGCGCGAGCGCGATTCGAGCCGGCTGATGCGCGTTGATCGCGTCACCGGCAGCATCACCCATCACACTTTCAAAGAACTCGCGAGCCTGCTGCGCCGGGGTGACTGCCTGGTGGTCAACAACTCTCGGGTCTTCCCCGGGAGGATCAAAGCGGTTAAGGAGCCGACCGGCGGCGCGGTGGAGCTACTCCTGCTGGAAAACACCGGCGAGGGGAGATGGAGGGCCCTGACGAAGGGGGCAACGCTGCGCCCGGGCCTGAGTCTTTCGTTCCAGAGCAGCCGAATCACGGCGGAGATGCTGGACGGTCCCGCCGAGGGAAAAGTTGAGATGAGGTTCATCCTGGATGGGGAGGCCGCCCCGGATTGGGAAGTATTCGGTCTGGGCAGTGTCCCGCTGCCACCCTACATTACGGAAGAGATCCCGGATGCGGAACGCTACCAGACGGTCTATTCCGATCGAAAGATCTCCGCGGCGGCGCCTACCGCGGGCCTTCACTTCACCCAGCGCCTTCTCACGGAGCTGTCAGAAGCCCACATCGAGGTCGCGACGCTGGAACTAGCAGTCGGGATGGATACGTTCGTACCCGTAAGGGAGGATAAAGTCGAAGACCACCGCATCCATTCCGAGTGGTTCTCCCTCGACGAGAGGTGCGCCCTCGCCGTTGGCGAAGCCAGGTCCCGCGGTGGACGGGTGGTCGCGGTAGGCACGACGGCCGTCAGGGCGCTGGAGTCGGCCGCAACTCCGGACGGCGTCGTTGAGGCGCGGACCGGCTACACGGACCTCTTCATCACGCCGGGTTATGAGTTCCTGGCCGTGGATGCGCTCATCACCAACTTCCACTTCCCCCGCTCGACGTTGCTGATGCTGGTATGCGCGTTCGGGGGAAGGGAGCTCATTCTTGAGGCCTACCAGACCGCGGTACGCGAGCGCTACCGGTTCTACTCTTTCGGCGACGCGATGCTCATAACCTTATGGTAACATTGCAAATCTGGTGATGTGATGTTCCGAGTAACCCAAAAGGACGTCAATACGCGGGCGCGCCGTGGCGTGCTGGAGACTTCCCACGGCGAGGTCGAGACCCCGCTTTTCATGCCGGTGGCCACCCAGGCCACCGTCAAAGCCATGCGCCCGGAGCAGGTCCGCGACCTGGGTTTCGAGATGGTGCTCTGCAATGCATACCACCTTTGGCTGAGGCCCGGACTGGAGGTGATCGAGTCCGCGGGCGGGATCCACTCGTTCATGGGGTGGGACGGCCCCGTCCTGACCGACTCCGGCGGATTCCAGGTGTTGAGCTTGGGAAAAGACGTGAAGATAAGCGATGAGGGCGCGCGGTTCCGCTCGCACCTCGACGGCACATCGGTGTTCCTCAGCCCGGAGCTTTCCATGCAGGTCCAGGGGAGGCTCGGCGCCGACGTGGCAATGACGTTCGATGAATGCCTTCCCTACCCGATAGACCACCAGACGGCAGAGGGCTCACTTGCGCTCAACCGCGATTGGGCGAAGCGATGCCGCGACAGCCACAACGCGGGCGGCCAGGCTCTCTTTGGCATAATCCAGGGCGGCACGTTCGCCGACCTGCGCGCCCTGAGCGCGAAGCTGACGGTCGAGCTGGATTTTCCCGGGTACGGTCTGGGGGGCCTGTCGGTGGGGGAGCCCAGGGAGCTGACTTTGGAGTTGGTTGAGCGCACCCTGGAGCACGTGCCGGAGGAGGCGCCCCGCTACCTAATGGGTGTGGGCGACCCGGCGGGCATAGCGCAGGCGGTCGCCCTCGGCGTGGACATGTTCGATTCGGTGCTGCCGACCCGCATCGCGCGCAACGGCTCTGCCATGGTGGGCGCCGGGCGGCTCAACCTGAAGAACGCCTGCTACACCGGCGATGACGGGCCCCTCGACCCGGATTGCGAATGCTACACATGCCGGGGCTTCAGCCGCTCTTATATCCGCCACCTGGTGATGGCCAGGGAGATTCTTGGCCTGCACCTTCTCACCGTGCATAACCTTCACCAAATCTCGGCGTTGATCTCCAGGATAAGGTCGGCCATAGCCGAAGGCCGGCTAAAGGAGTTGCTGGTCGAGCTGCGCGACGTTGGTGTAGGCCCATGACAAAGACAACAGCTTCATTTATGATAGGTGAGATCAACGCGCAGAAACAGTGACAATGCGGCGTGAGTATTGAGGAGGACGGTGTTTGATGTCGATCATATATAAAGTTTTAGCGGCGGGCCCAGGGGCGGTCTTCGCGGCCGCCGCGAAGCAGCAAGCTACCAGCACCTGGATTATGTGGGCGCTCATCGCGGTGATGCTGGTGGTTTTCTACTTCATACTGATCCGGCCACAGCGCAAACGCTCCCAGGAGCATGACCAGATGGCTTCCAAGCTCGAGAAGGGCGATGAGGTGGTGACCATAGGCGGCGTCCACGGCACTATCAATCGAATAACCGACGAAACCGTGGTTCTCGAGGTCGACAAAGGCGTGAAGCTTACGTTCAGCCGTTCGGCCATCGCCAGGACTCTCACCGTCCACGAGGAGGAAGAGGAAGAAGAAGAGCCGGAGGAAGAGCTTGAGGAAGAGAACGTAGAGGAAGTCGACGAAGACGATGAGAAGTAGGGCGTTATGAGCCGCAGGACCAAGAATCTTATAGCCATAGGAGTTGTACTGGTTCTCCTCGGAGGGGTTTATGCGGCGAAGTTTGTCTTCAACCTGAACCCGCGTCTGGGTCTGGACCTCAAGGGCGGGGTCAGCCTGGTCTATGAGGCAAAGGGCAAGTCGATCGACACCGATGTGCTGAACAAGACCGTTGAGAAGATTCGCAACAGGGTCGACAAGCTCGGCGTGTCGGAGCCCGAGATAACGGTGCTCGGCTCCAGGAACATCGAGGTTCAGTTGCCGGGCATACACGACCCCGAGAGGGCGAAGACTCTAGTCGGACAGACCGCCCAGTTGCAGTTCCGCATCGTCCAGGAGTCGAAGGACAAAAAGGACGCGAAGAAGGATCCCAACTGGCAGGTAACTACCGGTGAGGCCAACCTCCAGCCTAATAATCCGGTGACACTGCCTCTCACGGAGGGCAAGAACGCAGTGATCCTTAAGCTCGGCCCGACCCTTCTCAAGGGCGATGCCATAAAGAAGGCCCAGGTCGGCTACGACACCTCCAACAATGCAAAGATCGATTTCACGCTGAACAGCGCCGGCTCCAAGAAGTTCGCCACCATAACCCAGCAGAATACAGGCAAGCAGCTCGCCATCGTGCTCGACTACAAGGTGGAGTCGGCTCCCAATATCAAAGAAGCTATAACGGGTGGCACCGGTGAGATCACCGGCAACTTCACCGACAAGGAGGCGAAGGACCTCGCCATCGTGCTGCAGACCGGCGCCCTGCCCGTTGAGCTCAAGCTGCTTACCGAGCAGGACGTCACTGCTACACTCGGTCGAGACTCCCTGCACCGGGGGCTCATAGCCGGCATAGTGGGGCTGATCGTAGTGGCGTTGTTCATGATCGCCTTCTACCGCGCGCTGGGGCTGGTCACATGCACTGGTCTCATAATATTCGGCCTGTACATCTACGGGTTGATATGCGTCCTCGGCGATTTCTGGAGCCTTTCCCTGGCCGGCATCGCCGGAATAATCGTGTCTATCGGTATTGCGGCGGACTCCAGCATCGTCTATTTCGAGCGCCTCAAGGAGGATGTAAAAGAGGGACGGACCCTCCGGTCGTCCGCGGACTCAGCTTACAAGTCGGCGTTCCGCACCATCCTGGCGGCCGACACAGTGTCGTTCGCCGCGGCCGCCATCCTCTATATTTTCGCGGTTGGCTCGGTGAAAGGATTCGCGCTCACCCTGGGGATCGCCACGGTCCTGGACGTCTATGTCTCATACTTTTTCACCAGGCCGACGACGTCGTTGCTATCGAACTGGGAGTTCTTAAGAAAGCCCTGGGTAGTAGGTGTCAGTGCGCCGGCGAAAGGTCCCGTGGGAGGTGGGGTTGAGTGAAATTCCCGCGAAGACCATACCTGAATATCGTTGGACACTGGAAGATCTGGTACGCAATATCCGGAATCATATTTGTGGTCGCGATGGTGGCGATGCTCACCCGCGGACTCAACTTCGGCATTGACTTCACCGGCGGCACCGAGATTACGGTGAAAACCGCCAAGTCGGGGGTGTCCGTAGGGCAGATCCGTGACGCCGTTGGCAAGCTCGGTTACGGGGACGCCCAGATCCAGTCATCGGGAAACAACACCTTCTTAATCAGGACCCCCCAGCTGAACGACCAGAAGAAGAACGAGCTCATCAACTCGCTCGGTAAGGACGCCAAGGTCGGTCTCCAGAAAGACAGCGAGGGCAAATTCATCGCGGACATCAAGGACGTCGGCCCCGGTTGGGGCGTCCAGGTAAGCAGGCACGCGATCATTGGGTTGGCCGCCTTCATCGTAGCCGTCATCATCTACATCAGTCTGCGGTTCGAGTTCAAAATGGCGATGACCGCGGTCGTTGAGATTATTCACGACTTCGTCATCACCATCGGCGTGTATGCGCTGGTCGGGAGGGAGATTACCCCGGCGACGATCATCGCCGTGCTAACCATCCTTGGATATTCCCTCTACGACACCATAGTCATATTCGACCGCGTGAAGGAAAACACCGACCAGCTTACACGGCAAAGTAAAAAAACTTACTCGCAAACGGTCAACGACTCGGTCAACCAGGTCCTGGTGCGCTCGATTAATACTTCGCTGACCACTCTCATACCTATCGTGGCCATCCTCTTTTTCGGCGGTGAGACGCTCAAGGCTTTCGCCTTCCCCCTGTTCATCGGCGTGCTTTCAGGGACATACTCGAGTATCATCCTGGCGCCACCAATTCTTTCACAGTGGAAGGAGACCGAGCCCAAGTACAAAGCCTATCGTGAGAGGATCGGGCGAGGCCAGGCAAAGGGTGTCCCGGCGAAGGCAAAAGCCGGAGGTTCCGTAAGCCCGGTGACGAAGAAGGCCGGCGGTAAGCCGGCCCCGGCCGCAAACCGGCCGCAGAAGAAGGCGGCCGGAGCTCCCAAAGCGGCCCCGGACGTGAAGCCCAGGCCGGCTGTGACCCCCAAGCCTGCGGCAACCGGCTCCGCGGAAGGTTCCGGCTCTTCCGACACGGAAGCCCCGGCGGCAAAGCCCAAACAAAAGGCTCCCACGCAGAAGGCCTCGCAGCCGACCTCCAAGAGCCTCGCTAAGTCCAGGACCAAAGGTCCGGGAAGCGGAAAGAAGAAAAAGAAAAAGAGATGACCCAGGAGTCGCAGGGAGTAGAGAAGCTCTTTTCACTTACGAGGCGCTTCCTCTCCAAGAGCGGACAGCGCCAGGTGGAGAGGGCGTATCGGTGCGCTCTGCGCTCGCACTCCGAGCAGTACCGCAAGTCCGGCGAGCTGTACATCGAACACCCCGTTGCGGTCGCCACCACCCTGGCCGAGCTCGAGCTCGACGCCGACACCCTCAGCGCCGCGTTGTTGCACGACGTTGTGGAGGACACCGAACTCACGCTACCCGAGGTTCGCGACGAATTCGGCGACACCATCGCTGAGATCATCGACGGGGTCACCAAGCTCGACCGCTTCAAGTTCGGCTCCAGCGAAGAGCATCAGGCCGAGAACATGCGAAAGATGCTAATCGCAATGGCAAAAGACGTGAGGGTCATCCTCATAAAGCTTGCCGACCGCCTTCACAACATGGAGACCATCGATGCGCTGCCTTCCCAACGCAGGCGCGCCATAGCCGAGGAGACACTCGAGATATACGCCCCGCTCGCGCACCGCTTCGGGATTTCACAGATCAAGTGGAGACTGGAGGATCTCTCCTTCGAGGTTCTCTTCCCCAAGCGCTACCAGCAGATCCAGCGGATGGTGTCCGAGCGCAGGACGGAGCGCGAGAAGTACATGAAGCAGGTTGCGGAGCAGATATCCGCGGAGCTGAAGAAGAACAAGATAAAGGCGGATGTCTTCGGCAGGGTCAAGCATTTCTACAGCATCTACGAGAAGATGGTGAATCGCGGAGTGGAGTTCGACGAGATCATGGACCTCTCAGCGGTCAGGGTTCACGTCGACTCGGTGCGCGACTGTTACGCGGCCTTGGGCATAATCCACTCCATGTGGATGCCCGTGCCTGGGCGCTTCAAGGACTACATCGCGATGCCCAAGCTAAACATGTACCGCTCCCTTCACACCGTGGTGATAAGCATGGAGGGACGGCCGCTGGAGATACAGATCCGCACCAACGAGATGCACCGCACCGCAGAATACGGAATTGCCGCGCACTGGCTCTACAAGGAGACCAAGCGGCGTGACACCGGTGGCAGGGCCTGGCTGAAGCAGGTAATGGAGTGGCAGGAAGAACTGAAGGATCCCACCGAGTTCATGAAGACTCTCAAGATAGACCTCTTCCAGGACGAGGTTTTCGTGTTCACTCCAAAAGGAAAGGTGCTGTCTCTGCCGCGCGGCGCGACACCCATAGATTTCGCATACCACATCCATACGGATGTCGGTCACAGTTGCGTGGGGGCGAAGGTCAACGGCAAGATGGTTCCGCTCTCATATCAGATGCAGAACGGGGATATCGTCGAGATAATGACTTCGAAGACGGCGACCGGGCCCAGCCAGGACTGGATAAACATGGTAGAGACGCCGCGGGCAAAGAACAAGATACGCCAGTGGTTCAGCCGCGAGCGCAGGGAGGATGAGCGCCACGAGGGCAAGGAGGCGCTCGACCGCGCTATGCGAAAGCGGGGGCTGCCGTTCAACCGCAAGGAAGTATCTAGAATACTCGAGCAAGTGGCAGAGGAGAGCCACTGCTCGAAGGTCGAGGATCTGTACCGCCTGATCGGCGCCGGCAACCTGTCACCCAACCAGGTGGCGAACAAAGTCGCGCAATATCTTGAGCCCGCAAAGAAGGCCGAGGCGGTGATAGTCCCCGAGCGCGAGGAGATAGCCGCCAGGGTCAGGCCGGAGGCGGTAGCGGAAGAGCAGAGACTCAACCAGCGAATCAAGGTTCACGGGATCGAGAACGCGTTGGTCCAGGTTGCCCACTGCTGTTACCCGGTGCCGGGGGATACCATAATCGGCTTCGTGACGCGGGGGAGGGGCGTCTCGGTGCACCGTGAGGACTGCAAGAACGTGCAGGGGCTCTCAAAAGAGGCCGACCGCATGATCGAGGTCTCGTGGGAGAAGTCGGAGCCGAAGGTGCGGGTTGCCGAGATCTGCGTTGAGGCTTGGGACCGCCCAAAGCTGGTGCGTGACATAACCACGGTGCTCGGAGACCAGGGGATAAACATACTCTCCGCGTCGTTCTCCGCCGACGTGCAGCATCTTTCAAAGAGCTACTTCGTGTTCGAGATAGGCTCGGACGTCCACCTCGAGGAGACGATGAAAGAAATAAAGAAGATCGACTCGGTCATCGACGCCTACCAGACAACCTCGCAGGAGGAATCCGACGCCAAGTGAGAGCCGTAATTCAGAGGGTAAAATCATGTGGTGTGACGGTGGACGGGGAGCTCATCTCTGAGATCGGAAACGGCCTTCTTGTTCTTCTCGGCGTTGCAAAGGGAGACGGCCAGGCGGAGATAGACTACCTGGCGGACAGGATACTGAACCTGCGTATCTTTCCAGATGAAGACGGCAGGATGAACCTCTCAGTTCTCGAAACTCGCGGTGAACTTATGGTGGTCAGCCAATTCACCCTGCTGGCGGACTGCCGCAAGGGAAGGCGCCCGTCATTTACCGGCGCTGAAGACCCCGCGCTCGCCGAGCCTCTGTATGAGAAGTTCACCTCGCGTTTGAGGGAGTCCGGGCTGGAGGTGGCCACGGGCGTCTTCGGGGAAATGATGACCGTGGGTCTCGAGAACTGGGGACCGGTGACCTTAGTCATCGAGAGCCTGCCGTAACCCGCTCACGCGACATCTTCCGTTCCACCCAGGAACGGCATCAGGTAATGGTTAACGATGGGAGAAAGCTGCGAGTTTCCCGCAAATAATCCGAGACACTCATAACCGTTGAGGTCATAGGTAACCTCGAGCAAGAACTTCCTGCCCGACATCACCTTGGCTAACAAAGGATTCCCGGCGGGCAGGTTCGTGCGGTCCAGGACGCGTGCGCTCTTCACGATGAAATACGGGATGTCGAACCTGTATCTCCCGGTTTTCTGTATGAAGGCAAGGCGATCGCCCTGGAATTGCAGTGCCCCTCTGTCAATGCTCGTTTCCTGGTTTAGATATCTGACCATTAGCGCGGGCCCGGTTCCACCCGCGAGTTCCTCCGGTTTTTGTATCCCCACTATGACGGCAGTAATCACCAGGCCGATAAGCCCAAGGAAAAACCCCAGAAAAAAGAATCCGACGGTTTTGCTTGAATTGCTAGTGGGGGGCTCGATATTTTTCCTAAGATGAACGGCAACCGTTAAGCGCTGGCTTTATGATCCAGCGGAAGCGTTAACGCCGCCCCGAGACTTAATGTATACTCTCATCTAACAACAACAAGGCGCCCTGGAAACAGTTGAACAAAGGGCGATTCCGAGGAACAGATTACGATCAAGGCACTTCTTCCGGAGAGGACGTTAGTTGGGAGAGCTGTATATCAAGATGCTCCAGGTCGGGATGCTTAGCACCGACTGTTATATCGTTATGGATGAAGACACAAAGGAAGGCTACGTCATCGACCCTGGCGGGGACGCGCGAAAGGTGCTGGATGCCGCACAGAGCGCGAGGCTCCAGTGCCGGGGCATACTCTGCACTCACGGGCACGTAGACCATGTGGGGGCCGTCGGCAAGGTTGCGGAAGCCACAGGCGCCACTGTATACATATCCAAGCAGGACTCCGGGGCCCTCTCCGGCGCGGTTCATGGGCTGGGCGCCAGGCTGGGCTCGCTGGTTACCTCAAAACCGGGGGGATTCGAGGTGATCGAGGAAGGCGACACACTCGATTTCGGCGAGCATGCACTCAGGGTGCTTACCACGCCCGGCCATACACCGGGTTCGTTGAGCTTCCTTTGTGAAGACAACCTGTTTTGCGGGGACCTGGTCTTTCAGGGATCGGTCGGACGCACCGATCTTCGAGGGGGCTCTTTCTCGCAACTTATAGAAGCGGTCGAGCGTCACGTCTTCACGCTGCCCGACGATGCGCGCGTCTTTCCGGGACACGGCCCGGCCACAACCGTCGGGGCGGAAAGAGCCTCCAATCCTTTCCTGCGTGACCTGCAGAGGAGAACATAGGGTGGCCATCAAGTACCACGCTCCCAGGGGCACCAACGACCTGGTCTATCCGGAGTCGGACAAGGTGCGCAGCCTGCTCGAGGTCGCGCGCCAGGTGCTCGAGCTTCATGGCTACCAGCGAATAGATACTCCGATCCTGGAGAGCACGGAGCTGTTCACCCGGAGCATCGGCGAGGCCACCGACATAGTGAGCAAAGAGATGTACACCTTCGAGGACCAGGGCGGTGAATCGCTTTCGCTCAGGCCCGAGGGCACGGCGCCCGTGATGAGGGCTTATCTGGAGAAGGGCCTCCAGTCAAGCGGTCTGCCTCAGAAGCTTTATTACTTCGGACCCATGTTCCGCAGGGAGCGCCCCCAGGCGGGCAGGTTCAGGCAGTTCTACCAGGTTGGCGCTGAAGCGATCGGAAGCTCCGACCCGTTTCTCGACGTGGAGATAGTCGCGCTCTCCGAGCTCCTTTTCAAGAGGCTCGGCCTCGGTGGTTACGCTCTGCTGTTGAACTCGGTCGGTTGCCGCGAGTGCCGCCCCAGCTACGTGCGCATGCTGACCCTTTTCCTACAGGGCGTATCGCAGAGCCTCTGTGAGGAGTGCGTGCGGCGCTCGCGGGAGAATCCCCTGCGCGTCTTCGACTGCAAGAACGAGGACTGCCGCCAGGCGCTGACCGAAGCCCCGGTCATTGGCGAGCAACTTTGCCCGGCGTGCCGGGAGCACTTCGACGCCGTGAAGGAACACCTCGATCGCCTGAGTGTTTCATTCGAGGTGGACAACCGTCTCGTACGCGGGCTGGACTACTATACCAATACCACCTTCGAGTTCAGGTTCGACGGTCTCGGCGCCCAGAACACCGTATCGGCGGGAGGCCGCTACGATTATCTCGCAGAAGAACTGGGCGGACCGGAAACACCGGGTGTGGGTTTCAGCCTGGGGGTCGAACGTCTCCTGATGGCGATGGAAGCGCAGGGACTGGACCCGTTTTCCGCCGCCAAACTGGATGTTTTCGTGGCCGGCGCCCCGGGGGCGGATCGGGGGAAGCTGCTGGACATAATGACCGACCTTAGAGCAGCCGGAGTAAGCGCGGACGCCGACTTCATGGAGCGAGGTTTGAAGGCGCAAATGAAGCAGGCCGACCGGCTGAAGGCGCGCCTGGTCCTGATATTGGGCAAGGACGAACTGCAGCGCGGAGAGGTGACTTTCAGGGACCTGGACCAGTCGAACCAGTGGACGGTGTCTCTGGCGGACATGATCGCGAAGGTAAAGGATTTTCTGGCAAGCAGGCAATACGATGGATGAGCGCTTAGGGGAGGAGCAAACTCTATCGTTCAAATTGAAGCGCACCCACTGGTGCGGGGAGCTGGACGTCGCCCACGTCGACAAAGAGGTGGTGCTCGACGGCTGGGCGGCAAGGCGCCGGGACCACGGCGGCCTCATCTTCATCGACCTGCGAGATACGAGCGGCATCGTGCAGGTGGTTTTCGATCCCAGGGTATCGCAGGAGTCTCACAAGGTGGCCGAGGAGACCCGGCCGGAGTACGTGCTGGGTGTGAGGGGAGAGGTGCGCCGGCGGCCCGAGGGGACGGAGAACCCCGATATGCAGACGGGCCAGGTGGAGGTGGTGGTGCGCGAGATAGAGGTAATGAACTCATCCATCACGCCGCCTTTCGAGATCAGGGACGACATAAGGGTGGACGAGCGCGTCCGCCTGGAGTACAGGTATCTCGACCTTCGCCGAGAAGAGATGCATTACGGCTTCAAGCTTCGCCATAGAATAATCAAGGCGACGCGCGACTACCTCGATGAGCAGAAGTTCACGGAGGTGGAGACCCCGCAGCTGTGCAAGAGCACGCCCGAGGGAGCCCGCGACTACCTGGTGCCCAGCCGGATTCAACCCGGGCGTTTCTATGCGCTGCCCCAGTCACCCCAGCTGTTCAAGCAGCTTCTTATGGTCTCCGGCTTCGACCGCTACTATCAGATCGCCCGCTGCTTCCGCGATGAGGACCTTCGCGCCGACCGCCAGCCTGAGTTCACTCAAATCGACATGGAGATGTCTTTCATCGATGAGGATGACATCATCTCGGTGGTGAACGGTCTGGTGTCGGCCGTCTTTGAGGCCGCGCTGGGGCGCTCCATCAAGACCCCTATCCCGCGGATGCCCTACGACCAGGCGATTGAGACCTACGGGACCGACCGCCCCGACCTGCGATACGGGATGCGAATGGCAACGCTTAACGACGTCTTTTCCAGGACCGAGTTCAACGTATTCGCAAAGGTGTTGTCGTCCGGCGGATGCGTCCGGGGGATGAGGGTCGAGGGCGCGGGTTCGATGTCGCGCTCAGAGCTTGATAACTGGAACAAGCGCGCGCAGGAGCTTGGAGCGGGCGGCCTGGTGTGGTTCATCCTGGAGGAGAAAGGCCTGCGATCGCCGGTTTCCAAGTTCCTTACCGATGAAGAGCAACAGGGGCTGACCGCGGCTCTTCGTCTCGAGCCGGGGGACGCGGCGTTTCTCGTCGCGGGCGAACGGGCGTCCTGCGATGATATCCTTCACGGCCTGCGTTCGCAGGTGGCCGAAGCGCTTGAACTGCGGGCCGAAGATGACTACATGTTGACCTGGATAGTTGATTTCCCTTTGTTGGAGTACGACCGGGAGGAGAAGCGATACAAGTCGCTCCACCACCCTTTCACCTGCCCGACCCCGGATTCTCTGGCGACGCTCGAGGAGGATCCACTCTCAGCGCGGGCACGCGCCTACGATATCGTTATCAACGGCATAGAGATGGGCGGTGGCTCCATCAGAATCCATAAGCACGACGTTCAGGAGAGGATGTTCCGCCTGCTGGGGATCCCCCATGCCGAATACGAGGCGAAGTTCGGTTTCCTTCTGGAGGCGCTGCGGTACGGCGCCCCGCCGCACGGGGGAATTGCCCTCGGGCTCGACAGGCTGGCGATGCTGCTCGCGGGCCGACAGACCATAAGGGATGTGATCGCATTCCCGAAGACGCAGTCGGCCTCGGATCTGATGGCCGGGGCCCCGGATGAGGTATCCCCCGGCCAGCTCAGAGACCTGGGCCTCAAACATACCTTCGAGTAGAAAGATGGGGTCAAGTCTTGCGAGTAGAAAGATGGGGTCAAGTCTTGGGATGTGGGGTCAACTCGTCACACTTTCAACTGAGAATAGAAGCTGACCCCACATCCCAAGACTTGACCCCAATGTATGATATATTAGGCGGCAACTCCGTTGAGCGAGTGTCAACGACCGAAGAAAGGAGTACCGGATGAGCGCAGGTCATGTTGCAGGGCTCATAGCGGCGATAGCGTTTGCCGTTATGGCGGGATTCACCGCGTGGGTGCTCTACAAGGTGGTTGAGATGCTCAATATAACGAACGTATTCCTCGACGAGGTGAGAGAGGAAACGATCCCGTTGATGACCCGGATGCAGGTGACCATGGACCACGTCAACACGGAACTCGACAGGGTCGATGGGATACTTACCGCGGTGGAGGGGATATCCAAGAAGGCCAACGAGGCGACCAAGGTGGTACAGGAGGTCGTGACGTCACCGATAGTGAAACTTATCGGTGTAGGCGCCGGCGCGGGCAAGGCATACGGCAAACATAAGAAGAAGTAACGGCGGGGGGAAGCCCCGGTTGGTGAAAGAAATCTCCACCTCCCCTGCGGGAGGTGGATTCATTTGTGGCGGTTACAAGGATTAACCGCATCGTTCTCTGTAATATTTAGTTGGGTTAAAATTTGTTTTCGTCTGTCCGGTTAATATCTTCACCCGGGTCCGACCCCGGTGCGACAGTTCGGACCGGCGTACGGGATTGGAGTAGATGCCGTTGAGAAGCAGTGAAATAAGAGAGACCTTCATACGGTTCTTCGAAGAGAGAGGTCACCGGGCTGTGCCCAGCTCCTCGCTGGTGCCGAACGACCCCACGCTCCTGCTGACCAACGCGGGGATGGTTCAGTTCAAGCCATACTTTCTGGGCGAGGAGCAGCCGCCTTACACCCGGGCCACCTCCGTCCAGAAATGCCTGCGTACAACCGACATCGAATCCGTCGGCATCACGGCGAGGCACAACACCTTCTTTGAAATGCTGGGCAATTTTTCGTTCGGCGACTATTACAAGGAGAGCGTCATTCCGTGGGCCTGGGAACTGGTGACGGAGATCCTTGGCATCGATGCGGGCGCCCTGTGGATATCCGTGTACGAAGAGGACGACGAGTCCGAGAGTATCTGGAAGGCTACCCGCGGCGTCTCGGCGGCCCGGGTCATCAAGTTGGGCGCGGACGACAACTTCTGGGACATGGGAAGCACCGGTCCGTGCGGCCCGTGCTCAGAAATACTCTACGATCGAGGCGAGCGGTTCGCCTGCGGTCCCGAGTGCGAGGCGGGCTGTGACTGCGACCGTTTCCTCGAGCTGTGGAACCTGGTTTTCATGCAGTATGACCGTCAAGGAGATCAGACCCTGGTTCCTCTTCCCAAGAAGAACATAGACACCGGCATGGGCCTGGAGAGGGTAGCGGCCCTCAAGCAGGGCGTCCCTACCATATTCGAGACCGATCTCATCGCTCCCGTGGTGGAAGCGATCGGTTCGCTCTCGGGGGTGAACCTCGGTGATGCCGAGGGCACTGACGTCTCCATCAAAGTTGTGGCGGATCACTCCCGCGCCGCTACGTTCCTCATCTCCGATGGCGTCATACCTTCCAACGAGGGTCGGGGCTATATCCTGCGCAGGCTGCTGCGCCGTGCGGTGAGGCACGGGAGATTGCTGGAAATAGAGGGCCCATTTATTGCCGGCCTGGCGGACGTGGTTGTCGAACTGCTGGGAGATGCGTACCCGGACATCAAGGAGCACCACCGGCTGGTGACCGAGGTCATACAATCAGAGGAAGAACGGTTCGGGCAAACCCTGGAGCAGGGCATGGAATTGCTTCGCGAAATGATAAACGACCACCGAGCCGCGGGCAAGGACAATATCGAGGGAAAGACCGCCTTCTACCTGCACGATACCCTCGGCTTCCCCCTCGAATTAACCGAAGAGATAGCCTCCGATGAGAACATGAAGGTGGATAAGGACGGTTTCGAGAGGCTGATGGAGGAGCAGCGGGAGCGAGCCCGGCTTTCGCGCGAGTATGAAACGCAGAGCGGGACGGATGTGTTTGCAGAACTCTACCGCGAGCGGGGCGCGTCCCGCTTCGACGGTTACGAATGCGCGAGCTTGACCTCGGCGGCGGCGGCGCTTTTCATAGGGGTTGACCGGGTTAACGAGGCATCCGATGAGCGCGAGGTGGAGATCGTACTGGAGCGAACGCCTTTCTACGCCGAATCGGGCGGACAGGTTGGCGACACCGGCGCCATCAAGGGGCCCACCGGCGCGATCGACGTAGAGGACACCTACTACGGAGCGCCGGGTCTCAGCGTCCACCGCGGGAGGCTCAGCGGCACCATGAAGGTGGGCGACCAGGTCGATACCGAGGTCGACATCGCAAGACGGCTGGCCATCTCGCGCAACCATAGCGCGACCCACCTTCTCCACTGGGCGCTCCGGGAGGTGCTGGGCACGCATGCCAAGCAATCGGGCTCGCTGGTCACCCCGGAGAGGCTGCGCTTCGACTTCACGCACTTTCAGGCTTTGACAAACGAAGAGTTGGAGAAGATAGAGAGACTCGCCAACGCCAAGGTCCTTGATGACGTTCCGGTGGGCACCGCTTTGACCTCTAAAGAGGAGGCGACCTCGGCAGGCGCCATTGCGCTGTTCGGGGAGAAGTACGGCGAGCAGGTGCGTGTGGTGCAGGTGGGCGATTTTTCCAAGGAGCTTTGCGGCGGCATTCACGTTGACCGCTCCGGGAGCATCGGTCCTATAAGGATAATCAGCGAGAGTGGAATCGGCACGGGACTGCGCAGAATCGAGGCCACTACCGGGTTTGTCACTCTGGAGCACTTCAACCAGCAGGAAAAGGTTGTCGCGGATGCCTCCGATATGCTGAAGGCCGCCCCCGGCGAGGTTACCAGGAAGCTGAGTGAGGCGCTCACCAGATTGAAAGAACTGGAACGAGAGGCCGCAAGCGAAAAGGCCAGGGAGTTGAAGCGCAGGGTGGACGTTTTGATACAGGTTCCCCCGGCCCAGGTAAAAGTAGCGGCCGGGACAATAGGTGTAACCGCGGATAGTGTTACGGAAATTGCGGGCCTCAAGGTCATGCTAAGGACGGTAACCGGCATGGACCAGAAAGCGTTCCGTGATATGGCCGACATGATAATGAACCAGGCCGGGTACGATGTGGTGGCGCTGTCTGGTGAATTCAACGGCAAGGCCCAGCTGGTGGTGAAAGTTGGCGAGCGCGCGCGCGAAAAAGGTATCTCAGCACGCGACCTGGCCAACACCGGTGGGCGAATGCTCGGCGGAGGCGGGGGAGGTCGCGACGACATGGCTGTCGCGGGCGGATCGCGCGTTGAGGGGCTGGCGGACTCGCTGGCCGAGATCGAGAAGGCACTGCGCCAAGAGATAAATGAGTGAAATAGTTGATTCTCCTGGGACTTGACGTAGGCGAGAAACGAATCGGAGTTGCGGTCAGCGACCCGCTGGGAAAGACTGCGCAACCGCTGGCTACAATCGAACGAGACGAAAACGTCTCAGACCGTCTATCACAGCTGCTCAAGGACACCGGGGCCGAGCTTCTAGTGGTGGGGTTACCGCTTCTGATGAACGGCAGCGAGGGTGAGCAGGCCCGCCGCGTGCGCGCGTTCGCTGGATCCCTGGCGGACAGGCTCCAGGTACCGATCGATTTCATCGACGAAAGGCTTACCACCAGGGAGGCGGAAGACGTGCTTTCTCGGGGCGGAGTAAAGAGCTCGCGCAGGAAAGAGGCGTCCGACAGAATAGCGGCTGCCCTGATTCTCCGATCTTACATGGACCGGATGCCGGAGGAATAATCGTGGCGGACCCGATAGAATTCCGAAACAGGGTTGACCGCAGCCGGGCGCTGAAAAGAGAAAAGGCGCGTCACTACAGGAATGTCGCCATCGCCATCGTCTTATGCGTTGTACTCGCGGCCGGCTTTGGTCTGGCGGGTTGGTTCCTCTACAGTAAAGCAAAGGCGAGCCGCCGGCCGTCGATTGAGACTTTCAAGGTCACACTGCCCGAGGGATTGACCCTCAAACAGACCGCTCTAAAGGTGGGAGAAGCGACCGAGGGGAACATATCAGCGGGGGCGTTTGAGGCGGCTGCTAAGGGGGGCGGCTACAATTACGGCTTTCTGGCCGGCACAAATGACAACCTGGAGGGTTTTCTTTTCCCCAAGACCTATGACCTAACGTCACGGACGTCGGCTCACGCGTCGGTCAATATGCTGCTAAAGCAATTCCGGATCGAAACCGAGAACCTCGAATGGAGCCGCACTCAGTCCCTTGGGGTGAGCAAATACCAGGTGGTGATTATCGCTTCGCTGATAGAGAAGGAGGCAAAGGTCCCGGAGGACAGGCCGCTGATCGCGTCCGTGATATACAACAGGTTGAAGAGGAACATGAAACTGGGTATAGATGCCACGGTAGAGTATGCGCTCGGGCAATGGAAGCCCGTGCTCACCAACAGCGATCTCCAGGTCGACTCACCGTATAACACCTACAAGATAGACGGCCTCCCGCCCGCGCCGATCTGCAATCCCGGGTTCGAGTCCATCAGGGCGGCGCTCTATCCCGGGACAACCGATTATCTCTATTACATACTTACCGGATCCGATGGAAAACATAGCTTTACAGCCGACTATAAGGAATTCCTGAGATGGAAAGAGGAGCGGGATAAGAAAGGTCCCTGAACGGGGGTTGGGAATTGGCCGAGCCTGTTGCCTCGCGGGGCGATGCGCAGTTAAAGACGTTGATGAAGTTGTCATTCATCCTGGATGCGGCCGGGGAGCAAGTGCTGGGAAAGGGCGCCCCGGCGATGATGTACCAGGCCGGGCGAGATACCGGGCGGGACCGGCGCCTGGGGACCGGAATTGTGGGGGAAGACGATATCGAGGGGGCACTCGCCCTCATACTGACCGAGGGTGAAGAAGTCTGGCGATTCGAGCGCTGGCAGGACCCGGGGGAGGAAGGGCTCTGGATGGAGAACGGCGACCGCCGGACCACATGGTTGCTGTTCAGGCGCTGCCCCCTGATGACGCTTGCCAAAAAGGCCGGATCGAAACCCGGCGGCATTTTATGCCAGGCTATGCATGGCTATGTCTCCGGGTCCATGGAGGATATCCTGGCCCGAAGGGTGGACATTAGAACAGGCCATTGCGGGCCGCGGGCGTGCAAGCTGCTGCTGGAGTTGAGGTAACCGATGTATGTAGCCACGGTAGGTCTGAGCTCGTGCGGAGGTTGCCACAACGCGCTTTTCACGATCGGCGAGCCTCTGATCGCGCTTCTCTGCGATCACAACATCGCTTTCTCCACATATATGGTTGATCACCGGTCCATCTCTCCCGCGGACGTGGTGCTGATAGAGGGAGGAATAAGGAACCGGGAGGAGTTGGAGGTAGCGGGCGAGATAGCCAGAAATGCCAGAAAGGTGATAGCGGTAGGGTCCTGCGCGGTTTTCGGGGGCGTAAACGGCTTGCGAAAACTCGAGGTTGTGCCCGTGGTGGACGAGGGCGGCGACCTCCCGCCCCTTCTGGAGGAGATGAAGCCGCTGGACAGCTGCATGAGCGTGGAACTCTACGTGCCGGGTTGCCCGCCGCCGCCAAACCTTATTCTAGAGGCGTTAAAGTCGGTTCTTGATGGTTACAGCCCGGCCCACTTCGATGGAAGCGTCTGCTCCGAGTGCCCGCGTCGAGCGGAGCGTAAATCCATCCGGTCGTGGAGCCAACACCCGGGTCCGGGAGTACCGCATGAGATGTGCCTGCTGAATAAAAGCCTGCTCTGCCTCGGGCCCGTTACCCGAGGAGGCTGCCATTCCCCGTGCCCCACCAGGGGGGCAGTATGCATAGGTTGCCGGGGGCCGTCCGATGTAGTGCAATCATCACAGCTGCACTCGATGTTTGGTGACATGGTCAAGTATGTCTCGCTTACGACGAGGGCAAAAGAGGACAAGGTCGGCATGCAACTTATGTCTATGCTCAGATCGATTTATCTATTCACCGGCAGCGATCCGGTGACGCGGGCAAAGGTGGGAGAGAAGACCGGTGGCTAAAACGAAGGCGGCGATGCAGGACTCGGCCGATCTCGGCGGGGAAAGAGTGCGGGTGCACCCGTTGACGCGCATTCAAGGCCGCGCCGACATAGAAATCCAGTTCTCACCCGACCAGAGAGTTAATCAGGCTCGCTTCAGGGCGCTCGAGTTCAGGGGCTTTGAGGAGATGGCAACCGGCATTGCCGCCTTTCGTGCCCCGTCGCTCCTCTCCCGGATATGCGGCTCGTGCGGCCCGTTCCACCAGCTGGCCTCCTGCATCGCAATCGAAAACGCGACTGGAACAATCGTGCCGAAAACCGCGTTATGGTTTCGCGAGCTCCTATCGTTCTTGTGGCTGGGGCTGAGCCACATTCTTAACTGCACCTACATGGCGCTGCCGGATTTCGCTCTTCCTACGTCAGACGCGGCGGTGCGTAACGTGATCGGCATCTATGCCATCGAGCAGGAGATGATACAGAATCTCACCGCCGTGCAATCCGCATTCGCCGATTCGCTTGCCCTGTTGGCGGGACTCCCCATACACCCTTCGGTTGTGGTTCCGGGCGGTGTGTCCTACCTGCCCGACTGGACGACCTGTTCGAAGGTCGGGGAAACCCTGGCCGGCTGCGAACACAACCTCAGAGAGACCCTGCGACTCGTTGAATTGCTGACGAAACGCAGTGCCCAGATGACGGAAACCGAAACGAGACTTCAGGGCTACTATCTGGCTTCCACCAAGCGCGAGAGCCCTGCCATGATCGGTGACACCGTTTCCTACGCCGAGTTCGACGAGGGAGAGCCTACAGATATGGATCATGGGGAGTTCTATGGATCGATAGAGGAAAGACCCGTACCGTGGTCGTACCTGGTCCCGGTGACTGTTTCTCAAATGGAGCTGCTAATGGTCGGGCCGCTGGCGAGGGTGAACCTGGGGTTCGACACCGAGACCCCATGGGCGGAGCTTGAATGCACGAGGATACACGAGCAGTGGGGGCACCCGCTGGATATGGAGCTCCTTTTCCTCATGTCTATGACGCTGGAGATGATCTGGGCTTATGAAAACGCTTGCCTGCTTCTCGAGCAGCGCCCCAGGCACGGCGAAGCATGCGCGGAGCCGGAGGTAGTCGAGAGCGACGGAATAGCGGTGATCGACGGTCCCCGGGGTACGCTGGTCCACAAGGTGTGGTTGGATTCAAGCGGTGCGATCTCACGCTATCAGGTTATCAGCCCGTTGCAATTCAGTTGCCAACTTCTGAACCAGCACCTGACATCATTGGCGAGAATTCTTGTAACCGGACTGGAGATCAGTGACGATGTCGCTCAGCTGCTACAGCTCTCGGTGAGGGCTTTCACCCCCTGCGTGCAATGCGGGACCCACTAGGAGGAGCAGGTGGAACACACGCCTGATATAAGGATATTGAGGGAGCGATGTATACGGTGTGGGGACTGCCTGGAGATTTGTCCTCAGAGCGGCCCTGACACCGATTTTCCGGTGTTCACCCCCTCGGACGACGGTTCCGAAATCCAGATCGCCCACGGCGAGAACTGCATAGCCTGCTTCACCTGTGTAGAGTTCTGCCGAGCGTGCGCCATTGTGATGTATCATGAGCGTCAGTTAGTGGAACCGCAGCCCGACCTTTACCCCATTAGACCGGCCAATAAAATTATCTGATTCTTCTTCTCATCAAGTCGGCTGAATCTTCCGATACTAATTGTGTCAGTTGATCTAGTTGTATATGAGGGGAAGCCGTGCCGGGTTCAAGAGAACAACTTATGCTCGAGATGCTTAAGGAGCTCAGAGCTGATAGTTGCGGCGTGGAAGCAGCGGTATTGATCAGCTCGGATGCCATGCCGCTGGCCTCGGACGTGTCGGATTCGATGCCCGAGGAAGTTATCTGCGCCACGGCTTCGGCTTTGATCTCCGCGAGCGAGAAGGTTGCTCGTGACCTTGCCAGGGGGAATATCGGCCAGATTTACCTGCGCGGGGACGATGGTGACGTGGTGGTTGTAAAAGTCAACGACTTTGCCATACTTGCGTGCACTGTGGATCGCCAGGCCAAGATGGGAATAACGCTGATGGAGGTTGCCCGCTGCGCGCAGAAGCTGACGGAAGTCATTTAACCGGCGGGCCAATGAGTCGAATGGGTGAGTCAAGCAATGGAAGGAAGCCAGGGATCATCGAGGGAACAAGGGCAAGGTTCACCAGGCCCTATGACGGATTTGAACGGGCAAGAGTCGGCTCCCTATCAGAGAAGCGCTCCCCCTCGGCAAGAGCAAAGTGGAGAACGATCCGCCAGGACGGAGAACTCCCCCTCGGTTCCGCCCACGGCGTTGGGGGACAAGGAGGTAGCCGGGTTGGATGCCGCCCAGGAAAGTGAGCTCCAGCAGGCATTGAAGCAGTTGCTGGATAAGACCCCGGACATAGACGCAGCCGCCGTGGTTAGCATGGACGGCTTTGTCATAGCCGCAAATCTTCCGGACGGATATGAGGAAGACCGGTTGGGGGCGATGTCCGCCGCACTGTTAAGCCTGGGTGAGAGAACGGCTTCAGAGCTTGGCCGCGGCGAGCTTGCTCAGGTTTTCGTCGAAGGCACAGAAGGTTATGTGTTCCTGCTCGCCGCCGGTGAAGACGCCGTGCTGAATGCCATCGTGAAACGCGGTAGCAAGCTTGGCCTCGTCCTCTATGACATCAGGAACGCCGCCAAGGAAATAGCGGCGATAATCGAATCACATCTCCAGGTGGAGTACGAGTAGACTGGCAGGGACAACATGCCGCTGAAGGGGGGCCTCCGCGAATTCAGCCTTCCCGATTTGTTTCAGTTGATTCACTTCGGGAAGAAAAACGGAACCCTTGTCATCACCAACGGTGACTCGAAGGGTTACGTGTGTTTCCGCAACGGCAACATCTTCTTCGCCACTCACAATTGGAGGAGACCTCCTCTCGGCGAGAGGCTTGTGCAGGCCGGCATGGTCACGGATGAACAGGTCCACGAAGCGCTTGATCTGCAGAGAGCCTCAGGCAAGGAACAACGCCTGGGAAACATCCTTTGCGAGCTCGGCCACCTCAGCCGTGAGTCCCTCGAAGTCTTTGTCGAGGAACAGATAAGGGACGCGGTGTTCAATCTCCTTCGGTGGACCGAGGGAGAATTCGACTTCGATCCCGACGAGATATTCCCCGAAGAGGACATCGGTCTTTCCATGAGTACGGAGGACCTCATTCTGGAGGGCAGCCGGCGCATGGACGAGTGGTACCAGTTGGAGAAGAAGGTGCCCTCGCTTGACTCAGTCTTCAAGATGATCAAGGAGCCTGGGAAAGACGCAAGTGACATGAACCTAACCAGCGATGAATGGCTGGTGCTTTATCATATCGACGGCGAGAGCGCCGTTCGCGACATCGTCGAGAAGTCGGGCCAAAGCGTGCTTGTTACGTGCAGGGCGCTTTACGGTCTTGTTACCGCCGGACTGGTCTCACTCGCCGGCGAAGTGCATATTACGCCGGCGGTGGAAGACGTCGATTTCGAAGACGAGGTCGTTCAGCTCAAAGAGGGGAAGGCATCCGGCAGGCGCGCTGTGGCAAGTGTCGAGACATCGGAGGATCGTCTCCAGAAGGCGCCGAAAGAGACCGACAAGAGCGTCAAGCGTGGACGGAAGCGCTCCTCACGCGCGGAGAAAAAAGTCTCTGAGTACGAGGAAGAGCAAGAAGTAGTAAGTCTCGGTGATGAATCAGAAGAAGATGTAACCGTTGAAGAGGTCGTTATCGAGAACAAAGCTGAGGATTCCCCGAAGCGAAGTCGCAAACCGCGGCGTAAAGCAACAAAGCCTGAAGAGACTATCGAGGCGGAGAAGGCGACTGAAGCCAAAGCCCCGGAACCCGAGGGGGAAGCGAAGCGGGACAAGAAACCCAAGACCGCGGTAGCCGGACCTCCCAAGGCGGGAACACCCGCACCCGGTCAGAGCCTGGTCGATTATTACAAATCGCTGGCGCTTCAGGAAGCGTCCGACAACGACACCCTGATGACCTTTAGGGAGACCGAGGAGAAGAGGACGGGAGTCGAACATACCGGGGAGCCAATGGAGATCGAAGCGCCTGTTGCCGACGAGCAGGAGGGCGAGGCGGTCGAGGTTGAGATAGGAGAAGATGACTACTCCGAATTCTCGGCTCCGCAGGAGATCCCGCTTGAGTGGGATACACACCTGGCGGAGCATGAAATTGGGCGTGACAAGTCGGCGGGTGAGCCGGTAATAGATCGCGAGTTGGAGTCGGGGGGGGACGCTCGTGATATTGAGATACTCGACGAAGAGCGACCTTTGAGCGAATTGGAGGAACAGGTCGTCTCGGGTGACAAGAAACCCCAGCGCCCCACCCGCAAGCGGAAGCGCGGCGCCCACGCGGAGGAAGGATCCGCCGTTTCGCAGGACAGTCCGCCCGCGGAACGGGAGGAAGCACCTTCCCCGGACGAGGAAGAGGTCCTCATTGGGGAGTCGGAATCCGAACCTGAGATTATCGAGGAAGAAGAATCACCGGCCATGCAGGTCGAGGATATTGCAGCCGAGGTTCCCGAAGGAAAAACCGCCATCGTCGAAGTCGAAGAGATAGAGGCCGAGCCTTTCGAAGCTGAGGAGCGTGAAGAAGAGGAAGCCGTCATCGAGGAAATCGTAGCAGGAGACGATACCGGCGAAGCAGCATCCGCGGTCCCGGCCGAGCCGTCCGCTGAAGATATGGCCTCGGCGATCGAGCCGTCGGGTGACGAAGTGGAGATGCCGCTCGTGGAGGAGGCCTCCGCCATCGATGAGGCGTCCCTGCCCTCGGAGGAAGAGATCGAAAAGCTTCTCCAGGTCACGCCGCCTTCCCGTGAACTGAGTCGGGAGGAGCTCCTCGCATTCGACCAGCCAACCTACGCGAAAGTAGATTCGCGCGACGCCTCGGCCATGCCGGATGCGACTGAGCCAATTGATCAGGAGGTGACCGAGGTCGTATCGGATATGACTTCGGGTCTGACGGATGCAGAAGCGCCAGATGTGCGCGAAGAGCAGGAAGTTGCTACCGCAAGGACGCAGGACACTGATAACGACGATAACGGAGAACTGGGCCGGATCATCCAATTCGGCAAGCCAGGCAGCGAGGCGAGCGTGGAGGTCATACTCGAGCAACCCGATCCCATTATCAAGTCGGCATCCATTGACAGGATATCGACAGCTGAAGATTTGCACGTGGCGTTTGACGCCATACGCGGTCAGACCGCGCCCGAAATCGATACGGGTGAGGAGCAGACAGTCGCGTCGGTTATCGAGGAAGTTGTTTCGGTGGAGGACATTCCTCTCGTCCTCGATGTGGTGCCACCCGCCGCCGCAAAGCCCGAAATAACCGATGAGCTTCAGCCGCCAGATGCCACCGCGGACGTACTGGACGCTGTCGGCTTCGACCAGCCCGGCGCCAACGTAATCCCTATCGATGCCGCCAAGTTTATCTCGATTGCTGAAGAGCTGGATATCGGTGGGCCTGCCGCGGAGGCGCCGGCGGAGCCGGCGCAGCAGGCTGAGGCCTATCAAGCTGAGTTGGATGCTGTCGCAAAGGCCAATGAGGTCGCGGAGCCGCCGCAGGCTGAGGCC
>Ga0209745_1000261_pt1 | contig 30961 bp, 29 predicted proteins | sample BarGraNGADG00312_FD_184495 | JGI IMG/M metagenome (GOLD analysis project Ga0209745, IMG submission 184495) | Arctic peat soil microbial communities from Barrow, Alaska - Barrow Graham LP Ref core NGADG0004-312 (SPAdes) (version 2) | ecosystem: Environmental > Terrestrial > Soil > Wetlands > Peat...
CATATGTCCATTGTACGTGGGAGGACCGACAACCGCAAGCCCTTTCCCGATGAATATCCTTGCAAACAAAAGAAATCCACGTCATCTACGTCCGAAGGTCTGGCGCGTTCTCAGCGACTATTCGTCTTCCTCGTCCCAGATTCGGGTCTTCTTGACCTTGCGGGGCCTCGGCGGGGCTGCGGCGCCGCCCTGAGCCGGGCTGGTGGGCTCGGATCCCTCGAGATGTTCGCGCCGGGCGCCGATGAGGACCAGGGCGAAGCCGACGGGGGCCGAAAGCCACCACTGCAGCGCATAAGCCAAATGCGGTCCTTCATCGGTGTCGGGCTGTTCGAGTGCCTGGGGGCGCGCGATCTGTTTACCGGGAGGCCCGGCCTCGGCCCGCAGGATCAGGTAGGCACCGTACAGCGGGGCGCCCGTTTGTGTCCGGGCCTCAGCGAGGTTGATCGACGCCAGCCGGCCGGTCGGCATCTGTCGTCCGAGGCTCGGTTCGCCCACCCGAAGCCAGCCAGTGACCGTGACGTCTCCGCCAGGGGTGGCCGGCACCGCAGACGGGTCAGCAGCACTGCTGCCGTTGGGAATCCACCCGCGATCGACAAGAAGGGACCGGCCGTCGGCCAGCTCCAGCGGAACCACCACCTCGTAACCGAAGACTCCGTTGTTCGGACGGTTACGGACGAGCATGAGGCGCTGCGCGGCATACCGTCCGGTCGCACTGACCAGGGTCCACTCCTCGGCGCGGGGCAGGTTGGCGTCGGGCACGGGCATTGCCCTGGACAGCGGAACCGGGCTGGCGTAGTAGTGGCTGTTGATCCGCCCCGCCCTCGCCGCCTTGTCCTCGTGTCGGTGCCACTGCCACCGGCCGAGGAACACGCAGGCGACGGCGAAGATCGCGGCGACCGCCAACGCGGTGAGCCAACGACGAGACATCACCACCCTCAGCACCCGACGACGGTATCGGTCTTGGCCCTGGAGGGTATGAAAGAGGACGGTAGCCGTCTTACTCTTGCACCCATGAAAAGCCTTCCGATCGCGTCCGTGCCGCGCTCCGGTATGCCCGACACCTTCGGTCGGTTCGCCACGGACCTGCGGGTCTCGGTCACGGACCGGTGCAACCTGCGCTGCTCGTACTGCATGCCGGCCGAGGGTCTGCCGTGGATGGCCAAGCCCGAGATGCTCAACGACGAGGAGATGCTGCGGATCATCGCGGTCTTCATCGGGCTGGGGGTGCGGCAGGTGCGGCTCACCGGCGGCGAGCCACTGCTGCGCCGGTCCCTGGTCGATGTCGTGGAGGGCATTGCCGCCCTGAAACCGCGGCCCCAGATCGCTATGACCACCAATGGAGTTGGCCTCGACCGGCTCGCAGCCCCGCTGGCCAGTGCCGGGCTGGACCGGGTCAACGTCAGCCTCGACACGATCGACCAGGACGAGTTCTTCAAGCTCACCCGGCGCGACCGGCTCGCCGACGTTGAGAAGGGTCTGAAGGCCGCTGCCTCAGTCGGGTTGACTCCGGTCAAGGTCAACGCCGTTGCCATGCGTGGCATCAACGACCACAGCGCGGCTGACGTGCTGCAGTGGTGCCTGGACCGTGACTACCAGCTGCGGTTCATCGAGCAGATGCCGCTGGACGCCCAGCACGCGTGGCAGCGCGACCAGATGGTGACCGCCGACGAGATCCGCGAGCAGCTGTCCACCCGGTTCATGCTGACGCCGCTGCCGGACGAGGCCCGCGGCACGGCACCCGCTGAGCTGTTCCTCGTCGACGGCGGACCGTCCATGGTCGGGATCATCGCCAGCGTCTCGGCACCGTTCTGCGCCTCTTGTGACCGGGTCCGGCTGACCGCGGACGGTCAGGTCCGCAACTGCCTGTTTGCCAAGGGCGAGGTGGACCTGCGCGGTCCGCTACGCGAGGGTGCGACCGATGCTGAGCTGGCGGGCTTGATCCAGGGCGAGATGTGGCGCAAGGCGCGTGGCCACGGCATCGGCAAGACGGACTTCGTCCAGCCCGAGCGGCCGATGTCGGCCATCGGCGGCTGACACCAGGCTCTTGAGGACGGTCAGCCGACCCCGCCTGTGTCCTGTGATGCACTGAGCTGCGACACCGGGACGGTGTCCTTGAGGAAACCCCGGATCGACAGGAAGTACGACAGCGAGACCCGGTGTTCCTCGCAGGTCAGCCAGCTCTTGCGCCGGTCGGGCGCGTGCAGCTTCGGGTTGTTCCATAACAGGCCGTATGCCGCCTCGGTGCGGCATCCCTTGGCGCTGCAGAGCTTGCTGCCCTTGGGGTCAGAGGCGCTCAGGGTCATCGGGGTGGGTCCTCCTCGGGGTGATCGGGTGAAGGCCGTGGCGTCGTGGGGTCGTTCGTTGTCACCGGTCCCAGGGTTGTGCTTCGCCCCGACCTCGTGGCATTTGCCATCACGACGGCGACATAGGGGAGGATCACTGCGGCGACGACCAAGGTCCAGCCGATCAGCGTCCAGTGGAGCCCCGCAAGGGCAACGACCGCGAGGATGAAACACGCGGTGCGGATCCCCATCGACACCAGATATCGACGCATGCGCTGGCCCTGGTCGTCCTGGAGCGACGTGGGCAAGCCGGTGACGGCGAACACCTGCTCGGAAGGACGGGACGCGCGCTTTCTCACCCCGCAACGATATGCCTGGGGGCCGCGTGGGGTGTACCCGTGGGTAGTCGGCTACCGTCCCATGTGCCCGGACCGCGACCAAGATGGAGAAACTGATGGCTGACCCGCGCAATGTGCTGATCACGGGGGGCAACCGAGGCATCGGCCTCTCGATCGCCCGGGCGTTCGTGCACGCCGGCGACAACGTCGTGATCACCCATCGTGCGGGGCAGCCACCGCAAGGACTGCAGGGCGTGATCTGCGAGGTGACCGACAGCGGATCGGTGGATGCCGCGTTCGCGGCCGCCGAGGAGAAGCTCGGCGGGCCGATCGAGGTGCTCGTGGCCAACGCCGGCATCACCCGCGACGGACTGCTGATGCGGATGAGCGACGAAGACTTCGACGCGGTGATTGACACCAACCTCGCTGGTGCCTTCCGCTGCGCGCGTCGCGCCAGCAAAGGGATGATCAAGCTCCGCAAGGGGCGGATCGTGTTCATCTCCAGCGTGGTTGGGCTCTACGGTTCGGCAGGACAGACAAACTACTCTGCCAGCAAGTCGGCACTGGTCGGGTTGGCGCGGTCGATCTCGCGGGAGCTTGGCGGGCGGGGGATCACTGCCAACGTCGTCGCCCCGGGCTTCGTCGAGACCGACATGACCGCCCAGCTGCCCGAGGATCGCAAGAAGGCCTACCTCGCGGGTATCCCGGCGGGCCGCTTCGCATCCCCTGAGGAAGTCGCTGCAGCCGTTAGATTCATCGCATCGGAGGACGCGGCATACATCACTGGCGCTGTCATCCCGGTTGACGGCGGCCTTGGCATGGGTCACTGAACCCGAACCCTGGAAGGACCACGCATGTTGTTGCACGGCAAGAAGCTGCTGATCACTGGAGTTCTCATGGACTCCTCGATCGCCTTTCATGTAGCCAAGCTGGCACAGGAGCAGGGCGCCGAGGTCGTGCTGACCTCGTTCGGTCGGGCCATGAAGATCACCCAGGCCGTCGCCAAGCGGCTGCCCTCGATGCCGGCCGTCATCGAGCTGGACGTGACCAACACCGAGCACATCGACACGCTGGCCGAGCGGCTGGGTGAGCACGTCGACCACCTCGACGGCGTGCTGCACTCGATCGGCTATGCCCCCCAGGGCGCCTTCCACTTCCTCGAGGGCACGTGGGAGGACGTCGGGACGGCATTGCACGCATCGGCATACTCCCTCAAAGCCCTTGCGGTTGCTGCGCTTCCGATGATGTCTCCCGGCGGCAGCATTGTTGGCCTGACTTTCGATGCGAAGTACGCGTGGCCGGTGTACGACTGGATGGGCGTGGCCAAGGCCGCATTCGAGTCCACCAGCCGCTACTGTGCCCGCGACCTCGGCCCCAAGGGTGTGCGGGTGAACCTCGTGGCAGCCGGCCCCATCCGCACGACCGCCGCCAAGTCCGTCCCCGGGTTCGCGTCCTTCGAACACTCCTGGGCCACCCGCGCCCCCTTGGGTTGGGACGTCGACGACGCGGTCCCTGCGGCGAAGGCATGCGTGGCGCTGCTGTCAGACTGGTTCCCGGCGACCACCGGCGAGATCATCCACGTCGACGGCGGCTTCCACGCGATGGGCCAGTAACCGCACGGCACAAGGCGACTAGGCTCCGCGGCATGAATTCTGATCCTGTGACGGTCACCGAGGTCAGGGTCCTGGAGGGGCCCAACCTGTACTTCCCCCGCCCTGCGATCAAGATCATTGCCGACTGTCCGGGTTACCTGAAGGCGGACGAAGGGACGCTGCGCGCGATCGGCAAGCGGTTGGGGATGCGCGGTGTCCGTCCGGGGGCTCCCGATTCGGAGCAGCGCCAGCAGGCCGTCATGAGACTGGTGGCTCAGGTGGTGCGACGGATCGCGGCTGAGTCCGGCACGACGAGGTTGGGCGTTCGTGTTCGCACCGGTGCGTCGCGTGATGAGGTGGTCGTGGCGTTCCCTTGGCGATGGCGGGGTCGGGGACTGGCTTTGGGGGAGTCGCTCGGTCCGGCACTGAGTGGGTTGCTCGACCCGGACGACACCGTCCACGCGGGGGCCCTCACCGCGGCGGTCACAGCATGCACCCACGCCGAGCGGGGTGCGAAGTCCACCGTCATCAAGCCGAAGATCCCTGTCGCGTCGGTGACGGGGACCAACGGCAAGACGACCACGACGCGCCTGCTCGGACACATCGGTATGACGGCCGGCCTGCTCACGGCGTGGAGCTCCACGGACGGGGTGGTCGCCCAAGGAGAGATGGTCGAACCGGGCGACTACTCGGGCCCGGCGGGTGGTCGCCAGGTCCTCGCTACACCGGGGGTCCAGCTCGGAATCCTCGAGACGGCGCGGGGCGGTCTGCTGCTCAAGGGCATGGGCATCTCGGTCAACGACGTCAGTGTCGTTACCAACATCTCTGCCGACCACCTGGGGCTACAGGGCATCGAGACCGTCGACCAGCTGGCCGAGGTCAAGGCGATCGTCACCAAGATCACCAAACCGACCGGGTGGGTGGTCCTCAATGGCGACGACCCCCGCGTGTGGGCGATGCGTGCCGGCATCAAGGCCCGGCCCTGGGTGTTCAGCCTCGACCCCGACTCACCGGCCCTGCGGGAGTCCTTCAACCTCGGCGGACGTGCCATGACGGTTCTCGACGGCGACGTGGTCGTCTTGCCCGCCCATGGTGACCCCGACCATCTTGCGCGGGTGGTGGACGTGCCGGTGACGTTGTCCGGCCTGTCCGAGCACAACATCGCCAACGCCCTCGCGGCCGCCGCCGCCGCACTGGGTCTCGGCCTGCCGCGCGAGGCCGTCGTCGAGGGGCTGCGCACCTTCGCGACCGATCCACGGCACAACCCCGGCCGCATGAATGTCTACTCGCTGCCGTTGGCCGGCGGCGGCACGACGACGGTGATCATCGACCTTGCGCACAACGAGGCCGGTCTGGAGGCACTCCTTCGGGTCGCGGAGGGGCTGCGACCGCCCGGGTCCGCCGTCCATCTGGGGTTGGGTACCGGCGGCGACCGGACGGACGAGATTCTCCAGGGCCTGGGCGAGCTGGCCGGTCGCCGTGCCGACCGGGTGTCGGCCGTGCACAAGGCCAGCTACCTGCGTGGTCGTGACATGGAGGACCTCGAGGAGCAGCTCCGGATCGGCTTGTCGCGGGTCGGTGTTGCCGAGATCGACTCGTATCCATCGGAGCTCGAGGGCTTACGGGCTCTGGTCGCGACGGCCGACTGGGGGGACGTGCTCGCCGTCATGGTGCATGCCGACCGCGTCAAGCTCGACGACTGGCTCACGGAGAACGGTGCGACGGTGGACTCCCCCAAGGACATCCGTCGTAAGGTCAGTGCGGCACGAGGAGAGCACGAGTCGGAGGCTGCGATCGCCGAGCTTTGGGGCAACCTCGATGAGCAGGCTCGTATCGTCGCGGCCCAAGCGCTGAGCGACACCGCCGCGGGCGATCCGCGGCTGATCTTCGAGCTGGCCAGCGCGCACGATAGCGCGGGTGACGACCAGCAGGCGATTGCGTTGTACGACAAGGCACTTGACGCCGGACTGCGTGAGCCGCACCGTCACCGGGCGTTGATGCAGCAGGCGTCGATCTATCGCAATGTCGGCGACCTTGCCGCGGCACGCCGGATCTTGGATGCACTCTCCCAGCAGCGGCCCGGAAGTGCCGCGGTTGCGGCGTTCCGGGCGCTGACAATGCTCGACCAGGGGGACCAGAACGGCGCTGTCGCAGATCTGATCAACGTCCTGCTCTCCCACTCCGGCGACGCCGATGACGACGCCTATCGCGCATCCCTGCACCGCTACGCCGAGGAGCTCCGATGAGCGACCGCGTGACCCTGCGCGCGGTCACCGCAGCCGACGCCGCACGGTTGGCCGACATATTCCTGACGTCGCGTAGCACTGCCATGCCCTGGCTGGCCCAGCCGCACAGCGATGACGAGACAAGGTTGTGGCACGCGAACGTCCTCGTGCCGCGCGGCACCGTCGTGGTCGCCGAGCGTGCGGGGGACGTGCTCGGCTTCGCCGAACCGGCTGACGGCTGGCTGCATGCGCTGTATGTCGCGCCGTCCGCTCAGGGGGCAGGTGTTGGTTCCGCGCTCTTCGAGCACTCAATGGCTTTGCAACCCGACGGGTTTGACCTGTGGGTCTTCCAACGGAACACTCGCGCGCTCGACTTCTATACGCGATACGACTGCGTGGAGGTCCGGCGCACGGACGGCGCGGACAATGAGGAGCACGAGCCCGACGTGCTGCTGCGCTGGTCGCCCGCCCGCTGAGCCGGGTCACTGGAACACACCTGCCGAGGGTCAGCTCTCGACTGACGCGGCCGCATCGTCGCCGGACGCCTGAGCGGCATCGTGCATCTCCTGCGGGTGCATGTCCGGGTCTCCTGCTGACTCACCGCTGTGCGCACCTGCCTGGGCTTGATGGGTGAGGTTCTCGAGCTCACCCAGGACCGTCGCATGCTTGTCGACGCACAGGACGACGAGGTCGCCAGGGTTGGCACGGGCCATGCAGTGACGTACGGCAGCCAGCTCCTCCCGGACGATCTCGACCTGGCGACAGCGCGTCTCGCCCTCAGCCATCCGGGCCCGCACCCCCTCTGGCACGAGCTCTGCCGCGACTCCGGCCGCACGTCCGCGCAGCCGTTCGTCCTCGCGCACGACGATGACGTCGAAGTGGTCAGCCGCAATGGCCCCGAGCTCACGGATGTCGTCGTCGCGGCGGTCACCGGCGGCACCGATCATGCCGATGCGCGAGGCCTTGCCCAGCTCGGCCTGACCAGCCTTCTGCGCAGAGTACGACTCGACGAAGTCACCGAGCATGCGCATGCCAGGAGGGTTGTGGCAGTAGTCGACAACGACCTCGATGTTGTTGACGTCGAGCAGGTTCATCCGCCCGGGGGAGAGGTAGTAGGACGTCGTGAAGGTCCGTAGGCCCTGGCGGATGTCATGTAGTGGAGCACCCGCCGCGAAGGCGGCGCCGGCTGCGGCCATGGCGTTGGCGACGTTCATCTTGGCGGCACCGCCGAACGTCGAGGGCAGCAGGTGGGTCCAGGCGAGCTGCATACTTCGGCGGCCGTGCCGGATGACGATCATGTCGCCCTTCTCCGTGGGCTCGAGCACGACGGCACGCCCGCCACGGCGGCAACGTTCATCGATGAAGTCGCGGACCTTGGTGCCCGGCGGCTGCAACGAGAACCAGACGATGTCTCCCGAACAACGACGGCGCATGCCGCGGACCAGGTCGTCGTCCGCGTTCAGAACCGCGAAGCCGTCGCGCGGAACCGCTTCAACGACAACGGCTTTGACATCAGCCAACTGCTCGAGGGTGTCGATCCCACGGATCCCCAGGTGATCTGGGGCGACGTTGGTCACGACCGCGACATCGTTTCGGTCATAGCCCAGACCCTCGCGCAGGATTCCCCCACGAGCCACCTCCATGACAGCGAAGTCGACGCGGGGGTTCTGCAGCACCATCCGGGCCGACTTCGGGCCGGAGGCGTCGGCCTTGATGACGAGGCGTTCGTCGATGACGATGCCGTCGGTCGAGGTCATGCCGACCTTGCGACCCAAGCCCTTGAAGATGTGGGCGATCATGCGGGCGGTCGTGGTCTTGCCGTTGGTGCCGGTCACCGCGATGATCGGCACGCGCGAGGGGGTGCCCGGCGGGAACAGCAGGTCAACGACCGGCTTGGCGATGAACTGCGGCTCGCCGACTGTCGGGTGGGTGTGCATCCGGAAGCCAGGCGCCGCGTTGACCTCGCAGATGGCGCCACCGGTCTCACGCACGGGTGAGGCGATGTCCGGGCAGATGAAGTCGATCCCGGCGACATCGAGGCCGATCATGCGGGCAGCCTCCTCTGCGATCTCGACGTTGTCGGGGTGTGCGTCGAAGGTGCGGTCCACCGAGATGCCGCCGGTGGACATGTTGCCGGTGAGCGCGAGCTTGACCATGGTGCCGGCGGGAGCGACGCCGTTGAGCTCAAACCCTTGCGCCGCAACCAGATCCAACGCCGCGGAGTCCACCTTGATCCTGGTCAGGACCTTTTCGTGGCCCACCCCCCGACGGGGGTCGGAGTTGGTGATCTCGATGAGCTCGGCGATGGTGTGCTGCCCGTCCCCGGTCACGTGGGCCGGCACCCGTTCGGCGATGGCCGCCATCTTCCCGCCCACGATGAGGCATCGGTAGTCGCGCCCGATCAGGAGCGACTCGACGATGCAGATTCCTCGACGGGACTCGCCCTCGGCGACCACCCAGGCGGCGCGCACCGCCTCGGCATCCGCGAGGTTCAGACAGACGCCCCGTCCATGGTTGCCATCCAGCGGCTTGACCACGCACGGGTAGCCGATCCTGTTGGCTGCAGACACTGCTGCGTCGACGCTGCGTACCGCCTCGCTTCGAGGGACCGGCGGGCCGGCCGAGGCCAAGAGCTTCGTGGTCAGGTCCTTGTCGCCGGCGATGTCGACGGCCAGCGCACCGGTCTTCGAGGTCATGGTGGCGCGGATCCGCTGGGCGTGGACGCCCTGGCCGAGCTGGATCAGGGAGTACTCGTTCAGGCGGATCCACGGGATGTCACGCGAGACCGCCTCTTCGAGGATGGCCGACGTCGAAGGACCGAACGCGGTGCGCTCCGCCCGAGCCAGGAACAGGTCGAGCTCGGCCTCGAAGTCGAAGTCCGGCTCGGGTAGGACCAGGTGGTTGACCAGGCGTACCGCAAGCTGACCGGCGGCCAGACCGACCCGCTCGTCGACATAGCCGTAGATGACGTTGTAGACCCCGCGCTTGCCCTTGACCTGACGGGTCTTGCCCCGGCGCAGGTCATGGCCGGCCTCTTTTTGCACCTGCAACGAGATGTGTTCGGTGACGTGCCCCAGCCAGGTGCCCTCGCGCAGGCGCTCGACGAAGCCACCCGTGACTCCGCGGGAGCAGGTATGCGCCGCCAGGCCGGGAAGAAAGGCGAGGAGCTGGTCGGTGAAGCCGTCGATGGTGTTCGTGGGGTGGTCCTCGAGGCTGCCCAGGTCGACGACCAGATGGATGGCCTGCTCGTAGGACCAGATGTTGGGCCCGCGGTAGACACGCGACTCGAGGATGGCCAGGTCCGGTGACGCGGGTCCGGCGGGGGTGGGGTGTTCGGTGGCCATGTCCTGCTCCTCAGCTGCTACGGCGTGGTGCGGTCGTGCCGACGTGGCTGGTGTCGTCGGGCGCCGTGAAGGCGGCCTTGACGACCACATCAGGGTGCTTCTCCACGAAACCGACCAGCTGTGCCGTGTGCAGGTCGAACGTAGCGCCGGTGGGAAGTGAGTGGACCACGGCGCCTGAAACCAGCAGGGGGGCGCCTCGGCGGGCTTCGGGGACATCGCTGACGGCACTTCGAGCATCGACGACGAAGACGGCGCCGGAGCCCACCACCGTCAGCTTGCGCCCGTCGCGGATCTCGGCGGCCGTGTCCTCGTCGACACCCATCCCGAGCAGGTTCGGGGAGCCGGCCACCAGCGACATCAGTCGGCCGTAGCGGGCTCGTTGGTCGAAATGCTGGTCCACGATGACGCCCGGCAGCAGACCCAGGCCGGAAGTGAGCTGGCTGGTGCGCTGGCGTGGGGTCACCCCGTCAGCGCCGAGGGAGATCATGAACTGACTCATGACCGAGGCTCCGGCCGACGTACCGGCCACTACGGCGCCGCGCACATGTGCCCGGGAGACGGCGTCCGCGAGCGGCGTTCCGACGATGAGCTGGCTGAGCTTGAGCTGGTTGCCGCCCGTCATGAAGATGCCGGTGGCATTGTCGACGGCGACGACCTCGGGTGCGCCGAGCCGGCGGAAGATGGTCGTGTAGGTCTCGACGGCCTGCTCGGGGAAGGCCGAAGCGGTGGGGATGACCACGATGCGCGCCCTGCGCCCACCAGCCAGTCGCACGAAACGGCGCAGGACCGTTGCGCGGCCCACCTTGTCCTCGGCTCCGCCGATGATGAGCAGGGACGTATGCGGGGTGCTGGCCATTGCGACAGCCTAGGAGCTAGCGAGCGGGCAACGGGGGCGCGGGTGTCGGCGTGCCGTCGGCTTCGTCGGCTTCCTCGATCTCCTCGCGGGTGATTCCCAGCAGATACAGCACGGCGTCCAGATAGGGCACATTCACGGTGGTGTCGGCTTGTTCGCGCACGATCGGCTTGGCATTGAACGCTATTCCGAGACCGGCGGCGGCCAGCATGTCCAGGTCGTTGGCGCCGTCGCCGATCGCCACAGTACGAGACAACGGCAGGCTCTCCTCTGCCGCGAAACGGCGTAGGGCCTCGGCCTTGCCGTGGCGGTCGACGATCTCACCGACCAGTGCGCCGGTGAGGAAACCGTCCCTGACCTCGAGCCGGTTGGCATGTGCGTGGTCTATGTCAAGCTCCTCAGCGAGCGGGCGGACGACCTCGATGAAGCCGCCGGAGACGGCGGCGACCGTGAAGCCGAGTCGCTTCAGGGTGCGCACCAGGGTTCGTGCACCGGGCGTCAGCCGTATGGCGGCACGCACCTCGTCCAGCACGCTCACTGGAAGGCCGGCGAGAAGGGCCACCCGGGCACGCAGGCTCTCGGCGAAGTCGAGCTCACCGCGCATGGCGGCGGACGTGACGATGGCGACGTCAGCCTCCCGGTTGGCATGAGCCGCAAGGAGCTCGATGACCTCGTCCTGGATCAACGTGGAGTCAACGTCGATGACGACCAGCCGGCGACCGCGGCGGGCCAGGCCGGCGGGGGCGACGGCGATGTCGACACCACGAACGGCGGCCTCGAGCGAGAGCTCGGTGCGCAGAACCGAAACATCGGCGCCCGAGATGTCGAACTCGACCGTGGTGACCGGATAGCGCGAGAGCCGCCGGATCCGGTCGATGTTGGCCCCGTGGGCTGCGATACGGGTGGTGATGGCCGCAACGGCGCTGGCCAGCAACGGCGCGGCCAGGACGACCACGGCAGCTCGCCCGCCTCGGCGCGGTGCGTTGTCGCCGCTGCCGGGCTCGACGCTGACCTGCATACCCAGGGACGTGGCAACGCTGGCGACGACTTCGCGCAAACGACGGTTCTGAGGTCCGGCATCGAGCAACAGGGCCAAGGTCAGGTGCCCACGCACGACGACCTGCTCGAGATCGAGGACCTCTGCCCCCACATCAGCGATGGCATCGAAGAGCGTGCTGGTGACGCCGGGACGGTCGTCGCCGGAGACAGTCACCAACAGAGTGTGTTTTGCGAAATCGGGCACGCTGCAAGGCTATCGACGCGGAAACTGGGCGCTCACCCGGTCTCGGCATACGGTCTGCGGATCAGTCCAGCGGGTCACGTGTGGCGCGGGTCAGGGTGACCGCGCACAGCAGGCAGACGATGGTCCACAGCACCACGGCGCGCGACCAGCGGTCTCCAGGGGAGAGCGGAAAGATGTCGACCCATCGGCTGAAAGGGTTGTAGATCACCAACGCGGTGAGGCCCCCGGCTACCACGCCGCTGACAAGGTCGCCCGGATCCGGGATGAACCTGCGCGCGAACGCCGCAGTGGCGAGGCCGAGGAGGAGGCAACCGGCCATCTGCAGGAGCAGCCCGCCAACGGGCAGCTCACCGAACGGCCCATGACCGTATGGCGATGAGTCCAGTCGCGCTGCAATCGCCATGAAGCCTCCCGCGCCGATCGTCGCTGGAATCGCCACACCGATCAGGCGTATGACCGTCCGGGCCCGAAGGGTTCTTGGTGCGGAGTCGACCGCGGCCGCGGCTGGCTCGTCGAGGACGAATGCCGCGGCGGCTGCCAGACACACCAAGACGAGCTTGATCCCGACGTCGGCGAATCCGGACTCCGGCCAGATCGCCACCACGCTGAGCAGGCACAGGGCGGCAATGGACGCTGTGGCCACCGGTCGCCAGGGCAGCGCCGTCAGCAGGATTGGCATGACCTCACCTCACCGGACGAACGATGCTGTGCCCGTCCGGAAAGATCCGCATGGCCTGGTCAAGACCACCGGTCAGGCCGAGCATGCCACAGGACAGGGCGACGACGAGGCCGACGGTGCCGGCGACCTTCAGTTGGCGAACCAGTGGCGGCTCAGCACCGCGCAGGAGCGCGGCGATGACGCCGAAGGCACAAAGGGTGAGCAGCCACGCCAGGTACCACCACGGTGACCCGGGGAGGCTGTCCTCAGACGCGGGGTTGATGTTGTTGCTGGTGAAGAAGGTGAACGGGGTGAGCAAGCGGATGTTCATGGGCGCCCCGCTGTCGGAGTCCGTCAACCCGAGCGCCACCACGCCCACCGTGCCCACCACGAGGACGAGTACGGCACCGCGGAATCGCAGCCATCGTGCAGCTGCCATGCCCGCGATCGGACCACCCAGGCACGCCACGACCGACTGCCCGAACAGGATCGCGAACTCGTCAGCACGGCTGAAGCTCCCATGCATCCAGGGTTCGAGGGGCCAGATCTGCTGGGTGACGTAGAAGGACGCCAACCAGAGCACGCCGAACCCGGCAGGAACGAGGCAGACGATGCACATGGCAGCTACCCGTCGTGTGACGGAGGTTGGCGACGCATCCAGGGCCTCGCGCGACGATCGGGTCGAGCGCGTCTGGCGATAGGTGACCACCAGCGAGAAGACACCGATGAAGAACGCGGCGAGGAACCCGCTGTTGGCATCAGGGCCCGCCTTTGGCGCGGTCATGGCCGTGAACACGACGCAGGCCGTGAGCCCGACCATGAAGGCCGGGTGCCGAACGAACCGGCGAGCCTCGATAAGGACCAGCGGTCGCAGCGTCGGCTGACGGAACTCCCGAGGCGCCGCTGTCAGTGTGGACATTGCGCTCTCACCTCGATGTGATGACTGTGGTCGTCCCGTCCGGAAAGCTGCGGACGACATGCTGTGGACCGTGCGTGGCGGCGAGGATCAGGAATGCGGCGGCGCTCGCCAACAGCACCGGCCCAAGCCGCATCAGCCGCGCGCGGACAACTCCATCAGCGCGGTGCAACATGGCGGCGACGGCTGCCAGGGCACACAGAGCCAGGAGCCACCCGAGATACCATGCGGGGGATCCGGGGAACGTGTCGACGGCTTCCGTAGGGTCGACCTGCGCCGTCTGGAAGAAAGCGAAGGGCGAAAAGAGACGCAGGAACTTCGGCCAGGTCCCGTCGGCTGCGACAACGGCCGTGGCACCGGAGCTCAGCTCCACCCAGAACAACAATCCCACGACCAGGACCAGTCCCGCTCCGCGGAAGCGCCACCAGCGACCGGCGGCCACACCGAGGAACGTGCCTCCGACAGCGGCGACGACGGTCTGCTGTGCCATGACCACCACCAGATCCACCTCACTGAAGGTCCCCCACAGCCATGCGGGCATTGGCCAGATCTGAAGGGCCACCACCCCGAACACTCCGAAGGCGGCCGCGCACAGTGCACTCACACCGCACGTTGCGCACAGGGCGGCGGTACGCCTGGGCCTGGTTGTCGGGGTGGCCTCAAGGATCTCCTCAGCGCTTTTCATCGATCGCGTGAGGAAGTAGGCCGCGAGCACGGAGAACACGCCGATGAACAGCGCCACGGCCGCGGCGCCGATGCGGTCATTGGTCGGATGTGCGATCGCATCCTGCTCGGCGACGACCAGGACCACTGTGCACGCGGTGAGGCCGGCCAGGAAGACGGGGTGGCGGGCAAAGCGCCGGATCTCCAGCCACACCAATGGTTTCATCGTCGTGGAGTGCGCCTCGCTGACGCTCACGGAGCTCATGCCGGCACCGTCTCGTCGTCGCGGGCGCGGGCGCCGCGCAGCAGGAGGTACGCGTCCTCCAGTGTCGGCTCGACCAGTTCGGCACCGCTGGGAACGTGGGCGCCGACGTTGCGGTAACGGCCGGAAGCCAGTCGCCACGACGTCTGTGCCGTGGGCTCAGCCTCGTCGGCCAGCCACACCCGACCGGCCGCACGGGCGACGAGGTCCTGCACCGAACCGTCGAAGTGCACCCGGCCCGCGTCCAGCACCACGACCTGCTCGCAGAGCGCCGCGACGTCCTCTGTCTGGTGGGTGGAGATGATCAGCGTCGAGGCGGTCGCGATCTCGGCCAGGACCTGACGCAGCGATACGCGCTGCTCCGGGTCCAGCCCCGTGGTCGGCTCGTCCAGGACAAGGAGATCGGGTGTGCCCAGGAGTGCCTGGGCCAGGCCGACCCGTCGGCGCTGTCCGCCGGAGAGCCGGCTGATCCGCTTGGTGGCGATGTCCCCCAGGCCGACCGCGGCCAGGACCCGGCGCACCTCGGCCTGTCGCGGTTCGCGCTCCGACCACTCCTTGAGGACGGCCATGTAGTTGACGAACGCGAACGAGCTGAACCCGCGGGGGAAGCCCAGCTCCTGTGGTTGGTAGCCCAGCCGTCGCCGGATGTCAGTCCGCTCGTCCGGAGCGTTCGGGTCCCGGCCCAGCAGGTTCACCGAACCGGCATCGGCCCGAAGCACGGTGGCCAGGATGCGGAGCAGGGTCGTCTTGCCGGCGCCGTTGGGTCCAAGCAGGCCGGTGATCCCGGGCTTCAGGGTGAGGTCGACATCGGCGAGGGCGACTGTGCCCCGAAATCGCTTGCCAACCCCGGTGAGACGAACTGTTGGTGCGGTCATAACGGGATCCTTCCGATAGTGCCGAAGTGCCGGGACCCGAGCACGAGCGTGGTCGGACCGGCAATGAGGAGAAGGCAGTACAGGACGAGGTAGCGGCCGTCGAGGACGGTCATAGCGGTCGACATCCGCGAGGCTGAGCTGACGGCGACGACCCAGACGAGGGTGATCCATACCGCGGCCCGGACGGGCGGGATCCAGACCGAGAGGCCGAGGACCGTGGCGGTGAAGCCGATGGCCGGCAGCAGCCAGAGCCAGGAGAGACGGCCGGGCAACAACAGCCCGACGACCGCGACCACCGGGACCGAAGCCAGGAGGACAGCCGCGGTCCGCAGCAGGACCAGGCGGGCCAGGGGGTAGGGGACCGCGGACTCCTGTTCCAGGGATCCACTGGCCTCGGGACCGTAGGCCATCGCCACGGCGAACGTTGGGACCAGTGGTGCCACCAGCAGGAATAGCGAGGTCCCGACTCGGCTCTGGGACACCGCCGCTGCAGCGACGAACAGCAAGGCCGAGCAGAGTGCTGTCAGCCACGGGACACGCAGGGACGGAGCCGCGGCGACGAGGGCGGCGTCCGAGGGAGGCAGTCCAAGTCGTGAGAGCAGTCGCTCGACAGGTGAGGCGGGGGCGAGCTCGATCTCGTCGCGGACCCGGGACCACACGTCGGTGAGATCCAGAACGGCCTCCGCCCGGGTCGAGGCCACCAGGGTGGCCACGTCCGCCTGGCAGTCCCGACAGCTCGCGACATGCTGTTCCACCGAGACCGAGGCGATCGAGCCGGACACACCACGGACCCAGTCGTGAAGATCCTCCGGCACAACGTGGTAGGGGGTCATGTCCGTCCTTCCTCTGCCAAGCTGATGCGCAGCTGAGCCTTGGCGCGGTGCAGCCGGGTCTTGACCGTGTTCTGCGGTATGCCGAGCAGCCGCGCGGCCTCTTTGGTCGTGAGTCCGTCCAGAACGGTGGCCTGCAGGACGGCCCGCATCTCGGGTGAGAGTCGCGACATTGCTCGCCCCAGGTCGCCGTACTCGATCCCGAGGAGCACCTGCTCCTCGGCGGCCAGAGTGCTGCGGGAAGGGTCCTCGGGCACGTCGCTCAGGACCACCACGGCTCGGCGACTGCGCAGCCGGCTCACGAGTCGCCGAATCGCGATTCCCCAGAGCCAGGCCGCAACGTCGCCATCGCCCCGGAAACGTGCCGCGCTGCGCCATACGGCCACGAACGTGTCTTGAAGGACATCGGCGACGACCTCGCGGTCGTTGCACCGCCGGGTCAACCGCACTGAGAGCCACGGCGCGTGGCGCTCGTAGAGCGTCTGCATGGCTGCCATGTCGCCATCCGAGAGCGCAGACAACAACTGCCCATCGTCTCGGACCTGCGCGGTCATCACACCTCAACTGTCGCGCTGAAGCCCCTCGAAGGTTCCAACATTGAAGGGAGAATTTCGCCAACGCGCAGCGGCCGCGGGCGGCTCCGTCGCTCTACCGGCTGGTCGCGCCAAGCCGGCGCTAAGCCCGGTTGCGTTCGGCCCGCCAGGCGAGCAGGTCCCGCACCGGTCCGAGGTCGTATGCCGGCCCTCCCAGCTCCACGGTGAACAGCCGCGTGCCCACGGCATACAGGCTCTCGGCGCTGTGAGCGGGGTCCTTGGACGACACGCCCGCGGAGCGTTCGATCTCCCGTGGGTCCCGGCCCACCTTGGCGCACCAGTCGTCGAGCACGCGGTGCTTGTGCGCCACCGTCTCGGCGTTGCCGAAGCCGTGCCAGATGTCGGCCTGCTCGGCCACGATCCGCAGGGTCTTGCGTTCGCCGCCGCCACCGACCAGCACCGGGATGTGGCGTGTGGGCGGTGGGCTCAGTTGTGCCAGACGGCTCTTGATCAACGGCAGGTCACGGTCGAGGGCATCGAGACGCGTGCCGGCGGTGCCAAAGTCGTAGCCGTACTGCTCGTAGTCCTTCTCGAACCAGCCGGAACCGATGCCAAGGATCAGCCGGCCGTCGCTGATGTGGTCGATCGTGCGTGCCATGTCGGCGAGCAGCTGGGGGTTGCGATAGGAGTTGCACGTGACCAGAGCACCGATCTCCACCCGCTCAGTCGCCTCGGCGAACGCCGCCAACATCGTCCAGCACTCGAAGTGGCTGCCGTCGGGTTGGCCGTAGAGCGGGAAGAAATGGTCCCAGTTGAAAACGACGTCAACGCCAAGCTCCTCGGACTGCGCGCAGGCGCGCCGGATGTCGCTGTATGCCGCGTGCTGGGGTTGGAGCTGCACGGCGACTCTCGCTGGACGAGGGTCGAGCGCGTTCATGGGCGGACCGCCTGGCTCTTGCCGACCACCGTGATGCCGGAGTCGGTCACGCTGAAACCGCGGTCCAGGTCGTCCGCGCGGTTGACGCCGATGCTCACCCCTGGGGGGACCACGACGAACTTGTCGATGATCGCTCGATGGATCGTGGCATGGTCGCCGACCTGGACGAAGTCGAGCAGGACGCTGTCGGTGATGGTCGCGTAGCTGTGGACGTGGACACCGGGGGAGAGCACCGAGTTTGATACGTACCCGCCGCTGATCACGACACCGGGTGAGACCGCGGAGTTGAGCGCCTCACCGACCCGGCCCTCTTGCCCGTGGACGAACTTGGCCGGCGGATAGTTGCCATGGTCGGTGTAGATCGGCCATTCGTAGTTGTAGAGGTTGAACACCGGATGGACCGAGATGAGGTCCATCTGGGCGTCGTAGTAGGAGTCGATGGTGCCGACATCGCGCCAGTAACCGTGGTCGCGATCCGTGGAGCCGGGGATCGGGTTGTCCTTGACGTCGTAGACGTAGGCGTCGCCCCGGCGCACGAAGTCCGGGACGATGTCGCCACCCATGTCCCGCCCGCTCCCCGCGCGTTCCGCATCACGGATGACGGCGTCGATGAGGACATCGGCGTCGAACACGTAGATGCCCATCGAGGCCAGTATCTCGTCCGGGGAGTCCGCCAGGCCGATCACGTCGGTGGGCTTCTCCTTGAATGCCTTGATCTTTCGGGGGTTGGCGGCGTCGACCTCGATGACACCGAACTGGTCGGACGTCGAGATAGGTTGGCGGATCGCGGCAACCGTCACGCCGGCACCGTTCTCGACGTGTTGTTCGACCATATGACTGAAGTCCATGCGATAGACGTGGTCCGCGCCAGCCACCACGACGATGTCGGGCATTTCGTCGTGGACGAGGTTCAGGCTCTGGTAGATCGCGTCGGCACTGCCCTGGAACCAGCTCTTGTCGATGCGCTGCTGGGCAGGAACTGGTGTCACGTAGTTGCCGAGCATCGTCGACATCCGCCAGGTCTTGCTGATGTGGCGGTCCAGGCTGTGCGACTTGTACTGCGTGAGCACGACGATCTTGAGATACCCCGAGTTCACGACGTTGCTGAGTGCGAAGTCGATCAGCCGGTAGATGCCGCCGAAAGGCACCGCGGGTTTGGCCCGGTCCGCAGTCAACGGCATCAGCCGTTTGCCCTCGCCGCCTGCCAGGACGATTGCCAGAACCTTCGGGTAGCCAGTCCGCTTCGCCATGGCCTGACCCTACGGCCGGGACTGTCTCGCGGCGACCCCAACACAGCGCTAGCGTTCACAAGGTGAGAGTCGACATCCTGAGCAAGGAGTACCCGCCACACATCTATGGTGGCGCGGGGGTCCACGTCAGTGAGCTGGTGCGCGCGTTGCGCGCTCGGGGCGACATCGATGCGCGGGTCCGCTGCTTCGGTGGCCCACGTGCCGAGGCCGGCACCACGGGGTATGCCGATCTGCCGCAGCTCTCGTCCGCGAACGCCGCCCTCCAGACGCTGGGTGTCGACGTGGCCATGGCCGGCGACTGTGTCGGCGCGGACCTGGTCCACTCCCACACCTGGTATGCCAACCTGGCCGGACATCTGGCGTCGCTGCTGGCCGGGGTGCCCCACGTGGTGTCGGCCCACAGTCTGGAGCCGATGCGTCCCTGGAAGGCCGAGCAGCTCGGCGGTGGCTACGCCGTGTCGTCCTGGGCCGAGCGGACGGCATACGAGGCGGCGGCAGCAGTTATCGCGGTGAGCGCGGGGATGCGGCTGGACGTTCTGAACAGCTACCCCAGCGTCGACCCGTCCTTAGTCCACGTCGTCCACAACGGCATCGACTCCCAGCTCTGGCAACGAGATTCAAGCGCGGAGGCGCTAGAGGTGGTGCGCGGGCACGGCGTTGACCCCGATCGACCGTCAGTCGTTTTCGTGGGCCGGATCACCCGCCAGAAGGGGCTGCCCTACCTGCTGCGTGCGGCGGCGCAGCTGCCACCGGAGGTCCAGCTCGTCCTGTGTGCCGGCGCCCCGGACACTCCGGAGATCCTCGCGGAGGTGGAGGCACTGATCGCCGAGCTGCGACAGGGCCGCCATGGCGTGGTGTGGATCGGCGAGATGTTGCCCAGAGCCGAGGTCATCGCATTGCTCAGTGCCGCAACGGTTCTGGCGTGCCCATCGGTCTACGAACCCCTCGGCATCGTCAACCTCGAAGCCATGGCCTGCGAAGCGCCGGTGGTTGCCACGGCGACGGGGGGCATCCCAGAGGTCGTCGTCGACGGCGAGACCGGATGGCTGGTGCCCATCGAGCAGGTGGCCGATGGTAGCGGGACACCGGTGGACGCCGCCCGCTTCGTCTCGGACCTTGCTCATGCACTGAACGAAGCGGTGAGCGATCCCGAGCGGGCCCGCCGCTTCGGCCGCGCCGGCCGCCGGCGCGCGGTCGAGAGCTTCTCATGGTCCTCCATCGGCGACCAGACCATGACGGTCTATGAGTCGGTCCTGCGCTAGAGGTCGGTCCCGGGCCAGAGGTCGTGGTGTCAGGGATCGTGGTGGCCGGGACGGAGCCCGGCGATGCAGAGCGCGGCAACGGTGGCAGCGGCAGCCATGGCCGTGTCGGCGATGGTGTCGAGGTCGGTCAGCAGCAGCCGTCGCTGCTCGGTCAGCTGGCTCGTCAGCACCTGCGACTCGGCCTGGATGGTGAGGCCGAGCTCGGTGGCCACACCGATGTGGGCGGCGGTCGCCATCACGCGGTAGGCCCGTCGCGGCAGTCCGGTCGGCAGGCCCCAGGCACCGCCCGGCAGGTCGTCCGCCAGCGAACGCAGTCTCGCATTCCACGGTTTGGTATCCAGCGCATCAATCCGGGCAGTGGCCTCCAGCAGGTCCTGCAGGAGACGCAGCTCGATCTCGCCCAGGGACAGCGCCTCCAGCACGTGGGTCGGGACCGGGTCCGCGTCGTATGCCGTCCACGTCACTTGGGTGCCCTCGTCGCCAGTGGGGCCGAAGCTCTCGATCGTCGGGACGAGTGCTCCACCGACGCCGGGCACGTAGACGCACTCGCCCGCATCGGTGGCCGCGGCGATCAGCTCGGCAGAACCACGCGGCATACCGGAGAGGTTGCCCGGACGGGGGAGTGCAACGAGGACCGCGCGCTCTCCCAGGTCCTGCCACAGGGAGACACGGTCGAGGTCGCCGGCGACGTGGTCGAGGTCGGGGTGCGCGCGGGCGACGACCTCCTCGACCGGCAGCTGCCCGGCATACGCCGCCGTCGCCCACAGGGCGAGCCTGACGGACACGGGGAGGACGGACATCGCCTCATCGTAGGTGTCATGACCCACGATGGCGGGGCGGTGGCCTAGGGTCATTGACCATGAGCGACGTCCTCGAATTCGCCGGCGTCAGCGTTGTCCGTGGTGACAACACCCTGCTCGACGACATCACCTGGGAGGTCGAGGAGGGCCAGCGCTGGGTCATCCTCGGACCGAACGGTGCCGGAAAAACCACCCTGCTGCAGCTGGCTGCTGGCCGGATCCATCCCACGACGGGTGTTGCGGGGGTTCTCGGGGAGGTCCTGGGTGCTGTTGACGTCTTCGAGCTGCGCCCGCGAATCGGCTTGGCCAGCGCGGCAATCGCCGAACGGCTATCTGCGGACGAGCTGGTCCACGATGTCGTCGTCACGGCTTCCTACGGCATCGTGGGGCGTTGGCGCGAGAGCTACGAGGCGCTCGACCATGCGCGCGCGACGGAGCTGCTCGAATCCCTGGGTGCGGCGCACCTGAGCGACCGGACCTTCGGCACTCTGAGTGAAGGTGAGCGCAAACGGGTGCAGATCGCCCGGGCCCTGATGACCGACCCCGAGCTGATGCTGCTCGACGAGCCGGCCGCTGGGCTCGACCTCGGTGGCCGGGAGGACCTGGTGGCGCGCCTGGGTGTTCTGGCCGCTGATATCGACGCGCCTGCGCTGATCCTGGTGACCCATCACGTGGAAGAGATCCCGCCCTCGTTCACCGATGTGCTGTTGATGCGCGAAGGTCGCATCGTCGCCGCCGGGCCGGTCGAGATCACCCTCACTGCCGCGAACCTCTCCGAGACGTTCGGGTTGCCGCTGGTCGTCGAGCGTCACGGTGAGCGCTGGTTCGCGCGGGCCGCACCGACGGTCGATCGGGAATCCCCAACGTCACACCCGTCGTGGCCGTGAGCAGTAGGCTGTTGATCACTGAGCACAGGAGGGGGACGGCATGTCGTGGTTTGGCGATCATGGCTGGCTGGCGTGGGTGGGGTTGGCTCTCGTCCTGGGGGCGATCGAGGTTGTCAGTGTCGCCTTCGTTTTCGTGATGCTGGCGGGGGGCGCACTGGCAGGGGCTGTTGCGGCTGCGGTCGGCTTCCCGTTGGAAGTTCAGGTGATGGTGGCGGTGGGTGTGGCGGTTGCACTCCTACTGATGGTTCGTCCCATCGTCAAGGGTCGTTTCATGGTGCCGGACGGCCACGGTGAGATCGGTGCGGTCGCCCAGGTCGGTCGCTCGGCGATGGTGCTCCAGACCGTCACTGAACACGACGGACGAGTCAAGCTTGGCGGTGAGACCTGGTCGGCACGCACGGCCCCGGACACCGCAGCATGCCTGCCCGGTCAAGAGGTCCGGGTAGTTTCCATCCAGGGGGCCACCGCGATCGTGAGCAACGTCGCGAACGGTCGGGAATCGGAGTAGTTCGTGACATCTGCATCCGCAGGGCTGATCGTCCTGTTGCTGTTCGTGGTGTTCGCCGTCATCGTCATCGTCAGGACGGTGCGGATCGTCCAGCAGCAGACATCGCTGATCATCGAAAGGCTCGGCAAGTTCTCACGGACCCTCGAGGGCGGCCTCCACTTCCTCGTGCCGTTCGTCGACAAGGTGCGGGCCAACGTCGACCTTCGCGAGCAGGTCGTGTCGTTCCCGCCGCAGCCGGTGATCACCTCGGACAACCTCGTGGTCAACATCGACACGGTCATCTACTACTCGGTCATCGACTCCAAGTCCGCGGTCTACGAGATCGCCAACTTCATCCAGGGCATCGAGCAGCTGACGGTCACCACGCTACGTAACGTCATCGGCTCCCTCGACCTCGAGCAGACCCTGACCAGCCGCGACCAGATCAACGCACAGCTGCGAGGTGTTCTCGACGAGGCCACGGGCAAGTGGGGCATCCGCGTCAACCGCGTCGAGCTCAAGGCCATCGACCCGCCACGCTCGGTGCAGGACTCCATGGAGAAGCAGATGCGCGCGGAACGTGACCGTCGTGCCACCATCCTCACCGCAGAGGGTGTCAAGCAGTCGGCCATCCTGACCGCCGAGGGCGACAAGCAGAGCCAGATCCTTCGCGCTGAGGGTTCTGCCCAGGCCCGCATCCTGGAGGCGCAGGGTCAGTCCCGCGCGATCACGCAGGTGTTCGAGGCCATCCACCGCGGGAAGCCGGACCAGAAGCTCCTCGCCTACCAGTACCTGCAGGTGCTTCCGCAGCTCGCGCGCGGTGACGCCAACAAGCTGTGGATCATCCCGAGCGAGCTGACGGAGGCGCTCAAGGGGATCGGCAGTGCGCTTGGCGGCAAGGAGATCGAGGATCCGACCGACAAGTGGGTCGACACCGGCGAGGTCATGCCCACCGCCTTTGACGAGACGACACTGGAGGACCCGGCCCAGGCTCTCGCCGAAGCCCGCGATCAGGCGGCCGGCGCGTCTGCCGAGGCCGAGGGTCATGCGACCAAGAGCCAGTGGCGGACCCAGACGTCCGGCCGTCCAGCGGCGGACTCCGCAGAGGACCAGGCGTCCGCCCTGCACGACTCGGAGCTGCACACCTCCGGCGATATCGACCACGGCGCGTAGGAGCAAGGGAGCCGGGTGGGCCCGCGCCCGGCTGGTACCCGCGCCATGAGGTACCCCGTCAGCTCTCGCCTAGGGTGACCGGGTGCCTTGGTATGAAGTCGTTGCGCTACTCGCGGCGGGAATGGCTGCAGGGACCATCAATACGATCGTCGGATCCGGCACGCTGATCACCTTCCCCACGTTGCTCTTCTTCGGCTTTCCGCCGTTGGTCGCCAACGTCTCCAACACCGTTGGCCTCGTCGCCGGTGGGCTCACCGGCATTCACGGCTACCGCGCGGAGCTGGTCGGCCAACGCCTCACGGTGCGCCGTTTGGCGCCGGTGTCGTTCCTCGGTGCGCTGACCGGTGCCATGCTTTTGCTCAAGCTCCCCGCATCCGCGTTCGACGCCATCGTGCCGTTCCTCATCGCCGCCGCTCTGCTGCTGGTTCTGCTCGGACCGCGGCTCCAGTCATGGGCCACCAGGCGGCATCCGGACCATGACAGCCTTGGCCGACGTCTGCTGCTGACCGTGGGCGTCTTTGGCACCGGGGTCTATGGCGGCTATTTCGGGGCAGCGCAAGGGGTCCTCATGGTGGGCATCATGAGCGTCCTGATGACGATCAGCCTGCAACGCGTCAATGCACTGAAGAACGTGCTGAGCACGGTGGTCAACGCCGTGGCGGCCGCTGTCTTCATGCTCGTCGCCTGGGAGCGGATCAACTGGTCGGTGGCCGGCCTCATCGCGGCGGGTGCACTTGCCGGGGGATACGTCGGAGCAAGGGTTGGGCGACGGCTGTCCCCGGGGTTGCTTCGTGGGCTGATCGTCCTCATCGGGATCCTGGCCATCGCGAAGATCATCGCCGGAGGAGTGAGCGCCTGACATGCCGATCGAGATCACCGACCCGGGCGACGAGCGCGTTCGCGACTACTTCGCCCTGACCGATGTCGCCCTGCGGACCAAGGTCGAGCCCGAGCGTGGGCTGTATCTCGCCGAGAGCGAAAAGGTCATCCGCAGGGCATTGGCGGCAGGACATCGACCGCGTTCGTTCCTCATGGCCGAGCGCTGGCTCACCGACCTTGCCGACCTCGTCGAGCGGGCCGAGTCCGAGGGTGTGCCGGTCTTCGTCGCACAGGCAAAGGTCATTGAGTCCATGACCGGCTTTCACCTTCATCGTGGCGCGCTGGCGTCGATGCACCGACCGCCGCTCATGGCCCCAACGGTATTGCTGCAGAACGCGTCGCTACACAATGCCTTTTCACAGAATGCCTCACGCGTCGTCATCCTCGAGGACATCGTCGACCACACCAACGTGGGCGCCGTGTTCAGGTCCGCGGCGGCGCTCGGTGTTGACGCCGTCCTGATCACCCCGCGATGTGCCGACCCGCTCTACCGTCGTGCCGTGAGGGTCTCCATGGGCACCGTGTTCCAGGTGCCGTGGACTCGCATCGACCCATGGCCTGGTGGCCTGAAAGTGTTGCGGGACAACGGGTTCACGGTGGCGGCCTTTGCACTGACCGATGATGCAACCAGCCTGGACGACCTCGCGTCCGACCAGCCGGAGCGTCTCGCGCTGATCTTTGGAACCGAGGGCGACGGGCTCTCGAGGCGGGCCGTCGAGGGCGCCGACCTGGTCGTGAAGATCCCGATGGCCGGGGGAGTGGACTCGCTGAACGTGGCTGCGGCGAGCGCCGTAGCCCTGTGGGCCCTGCGAGCACCCCCGCGGTGTCCGGTCGGGCCCTAGGACAGTCTCAGGCGGTGTAGTTGGCCGAGATGACGCCGCGAGCCAGGGTGTGGCCACCCATGGTGAAGGCGGTCACCGCGGCGCTGGCGGTGTCGTCCAGGCCCAGGTCATCGGTGTCGAGCGCATGCACCGCATAGAGGTAGCGGTGGTTATGGTCACCAACGGGCGGCGCGGCACCGTCATACTTCTTGCCGCCGAAGTCGTTGGCCATATGGAAGGCGCCCGCCGGCGCCTTGTCAGCCGTGCCGGCGCCTGCGTCCAGGCTGGTGACATCGGCGGGGATCCCCACCAGGAGCCAATGCCAGAAGCCCGACGGAGTGGGCGCGTCGGGGTCGAAGCAGGTGACCGCGTAGCCCTTGGTGCCCTCTGGCGCGCCGGACCAGGACAGCTGGGGCGAGATGTTGCCACCGGAGAAGCCCCAGCCGTCGAAAACGTGCTCCTCGGGCAGGCGACTATCGTGCTGGATGGACGTGCTCGATACCTCGAGTGTTGGCACCTGAGGCAACAGCGAGTAGGGATCTGGACACACGGGGCGGTCAAGGTTCATGCGGTCGAGCGTAGCGACTGTCGCCGCGATCGGTCAGCCCAACAGGTGAGCCAGGAGCCGCTGGAGTTCGGCCGCGGGGTTGCTTGTGAGGCAGCCACTCGTCCGGGACCTCGGCAAGCACGCTGTCCAGGAGTGCTGAGTCGACCTTGCCCGCGAGGTCGTGGTGTATCGGAGCAAGGTCGTCCGCGACATCGAGCAGCACATGCATGCTGGCGTCGAACGCCTGGCCGGCAAAGCGGGCCGGGTCGGACCCACGGTTGGGCCACGAGTGATGGAAGTACAAGGCGGCCCCGTGGTCGACGGCCCACATCTGGCCGTGCCACACCAACAAGTTGGGGTTGCGCCACGTGCGGTCGACGTTGGCCGTGAACGCGTCCAGCCACAGGACCCTCGCGGCCTCTTGTGGTGTGAAGGAGGTCTCGAGCCGTCGTAGCCGAAGGAGCCGGGCAGGAAGTCAACGCCGAGGTTGAGCCCGACGCTGGCCCCCCCGGAACTTCAGGACGTAGGTGCCCTCGTCGTCGGCTTCGACGATGCCCGGCAGTGAGCCGCCTTCGCGCAGCGGCGTGACGTAACGGATCGCCTGCACGTGTTCAAGCACTCGGGCAGCCTAGTGCGGTCGCCAGCCTTGTGTGCCCGGCCCGGAACACTCCCCGCCATGGGGACTTGAGCGATCCCTTACGGTTGAGCAATGGAGCCTGTCTACACCCCCGTCATCTGGGTCGCGAGGGCATTGTTCGCAGCAGAGGGTCTGAAGTTCACCATCACCGGTGCAGAGAACATCCCGACCGCCGGCGGCGCGGTTCTGATGATCAACCACCTGAGCTACTTCGACTTCGCCTATGCGGGTCTGGCGGCCCTCCCCAGCAAGCGGCTGGTGCGCTTCATGGCCAAGGACGACGTGTTCCGTCACAAGATCAGCGGCCCGCTGATGCGCGGCATGCATCACATCCCGGTGGATCGAACCGCCGGGGCGGCGTCGTTCCGGGCGGCGGTCACTGCCCTCAAGGCAGGGGAGATCGTGGGGGTGTTCCCCGAGGCGACCATCTCGCGTTCGTTCGAGCTCAAGGGGTTCAAGAGCGGTGCCGTCCGGATGGCTCAGGCAGCCGGGGTGCCAGTGCTGCCGATGATCGTCTGGGGGTCACAGAGGGTGTGGACCAAGGGTTACCCCAAGCGGTTGGGTCGCACGAACGTGCCGATCCGGCTCAGCGTCGGCGAGCCGATCCCGGCGGGCCGCAAGGACATCGCTGACGACATCAACGTGCAGATCCGGGCCCGCATGACCGACCTGCTGCACGCAGCGCAGGAGGCCTATCCGGCCGTTCCGAGCCACGAGCTGAAGTACCTGCCGGCCCGTCTTGGCGGCTCCGCCCCGACCCTGGAGCAGGCGACCCTCATGGACGACGAAGATGCTGTACGCCGCGCGGCGCGGCGCGGCGCGGCTGGCTGACCGCTGTGCTCGTCTCGCTCCTGCGCGCGCATCTGCGTCCCTACCAACGGCCGATCGTCCTGATCGTGCTGTTCCAGCTCGTCTCGACGATCGCAAGCTTGTATCTTCCCGGTCTGAACGCTCAGATCATCGACCTGGGAGTCGTCACGGGGGACACGGGCTACATCGTCCGCACCGGAGTCGTGATGCTTGGCGTGACCGCGCTGCAGATCGTGTGCTCCATCACGGCGGTCTACTTCGGTGCCCGCACGGCGATGGCGCTGGGCAGGGACCTGCGCGAGTCGGTCTTCGTCACGGTCGAGTCCTTCGCCGCCCAGGAGGTCGGTCGGTTCGGCGCTCCGTCGCTGATCACGAGATCCACCAACGACATCCAGCAGGTCCAGATGCTGGTGCTGCTGACCTTCACGATGATGATCACGGCACCGATCATGTGCATCGGCGGCATCATCATGGCGCTGCGCCAGGACGTCTACCTGTCCTCCCTGCTGGTCGTGATCGTCCCGATCCTGTTGGTCTGCGTGGTGCTGATCGTCTCGCGGATGCGGCCGTTGTTCCGGTCGATGCAGGTCAAGATCGACCTGATCAACCAGATCCTGCGGGAGCAGATCGGCGGTGTTCGCGTCATCCGGGCTTTCGTCAAGGACACCCACGAACAGCAGCGGTTCGACGGCGCCAGCACCGCCCTGATGGACGTGTCCGTCGGTGTAGGTCGCCTGATGGCCCTGATGTTTCCCACCGTGATGCTCGTCATGAACGCCTCCAGCGTTGCCGTGATGTGGGTTGGAGGTCATCGAATTGCCAACGGGGACATGCAGATCGGCACGCTGACGGCGTTCCTCAGCTATCTCCTGCAGATCCTGATGTCAGTGATGATGGCGACGTTCATGTTCGTCCTGTTGCCTCGGGCGGAGGTCAGCGCCGAACGGATCACCGAGGTGCTCGACACGGTTCCGAGTGTGCGGGCACCGGAGGTGCCACAGGTGCGCACCCGGCATACCGGCATGGTGGAGCTGTGTGAGGCGTCATTCAGCTATCCGGGGGCGCAGGAGGCGGTCCTGCACGGTGCCAGCCTCGTGGCCCGGCCGGGGGAGACGACCGCGATCGTGGGGTCGACAGGCAGCGGGAAGTCGACGTTGCTCAACCTCATCCCGCGGCTGGTGGACGTCACCGGTGGGATGGTGCTGGTCGATGGCCTCGACGTCCGTTCCATGGACCCGAAGGACCTCAGGTCCTCCATCGGGCTGGTCCCTCAGCGACCGTATCTCTTCGGAGGCACGGTCGCGACGAACCTGCGGTACGGCAAGGCGGACGCCACGGACGACGAGCTGTGGGCCGCGCTGGAGATCGCCCAGGCGCGGGACTTCGTCCAGGCCATGCCGGAGGGGTTGAACTCCGTCATCGCCCAGGGTGGCACCAACGTGTCGGGTGGACAGCGACAGCGCCTCGCCATTGCCCGTGCCGTGGTCAAGGCTCCTGACATCTATCTGTTCGACGACTCGTTCTCTGCGCTCGACTACGACACGGACGCCCGGTTGCGGGCGGCGTTGTCGACCATCACGGCCCGGAGTGCGGTGATCATCGTGGCGCAGCGGATCAGCACGATCCGTTACGCCGAGCGGATCGTCGTCCTCGACCAGGGATCGGTCGTCGGAACAGGCACGCATCCCGCGCTGATGACGTCGTGCGAGACCTACCGGCAGATCGTGCTGTCGCAGCTCAGCGAGGAGGAGGCTGCATGAGCACGTCAGGCTCGCGGCCCTCTCCGCCGGTCCGGGGTCCGATGCACGGCATGATGGGTGGGCCGCCGGTAAAGGCTGCGAACTTCAAGGGATCCATGCGCCGGCTGGTTGCCAGGCTGCGCGACGAGCGCCGGCTGGTCGCCGCCGCAGGGGTCCTCGGGATCGTCAGCGTGGCGCTGTCGGTCATCGGTCCCAAGATCCTGGGTAACGCCACCGACCTCATCTTCACGGGACTGATCGGTGGACGTCTGCCAGCCGGCGCAACCAAGGCCCAAGCCGTCGCCCAGCTGCGAGCCACCGGCCAGGGCCGTATCGCCGACATGGTCTCGGCGATGGACGTGGTGCCGGGGCGCGGCGTCGACTTTGGCACCGTCGGCTATGTCCTGCTCGCCGTCCTCGTGCTGTACGTCGCAGCCTCAGTCCTCTCCTGGTTCCAGGGTCGCGTCACGACGGTCATCGTGCAGCACACCGTCTACCAGATGAGGGCCGAGGTCGAGGCGAAGTTCAGCCGGATGCCGTTGTCCTACTTCGACTCCAAGCCGCGAGGTGAGCTGCTCAGCCGCGTCACCAACGACATCGACAACATCGCCCAGTCCCTGCAACAGACGATGAGCCAGCTGCTCACCTCCGTGCTCACCGTCATCGGTGTCCTCGCCATGATGGTCTACGTCTCACCGGTGCTGGCCCTTGTGGCGTTGGTGACGGTGCCCGTGTCCATGTACATCACGTTGACCATCGCGAAGCGCTCCAAGCCGCAGTTCGTCGGCCAGTGGTCGACCACGGGCAAGCTCAACGGTCACGTTGAGGAGGCCTACACCGGGCATGAGCTGGTGAAGGTCTTCGGGCGCACGGACGAGTCGGTGGCGGTGTTCCGCGAGCTCAACCAGGAGCTGTACACCTCGAGCTTCAAGGCACAGTTCATCTCGGGCCTGATCCAGCCGGCCATGATGTTCATCGCCAACCTCAACTACGTTGCCATTGCTGTGATCGGCGGACTTCGCGTGGCTTCTGGTTCCATCAGTCTGGGTGATGTCCAGGCGTTCATCCAGTACTCCAGGCAGTTCACCCAGCCGCTGACCCAGGTCGCCTCCATGGCCAACCTGCTGCAGAGCGGGGTGGCCTCGGCTGAGCGGGTATTCGAGGTGCTCGACGCCCCGGAGCAGTCCGCCGATGCCAGCCCCGCGGTGACTCCGACGAGCGTGCGCGGTCGGGTCGCCTTCGAGGACGTGTCGTTCTCCTACGACGGAACCTCGAAGACGTCGCCGCTGATCGAACACCTGGACCTGGTGGCCGAGCCGGGCCAGACCGTCGCCATCGTCGGCCCCACCGGTGCGGGCAAGACCACCCTGGCCAACCTCCTGTTGCGCTTCTACGACGTGGACGCCGGACGGATCACCCTCGATGGAGCTGACATCCGGGACCTGCGCCGCGAAGACCTGCGATCCCAGTTCGGCATGGTCCTGCAGGACACATGGCTCTTCGGCGGGTCCATCCGGGAGAACATCGCCTATGGCGCGGAGGATGCGTCCGCCGAACAGATCAGCGGGGCGGCCGAGGCGGCATACGCGGACCACTTCGTGCGAACGCTGCCCGAGGGCTACGACACGGTGATCGACGACGACGGCTCGAGCGTCAGCGCGGGTCAGCGACAGCTGCTCACGATCGCGCGGGCCTTCCTGGCCGATCCGGCAATCCTGATCCTGGACGAGGCGACGAGCTCCGTGGACACGCGGACCGAGGCTCTGGTGCAGCAGGCCATGGCGGCGCTGCGCATCGGTCGCACCAGCTTCGTCATCGCCCACCGGCTGTCCACCATCCGTGACGCGGACCGGATCGTGGTCATGGTCGACGGGGGCATCGTCGAGCATGGAACGCATGCCCAGCTGCTCGCGGCCGGGGGCGCCTATCACCGGCTGTATGTCGCGCAGTTCAGTGGTGCCGTAACGGACGAGGACCTCGAGGCGGCCCAGCCGGTGGGCTGAGCTCGTCGGCCCGGATCATCCGCGCGCCGGTTAGCTGGTTTGTTTCATGCATTCCGCGATTTCGACAGCCAGCCATGCAACAAACCGGCTAACGCTACCCACCACGGCATCCAGC
>Ga0209745_1000262_pt1 | contig 30959 bp, 21 predicted proteins | sample BarGraNGADG00312_FD_184495 | JGI IMG/M metagenome (GOLD analysis project Ga0209745, IMG submission 184495) | Arctic peat soil microbial communities from Barrow, Alaska - Barrow Graham LP Ref core NGADG0004-312 (SPAdes) (version 2) | ecosystem: Environmental > Terrestrial > Soil > Wetlands > Peat...
CCTTTATTTATGGAACAGGCAGATTGCTCCCGGTTTTTGAATCGAATATCAAATCATTATCTACAGGAGATCTATTCAGTTTTGCTCTGAAATCTGATATGGCATATGGTGAAAGGCGTGAAGAGATGATAGTCGATGTTCCCAGATCGGTATTTGAAACGGATGGAATATTAAATGAAGACATCTGTAGTGTAGGCAACGAAGTTCCGATGGTAGATCAGGAAGGCCATCCTATGAATGGAATCATTAATGAAATTACAGATACAATTGTTAAAATGGATTTCAATCATCCGATGGCAGACCTTGATCTCTTTTTTTCAGGGAAAGTATTAAATGTCAGAGAAGCCACCGAAGCAGAATTATCAGCTACCACTAACTCCTGTTCAGGATGTAGCGGTCATGAACATTCAGATTGTTCAGGCAGTTGCAGTTGACTGATGGGAAATATTTGAGCCAGACCTAAATCAATTTATTATGAAGAAAGCTTGGAGCCTTTTTCCTTATTTGCTTTTAACTATTATTACCATTACCTTGATATTAATAGTTATTCAAGTTAATAATATTCTGAAAGTATCTCCTGCCATCTTATTGATATTTCGTCTTTTAAGCGTAGGCCTCCTGGTTATTTACGCTATCCGCAAAAGATCTCTTACAACCTGGATTCTTGTATGTATGGTTGCCGGAGCTGAGTTTGGCTATGATGTCCCTCTTGTAGCAAAGAAGTTACAGGTATTAAGTGATATCTTTCTAAGACTTATCAAAACTATTATTGCCCCACTTTTATTTTCTACATTAGTTGTTGGAATAGCAGGACACGCTGATATAAAGCAGATTGGAAGGATGGGTTGGAAGTCGCTTTTGTATTTTGAAATTGTATCAACACTTGCTTTATTTATAGGACTGCTTGCTATAAACATTGGTAAGGCTGGTGTGGGTGTAGTGCTGCCACCAACACCCGATGTTGCACCCATAACCACTATAAAGGCACTCTCAACAAGCGAATTTATCCTTCACATCTTTCCTGAAAATATAGCAAAGGCGATATTTGAAGGCCAGATCCTCCAGATTGTGATTTTCAGTATAATCTTTGGGATTGCGGTGGCAATGGTTAAAGAAAAGTACCGGACCCCAATGATCAGGTTTACTGAAAGTCTTGCTGAAGTAATGTTTAAGTTTACAAATATTGTAATGTATCTGGCTCCGGTTGCAGTGTTTGCAGCAATTGCCTATACTGTAGGCCATATGGGGCTCGACATACTTTATAATCTCTTTAAACTTCTTGCAACCTTATATGTAGCGTTGATTGCATTCCTGGGATTTGTATTGTTTCCTGTCGCTCTGATTTTCAGAATACCCATCAGACCATTTATAAAAGCAGTATCAGAACCGGCCACAATAGCTTTTGCTACGTCAAACTCCGAATCTGCATTGCCATCCGCAATGGAAGCAATGGAAAAGTTTGGTATACCCAGGAAAATTGTTGCGTTTGTCATACCTACAGGGTATAGTTTTAATCTTGACGGAACAACCTTATATCTGTCTCTTGCGTCAATATTTGTAGCCCAGGCTGCAGGGATTGACCTTCCTATTGAAAAACAACTTCTGATTTGTTTTACACTTATGCTTACCAGTAAAGGTGTTGCAGGTGTTTCCAGAGCGTCGCTTGTTATTTTATTAGGCACAGCTGTTAGTTTTGGATTGCCGGTAGAGCCAATATTTATTATCCTTGGAATAGATGTCCTTATGGATATGGCCCGTACATCAGTCAATGTTATTGGTAATTGTCTTGCAACGGCTGTAATAGCGCGCTCCGAGAATGAGTTTGATGATATTGCCGCAAGGAACTTTAAAGCGGAATAGGTAAGTCTGTAAAGTCTACTATCTCCTCTGACTTTTGACTTTAAAGACTACTCCTCAACCTCCCCAGAATTGAATATTTGGTCAGAAGGAGTAGGGCAGTATTGGATTTTCAATTATTCAGAATTCATAACCCAAACCATAACCCATCAATTTTCTTTTCCGTGCATCGTTCATCGTGTAGCGTGAATCGTAGTCGATTACAAAAAGCAATTCTATACAATTAATTACAAAACACAATGGATTACATTTGTAAACTCAGTTGAATGAGCTTAATATTCACATCTGTCATCTAATTTGATACACTTATATGTTACAGAATTAAATATTTAATCAAGAATAATATTTATTATATTATAACACACTATATCAGTAGTATATGTAGCATTATATTAAGTAAGCATCATCTATAATGAATAGGATATAGACTAATCTAGCTTTAAATCTTTAGAATTGGAGTATATAATACTGTATACCATACTATTATAGGTCTAATATGTTTCATTACTTCATGTAAGTTGTATTACTAATACATTAATTACTAATAATATACAGATACAGTTCATTTTAAATAGGAGGGTCAATTAACATGTAGTTACAAATGTAATTAAGCGTAATTACAGATGATAACTTTATATTAATTACATTTGTAATATAAACTATTTGTAAATGAAAGAGCGGTTAATTGAATTTCTAAAAGCTGAAAACAAATCGTCAGCACAATTTGCTGAAGAAATAGGTGTTCAGCCTTCAGGTATCTCCCATATCCTCTCAGGAAGGAATAATCCAAGTCTTGATTTTGTATTAAAAATGCTTGAAAAATACCAGTTTCTTTCTACTGACTGGCTTTTATTTGGTAAAGGATCGATGTACAAAGACTCTAAAATGCAAACTCTTTTTGATGAAGACATTGCATTAAACAATAATATTGAAACAAAACCTCCTGTAAACGAGTTATATAAATCTGTAGAAGATATTCCCTTATTAAGACAAGATGAATCTATTGAGAGCTTTACTCCTCCAACCGAAAAAGGAAAATCAAAAGTGAAAAAAATTGTCTGGTTCTACGATAATAACAGCTTTGAGGAATACTTTCCTCGAAGCTGATTGTACTTCTTTTAGTTCCAGAAAATTTTTTATTAATCTCAGTCTTATATTTTCTGAAATCAGTCGTAAAAATTATCTTTGCGATAAACAGCTAATTAATGGCAAAATACATTGCAGATCTCAAAGTTATTGAAAATAAGCGCCTTAACGATGATTTTTTTATACTCGAGCTTTCAGGGAATGATAAACTTCCTGATTTTAAGCCCGGACAGTTTGTACAGGTAAAGATTGAAGGCAGTCCTGATACATTTCTGCGTCGTCCTATTTCCATACATGATGTTGATTATGGAAGAAATACATTCAAATTACTTATTCAGGTTGCCGGCAAGGGTACAAAAATGCTTTCAAAAATCAGACCCGGCGATTTTCTAAATATGATTTACCCACTTGGTAACTCATTTTCATTGCCTGATATTAACGAGAAAGTTCTGATTGCCGGAGGCGGATGTGGTGTTGCACCCCTGTTATTTCTTGGAAATTACTTAAAATCAAATAATTGTATTCCTGATGTGCTTTTAGGTTTTCGTAATAGTGAAAGAATAATAGAGCTTGATCAATATTTTAATATCGGGAAAGTATATGTCACCACCGAAGATGGGTCCCAGGGAGAAAAAGGGTTTATTACAAACCATTCTGTTCTGACTACAGGGAACTATTCAAGAATATATTGCTGTGGACCTACTTCGATGATGAGAGCAATAGCAGGTCATTGCAAAAAAAACGATATATTCTGCGAGGTGTCGCTTGAAAACCTAATGGCATGTGGCATTGGAGTGTGTCTTTGTTGCATTGTTGATACAGTAAAAGGTAACTTATGCACATGTACTGACGGGCCTGTATTCAATATAAATGATTTGAAATGGTAAAACTAGGTTTTTCAATAGGCGATTTACATTTTAAAAACCCGGTACTTACTGCCTCTGGTACATTTGGTTATGGATCTGAATTTGACGATTTTATTGATGTGTCAAGACTAGGAGGAATAGTTGTTAAGGGAACTACCCTTGAACCAAGGGAAGGGAATCTTTGTCCACGTATGGCGGAAACGCCCTCTGGTATGCTTAATGCAGTGGGGTTGCAGAATAAGGGAATTGAATATTTTGAGAAATTCATTTATCCACGCATTCTAAACTACGAAACTAATGTAATAGTAAACATTAACGGAAGTTATATTGATGATTATGTTATGCTTGCGGAAAGAATCGACAAACTGGAAAAGATTCCTGCCATTGAGCTTAACATTTCCTGTCCGAATGTAAAAATGGGAGGGATGGCTTTTGGAACCAAACTATCTTCCGCACGTGAAGTAACAAGGGCTGTAAGAGCTGTATATTCGAAAAAGCTTATAGTTAAATTATCACCGAATGTTACAAATATTGCTGATTTTGCCAAAGTTGTTGAAGATGAAGGCGCAGATTCGGTTTCTTTAATAAATACTTTGCTTGGGATGTCCGTTGATGTTGCAAAAATGAAACCCTCCCTGTCAACCATTACAGGAGGACTTTCCGGACCTGCTATTAAACCGATTGCACTAAGAATGGTTTGGCAGGTTGCAAAAGCAGTTAAAATACCAGTAATCGGAATAGGAGGAATAATGACAACCTCAGATGCCTTGGAATTTCTTTTGGCAGGTGCAAGTGCCGTTCAGATCGGAACCGCTTCATTTATAGATCCACTGGCTTCAATAAAAATATTAGAGGGTATCGAAAAATATCTTCTTGAGAAAGGGTTTACTGATATACGGGAAATAATTGGTTATATTAACCGAAAACCCGAGCAAAACAGGAATTGTTGCTGATAAAAGTTAAATTCCAAATCAAAACATTTTACTATCAAATGTGATAATATCTATTTATTCCTATAAATTTGTAAGAATTTTAAAACATATTGTTTCAATCCATTAATCAATCCCTATATAAATGTCCGAAAATTTACAAATTGATAATCTCGATAAAAAGATTCTTGATATTATTACAAAAAATGCCAGGATACCATATTTGGAAGTTGCCAGAGATTGTGGCGTATCCGGAGCTGCAATTCATCAACGTGTTCAGAGGCTTATCCGCATTGGTGTTATTAAGGGATCTGAGTTTAAGGTCGATCCGGTTATGGTCGGTTTTAAAACCTGTGCATATATTGGTATATTTCTCGATCATCCCGGTCATTTCAGAGATGTGGTAGAAAAATTTAAGGAGATTCCTGAGATTATTGAATGTCATTATACTACCGGTAATTATTCATTATTCATTAAAGTTTATACTCGTGACAATGAGCATCTTAGAATGATACTTACTGATACTATTCAGAATATCCCCGGGATTGTCCGTACCGAAACTTTAATATCGCTCGAAGAATCAATAAACAGACAGATTCCTGTACTGTCAAAGTAGTAAAAAATTAAAAATAAGTCTATTGCACGGACGTAAAATAAAAAAGGAAAGCAATTGCTTTCCTTTTTTGTGATCCAGCTGGGGCTCGAACCCAGGACCCCATCCTTAAAAGGGATGTGCTCTACCAGCTGAGCTACTGAATCTTCTTCTGTTTTTGCGAGTGCAAATGTAGAATAAATTTAATTTAATTCAAAAATATTTTATACTTTTTCCATACCAGAAACATTATAATTATTCTATTTCCTTTTATTCTATAATTTTAAGGAATTAATTATCTAACTTAAGAATAAAATCATGAAAACCAGGTTCAAAGAAAAAGTGGTAATAGTTACCGGAGCCTCATCCGGAATAGGTGAAGCAATAGCCTGGGAATTCGCCAGAAATGGGAGCAGGGTAGTACTCGCAGCCAGATCTGAAGATAAACTCAAACAGATTTCAGGTGAAATTAATGACAATGGCTGGGAGTCTGTTTTTTTCAAGACTGATGTAAGCAATGAAATGGATTGCAGAAATCTTATAGAAAAAACAATTGAGAAATACGGAACAATCGATATTCTGGTAAATAATGCCGGACTTTCCATGAGGGCTTCGTTCCTTGATGTTGAACTTTCAGTGTTACACCGGTTAATGGACGTAAATTTCTGGGGAACTGTTTATTGCACAAAATATGCTTTGCAATTTCTGATTAAGCAAAAGGGGTCTCTTGTTGGTGTTTCGTCGGTTGCTGGTTTTCATGGATTACCCGGACGAACAGGATATTCTGCGTCAAAATTTGCCATGCATGGCTTTCTCGAAACAATAAGAATTGAAAATCTGAAAACGGGTCTGCATGTAATGATAATTGCTCCCGGGTTTACAGCAACCGAGATCAGGAAAAATGCACTCACGTCAAACGGGACAAAACAGGGTGAATCTCCACTTAATGAGCAAAAACTGATGACCCCTGATTATGTAGCGAAGTGGGTATTGAAAGGTATCCGGAAGAAAAAGCGAAATAAACTTCTGACCTGGGATGGCAGAATTACAGCTCTTTTCCAAAGAATTGTACCGACATTGGTTGATCGGGCATATTATTATGAGATGTCGAGAGAACCCCAATCACCCCTAAATAAATTAATACAATAAAACCAGATAATTAAGCATTAATTAAAATGAAAGTGGTTATTTTAAATGGTTCATTCCTGTTAATGAAGCAACCTTTATTCTGAAAATCTTGTTATATATTCATAAGTCGTGCTACCTCTTATTACTCGAATATTCATTTTTTTTTATATTTGTAATAAATTTTTAAATACGAATAAACCTAAACTGCTATGAATAAACTAACCACAAAACGACTTGGGACTCTGATGGGTGCCCTCATGCTGTTTTCATCAGTATCATTTTCTCAGTTTGACAATTTTGATTTTCTAAAAAGTTCACCTGCTGATGGTGTGAAATTTTTACAGTCTTATATTTCTCCTTATGCAAATGCTTTTGGAGCTGGACTTAGCGGAGGCTGGTATAATACTGCAAGACCGCATAAATTGCTTGGATTCGATATCACAGTAAGTGTCAATGCAGGAATTGTTCCATCATCAGATAACACTTTTGACGTTAAAAAAATTGGTCTTAGTACTGGTTTTGCTCCTACTTCAGCTACAGGACCGTCTTTAACACCTACAATTGCCGGACCTAAAACACCGGTGGTTCCTATGACCATAAAGGATGCAACTAATCATACACTTGCATCCTTTAATACTCCTCCGGGAGCTGACTGGGAATATGTACCGGCTCCTACAGCCCAGATAGGGTTAGGTCTTCCTTTTGGAACAGAAGTAAAATTTCGGTTTCTCCCAAAAGTTAAAATTTCTGATGGGGACGTCTCGCTTTGGGGAGTTGGTGTTATGCATAGTCTGATACAATATTTACCAGGGGCTAAAATGATAAAGCTTTTTGATGTTTCGGCTTTTGGTGGATACACAAAGCTTATGGGTAACATTCCACTTAATATTCAACCAGCTACCAATGAATACGTCAATATAGTACCGAGCAGAGACTTTAAAAATCAATTTCTATCTGCCGGTATGTCCGAATTGAATATCGGATTAATTGGATCTGTTACCATTCCGGTTATTACAGTATATGGAGGTCTGGGTTATTGTAAGACAAGTACGGACTTCAAACTGAAGGGTAATTTTCCTGCACCTTCTTATGATATTAACATAAACCCCACTCAACCAGTATACGTAGATAGTAAAGTTGTTGGAGATGGAGGGAAAATTGGGACTACTGTCATTCCACAGTATCCTACTATAGAAATCAAAAACTTATCCGGTTTAAGGGCCAATATTGGATTAAGGATTAAATTAGCCATTCTCACAATTCATGCCGATTATACTCTGGCACAATATAATATTCTGTCAGCAGGTTTAGGATTCTCAATAAGGTAATAAAAATAAAATATGTTTTATAATCCCCGTAGTCCTTTAAGACCCGGGGATTTTTTTTGAAACAAAAATTTTATATTACGTTATCTTTGCAGAAATTATTACTTCAATCCGAAGAAATTAATGATTATAGATCAAAAGAAAATATATACCGGATACCGTGCCTTGCTGCTCGCTGCTAAAAATTCAGTGGTTCCAAACGATTATACTAAAATCAGAAGAGCACTCAATATTGCAGTTAATGCTTGTGCCGACAGAGTTACAATTACAGGGGAACCTAAAATCCTTCATGCTCTGTCAGTCGCCAGGATCATAGCAGGTGAAATGGGGCTTGGACTGACATCAATTATCGCAGCATTATTACATGATTCATATAATAGCCTGAACCTTACACCCAAAGAACTTGAGAAGGAGTTCGGAAAAGAGATCGTTGAAATCCTGAATGGTTTTTCACGAATCACTAACATCGATTCAATGCAATCTTCATATCAGGCTGAGAATTTCAGAAAACTTCTTCTTAGCCTTGCCGACGATGTAAGAGTTATACTAATAAAACTGGTTGAGCGACTTGAGTATATGCGGAACCTCGATAATGCAGAAGAAAAGGAAAGGTTGCCACTTGCCTCTGAGACCTACTTCCTTTATGCTCCATTGGCACACAGGCTTGGCTTCTACAATATCAAATCGGAAATGGAAGACCTTGCAGTTAAATACCTTGAACCTGAACAATATAACTTTGTAGATTGCCGCCTTAAACAAACTACCAACTCCAGAAATAAACTGATTCGGGACTTCTCTGTACCACTTAAGGAAAAACTGGAGAAGCAAGGCTTTAGGTTTACCATCAAAAGCCGCACAAAATCAATACATTCCATAATGCTTAAAATGAAGAAGCAGGGTGTGGAATTTGAGGAGGTCTATGATCTTTTTGCTGTCAGAATAATTATAGAGAGCAATAGTGAAAACGAAAAATCAGACTGCTGGAGAGCTTACTCCATTGTAACCGACTTATATCAACCAAATCCAAGCAGACTGCGCGACTGGATCTCAGTCCCAAAATCAAACGGATACGAGTCTCTGCACACCACTGTAGTAGGTCCCAGAGGGAAATGGGTAGAAGTGCAGATAAGATCTTTCAGGATGGATGAGATAGCTGAAAAAGGACTGGCTGCACACTTTAAGTATAAAGGAATAAAAGGTGAAGGGGGGCTTGATTCCTGGCTTTCAAAAATGAGGGATATACTTGAATCATCTGAAAAAAATGACAATTCCTTTATCGATCAGATCAGATCTGGTTTGTACACTGACGAAGTTTTTGTTTTTACTCCGACCGGAGACCTTCGCCAATTGCCAGCCGGAGCCACAGTACTCGATTTTGCATTCGAAATTCATACAGCCGTTGGTGCCTCCTGTGTAGGTGGAAAGGTAAATGGAAAGAATGTATCTATTAGGTATGTCTTGCAAAATGGTGACCATGTTTCAATTATAAGGTCTAAAAACCAGAAACCAAAACAGGATTGGTTGTCTTTTGTAGTTACAACAAAGGCTAAAACAAAGATAAAGCAGGTACTTAATGAGGAAAAAACTAAAGCAGCAGCCGAAGGCAGAGAAATATTGATGCGACGGCTTAAGAACTGGAAAATAGCTTATGGAGATACTATTATACAAAAACTTCTCAATTCTCTCAGCCTGAAAACTGCACAGGATCTCTATTTCCTTATTGCAACCGAAAAGATAGAACTCCTTCATATTAAAGAAGTTTTACAAAAGGAGGAGACAACCGAATCAAACGTTCACTCAACAATAATTCCTGAAAAAGAGATTAAAGAATCATTTGATTCTCAATATTCTGATTATCTGATTATTGAAGATAGGGTAGAGGGTCTTGATTATAAACTATCTAAATGTTGTAATCCGTTATTTGGCGAAAGTATATTCGGTTTTGTTACAATTCTTGACGGAATAAAAATACACCGTAAAAATTGCCCGAATGCAGAGAATATGATATCCAGATATCCTTACAGGATTATTGTTGCACGATGGGCCAAACCAAAGATCAACCCAGCTAATACCTCTGATCGGGTTTGACAGGGAGTTTTGCCATCTTTTCTACCTCAAGCGATGGAAAACCAAATTCTTCAACTACTTTTCCGAGAATCAGATATGTACCGCTTCCTTTAAATGGCCAGTTTTTCAGCGATTGAGAAAAATGGGTAGTATCGAAGAAATTGCCTTCAGAATCGATGAAGCAGCCAAAATTCATCCAGTCATTTTTTATCGTCTTGATGTATTTTACAGTAACGAGGTGGCCCACCATTCTGATTTTCTTCCCGGTATATTCAATCATTCTTCGTGCCGACACCTCCCCGCGGAAGGATGTTTCGAGCATATCAAACCAGCTCATGGTTACAGGAAACCCGAATAGTTCAATTTCATCATAAACATCTTCCATCTTTCCCTGAACAAGATCGGGGAGTGAAAAGTCCTTCACTGGTGAGGAGAAGAGAGGGCGGGTGATTTCGTGTTTGCTTTTATTTACCATCATATGGGCTTCCCATAAAAGCACTGACTTCTTTTTACCTGTAAACCTCAGAGCACCAGCCTTTATCAGAAGAACTAGCTGTTCAAGTCCTGGACTTACCCTTGTGACAAAATCGTTCAGATCAGCGAACGGATCATCAGCATTACGGATCTCTTCGATCGACTGAGCCACTTTATACTCAATACTCAGGATATGAATAAAACCAAGGTATATATCTGAACCATAAATTGTTGTCTTGTAATTACTGTTATTTACGCACGGAAGTTGTATTGTAGCGCCAAATCTTTTCGCTTCATGTACATACACCCAGGTCCGGTAAAAACCCCCGAAATTGTTAATTACAGCCACCATAAACTCAAGCGGATAATGAGCTTTAAGATAGAGACTCTGGAAACTCTCAACTGCATACGAAGCAGAATGGGCCTTTGAGAACGAATACCCTGCAAAAGACTCAATCTGCCTCCAGACCTCTTTTGTTACTTCATCGCTGTAACCCTTCTCGTGGCAGTTTGAGAAGAACCTTTCAACAATCCGCTGCATCTCCTGTTTAGACCGGTGTTTGCCACTCATGGCCCGGCGCAGGGTATCGGCATCAGCAAGATCCAATCCTGCAAAATGATGACAGACCTTCAGTACATCTTCCTGATAAACCATTACTCCAAAGGTCTCTTCAAGCTGTTCTTTCATTACAGGATGGATGTATTCGAACTTCCCGGGGTTATGGAACCTATAAATATATTCCTTCATCATTCCGGAGCGCGCAACACCTGGCCGTATTACGGAACTGGCAGCCACGAGCGTTGTGTAATTGTCGCAATTCAGCTTTTTAAGTAAGCCGCGCATGGCAGGACTTTCGACATAGAAGCATCCTTTAGTCTCGCCAATCCTCAGATATTCTTTTATCTTTTCATCAGTCTTAAACTTCTGTATAGCATGAACATCAACATCGATGCCACGGTTTCGCAGGATTATCTCCGCACTCTCGCGTATGTGTCCAATGCCCCGCTGGCTTAGTATGTCGAGCTTCTCAAAGCCAATCTCTTCAGCAGTATACATATCCCACTGTGTTGTCGGAAAACCTTTTGGAGGCATATCCAGAGCAGTATAGCATGTAATCGGTTCTTCGGATATCAGGATGCCTCCTGCGTGAATGCTCCTCATATTGGGAAAATCAGCAATCTTCAGACCTGTAGAAAAGATTATATTTGTTATGTCGTTCCTGTTTGATTCTGACGAGGGGGTATCAATAAGAGAATCAATCTCTTCCTTGGGTAGCCCGTGTACTTTTCCAAGCTCACGGACAATCGACTTCCCCCTGAAAGTGCTCATTGTGCCAAGCAGTGCGGTGTGAGCATAACCATATCGCTTGAAGATATAGTCTATAACCTCATCTCGTTCTTTCCATGAGTAGTCTATATCGAAGTCGGGAGGACTACTCCTTTTTGGGTTTATAAATCGTTCAAAGTAAAGGTTTAGATCAATTGGGTCAACATTGGTGATTTTCAGGCAATAAGCAACAACAGAGTTTGCGCCACTTCCACGTCCTACATGATAGAATCCTCTGGACATCGAATAGCTTATAATGTCCCAGGTTATGAGGAAGTATGCTGAGAAACCCAGCTTGTTGATTATCTCAAGTTCGTGCATTACCCTTTTCTTAGCTTCAGCATTATGCAGGCCATACCTGTAGATCATTCCGTCCCATGCAAGTTTTTCGAGAAGCAGCTTGTCATCATATCTGCTGGCTGAGTATATCTTTTTATTTTTCAGGCCTTTAAGATCAAAATCTAAACTGCAGTCATCAAGCAGTTTTTTTGTGTTTTTTACCAGAGTCGGGTGTTCACTGAAGATCCTTTCATTGGCGGCAGGTTTTTTAAAGAATTCATCTTCACCGGCGCACTGCCAAGACTGCAGGTGGCTAAGGAGAATATTGTTGTCAACTGCTCTGAGGCTTTTATGTATAAAAATATCATCGCTTTCAGCAAATGTAACAGGTTGCAAAATTACCATTGAGTTCCTGTTCAATGATGAAGTAAGAGTCAGGAGACTGTTCATCTCCTGAGGTTTTATTCCTATATGCTCATTATCAAATAGTTTACGATCGGGCATTTTTTTAAGTGAATAAATTATATACGATTCTGAAAATTGCGGTGCCGGGAATGGGACCGATAGCTTATTGAAATTCAAATCGGAAAGAAATTCATTTAGCTCTCTTAATCCTCTGTTATTTCTTGCAATACCGATATACTGGAGTTCATTCTCATTTCTGAATTCAATACCGGCAACTGGTCTTAAATTATTTTTTCTGCATTCGCCGGCAAATTCAGGTATTGCAGTTGAGTTGTTAATATCGGTGAGGACAATGGCATCAGCACCGGCTTCCAGCGCTTTCTGCACAAGCTGTTCAACGGACATTGTTCCGTAGCGGAGGCTGTAGTATGTGTGGCAGTTTAGATACATAGTTTTAAGTGCCTAGAGTGCCTAGAGTACTTAGAGGTTTAGGTTTTTACCGATTGAAGTGAAAATTGCCAGCAATTCATTTTGATAATCCTATCGCAAATGCTTTTGTTCTTGCCTCAAGCTTTTTGCTGAACTCTTTGTTTTCCATGTGTTTTAACTTTTATTGCTATTAACTTTAGTCACTCTGGCACTTTAGGCACTCCAAACTTTCATCTTCCTCCATACATCATGTACTTCTTAAGCCGTTCCTCCATCATATTCTGCTCTTTAAGGGCGTTTTCAAGCTGCTTTATGGCCTTTCCCTCTCTTTCGCTTATCGTCATTACTCCGGAAGCTCTCCTGACCGCATCTCGTCCGAAACGCTTTCTGAGGTTGTCCATAGCCATATAGAGACTGACCTTTTCGGGAGTATCGTCAAACAGGTCAAGCTGCTGAACTCCTCTTACCATGTGGCTGAATCGCACACCAATAAGTCTTATCAGCATACGACGCTGATAGAGTCTTCCAAAGAGTTCTTTGGCGATATCTGCCAAAACGTGGTCGAATGATGTGTATGGTATACGTTTTTGCAGAGTGTGTGTGTCGAAGTTTGAATACCTTATTTTTACAGTAATGCACGACGTTAGTTTTTCTTGTTTTCTCAACTCGAACGCAATCTTCTCCACCATGCTTCCTATCAACTGATTCAGTCGTACTATGTCGGTGGTGTCTTTTTCAAATGTATGTTCGGTACTTATTGATTTCTGTTCCGAATAGCTGATAACAGGAGCAGAGTCAATTCCATTGGCTCGTTTCCACATTTCAATACCATTTTTCCCCATTAGTCTTTCAAGCATCTCAATGGGAATATTTCTGAGGGTATAAACTGTTGCAATACCCATTGAGCGAAGTATATGGTAAGTCTTCTGACCGATCATTGGTATTTTTCTTATCGACAGTGGATCGAGGAATGGATGGATAAACTCTTTTTGCACCTCTATTTCACCGTTTGGTTTTGCCTCACCGGTTGCGATCTTGGATACGGTCTTGTTAACTGAAAGTCCGATTGATATTGGCAAACCAGTCTCTTTTATTATATACTGGCGCAATTCATGCGACCATTTGTAGCATCCATAGAATCGGTCCATGCCGGTGAGGTCGATGTAGTGTTCATCAACTGATGCTTTTTCATATAGCGGTGCCCTTTCGGCAATTATGCCTGTTACTATGTTTGAATAGTTGCTGTAAAGTTCCATGTCGCCTCTGATCACTATGGCATCGGGACACATACTCCTGGCCATTTTCATTGGCATCGCAGAACTTACTCCGTACTTCCGTGCTTCATAACTACAGCTGGAGACAACACCCCGGTCAGACATTCCGCCTATAATAACCGGCTTGCCGTTCAGCCTGCTGTTCTTTAGCCTCTCAACCGATACAAAAAATGTATCGAGGTCGAGATGAAGAACGGAGCGGTCTATGTTGCCTGAGATGATCATTGTAAATATTATTAAGGCAGAACTCTCTGTGCTTCTCCGGATTTGGCTTCGCCGAGCTCGCTACCGCTCGGTTCCTCTGTGCAATAAAAAATGAAGAACTTACACAGAGTTGCACAGAGAAAACACAGAGTTACACAGAGATAAATTTAAAATATTTCACATTTTCTTGTTTATATAACAATTTAGTTTTACTTTTGATTAGAAATTAATCAATTATTTGGTTACAATATAATCAATTTCCATTATGTACTTTGCATCGAACATAAAAATTTTAAGAAAAAGGAGGGGCAGAACACAGGATGATGTGGCAGTCGCCCTTAACCTGAAACGTTCCACCCTCAGCGGTTATGAGAACGGTGTTGCCCAGCCCGGAATAGAGATTCTGATCTCTTTTTCCGGTTATTTCAATATAGCAATAGATACAATCCTTAAACTGGACATATCGAAGTTGTCGGAAAGTCAGCTTGGAGAACTGGAAAGAGGACATGATGCTTATATTAAAGGAAGTAACCTCCGGGTATTGGCAACAACCGTCAATTCCCAAAACCGTGAGAACATAGAACTTGTTCAGGAAAAGGCCAAAGCAGGTTATACAACCGGATATGCTGATCCTGAATATATCGGTGATCTTCCTGTATTCACGTTACCGTTTCTTTCGGATAAAAAGAAATACAGGACTTTTCAGCTGAAAGGCGATTCTATGCTCCCTATACCGGACGGCTCGTGGGTAACAGGAGAATTCGTTCAGGACTGGAGGGAAATAATCAGCGGTAAAGCTTATGTCGTATTTACTCTCGATGACGGGATTGTATTTAAGGTTGTTGAAAGTAATCTGAGAACAGAAGGAAAGCTGGTTCTTTATTCACTAAATCCAATTTATGAACCATATGAGATACACATAAATGAAGTTAAAGAGATCTGGAAATTCGTTAATTATATCAGCAGTGAAATACCGGATCCTGTATTACCTGAAAAACAACTCATTCAGGCAGTGGCCGGGATGAAGCACGATCTTGAAAGGATAAAAGCGAAGCTTGGAAAGGATATTTCGGATATAAATGAGGAAAAATAGCCGGAAGACGGAAGTCGGAAGTCGGGAGTTAGAAGAGACCTGAAGTATTTTTTACTTCTGACTCCGGTCTTCCGACTCCGGACCAACTTCTAAATACCTCCAATTCCCATTATCAAATCCAATTGGTATTGATGTTAGTTCAGGAAGTTCTTCCAGTTTGAACATTAAGTGAGGTAATGTCTGTAAGTGACTTACATTCTTATGCTTATTTATAGTAGCAGAGGTCATAATAATAAATACTCCGGGTTCTATAAAGTTTCTCAATGCCGGTGACTCACAAACTACCGGAGTCCCGGAAGGAATTCTCTCAATTATTTTATTGAATACTTCAAGCAACTGATCATCCCACACTTTTGCAAAGAATACTCTGGAAGCTCCTGAATTCAGCATCCTGGATGTATCTTTTGAAGAAGATCTGTCGGTCTCTTCATAAATTGCATATCCTCTGTCTTCTGATATTGAAATCAAACCTTTTGTAGTCTCATGAAAATGAGGACTAATCTTTATCGAGGTGATGTTTAGGTTTTTAAACTGCTCAATTATTTTACAGGCGACTGAGGTTTTACCCGACTTTGTACCTGTTCCGGCAATTAGCAGAAGATTTGGTATGATCTTATTCATTAGCTATCTATGTTGCTTGCAATTTTATAAAAAAATAACTCTGTGAATCTCAGTGGTTTCTCTGGATTTGGCTTCGCCGAGCTCGCTACCGCTCGGTTCCTCAGTGTAAAAAAAAGATTTAACACGGAGTTACACAGAGTTAAACACAGAGTTACACAGAGTTACCTGTATACAGTTATAGTAAATACTACTCTTTGGTTAATGCAAGTATCAGCTGAATAATCTTCTCATTATCTGATTCAGGAATCTTTCCTACATATAAACCTCTGCAAATACGGTTTTTGTCGAGAATAGCAATAGAGTAATTATCTTTTGGCAAACCCCAAAGATTCTGAAGCTTGGCATCGTAGTCAAATAGGATAGTAGTACCGAATTTTTTGGCTTTATTCCCTGCAATTATACGTATCAGACTATTTGGTTTCCATGTAGATTTGCAATCAACAATACCAAATCCTTTAAAATAATCCCTGCTAATGCGCTTGTCAACATCCACAGCTTTATTGACAGCTTCATTGAATGGTTCATTCAATTCAGATTCATCTGGATCAACATAATTAACCTGAATCACCTTTCCAGCCCATGAATTCATGGTAAACTCTTTTTTATCCGCATCAGTAAACATCCAATCAGGAGCCTTCATTCCGACAGCAAGTTTAACATTCTGCTGACCAAAAATTCCGGGAAGAATAAACAAACTGAATACGAGTGTGATGATCATTTTTTTCATATGATGTCTTTTAAATTTTTATTGCGAAATATATGAATTATTTATCATTAATTAATTTTTATGGTTTTTATCATTTAATCCCGGCAACAATATTACTTTTGCGGTCTAATTAATTTATATGCAATCAATAAGAAATATTGCGATTATAGCACATGTCGATCATGGTAAAACTACTCTGGTTGACCGGATTATACAGGAATGCCAGGTGCTTGATCAAAGGAAAGAGGCGGGCGATCTTATTCTCGATAGTAACGATCTTGAGCGTGAAAGAGGCATAACTATTCTCTCCAAAAACGTTTCGGCAAACTATAAAGGTGTTAAAATTAACATTATTGACACGCCTGGCCATGCTGATTTCGGAGGTGAAGTTGAGCGAGTTCTTAAAATGGCGGATGGTGTACTCCTTCTTGTTGATGCCCTTGAGGGACCTATGCCCCAGACCAGGTTTGTGCTTGGAAAAGCTATAGCACTGGGACTAAAACCTATAGTTATTGTCAATAAGGTAGATAAAGATAATTGCAGACCTGATGAAGTTCAACAGGATGTTTATGAACTGATGTTCAACCTCGACGCAACAGATGATCAGCTGAATTTTGAAACAGTTTACGGGTCATCGAAATATGGTTGGATGAGTAGAGATTGGAAGAAACCTGAAACTAACATAAGATATCTTCTGGATACAATTCTTAAGGAAATCCCTGAACCTCCATATATAACAGGAACAGCTCAGATGCAGGTTGCTTCGTTAGATTTTTCAAGCTATGTTGGAAGAATCGCAATTGGCAGAGTATTCAGAGGAGATATTACGACTGGTGTAGACTACACGTTGTGCAAGAGAGATGGTAAAGTCAAGAAAGTAAGAGTCAAAGATTTATACGTCTTTGAAGGTCTTGGCAGGGTAAAAACTGCCAGTGTAAGATGCGGCGATTTATGCGCTGTTATCGGACTTGAGGATTTTGAGATAGGAGACACACTTGCCGATCTGCTTGCACCTGAGGCTTTGCAGAGAATTGAAGTAGATGAACCAACAATGAGTATGGTTTTCACAATAAATAACTCGCCCTTATTTGGCAAAGAAGGAAAGTTTGTCACTTCGCGTCATCTCAGAACAAGGCTGATGAGAGAAATCGAAAAAAATCTCGCACTTAAAGTTGAAGATACAAAATCAGAAGATACTTTTAATGTGTTTGGCCGTGGTATTCTCCATCTTTCTATTCTGATAGAGACTATGCGACGCGAGGGTTATGAATTTCAGGTCGGCAAACCAAAAGTAATTCTTAAAGATATTAATGGAGTGAAATCTGAGCCTTATGAGACTTTATCTATAGACGTTCCACCTGAGTTTTCAGGAAAAGCTATTGAGCTTGTAACACAGAGAAAGGGCGAGATGATTGTCATAGAACCTAAGGGCGATCTTACACATCTGGAGTTTGATATTCCATCAAGGGGCATTATTGGTCTAAGAAATAATATGCTTACAGCAACTGCTGGTGAAGCAGTGATGCATCACCGGTTCAGGGCTTATGACAAATATAAAGGTGATGATCTTCTTCCAAAACAAGTTGGCTCTATTATTTCTCTTGATATGGGAATGGCTACAGGACATGCAATCGATCGTCTTCAGGATAGGGGAAGATTTTATATCGATCCGGGAGAAAGTGTTTACAGAGGACAGGTTATCGGAGAAAGCACAAGGCTTGGGGACATTGAGGTAAACATAGTAAAAGGTAAGAAACTCACAAACATGAGAGCTTCAGGCTCAGATGACAGTCTAAGGATTGCACCAAAGCTGAAATTCTCTCTTGAGGAGGCTATGGAGCAGATTAAAGATGATGAATTTCTGGAAATTACTCCAATAAGCTTACGAATGAGAAAGGTGCCTTCTTATAAATTTGCATAAATGAAAATGAAATATCTTTATCTTATTGCTTTTACACTCTTTTTAATGTCTGCTGCATATAGTCAGGAGATAAACTATCAGAAGTATGGTATTGAGACGAAGGACAGCCATATTCCTCAGGGACTTAAGGTAGGAGATAAGGCCCCTGATTTTACAGGTTATGACCAAAAGGGCAAACAGATTGAGTTAAAAAAACTTCTTGAGAATGGACCGGTAATACTCACCTTTTACAGGGGGATCTGGTGCCCGGTTTGTAACAGATACTTACAAAACTACCAGGATTCTCTTAACATGATTACAGATCAGGGTGTTAGTTTTGTTGCAGTAACTCCTGAATCAATCGAATTTGTAGAGCAGACTGTGAAATTGCATAACCTTTCGTTTACTGTAATTTATGATTGTCAGGAGAAAATAATGAAGGATTATGATCTTATGTTTAATGTAACAAAAGCATATCAGGATAAGATTTTAACTAGTCTTTCAGCTGATATTGCCAAAAATAACGGTAGGGAAGCTGCCCGGCTCCCGGTTCCGGCAACATATATAATAAATAAGTATGGTATTATAGTTGCGATGCAGTTTGATCCCAACTATCAGAACAGGGCTTCAGTAAAGTGGATTATTTCTAATCTTGGAAAAGCTTTATAAAATATTCTTTCAGCATTCTGATCGTAACTGAGATCAATATTCGCTAAGGAAATCATTGAAAGGCTTCATAACCTGAAGAACATTTATCGTATGATTTAAATACCTGTCGCTCAGTACAAGTGCATCGTTTACCTCATTCACTACAAGAAAACTTTTTAACCGGAGCAGATCGATATTCGGATGATCGGAGGGATAACCCTTCGGAGCCTTTTTTAATTTCTCACCATCAACTGTACCAAAGTATTTCTTGAAATCCTTTGAATTTATTATTTTAAGAAGTGTCTCAGGTTCCGAGTCAATTTTTTCCCTTATTGCAGATAACCATGGTTTTGGTGGCACATATGCTCCCCCTGCAATTATACTTTTCCCTGGTTCAACATGAATGTAATAACCTGCAAATTTATCCGCGTTCTTTTTTCCTCCCCTAACTATAAATGCTCCAAAATGAGTTTTATAAGGTGATTTATCATTTGAGAATCTGATATCCCTGTTAATTCTGTAGACACAGTTTTTAACTTCAAGACCTTTCATAATGGGATCAAACTGGGTTATTCTATTGATGATCTCCTGAATTATCGACTCAAAGTTCTCTTTAGCATCAAGATAAGCCGGTTTGTTTTTGATAAACCAATCGCGGTTGTTGTTATGACTCAATGCAGTCATGAAATCTAAGGTCGATTTTTTTATTGTTTCCATTAATCTATCTATTTGTATAATCTATTTGTATAATCTTTTCTAAAACACCTCAATTTTTCTAAAAAGTTGTTCATATATTAGATAACCAAATTTAGTAAAGAAAAGTTCATCAGTTATGTTTAAAAAATAAAACTTTTAGTGGTTAAAAATCAGGACTTTAAAATAATAAATTCATTCTCAACTTATACACCAACGCTATATTAAATGACAAGAAAAAGAGTATTTTATGGAATCCTATCAATTATGGGAACAGCAATTATCGGTATTGCAATTTATCTTAATACGTTACTTCCGATCATAACCGGGTATGCTGCCAAAAACCTTTGCTCAGCAGTTTTCGTGTCAGGAAGAGAGCCCGGATATGTAGAGTCTGTTGACCTGAATTTTTCATTCATAAAATTCACAAAGAATAGTGTGAATTATGATGAGAAGAGCGTCATCAGCCGCTTTCTATGGGGTAAATCGAAAGCTATTTACAGGGAAGGATTTGGTGTAACTCTTTTGAGGGATGTTCCTGAAATTGAACTACGTAAATCGAGATACCCGATTATAGGTTCCCCCGGATACTCTCAGGATACTATTAAATGGCCGCTTGGAGATGTCATTCCTGATACAGTTACCGGTATTAATCTGGTTAAACTTGGTGATATATCAAAAAAGTTAATCACAGACAATGCATATAATGGTAATGCATTTGCATTTATGGTAATTCATAAAGGAGTTCCTGTGGCCGAAGCATATAAACCACAGTTCAACAAAAAGACAAAGTTTCTTAGCTGGTCAATGGCAAAAAGTTTTATAAACGCGATGGTAGGGATTCTGGTAAAAGACGGAAAAATAGACATTTATAAGCCGGCTGAGATTGAAGAATGGAGAAGAGATGACAGAAGTAAAATTTCATTGAACGATCTTATGCAGATGCAAAGTGGACTGAAATGGAACGAAGATTATGGTAACAGGTCGGATGTAACTTTAATGTTGCACTGTGAAAGTGATATGAGCCGATTCGCTTTTGACAAACCTATGGCTTTTTCTGTAGGTACAAAGTGGTACTATTCCTCCGGAACTACAAACATAGTTAGTTATCTGATACGCAGGCAGTTCGCAAACGATTCTTTGTATTATTCATTTGCAAACTCAAGATTATTCAATAAGATAGGCATGTCAGATGCAGTTTTTGAAGTTGACCCAACAGGAACAAGAGTTGGATCTTCTTATCTTTACGCTACAGCAAGGGATTATGCCAGATTTGCTTTACTTTATGAAAATGACGGAGTATTCAATAGAGAACGTATTTTGCCTGAAGGATGGGTAAGATACAGTACTTCAGTTGCTTCGGCAAGCAATGGTGCTTACGGATCATTCTTCTGGTTAAATAAAGGTAAAGAATTGCCATCTGCACCAGATGATATGTATATGTGTGTTGGTCATGATGGCCAGCGTATATATATTATGCCAACTCAGGATTTAATTGTAGTTATTCTTGGATATTCTTCAACTTCCAAAGGGGGAATGGATTTCGACAGATTATTAAAGGACATACTTGGTACTTTATAAAAAGAATATATAAGTTAACATAGAATTTGAACCAAATAAAGAATAGCAGGATGATTAATGAAAATGAAGGATTAAGGCGGGAAATTGGAGTATGGGGATTAGTAGCAAATTCAATTAATATAATTATTGGAGCAGGAATTTTTATTCTTCCTGTAATTGTAGCTGAAAAACTTGGGACTGGCAGTATTTGGGCTTATGTTATTTGCGGATTACTGATGATAGCAATTATGTTGTGCTTTGCCGAATTGGGTACAATGATAACAAGGACAGGAGGTGCCTATTCATATATTGAATCTGCCTTCGGGAAGTATGCCGGTTTTCTTACAACCAATATTTTTATTTTTGGTGCAGCAATTATGGCTACTGCAGCTGTAGCCAATGGCCTTGCGGACACATTTGCATACTTTATACCAATATTTAAAATACAATTGGTTCGAATTATTTTTTTCGCGATCATATTCGGCGGACTGGCTTTTTTTAACATCAGGGGAATAAAGAATGCTATTATGATAGTTAAAATCAATACCATAGCCAAACTTGTTCCATTGTTAATGATTGCATTATTGGGCTGGTTTTATTTTACTCCTTCAGATATTACAATAAATACTACCAATTCTTCCAAAGACATTGGTGAAATTTCTCTTATTCTGCTTTTTGCTTTTGTTGGTGCTGAAACGGCACTTAATGTTGGTGGTGAGATAAAAAATCCGGGAAAAACAATTCCTAAAGGAATAATAATAAGCATGTTGATCGTTGTTGTTCTGTACATTTTAATCCAGATTACAGTACAGGGCATTCTGGGGAGCTCAATTACAGATTTCAGGAATGCGCCATTAGCTGAAGCAGGAAGATTAATGTTCGGACCTGTTGGAGCATCTATCGTGATTATAGGTACAATTTTTTCAATGTTTGGCAACATCAGCGGAATGGTTCTGAATATGCCAAGAGTACTCTTTGCAGCTGCCAGAGATCATGTACTTAAATCACAGGCACTTGCAAGTGTTCATCCTAAGTTCAAAACACCTCATATATCGATTATTGTTTATGCCATTATTGGATTTATATTCTCATCTATTGGAGAATTTAAACAACTTGCAATACTGTCCAGCGCTTCATATTTATTAATTTACCTTGGAGTTATACTGGCATTGATCTGGTTCAGATTAAAGAAAACCAATAAAAATGTCTCCTATAAAGTGCCAGGAGGATATCTTATTCCTATTATAAGTATACTAACGATAGTCTGGGTATTATCAAACCTTCCGATGAAGGAGTTAGGAGCAATGACAATTTTTATAGTAATTATTACTGTTATCTATGTTGGGATTCAACTGGTGACAAAGCATCGTAAACACTAGTTATTAGTTTATTACCTTACCGGATGTTCTTTTGCTTTAAAACATTACTAATAATTAATTACACTTCGGCTCATCAATATCTGATTTTATGTAATCCAGCATGCTGGACGAAAATTCCTTTAAAAGCCTATAATTAATATTATGTCAAATAGAAATATTTCAACTTGAATCACTACAGAATAATTGAAACCATTCTTCTAACCCCTATTAATGAAGTATATATAATAAAAAAAGGATGTCGCACGACATCCTTTCTTTATTATTTCCGTTCTATCCTATCTATTTAAGAGCGTCAACCTTTTTCTTGATTGCATCATATTTCGGAGCAAGTGAAGGATCTTTGGTTTTTAGTCTGTAATACAATTCCATGAGTCCTCTCATTGCGAAAACATCATCCGGTTTAAGCTCATAGGCTTTTTCCATGTAAGGGAGCGCTTTTGCGTAGACGGCATTCGCTAAGTCAACAGCATCGCCGTATTTCTTAACGTCCATAATTTCATTTGCTTTCTTGAACATATCTGCAGCTTTGTTGATATAAGCAGCTCCAAGTCCATACTGGGTGTCAAAAAAGTCAGATTTAAGTTCAATTGATTTACTAAGCTCAGCTATAGCCTCATCATAATTAAGTTGATTTAAGTAGATAACACCTGCAACAGAATATAGTACGTAGTTAGTAGGATCAGTTTCTTTGGCTACTTTAATGTATTTTAATGCCTCGTCGCTTTTATTCCCTTTTATATAAAGATCTATTAATGAAAGAGTAATATTTTTATCACCAGGAAACTTGCTGCTTAATCCTGTCAACACTTCTTCAGCTTTAACAGTATCACCTAAGCTCAAATATGCCTCAGATATTTGAAAATAAGGAGTAATTCCTAAGTACTTCATTTCACCACATTTCTCGAAATACTTGATTGCCTCTTTATATTTACCTGAGTTTACAGAAGCAAGACCTGCATTGTAGTACATACCTGTATCAATTGCTCCTGCATAATTATCACTCTCGGTAATTTTTATCTGAGATTCAAATGATGTAAGTGCACCGGTGTAATCTTTGGCCTGAAATCTGGCACTACCCTGTGAATAGAAATTAACTGCAAGGGTATTGTAGATCATACCAGTTATAATTTTCTTTTTCATAGTACCTTTTGGATCCAGTTCCATCGATTTCTCATATGCTGCGTAGGCTTCGGCAAGCGGATCGGCATAGAATGCTTTGAACTTTGGATTATCAGATTCAAATGAAGCCTGGCAAAGCTTACCTTTTGCAAAATATGTGTTAAACCAGTCTTTTGATTTCTCATCAAGAAATGCCTGATCTAGAGCTTCCTTAGCCTTATCCAGGCTACCCTGTTCAATAAGACTCAGAGCGCTGGTAACCTTGCCCTTCTGAGACATTGCTCCGAATGAAATGCTGATAGTAGCTATCAGCAGAAAAAGTTTTTTCATGTTTATAATTTTATTTAATTGTTTTTTAAAATTTCCCAAATTTATAACTTTCTTATTAAACATCAAATACTTTGCCATTTTCCTCATTAATAATATTATTTTCTTCGGGATCGACAGGTAAACTACTCTCATCTTCTTCATTCACAAGCACACAGGCTACTGAAGCGATGATATCATTTTCCCGTAAATTAATTAATCGTACTCCCTGAGTCGCTCGTCCCATAACCCTTAAAGCTGAAACAGGACTTCTGAGGATATTACCGTATTGTGTAATAATCATAAGATCATGTTTATCAGTTACATCTTTAAGGGCAATAAGGGAACCTGTTTTTTCAGTAACATTAATTGTCTTTACTCCTTTCCCCCCTCTGTTAGTGATTCTGTAACCATCGATATCAGATCTCTTACCATAACCTTTCTCAGAAACAACGAGAATATCTTTTTCTTTATTTTCGACCGTAATCATTCCCACTACAAAATCGCTTTCTTCATTCGCAAGTCTGATTCCTCTTACCCCTGATGCAGTTCTGCCCATAGGTCTTACCGATGCTTCAGGGAATCGTATAGCCCGTCCCGATTTAATAGCCAGCATAATGTGGTGCTGTCCATTTGTCATTCTTGCTTCAAGAAGTTCATCTCCTTCCCTCACAGTAATGGCATTTACTCCATTTATTCTGGGCCTGGAATATGCTTCAAGCGATGTTTTCTTAATAATTCCTTTTGTTGTACAAAGAACTATGAAATTATTATTTATATACTCAGAATCATTCAGGTTTTTAACATTTATAAAAGCTCTGACATTATCATCAGGTTCAATACTGATAAGATTTTGCATAGCTCTTCCTTTTGAAGTTCTGGATCCTTCAGGAATAGCATATACTTTCAGCCAGTAACATTTCCCGTTCCTTGTAAAAAAGAGCATTGTGTTATGCATTGTTGCAATGTAAAGATGCTCAATGAAATCTTCATCTCTGGTAGCACCTCCTTTGGCACCGGTACCACCTCTGTTCTGCCTGCGGAATTCAGTTAAAGGTGTTCTTTTTATATAACCCATGTGAGAAATAGTAATAACCATTTCTTCATCAGCATAAAAATCTTCAGGATTAAACTCTTCGGCATTTGGGATTATTTGAGTACGTCTTTTGTCTCCGTATTTTTCTTTTATTTCAAGAAGCTCTTCTTTAATAATTTTCATCTGGAGATCAATGCTTGCCAGAACACTTTTCAGGTATTCTATAAGCTTCATTATTTCAGCATATTCAGCTCTTAATTTTTCCTGTTCAAGACCTGTTAACTGACGCAGACGCATTTCTACAATTGCCCTTGATTGAATATCGGATAGACCGAATCTCTCCATCAATCTTTCTCTGGCCATTTCAGGCGTTTGGGAGGCTTTGATTATTGCTATGACTTCATCTATGTTATCACTGGCAATAATCATTCCCTCAAGTATATGAGCCCGCTTTTCAGCCTGATCGAGGTCGAATTTTGTTCTTCTTATTACAACTTCGTGTCGATGATTAACAAAATAGAGGATCAGATCCTTTGTATTTAACGTTTTAGGACGCCCTTTAACAAGAGCAATATTGTTTACACTGAAAGAAGTCTGAAGTGAGGAATATTTATAAAGATTATTAAGAACGACTATTGCAGTAGCATCTTTTTTAAGAATCATAACAATACGCATACCGTTACGATCCGATTCGTCATTTATATATGAGATACCTTCAAGTTTTTTCTCATTTATAAGATCAGCAATTTTGCGAATCATCTCCGCTTTATTGACCATATAAGGAAGCTCATTCACTATAATGCACTCCCTGCCTGATGCTGTAAGTTCAATTTCAGTCTTTGATCTTACAACTATACGACCTCTTCCTGTTTCACATGCATCCCTTATTCCCTGCTCCCCATAAATGATACCACCCGTAGGAAAGTCAGGCCCTTTTACTAATTGTAAAATCTCATCTGTTGTAATTTCGTTATTATCTATGTATGCTATAGTGGCATCAATTATTTCTGACAGGTTGTGAGGTGGCATATTGGTTGCCATTCCAACAGCAATACCGGATGCTCCATTAACCAGAAGATTTGGTATCCGGGTTGGAAGAACAGAAGGTTCGGTTAAGGAATCATCAAAATTCGGATGAAAATCAACAGTATCCTTATCTATATCTGCCAGCATTTCTTCGGCAATTTTTTTAAGCCGGGCTTCCGTATATCTCATAGCAGCCGGACTATCCCCATCGACCGATCCAAAGTTACCCTGTCCATCAACCAGAGGGTACCTTAACGACCATTCCTGGGCCATCCTGACCATTGCCTCATATACTGAAGAATCGCCATGAGGATGGAATTTTCCGAGCACCTCTCCTACTATTCTGGCAGACTTCTTATATGCTTTGTTTGAGTATACTCCCAACTCTGACATTCCAAAAAGTACCCTGCGATGGACCGGCTTAAGACCATCTCTCACATCAGGTAATGCACGCGACACTATAACCGACATTGAATAATCGATGTAGGCCGACTTCATTTCCTCCTCAATATTAACCTTAATGATTCGCTCTCTCTCTGACATAACAGATTATTAATTAAGTATTTACAAATAAACCTTACGTACTGGGTTTAGAATCACGAAAATAGTTAATTTTTGGCTAATTTTGAGTTTTTATTACCACGATTTATAAACAATCTATGTTATTAAATAGGCACGAATATTGTCATGAAGATATTATGAACAATTTAACTTTGAAAATGTAGTTATAGGTACATTTGACGCATAGTAACTGACAGATTGTCGGCTGGAAAAAATTAATGAGATATTAGATAAATTAAAATATGGATTCACAATTTTCACAAAGGGTTAAAGACATTCTTGGTTATTCAAAAGAAGAAGCTATAAGGCTTGGAAACAGTCATATAAGTCCTGAACATCTTTTTCTTGGTATACTTAGAGATGGAGAAAGTGTTGCGATAGAAATCCTCATGAATCAGGGGATTGACCTACAGGTACTTAAGGGTTCTCTTGAAAAGAGCATAAAGGTTGAAAGTCCTGTTCATGTGGCTGATCATGAGGTTATTCCTCTTTTAAGGAGTACTGAAAGAATACTTAAACTTGTTTACCTTGAAGCAAAAGCTCTTAAAAGTGCCACAATAGAATCTGAACATTTGCTTTTGGCAATCCTAAAAGATGATAACGCTTTGGTGACAAGGTTTCTGTCAGAATTAGACGTTGACTATCAATCTGTCAGAAAGATGGTTGAAGCAGAATCTCCTTCTGCCAAAGCCGATTTTCCCAGAGATGAAGAAGATGAAGGTCAGAGTTTTGGAGGTCCGGGCAAGGGTCAGCCATCCAATCCTTCAACACCTAAATCATCATCTGACACACCTGTTCTGGATAATTTTGGTATTGACCTCACTAAGGCGGCAGAAGAAGGCCGGTTAGATCCTGTTGTTGGAAGAGAAAGGGAGATTGAACGATTGGCTCAGATATTATCGCGTAGAAAAAAGAATAATCCAGTTCTTATTGGTGAACCAGGTGTGGGAAAATCAGCAATTGCTGAAGGTCTTGCATTACGGATAATTAAAAAGAATGTATCAAGAGTACTTTTTAATAAGAGGGTTGTTGCTCTGGATCTGGCATCAATAGTTGCAGGAACAAAATACCGGGGTCAGTTTGAGGAAAGAATGAAGGCTATCTTAAATGAACTTTCCAAAAACGACAATATTATACTGTTTATCGATGAGATTCATACTATTGTTGGTGCTGGCGGTGCAACAGGCTCTCTTGATGCAGCAAACATGCTAAAACCGGCTCTTGCCCGTGGAGACATTCAATGTATAGGAGCAACAACTCTTGATGAGTACCGGCAGCATATTGAGAAAGATGGCGCACTTGAAAGGAGATTTCAGAAAGTTATAGTAGAACCAACATCAATAGAAGAAACAATACATATCCTTCATAATATAAAGGAAAGATATGAAGAACATCATAACGTTACTTATACCGATGACGCTATCGAAGCGTGTGTTAAACTGACAAACCGGTATATATCCGATCGTCATCTTCCCGACAAGGCAATTGATGCACTAGATGAGTCAGGTTCCAGAGTCCATATTTTAAATATTGTTGTTCCTGAGAAAATTCTTGTTCTTGAAAAACAACTTGAAGAGACAAAGAAGGAAAAAATGATGGCAGTTAAGAATCAGAACTTCGAAAAAGCTGCCAGTTTCAGGGACCGGGAAAAAGATCTTCTCGACATGATAGATCAGGAGAAGAAAAAGTGGGAAAAAGAACTTTCCTTTAACCGCGAAACAGTTGATGCTGAAAAGGTTGCTGAAGTTGTTGCTATGATGACCGGAGTACCTGTTCAAAGGATTGCCCAGACAGAAGGAACAAGATTGCTGAAAATGGCTGATGAACTTAAAGGAAGTGTAATTGGTCAGGATGAAGCTATTCAAAAAGTTGTTAAATCTATCCAGAGAAACAGAGCAGGACTTAAAGATCCAAACAAACCAATTGGGACATTCATATTTCTTGGACCTACCGGAGTGGGAAAAACCCAGCTCGCAAAAGTTCTTGCCAAGTTTCTGTTCGATACTACTGATAATCTCGTAAGGATAGATATGAGCGAGTATATGGAGAAGTTTTCAGTATCGAGACTGGTTGGAGCTCCTCCCGGATATGTAGGTTATGAAGAAGGTGGCCAGCTTACAGAGAAAGTGAGAAGAAAGCCCTATTCTGTAGTACTTCTAGATGAGATAGAAAAGGCACACCCTGATGTATTTCATATTATGCTTCAGGTTCTTGATGAGGGACAGTTAACCGACAGTCTCGGAAGGCGTGTCGATTTCAGAAATACAATTGTGATACTGACATCAAATATTGGTACTCGACAGATTGCGGAGTTTGGACATGGCATTGGTTTCGATACAAACGCAAAGAAAACCACCAGGGATGAACAGACAAAGAGTATCCTTCAGAAAGCACTTCAGAAAACATTTGCTCCGGAATTTCTGAACAGGATTGATGATGTGATAATGTTCAATTCGTTAGGGAAAGAAGAGATAAATAAAATTATTGATCTGGAATTAAAAGGATTATACGACAGAGTAAAGTCTCTTGGATTCCAGTTGAAAATTGCAAATGCTGCCAAAGACTATATTGCGGAAAGAGGATTTGATGCAAACTTTGGCGCACGACCTCTTAAGCGTGCTATTCAGAAATATCTCGAAGATCCTATGGCTGAAGTTCTTATCCGAGCTAACATTAAAGACGGTGATACTATAAACGTTAGTTTCAACAGTGCAAAATCTGAGATTAAGATAAAGATTCAAAAGAAAAAAGAAGAACTTCCGGAAAATTTACCCCCAACCCCCTAAAGGGGGCTTTTAAATCCAAAAGATTCTTAGCCCCCCTTCAGGGGGGATGGGGGGTAAAAAGGCTCACCATATAAATCAAAATCAGTTGATTGGGTAATCCTTATGTTATAAAAACATCCTGATTTGAGAATGTGCTCATTTGGTATAAGTACTTCCTGATCGACTTCCGGACTATCAAATTCTGTCCTCCCAACGAAAAATTCTCCTTCTTCCCTGTCAATAATAACCTTAAGTACCTTACCAACCAGTGATTCATTTAATTCTGCAGAAATGGTTTGCTGAATCTCCATAAGTTCTGCAACTCTTGATTCTTTTACTTCTTCGGATATTTCATCCTTATATTCATTGTACGAATAAGTGTCCTCTTCATGTGAATAAGCGAAAACTCCCAGCCTGTCAAATCTGAACTCCGAGATAAAGTCCCTGAGCTCAAGATATTCTTCTTCCGTTTCACCCGGATGTCCTGCAATAAGGGTTGTTCTGATTACCGCACCTGGAATCTCATTCCGCAATCTGTACAAAATATTTTCTGTCTCAAGCCTGTTATGTGACCTTCTCATCAATCCAAGCATTCTGTCAGTAATATGCTGAATCGGGATATCGATATAGCGGCAAATTCTAGGATTGTCCCTGATAAGCGGAATTAGTTCCATGGGGAAATTTGCCGGGTATAGATAGTGCAAACGAATCCAATCGAAGGATTCAATCTTCAACAATTCTGAAATCAGCTGAGGCAGTGCTTGTTTTTTATATAGATCAATACCGTAATAACTAAGATCCTGCGCAATTAGAATAAGTTCTTTAACGCCACTCGCTGCCAGATGTGATGCTTCTTTTGCAAGTTCTTCAATCGGACGTGAGATATATTTACCACGGATCGCCGGAATAGCACAGAAAGCACAACTCCGATCGCAACCTTCAGAAATTTTAAGATAAGCGTAGTGCCCGGGCCCGGTAATAGTTCTTTGGGTTAGAAGGTCATTCCTAAAAGTTATTCCAAGCTCAGTCAAAATATCGGTCATGTTATTTACTCCAAAATATTTTCTGACTTCAGGTATTTCGTGTTTAAGTACATCAACGTATCTCTCAGAAAGGCAACCCATAACATAAAGGTTATTTATATCTCCGGCTTTTTGGGCCTTAACAAATCGAAGAATAGTATCAACGCTCTCTTCCTTTGCATCATTTATGAAACCACATGTATTAATTATAACAGTGCCTGCGGATGCATCATCTGAATTATGGATAACTTCATAACCTCCGGCATTAATTTGTTTCAGAAG
>Ga0209745_1000263_pt1 | contig 30835 bp, 17 predicted proteins | sample BarGraNGADG00312_FD_184495 | JGI IMG/M metagenome (GOLD analysis project Ga0209745, IMG submission 184495) | Arctic peat soil microbial communities from Barrow, Alaska - Barrow Graham LP Ref core NGADG0004-312 (SPAdes) (version 2) | ecosystem: Environmental > Terrestrial > Soil > Wetlands > Peat...
GAGCCCACCTCGCCCGCCGCCGCCCGACGTGGCGCTGACGGTGAAGTAGCCGCCGCTGTTGCTGTACATGGCCAGGTTGTCGGGCACGCCGTAGACGATCGGGCTCGTCTCGTCGGCGATCTTCGTCCGCAGCAGCGACCCCGTGACCCGGGTCGTCGTTGCGGCGCTGCCCGCGCTGACTCCGTGCGTGAAGTTGTTCGAGATCGCAAACTCGGCCGAGCTGTTCGAGCCGACGAACACGCCGCCCTGCGCGATGAACTCGCGCAGGTGAGTCAACCCCTCGAGGCCCATCCCGATGCGCGTATCGTCGGTCTCCGCCCAGGTGCCGATGTTCGGCAGTTCCGACTTCTTCCAGGGTGTCGGGTTCCTCCACATCGGAGACCCTTCGACCGCCCCCTGACCGCCGCCCGGCCCGAAGATGATCACGTCGTATTTCGCGCGCAGGTTCGGCGTCTTCTTGACCGTTTCGGGATCGATGTAGTCGTACGGCACGCCGTAGATGTCGAACGCCTGACGCCACCAGCCCTCGGTCTGTGTGCTCGTCCACTGGTGCAGGATGGCGACGCGAGCCGCCCGTGCCGCGTGCGTCTTCACCGTCGGCGCCGCGGCCAGCGCGACCCCCTTGAGGCCGAGCGATGTCAACTGCTTGTCCAGGTCACCCTGGGCCACGCCCTTGACGATGAACGTGCCGCGGGTGAACTTGGCGCCGCCTGCCTCGAACGGCTCCTCGGCCACCTGGATGTCCGCGTCCTTCAGGGCGTATCGCAAGGTGATCAGCGAGTTGTCGCCGGTCTGGTTGATGGCGAACAGCGAGCCCTGGCCGGACATGGCGCCGACGGCCTTCACCTCGCCCTTGACGAGTTCCACCGGAGCATCGAGGACCTTCACATCGGTGACGCGCACCGCCTGCACGCCGAATCCCTCCGGGAACGTCCACCCGGTGTCGTCGTACGGACGCGTCTGCGGGTCGTTGGGCGCCCAGTACTGGTAGTCGAGCAGGGCGTCGGCAATTCGAGAGTAGGGCTGGTCCATGCGGACGATGTAGCTGCCAGCCGGGAATTCGCGCGTCACCGGCGCGAGTTTCTCGGCCGGTGCCGGAGGCGGAGCCGCCTGTGACGCCGTCGCCTGCGGCGAGCCGGCCGGGGGTGTCGTCGCTGCTGGCGGAGGCGCATCGCCGCCCCTCTGTCCGCCGCCGCGCCCGCCGCGTCCCCCACCGCCGCCGCTCGCCACGGGCCGTGCCGGCAGCGTGACCGTGAACGCGGCCGTGGCACGCGAAATCTCAACGCCCTGTTTCTGCAGCACGCGCAATAGCTCCGCCTGCGGGCCGAGCCGCGGGTCGCTGGCGGGCAGTACGTATGCCGCCGGTCCCTCGATCTTCGGCTTCATCACCGACCGCTTGCTCTTGTCGTAGAAGTTCCGGAGGAAGTAGACCCTGTTGTTGGCGAAGTAGTTGAGCGAGACGATGATGCCGGTCTGCTCGTAGTTGTTGTTGTTCCGCAGCGACCAGCGCACCCGCCCGATCGGCGGGTTCTGGCGGAACCAGGTGCGGGAGGTCTCGCTGGCCGTGAGCGTTCGCTCCTCGGTGTCCGCGCTGCCGCCATTGCCATACGTCTCGTACAGGCGGCTGACGCCGTTGTGCAGCGCGGCGAAGAACATCATGTAGCCCGGCGACCAGGTGTCGAACGAGCCCCACGCGAAGACGCCGGGCATCCCCATGCGTGTCATCTCGTTCACGTTGTTCCACCCGATCAGGTGCCACTCGTTGGTGAGGATTGGATCCAGCCACGCGTTGTACGGGCCGTTGCCGACGGTGTTGTCGTAGAGGAACGAACCCGACTCGTGCAGGTCGTGCAGCACCTGCGCCTTCCACCCGAGGTAGGTGTTCAGCACGTTCTGCGACAGCTTGAGCGTCAGGCCCATCGCGTCGCGGTTGTTGTCGTGCCCGACGTACTTCCCGGAGTACACGACGCTCGGCGGCGTGTCGTTGGGGTGCTTCTTCTTCCACTCGTACACGTCCACCATGTAGTCGCGGCCGTCGGGCTCGACCACCGGTGTGATCAACGTGATGATGTGCTCGCGGATGTTGCGGATGTAGGGGCTCTCGTCCACCGCGAGGCGGTAGGCCAGCTCCATCAGCGCGGTAGGCGCGCCGGCCTCGTTCGAGTGGACCGCGCCGGTGATGTAGTACACGGGCGCTGCGCGCTTCGCGATCTCATCCGCTACGGCGTCATCGAGCTTGATCGTCCGCGGATCGGCCAGCCTGGCGAGCTCGGCCTTGTTCTGGTCGAGCTTCGCCATCAGCGCCTCCGACGCCACGGCGACGCCGAGCATCTCGCGCCCTTCCTCGGTGGTGCCGATGGTGTAGACCTTGACGCGCGGCGTGGACTTGGCAAGGAGGCGCATGTAGTCGTGCACCTCCTTCGAGTACGGCAACTTGCCTGGCGCTCCCGCGATGTCGCCGAGGATGGCCTTTGGTGTCGGGACCGTCTTCGAGGCCGGCATGTAGTCGATCACCGGCGAGAGGAAGAAGGTCTCGGTGGTGTACTCCTTGATCTTCTTCGTGTATTCCTCGTCGATCGGCTGGCTGGCCAGGCGGCCGGGTCTGGCGGTGGCCAGCGCCGCATCACCGACCGGCTGCCCTGGCCTCGCCTGCCCGGCCAGGAGGAAAACCGGCGACGCCGCGACCAGCGCGGCGAGCAACACTCTCTTCACACGGGCATAACGGTGCATCGATAACCTCATCGGGCGACGACCGGTCGCCGCTACGCTCTATTTCTTTGCGGGCGCCGCCGCCGGCAGCTTTACCGGTTCCGGAACGGCCAGCGTCAACTTGTATTTGGCCAGGGCGCTGCTGAGCGCCGAGGCTTTCGTGATCACCGCATTGGCATCGGCCATCGCCTTTGGCGCCTGAGCCTTCACCTCGGTGTAGGCGCGCGTCGTCGAGTCACCCGGCGAGATGCCCCCCATCAGGCCGGTCTTGGCCTGGCCGATGCGGGTGAGGAGATTCTCGGTCGCGCCGCCGCGCCCGCCGCCGCCGCCCGCGCCGCCGCGACCGCCGCCGAGCGCCTGCGCAAACTTCGGGGCAATCGCGGCCAGTTCCTTGTTGAAGGCGTCGAACGAGGCCTTCACGTCGGCCGGCAGATCCGTGCGGCTGGCGATCTCCTTGGCCAGTTCACCCATCCGCGCGTTGAGCGGTGTGACCGCGCTCGACACCTGCGTGGCCAGGCCCTGCAGTTGGTGCATCTCCGTCGCCATGTCGTAGAGCTTCTTGCGTTCGATTGCCGTCAGCCCCACCTCGGGATCGGCCGCGACCTTCACCGGCCTGGTATCAACCGTCTTCCCGTCGATGACGAGCGCCACGTTATAGCTGCCGGGGAGCACGAACGGGCCCGCCGTTCCGCCTCCGCCGCCGCCACCGAACGCTCCGCCGCCCCCTCCGCCACCGGCCCCGCCGCAGCCGGCGCCGAACGGGCTCACCGCGGGTGCTCCGCCGCCGGCCCCGCCGCGTCCTCCGCCCTGCGGCGCGCCCGCAGGGGCGGTGCCTTCACCCCGTCCCCCGCCGGCGCCCGCTCCTCGCTGCCCGGTTGCCGGCGTCGGCAGCGGCTGCACCCTGAGATCCCAGCACGCGGACTGCGTTCCCGCCTTGTTGCTGTTCGCCAGCACCTGGCCGGAGATCTCGCGTACGTCCTTCCCGGTGGTCGCGTCGGTAATCTTCAGCTTCACTTCGCCAACGCCCTTCTTGAGGAACCAAGTCAGGACGGCCGCCTGCGGCGGATTCTCGCCGTAGTAGGTCTGGTCGCCCCAGAACTCGTAGTTGTGGTCCCGCGCCGGGCGGCGATACATCGCCGTCGGCGAGGGCGAGAACAACTTCGCCTCGACCGCCTGCGCGGCCGCGTGCTCCTGGATGGGCGCCATGTTGTCGAGGATCCAGATGCCCCGGCCGTGCGTCGCGATCAGCATGGCGTTCTCGCGCGGGTGCAGGGTGATCTCGTCGATCCGCACCGTCGGGAGGTTGGCGTTCACCCGCATCCAGCTCTTCCCGCGATCGACGGTCACGAACAGCCCCGTCTCGGTGCCGAGGTAGAGGACATCCGGGTTCTTCAGGTCCTCGGTGATCGTCCGCGCCACCTCGCCCTTGATGTTTCCGTTGATCGAACGCCAGCTCTGCCCGAAATCGCTGCTCGCGTAGGCATACGTCTCGAAGTCGTTCTGGCGGTGGCCGTCGAACGTCGCGTACACGGTGCCTTCGTCGAACCGAGACGGGGCGACTTTTGCTACGTAGATGCCCTTCGGCGCGCCGGGGATCTTGTCGAAGACCTGCAACCATGTCTTGCCCATGTCGCGCGTGGCCGCCAGGCGCCCGTCATCGGTTCCCGCGTAGAGGACGCCCGCACGCTTTGGCGATTCCGCGAACGTCGTGATGGCAGGCCAGGCCGCGATCCCGTCGTTGCGCGCCACCTGGATCTCGCTGCCCTTCACGCCCATCGTCACGATCTCGTCGCGGCTGGCGCCGGCGGTCAGGTCCGGGCTGATGGCGGTCCACGACAGGCCCCGGTCGGCCGAACGGAACACCTTGTTCGCCGGTGCGTAGATCACCTTCGAATCGTGCGGCGACATCGTGAGCGGAGTGTCCCACTGCCAGCGCAGTGCCGGCTCTCCGGACGCCGCCTGCGGCCGGATGCTCATCGTCTCGAACGTGACGCGGTCGAGGCGAGTCATGTTGCCGTCCTGAGACTCGGTGTAAGCGATGCGATAGTCGGTCGGGTCCTGCAGCACGACGAAGCCGTCGCCGCCCTGCACCGTGGTCCAGTTGTGGTTGGCGATGCCGGCCGAGCCGCGCACCGCGCTCGGGCCGCACCAGTCGTAGTTGTCCTGCATGCCGCCGCACACGTTGAACGGCGTCGCCATGTCGTAGCTCACGTGATAGAAGGTGGCGATGGGCAGGTTGGGCATGAAGGCCCAGGTCTTCGCCTGGTCGTACGACACCGACACGCCACCGTCGTTCCCAATCAGCACATGGCTCGAGTTTGCCGGGTCGATCCAGATGCCGTGCACGTCGTCGTGCGTCGAGGCGGCGACGTCGGTTGCGATCGTCTTGCCGCCATCGAGCGTCTGGTGTAACCCGACGCCGCCGAGGTAGACGATGTCGGCGTCGTTCGGGTCGATGCGGACCTGGCTGAAGTACATCGGCCGCGGGTTCGCGTTGTTCACCTTCCGCCACGTCGCGCCCGCATCGTCGGAACGGTAGAGCCCGGTCGGTCCGGCGCTGACGCCTGTCTGCGCGCCGCCGCGCTGCCCGGCGCCAGGAGCCTGTTCGGCTGCCGCTGCGGGTACGCCCGCGCCGCCGGCACCCCGCGCACCCGCGCCCGCTGCTGCCGGTCCCTCGATCAGGGCGTAGAGCACGCTGCCGCGCCGGCGATAGACGTCCACCGCGATTCGGCCCAGTGATCCTTCGGGAAGCCCGGTCTTCAGGCGCGTCCACGTTTCACCGGCATCCGTCGATTTCCAGAGACCGCTGCCGGGTCCTCCGCCGTTCATGCAGCACGAGGCGCGGCGGCGCTGGTAGGTGGAGGCGTAGAGGATGCGGTTGTTCGTCCCGTCCATGGCGAGGTCGTTGGCGCCGGTGTCGTCGTCCACCTTCAACACCTGTTTCCAGGTCTTGCCACCGTCGGCCGTCTTGTAGACGCCGCGCTCGCCGCCCGGGCCCCAGAGGCTTCCGGTGGCCGCGACGAAGACCGTGTTGTTGTCGCGCGGGTCGATCAGGACGCGGTTGATGTGGCGTGACGTGCGAAGACCCATGTGCGCCCAGGTCTTGCCGCCGTCGGTTGTCTTGTAGACGCCGTCGCCCCAGGAGGTGCTCTGCCGGTTGTTGGACTCGCCGGTGCCGATCCAGACCAGGTCAGGATTCGACGGCGAGACGGCGACGTCACCGACCGACATCAGGCCCTGGCTCTGGAACTGCGCCTCGAATGTCGTGCCGTTGTTCGTCGTCTTCCACACGCCGCTGTGCGCGGTGCCGACGTAGAAGATCGCCGGGTTCGCTTCGTAGACCGCGAGGTCGGAGACACGGCCAGCCGTCGATGCCGGACCGATCGAGCGGAAGTGCAGCGAGTCGAACGGGCCGCCGGCAACGGGGGTCGCAAGCGGCGCCTGCCCGGCCTGCCCGACGAGCGACGGGCCGGCAAGCGCGAGCGCGAGAGCCACGCCAAGTCCAATCAACAGATGGTGTTTCATCAAGAGCCTCCAGAAGGCGAAGGAAGGATGGGGGATTATATCGGAATGGTAGAGAATGCGCCTGCTGCTTCCAAGACCGCGCCGCCCACGGTCCAGGCGATCCTCCATCGCCCCTGATGGGCGAAGCCTTCGACGTCGGGGAAGAGAGACCGCGGTTGTCGGCCGAAGGCCGCGCCTGATCTTTGATGATGTGAATGGATTGAAAATGGCTTAGCGTTGAGACCATGAGCGACTCCATGGCGGCAAGCCCTGCGCCCTCCCGCAATATCCGTTTCCTGGTGGCGGGTTTCTCCATCCTGGCGGGTCTGGCCATTCTGGGGCCCAAGTACTGGGCCTATCGGATCTCGGGATCGGCAGCCCTCATGTCCGATGCCATCGAGGGCGTGGTCAACGTGGTGGCGGCCGTTTTCGCCCTCGGGGCGGTGATCTTTTCGGAGCGGCCTCCCGACCGGGAACACCCTTACGGACACGGGAAGATCGAGCACTTCAGCGCCGCATTCGAAGGGGGACTCATCTCCCTGGCCGCGGCATTGATCCTGTGGGAAGCCATCGAGGCCTTGATCCATGGTTCGCAGATCAGGAATCTCGGGATGGGCCTCCTCCTCAACGTCGGCGCGGGGATGCTGAACGGCCTGCTGGGACTGTTCCTGGTGCGCATGGGCCGACGCCATCACAGCCGTGCCATCGAGGCGGATGGACACCACGTCCTGTCGGATTTCTGGACCACCGTGGGCCTGGGCCTGGGCTTGCTCCTCGTCACATTCACGGGTCTGCACTGGCTGGACCCCGTCCTCGCCATCGGCGTGAGCGTCCTCCTGGCCAGCACTGGTTTCCGCCTGGTCCGCACTTCGAGCCGGGCGCTCCTGGACCGGGAGGACCCCGAGCTCCTGGCCAGACTGGTGGACGTCCTCAACTACATCCGTCCACCGGATCTCATCGCCATCCACGAGCTCAAGACGATGCGGGCCGGACGAACGGCTTACGTGGATGTTCACGTGGTGGTCCCGGAGTTCTACGAGATCCGCCGCGCCCACGATTTGGCCGAATCGGTGGGGAAGATGGTGCTGGCCGAGACGGGCCTGGAGGGCCAGGTGCACACCCACATCGACCCCTGCGAGCGGGCCTGGTGCCGTTCATGCAGTCTGGAGTCGTGCCCGGTCCGGGTCGAACCTTGCGGGCATTCCGAACCCCTTACCCTGGAAAAGGCCATCCTGCCCGGAAGCATCTAGCGGGGTGCCCACCTGATTCGCAGCGTCACTCTCGCACGGACTCCCCGCGCACGGCTGGCGCAACGATGTTGACGATGAACCGTGCGCCTTCGAACGCGGACGTCGCGTCGTCGCGGGAGTAGAACGTCGAGGGGGTCAGGTCTTCGGCGCCGTAGAACGCCAACTCCCGGTCGCGCCGTAGTCCGCGGGAGATAGCGGCCAGGCGATCCACCTCCGTTCGCGCGGCCGGCGGCAGCCGTTCGCGCGCGGCAAGCAACACGTCCGAGACGTCGTGGATGCGTGGCGCCTCAATGCCGCACGCGCGCAGCAGGCCCTTCAGGGCGAGTTCGACCACCTCCTGCGATTCGCGCACCACGTCCGCCCAACTGCTGCCGTCGAAGAGGACCTGGATTGCTCGAATCCGGATCTCTGCCCGCCGGACGTAGTCAGCCGCCAATTCGCGGTTCCGCATCACGATACCTCCGACCAGTACGGTTGTCCGTGCGCCACCCGCCGCACGAGGCGACCCGAGAGAATCTGGTGACGCACCCTGACGAGGCGCATCGAGACCTCAAACTGCCGTTCGAAGACCACGAGACCGTCAAGGGCCGCCTCGGCCCAGACGCCGCCGGTGACCGCGGCGTCATCGGCCATGTGCACGAAATGCGGTTCGACCGGGCGGCCGTTCCAGGTGACCGGTGCCGAATCCCACTGCCTGTAGAGGTCGCGCGTGAGGGCCACGCCCGGACCGACGACGATCAGCACGTCCACGTCAGAGGTATCAGCCGCGACGCCACGCGCCCACGAGCCGAAGACCACCACGCCCACCACGTGGTCGTCGAGCAGGGTGAGGGCCCGGCGGATGGCGGTGCTCGCTTCCCACGACTCCTGAGGTCCTCCAGCCGGCGCCGCGAGCCTGCGCGAGCAGTAGTCGTTGAGCGACAGGCCGTGAGACCGGGCGGCTGCGCGCAACGTTTCGTGGACTGCCGGGTCGAGGCGAAGCACGAACCGGCCAGATGCCGGTCGAGGCCGGGAGCGGCGCAACGAGCGGGGGGATTTGTCTGCCATGATACTAATGACGCTTTTTCATGATACTACACACGGGCATGTCTGATGTCAACGGGAGGAAGAGGTGGCGGAAGGGCTCGGGGTAGAGTGAGACAGCCGGTCCCACGCGCGGCGCGTGAATCCTGCCGAGGGTCACTTCGCGGCCGTTGGCGAACCGTTGGCGAGAACTCGATGGAGGCGTCGTCGGACGACGCGCGCGACGCTCCGCGCAGCCCGCTCCGGATGCTCGTGCTCCCAGAACCGCAATACGGTCCACCCGGCAGCCGACAGGCGGGCGTCCGTGTGGCGGTCCCGCCTCACGTTCCCGAGGATCTTCTCCTGCCACTACGCGGCGTTCGCCCTCGGCCACGTCGCGTGGACAGGGCACGCGTGCCAGAAGCAGCCATCGACGAACACGACGACCTTCGCGCGGACGAATGCGAGGTCGGCCCGCCATCGGGTGGCCGGCAGCGGCCAGTCGACGCGGTAGCGCAGGCCGAGGCGGTGGACGGCGGATCGCAAGGCGAGCTCGCACGGCGTGTCGCGACGAGGGGTGGCGACCATCCGGCGTCGAACGCACGGCGAGGACGCTGCAGGCCGGCTAGCGTTCGGGTTCTTCACCCTCGAAGAAGAAAGTCACGGGCGTTTCGGCGGTCGTAGGTCACGCTCAAACGGCGGACGTTCTCGCGGTCGAGCATCAGCGGCTTCGACACGAGCCCGCTGGTCGAGAGCCACCGCGTCAAGTTCAGCAGGAACGGCGAGTACTTGTTCCGGGATGCTCGCGGAGGGCGAAACGAAGACCCTCGATCTGAAGAATATGGCTGGAGCTTCTACGATCCCGACGGACATCACTGGGAGCTCATCTGTATGGATCCCCAGGCTGCCCAGTGATGTGAACGATGACGGTAGCTGTGCGCTGGTACACACGACAGGGCCGCCCGGGGGGCGGTGACGGCCGATGAAATCTCGTCGCAGGACGGTGGCGCCTCCCTGATGTGGCATGCGCGGCCCGCGCGTCAGCGTCCCGTCTCGGCCATCCGCTTGATGGCGGCCAGCGCCCGCTCGAGACCGTCGCGTGAGCCATTGCTGGCTTTCAGCTTGACGAGAACGCCGAACAGGCCGGTCAGGCCGTCGGACCGCGCCATGTTCAACACGACAAGATAGACGCCCTTGCCGGCCTGACGCTTGTCGGCGCTCACCACGGCGCGGACTTCGAGCGCTGTGTGGAAGTAGTGACTGGCGTAGAGCTGCTTCACCGCCACGACGTGAAGCAGCCCGCTCGTGCGCCCGGTGCCTTGGACGACGACGTGGTTTATGCGGAAGACCGGCTTGAGGCCGAACTCCGCCAGCGACCAGTAGAAGAAGTCGCGCGTGAGGCTCGGCCGCGCCGCCGTCGGGTAGCCGCGAAGGTACTTGGCGAGCGGCGTCAGCACGTCCGGCCAGAGATCGACGCGGCCGATCATCGCCTCGAATTCGCGCGCGACGAACTGCGGCCGATCCGAGTCCAGATAGACGGCCAGCTTTTGGTTTCCGCCTTTCCGGTAGGCCATAACGTAATCGAGTGAGGCCTGGCGGGCGAGGGCGTTGACGCGTGCGGCCGCGTTGGGCGCCGACCAGTCGATTTTCTTGAGCAGGTCGAACGCGCCCTGGCCGAGTTTGACATCGCAGCTCCCGGGCCGACAGTCGCGCAGCGCCTCCACATCGGCGGGCGGCAACTGAAACCCGGCGAAATCGCCCAGCCGCGGCGGGTCGCTCAGCCTCTTGGTGCGAATGAACCCCTCACCCGACTCGAGCCGCTCGACGTCCTGGAGAACGGACACGAGCCGGGCGCTGGTCGCATGGACGAATACGATTCCGGCGACGACAATCTCGCGGTCCACGCTGGACGGGAGGACCACCGCGGCAGAGGTGCCGGCGTCCACATCCGCCAACTGGCGTGGGGTGAAGCCGAAGCGCCGGCCAATGGACTGCGCGGCCGATACCGGGGATTGCGCCCAGACGGAGGCTTGCAGCGCCAGGACGGCGGCTGCCGCTACCAGCACGGAGGCTGATGCGGCAAGCACGGAGGCGTGCGCCAGACTGGGCGTGCGTGAGAGCGTGAGGGATCGGAACATGGGGCCCCCTTACGAGAACAGTCTATCAGCCGGCGGAATTTTCTGTAATGGGGCTGGACGGTTGCCGACCAGTAGGCCGGCGCCACATAGACACCGCAGGTCCTTGTGGCCCGAGCGTCCTGGCTTGCGGCTTTGTCGTGGTTTCCTTCCGGCGCGGAGTAGAATCGTCGAGCACCTCTTTCAAGGAGAAGACCCAGCCGTGCCCACACCCTGCCGCAAGTTCGCGTGGATTGCGCTCGTGGCGCTCTCCTGCGTGGCTGCCGCCCAGCGTCCTCCCTCGGTGGCTCCCCCCGGGTCCGACACGATCCGGATTCCGTTCGAAAGCTACACGCTTCCGAACGGCCTGACGGTCATTCTGTCCACCGACCGCACGACGCCTACCGTGGCGGTCAACCTCTGGTATCACGTCGGGTCCAAGAACGAGCTGCCCGGCCGAACGGGGTTCGCACACCTGTTCGAGCACATCATGTTCACCGGGTCGGGCCACGTGCCGTACGGGCTGCACGACAGGCTCACCGAGGGGATAGGCGGCAGCAACAACGGCACGACGTCGAACGACCGCACCACGTATTTCGAGATCGTGCCGTCGAACTACCTCGAGTCGGCGCTGTGGATCGAAGCAGACCGGATGGGATTCCTGCTCGACACGCTCGACCTCGCGAAGCTCAACGCCCAGCGCGACATCGTGAAGAACGAGCGCCGCCAGGGCGTGGACAACCAGCCGTACGGCAAGGTGACCGAGATCCTCGCTCGCGCGACGTACCCGGCCGACAACCCGTATTCCTGGGATGTGATTGGGAGCATGGAAGACCTGAGCGCCGCGTCGGCAGACGATGTCAAGACCTTCTTCCGGACGTACTACGCGACCAACAATGTCTTCCTCGCGATCGTCGGCGACTTCGATTCGGCGCAGGTGAAGGCGTGGGTGACGAAGTACTTCGGCGACATCCCGCGCGGCAAGCCCGTGGTGCGGCCGACGGTCTCGACGGTCACGCTTCCAGGGGAGCGTCGGTTCTCATACGAAGATCGCGTGCAGGTCTCGCGGCTCTACATCCAGTGGCCCACCGTGGGAGAGAAGAGCGACGACCATTACGCCCTCGACACCCTCGGCAGCATCCTGGCCGGGCCGCGCACGGCGCGCCTGACCAAGGCGCTCGTCTACGACCAGCAGGCGGCGGCGTCCGTCTCGGCCTTCCAGGGCACGAACGAAGACGTCGGCGAGTTCATGGTGACGATCACCCCGCGCCCGGGCCACACCCTGACCGGGCTCGAGGCCGTTGCCGACGGGATCATCGAACGGCTGAAGGCCGAGGGGCCGACGGCCGAGGAAATCCAGAAGGCCACGGCCGGCCAGGAACTGACCTTCGTGCGCGGCCTCGAGTCGAACCTGGGCAAGGCGATGGGCCTCAGCGACAGCGCCGGCCTCCACGGCGACCCCGGCCACTACAAGATCGACCTTCAGAAATCGATGGCGGTGACGGCCGCCGATGTGAAGCGGGTCGCCAACACGTACCTGACGAAGGGGCGCATCGTCCTCAGCGTGGTGCCGGCGGGTAAACCCGACGAGGCATCGAAGCCAGCAGAGAGCACGAAGGTGACCGGCGCCGAAGACACGCCCCGCCCGGAGGTGAAGCGATGAACGCCCTGAATCGACCTCTCTCGGTCATCGTCCTGGTCGCGGCGCTTTTCTCGCTGCCAGTCGCAGCGCAACAGGCACTCGACCGCGCGAAAATACCCCCGCCAGGCAAGGCGACCGAGCTTCGCGTGCCGACCTGGACGAAGACGACGTTGTCCAGCGGCGCGGAGTTGATCGTGTCGGAGAAGCACGACCTGCCGCTGGTCTCGTTCTCGTTGATCGTGCTTGGCGGCTCCGATCAGTTCGAGCCGGCCAACCGACGCGGCCTCGCCAGCCTCACCGCGTCGATGATGAGCGAGGGAACGAAGACACGCGATGGCGAGGCGCTTTCGAACGCGCTGCAACTGCTCGGCACATCGGTGAACGCGGGCATCGGCGGCGATTCAGGCGCGATGGGCTTCGTCTCCACGACGGGCAAGTTCGCGCAGACGCTCGACCTCCTGGCCGACATGCTCGTGAACTCGACGTTCCCGGCTCCGGCGCTCGACAGGCTTCGGGCGCAGCGGTTGGTCGCATTGAACGCGGCCAGGGCGCAGCCGGGAGCCATTGCCAGGCGCGTGTTCCCGAAAGTGCTGTTCGGGACCGCTCACCCGTTCGGCCAACTGACGACCGAGGAGACGCTCGCGGCGATCACCCGCGACGACGTCGTGGCGTTCCAGAAGGCGTACTTCCAGCCGGGGCGAGCCGTGGTGATTGTCTCCGGCGACGTCACGCCGGCCACCGCGAAGGCGACCGTCGAGAAGGCGCTGGCCGGGTGGCCGGCCGGCGGCGGCAAGCCGGACTTCTCGTACCCCGCGCTGCCCGCGAAGGCGCCGACCACGATCTACCTGGTGGACAAGCCGGGCGCGGCGCAATCCACCTTCGCGATCGGCAACCCCGGCCCGCCGCGAAACACGCCCGATTACTACGCGCTCGAGGTGATGAACACGCTGCTCGGCGGAATGTTCCAGTCGCGCCTGAACGCGAACATCCGCGAGGAGAAGGGGTTGAGCTACGGCGTCAGCTCGTCGTTCGCCTTCGGGAAGGGGCCGGGAGCGTTCCGGGCGGGCGGAGACATCATCTCGGCCAAGAGCGACGTGGCCCTCGTGGAGTTCATGAAGGAGCTGCGCGGCGTCGGCGGAAGCCGGCCGGTGACGGACGAAGAACTGGCGACGTCCAAGAGCTCGCTGGTGCAGAGCCTGCCCGGCGTGTTCGGGTCGGTGAGCAGCATCGGCGCGGCCATCGGCAGGCTGAAGACGCAGGGACAGCCCGACGACTACTACCAGCAGTATGGGAAGTCGATCAACGCCGTCACGAAGGCGGATCTCGTGCGGGTGGCGAAGCAGTACATCGACGTCGATCACCTGTCGATCGTGATCGTCGGCGACCGCGCTACGATCGAGGCGCCGCTGAAGGCCACCGGTATCGCCCCGATCGTCGTGCTGGATATCGAGGGGAACAGGAAGTAGCTGGCAGCTCTCAGCTGGCCGCTGGCAGCGGATCAGACGGGTCACGGTACCCGCTGTCCGCTGCCGGCCGTCCGCTACCAGCTACCAGCTACCAGCTGACCGCTACTTCCTCTTTCCCCACGTCGGTGGTGGCGGTTCCTTGACCGCCCGGTTCAGCGGCTTCTCCTCGAGCATCCGCATCGCCTCCTGGACGGCCCGTTCGAGTTGTGGGTCGTGACCGCCGATCACGTCTTTCGGCCAGTTCTCGACGTCGATGTCGGGGCCCACGCCTTCGTTCTCGACCGCCCACTTGCCGTCGCGCGTGAAGAAGCCGCCACGGGGCGCGATCATCGACCCGCCGTCCACGAACGGCGGGGTGTCGGCGGTATGGACGAGGCCTCCCCACGTGCGTTTGCCGACCAGCGGTCCGATCTTCCGGCGCTTGAACATGTATGGCATCAGGTCGCCGCCCGAGCCGGCCATCTCGTTGATGATCATCACCTTCGGCCCCCAGATGCCGGCCGCCGGGCTGGTGAACGGCACGCGGTCGCCGGCGACGTTGTTGAAGTAGCCGTCGAAGTCGCGCTGCAGCACGTCGATGATGTAGTCGGCTGCCGACCCGCCGCCGTTGAATCGCTCGTCGACGATAGCGCCCTTCTTGTCCTGCTGCGCGAAGTAGTAGCGGTTGAAGCTGGTGTATCCGGGCTGACCCGTGTTTGGCAGGTGGACGTACGCGAGCTGGCCGTTCGACAGCTTGTCCACCAGGCGTCGGTTCGACTCGACCCACGCGCGTGTGCGCAGCCCCTGCTCGTTCGCCACCGGCACCACGGTGACCTGCCGCGCGCCTTCGAGCGTCGGCTTGTTGTTCACCGTCAGCGACGTCTGGCGGTTTGCCGTGCCGTCGAGCAGCCGGTAGATGTTGTCGGGCGCCTTCAGCTCGACGCCGTTGATCTTCAGGATGTAGTCGCCAACGGAGACGTCCACGCCGGGCACCGACAGCGGCGCCCGGAGATCCGGGTTCCAGCTCTCGTTGTCGTAGATGCGGGCGATCTTGTAGCGTCCGGCGTCAATCGTGAAGTCGGCTCCAAGCAGGCCGCCCGGCGACAAGGGGAGGTCGGGCATGTCCCCGCCGCGGACGTACGAGTGGCCGATCGCAATCTCCGCGCCCATCATGTCGAGGAGGTAGTTGAGATCGGCGCGATGGTTGACGTACGGCAGCAACTGCCCGTACATCGTCTTCATCTTCGGCCAGTCGGCGCCGTGGAGATTCGGCACGTAGAGGAAGTCGCGCTGATTGCGCCACCCTTCGTTGAAGATCTGCTTGAACTCTTCCTTCGGCTCCAGGTACATCCGGAGCGTTGCGCTCAGCCGCCCGGTCCCCGCTTGCGGGGGGGTGCGGTCGGCATCCACGAGGTAGAGGCTTGGGCCGATCGGAGCGGCTGCGCCGCGCGCGCCACCGCCCGTCCCGCTGCCGCCACCCACGCGATAGAGCAGCTTGCGGCCGTCGGCGCTGAGCGTGTACTCGATGACGCCGGTCACGAACTGCGCCGCCTTGCGATCGCTCAGGCGATAGCGCTGCAGCACCGCGCCGCCCGCACCCGGGGCGGCACCACCGCCCCCGCCGGCAGGCGCGGCTTCCAGGTAGAACACCTGCCCGGCCACGCCGGCCCGCAGGTTTGAATACTGCCGCTCGGGCACGCCCGGCACGGAGACGATTCGCTGCTGGATGTTGTCGAAGTCGATCTGCACTGTCACCGGTTTCTGGCCGCCTCGGCGCTCCGCCACCGGCTGATCGCCAGCGCCTTGCGCGGCATCGCCCGCCGCCGGCGGAGACGGACGCCCGCTCCCGATGCCGCTGTCCTCGTCGCTCTCGGGCAGCAGCGGGCTGGGCTCGCCCTTCTTCAGCACGGCCACGTAGAGGCCGAAGTTCTCGGTCCGGTCGTACGACGTCATATCGAGCCACTGCGACAGCAGCCCGTAGTCGGTCGAGGCCAGGAACCAGAGGTACTTGCCGCTGGCATCCCACGCCGGCCACATTGCGTCGGCCATGCCGTCGGTGACCCGCTTGGTCTCGCCCGTCTCCACGTTGCTGACGAAGATCGCGCGGTAGAGCGAGTCGAGGTGGGCCGAGTAGGCGACCCACTTCGAGTCGGGGCTCCACACCGGGTTCACCGTGCGCCGCGGCACCATCCACGGGTCATGGCCCACGATCTTCGACTTGCCCGTTTCCACGTCCACGACGCACACGTGCAGGTTGGTGTCGGTGTAGAGCAGCTTCTTCGAGTCGGGTGACCACGAGGCCGTGTAGAAGTGGGTTGGCGTCGGCAGCAGCATCTCGCGCGGCGGCTTCAGGCCGTCCTGTTCCGCGATGACCAGCTTGTATTCGCCCGACTTGTCGCTGAACCACGACACGTATTTGCCGTCCGGCGACCATGCCGGATCGCGCTCGGCCGACGCGCTGGAATTCGTCAGGTTGCGGGCGTCGCCCTTCTCGGCCGGGATCGTGAAGATCTCGCCGCGCGCTTCGGCCACGACGCGCTTGCCGGTCGGCGACAGCGCGATGTTCGTCATGCGGCTGGTCACGTCCTCCCAGCGGGGCATCATCCAGGGGAAGTCGCCCGTCGCCGTGATGTTCACGGCGTGCGCCTTCCCGGTCTTCGGGTCGAGTTCGTGGATGGAGCCCGCCTGCTCGAACACCACCACGCCGGCGCCCGCATCCAGCGTCTTCACGTCGAAGTCGGTGAAGGTCGTCGCCTGTGCCAGCTTCTTCGCCTTCGTGTCGAACGACCAGACGTTGGCCACGCCGTCACGGTCGGAAAGGAAGTAGACCGTGTCGCCCACCCACACCGGGTCCGTGTCTTTCGAATCGGTCCACGGTGGCGAGACAAGGTCGAAGGTCACGAGATCCACGATCCAGATCGGCCGGTTTTGGCCGCCGCGGTAGTTGCGCCGCTCGTCGTCCCACGAGTTGTTCATCCGGTAGGCGAGGTGCGTGCCGTCAGCGGAGATCTTCCCCTGGTATCCGCGGGGAAGCGCCAGCGGTTGCTCGACGCCGCCCTCGGCCGGAACCGTCCAGAAGCGCGGCGCGCCGCTCGGCGCCCACGTCGCGCGCGAGGAGGCGAACACGATCGCTTTGCCGTCGGGCGTCCAGCCCTGCACGCTGTCGGCACCCGGATGCCACGTCAGGCGTCGTGGTTCGCCGCCGTCGGCCGGCACGACGTAGACGTCGGTGTTCCCGGCATATTCGCCGCTGAACGCCATCCACTTTCCGTCCGGAGAGAAGTGCGGGTTCGTCGTCTGGCCCTGGAAGCTTGTCAGGCGCCGGGCCCGGCCGCCCGCGCGCTCGACCACCCAGATGTTGTTGGCGTATGCGAACGCAATCTGCGTGGCGCTCACCGTTGGGGAGCGCAAGAGGCGAGTCGGCTGAGATTCTGGTGCGGCGCCAAGCGCCACGATGAGCAAGGGAAGCGCGAGCATCGCCCGCGCAATGCGTGTGAACATGGTGTGGCCTCTCGAGTGAAAGAAACGGGGATCAGAATGCGGCTATCCTACACGGAAGGCGGGGGGCTTGCCACGCCGAAGCCCAAAGGGCGAAATCACGCGGGCTTGCCCCGCCGTAGCCCGGCTCGTGTCTCGTCGACACCCGGGCGAAGGCGGGAACCATTCGTGCCGCCGCTGCGTTACAGTTCATGACGGGCCGGTTGGCGGCCCGGGGACGAAGTGACCATGGACTTGGCCAGCCTGCTCGACCGTTGCCGGCAGGGCGATGACCTCGCCTGGGAGGCACTGGTCCGCCAGTTCGAGCGGCGCGTCTACTCGATTGCCTCCGGCTATGCCTCCGGCCCGGACGAAGCGAGGGATCTGGCGCAGGACATTTTCGTCCGGTTGTACGAAACCCGCGGAAAATGGGCCCCGGCCGAGGGGTTCACGCCGTGGCTGGTGCGCGTGGCCCGCAACGTCTGCCTCGATCAGCTGCGCCGGAAGAAGGCGCGGCCGCCCGCCGAGGACATCCAGGCCGACGAGATGTGGGATCTCGCGAGCCCCGGCGCGAGCCCGGAAGCCGAGCTCGAGACGGTGGGGCGGCAGCGGCTGGTCTGGCGCGCCCTTCAGGCGCTGGGGGAGCTGAGCCGCGAGGTAATCCAGTTGAAGGAAATCCAGGGACTGTCGCTGCGGGAGGTGGCCGCGATCCTTCACGTGCCCATCGGCACCGTGAAATCGCGGTCAAACCGAGCGCGGCTGGAACTGGCGGAGCAGGTGCTGGCCCTAGACGGCACACGGGGCCAGGGTGGGACGGCCGTATGACGTGCGAATCCTTCGAGACACGGCTCGACGCATTACTCGACGGGCGCTGCTCAGCGGACCAGTGGCGCGAGGCGGATGCCCACGTGGCCGGGTGCCTTAGGTGCCGGCGCGTGTTCGACGCACTGTCGGGACGCGCCGACGACATGGACGACGAGGGCCACGAATCACTGTCGCAGGCGGTTGTCGCAAGGACCAGCGGCGGAGCGTGCGGCGCGGCCCGCGACCGCCTGTGCGATCTCGTCGATGGCGCGCTGTCGCCCTTCGACTCCCGACTGGTCGAAGGCCACCTGGCGCACTGCCTGGCATGTGCCGCCCTGGCCTCGGCTCTCGAGGAATCTTCCAGCCTGCTGCCCTCGTTCGCCGAGCTGGAACCACGCGTGGGCATCGTGCGCGACGTGCTGGCCGCGACGAGCCGCCGCCAGGCCGATGCCACGTTCGACGCTCATGCGCGGCCGAGCCTCGTTGGTTCCGGCTCGACCGGGTTACGCGAGAGGGTCTCGGCCTATATCGCGCGCGTCGCGCAGCGGCCACGCTTCAGCGTCGAGGTGGCGTACGTCCTGACGTTGCTGCTGCTTGTCGTATTCGGGAACCCGGTTGTCGCGTTCCGGGACGCCTCCGCACGCGTGCAGCCGCACGTCAGTGACGTCGCCCACGCGGTCAGCCGCCCGCTGGCAAACGCGCGAAAGGTTGGCGCGAACACGCTGGCGTCGGTCGAACGCGCCATCCGGCCGAATGCCGGCCAGGCCAATGCCGGGCCAGAGCGAAGCGTGCTCGTCGAAGGCGGGGAGTTGTTGTATCAGTGGTGGCAGGCGCACGTGGTCGCGCCGTTCTGGTCGGTGGTCTCGGAAGCACGGAACGTGGCCGGGCGCGTGTTGGACGCGCTTGGAAGAGCCGCAGGGGTGGCGACCGCCGAACCAACGAAACCTGCCGTGCGTTAGTCATGGTAGGAACGCACGAACAGAGGGAGATGACATATGCAGAACCACCCGGACGAAGTTATGGAACCGAACTACGACAGCACCCCAACCCCTCGCCAGGCCGAGCCGATCGCTCGCCAGGCAGCGGCACACGGGCGCCGCGACTACTTCGACGACCCGCGCCGCAAGTCGCCCGTGCTCGCGCTCGTGCTGTCGATGATGCCCGGCCTCGGGCAGATCTACGTCGGCTTTTACCAGCAGGGATTCACCAACGCGCTGGTGGTCGCGTCGATCATCGGGCTGCTCTCGTCCAACGCGCTCAGCCATGTCGAGCCGCTGTTCGCGATCTTCCTGGCGTTCTTCTGGCTGTACAACATCGTGGACGCGTGGCGGCGCGCGGTGTTCTACAACAACGCGCTTGCCGGCATCGGCCCGGCCACGCTGCCGGAGGAATTCGCCGTTACGGCAGGGCGCGGCACGCTGGCTGGCGGCGTGGCCCTGGTGATCGTTGGCGTGGTGGCCTTGTCGCACACGCTGTTCGGAGTCCCGCTGGACTGGATGGAGAAGTGGTGGCCGGTGGCGTTGATGGCGGTGGGCGCCTGGCTCATCTACCCGACGTTCGCGGCGAAAAAGAGAACTGACACGGCCGCATAGGGGTTAGGGGTTAGGGATTAGGGGTTAGAGGTTAGGGATTAGGGATTAGGGATTAGGGGTCAGGGGTTAGGGATCAGGGGGCAGGGCGGCATCCAATCCGCCCTGCCCTTTTCGTTTTCAGCTGCCAGCTGCCAGCCGCCAGCTGTCAGCTGACAACTAGCAACCAGCAACTGGCAACTGACAACTACCAACTGCCCTACTTGCCTTCCGCCGGCTTCGCGTCCGCCTTCTGCGGGTTCTTGACGTACTTGTCGAGCCACGCTGCCCAGCGCGCCCACAGGTCGAGCAACGTCTCCTTCGACGCAGGCCCGTGATCCTCCAGCGGATACAGGTAGAGCGCCGCCGTCTTGCCGAGCCCGTTCAGCGCGTGGAACATCCGCATCGAGTTGGTCGGGTCGGTGCCCACGTTCTGGTCGCCGAGCCCGTGGTACATCAGCAGCGCGCCCGTCATGTTGTTCGCATAGAGGAACGGCGACATGGCGAGGTACACGCTCGGCGCCTCCCACAGGTCGCGCCGTTCACTCTGGAACCCGATGGGCGTCAGCGTCCGGTTGTAGGCGCCGTCGCCCGCGATCCCCGCCTTGAAGAACGGCGTGTGGACCATCGCGTTGACCGTCGTGAACGCGCCGTAGCTGTGGCCGCCAATCGCCAGCCGCGTCCGATCGACGAGGGCCTGCCGATCGAGTTCGTCGATGATCGCCGAGAGGCTGTTGCGCAGGTCGTTGACGTAGTTGTTGTTCTGCTGCCCGTTGGGCCCGACGATCGGGACCGCGCCCGGCGAATCGACGACGACCGCGTAGCCGAGGCGCACGAAGAACTGCATCGACCGCGTGCCGAAGCTCTGGAACGAGTTCTTGTTGAACGCGCGATCCGGCCGATCGATCGCCTCCTGGTCGGTGTATTCCCGCGGGTAGAACCAGAAGATCGCCGGCAGGCGTGTGCCCTTCTGATACCCGGGCGGCAGCATTACATGAACCGGGAACTTGATCCCGTCGGACCGCTCGATCATCACGCGCTGTCTTGGCGCGCTCGTGAGATCCGGGAAGAGATCCGTATTGTCGGTCAGCTGTTTCCGCGTCGCCCCGTCGAGGAGGAAGAACTGGCCTACCTGCGTCGGGGCCTGCCGCTCGATGATGAAGCGCCCCGCCTCCGGGTCGAGCACCGTCGTCACGCTCTCGAAGACGTCCTTGTTGTCGCTCTCGAACAAGCGCTTCTTCTCGGCGTTCTTGATGGCCACCCGGTCGATGAACGTCTTCGGCCCCACCTGCTCGGGGTTCTTGTCGTTGAGCGTGCCCTGGTAGTACACGCTCGTCTTGTCGGGCGACAGGAGCACCGGGCCACCACCGCCGCCGCCGCCGCGTGCGCCGCCGCCGCCACGCTGGCCGCCGCCGCCGCCGGCGCGCACGCCCACGAGGTTACCCGGGTTCGCGGCCGGATCATCCGTGCGGAACCGCGCCAGCGTGTAGCGCTGGGTCGGTTCGGCCAGGTTGACCGCGACCTCGATCGTGTTCTGGGTCGTTCCCGTGCCGCTGGTTTCGCGGAAGAAGATGATCTGCATGTCGGGCGAGAAGCGCAGGCCGTTCATGCGCGTGTTGTTCTCGAAGAGCACCTTTGCGCCCTTTTCCTCGAACGGCGGCAGCCACTGATACAGCCGGTCCTTGCGCTGCGGCGCCTGGCCGCGGCCCGATCCGCCCGCCTGGTCGCCGCCACCCGCGCCGCGCCCGCCCGCGCCCGCCCTGGCTCCCCGTCCGCCCGCTTCGCCGGCCGGAGGGGCTTCCTGCTCGAGGTAGGTGAGCCCCTGGTTGTCGTCGCGCCACGCAATTTCCCGCTTGCCCTGTTGGGCCTGGCCGCCACCCGGGCCTGCTGCCGCGGCAGGGTCCGGCGCGTTGTCGTCAGCCACGCCAAGGTTCAGGGGCCGGTCGGAGACCTTTGCCAGCACCTTGCCGTCGAGATCCCAGACTTCGTCGATCGTCCCGAAGTTGCTGACGGGCACGATGTAGGAGAACGGGCGCGCCATGCGCGTCACGCGCACGTACTTCCCGTCCGGCGAGAGGTCGAGCGAGCGAATCACCGCCGGCGGCCCGATCTTCTTCAAGCCTGCGATCGGCGCCATCTTCACGACCTTGGCCTTCGGATCCCTCGGCGCGCCAGCCTGCACGTCGAGAAGCGCCAGTTGCCCTGTCGCGTGCCACTGCAGCAGGTCGAGCTCGAACGGCGTGGACATCAGGCTCGGGAACGTCCGGAGCCGGTTCTTGTCCTTCGCGTCGTGCACTTTCACCTGCGGCCCGATCGGCGAGATCGGCGCCACGGGCATCGGCGGCCGAGCGTCGGGGATCAGCACGGCCGCGATCTGCTTCCCGTCCTTCGTGAAGTCGACGCTGCTCACGATCGTGGCTAGCACCGGCCTTGGCGTGATCTGCCGCGGCTTGTTCGTCGCGAGGTCGGTCATCCAGATGTGGGTCGCGTCCTCGGTGTGCACGAAGTAGGCGACCGCGGTGCCGTCCGGCGACCAGGTCGCGTTCGAGACGCGGGCGTTCGGCGGGATGGCGATCGCCTTTTTCGACCCGTCGGCCGCCGAGATCACCTGGATCCCCACGCTGTTGCTGATCGTCAGCGACCGGACGCGGTTCGCCTTGAAGTCGATGAACACTCCGCCCAGTTCGTGGAACGGCTTCGAGAACACCGACATCGCTACCGGGCCATCGCCCACCAGAGCGAGGAACCACTTCTTGTCCGGGCTGATGTTGGCCAGCGATACGTTCTTGTTCCGCGGGGCCGTGATCGCGGTTGCCAGCTCCGGCGGCGGCGTCGCGTAGGTCTCCTGCTGCAGGATCTTGTCGGCCCAGCTGAGCGGGGCCGCCTCTTTCGGCGCTGGGGCCTGGGACGGCGCGGCCGCGGCCTTGGTCGGCGCAGCCTGTGTGGCCGGCGCCTGGCCGGTCAGCGTGAGCGGAGCGAGGGCGAGCAGCAACGCGCACGCCAGCCAGGCGAAGCGCCTCGGCATCTCGTGCCGCGCAAGGGAATGCCAAACTCTCATGTAGCCTCCATAACGGATTGCGGCCGGCAGGAAGACTGGGGCACAGGGGCGGTGCCGATCCGGTCGCCAGAAGTGTGGGCACGATACACGACGAGGCCGGTGACTGTCGAGGCTTTGCTGCCGAGGCGCGGCCGAACTTTGCGCCCGGCCGGCCGGGTTCTTCAGCGGCCGGAGCCAGAAGAGAGAATTCAGAATTCAGAATTCAGAATGAGGACACAAGCGACAATCATTACGATCTCAGCCTTGGAAGATGGCTAGAATGTCAAGATGGGAACCGGTTGTTTGCAGGCGGCGCGACGGTGCGTTCTGGCCCTGGCCTTGTCGGTCGTCGTCGCACCGGCCGGCCCGCTTGGCGGCGTGTCGCGCGACCAGGCCGGCCCCGGCCAGCAGCCTCCAGTTCAGCAGTCCACGCCGTCGCCGCAACAGCCACCGCAGCAGCCGACGTTTCGCGCAGGCGTCAAGCTGGTCCGCGTCGATGTGTCGGTGACTGGCGGTGGCGACAAGCCGGTGATCGACCTCCAGGCGAACGACTTCCAGGTCACCGAAGACGGCGTGCCGCAGCGCGTCGAAACCGCGCAGTTCCAGCGGCTCGACGGCCAACGCCAGCCCGGCGGCGAGACGTCGCTCGATATCCGGTCGCGCGAGCATGCCGCCGCGGAAGCGGCGCGCGAAGACGTACGCATGTTCGTGATCTTCCTGGACGACTACCACATCGAGCGACTTCCGGCCATCACGATCCCGCTGCGGCGCAACCTCACGTCGTTCATCAGCCGCCTGCAGCCGACCGACCTCGTCGCCATCGTCGATCCGCTGACACCGATCAGCAACATCGAATTTACCCGCTCCCAGGCCAACCTGACCGACATCGTCCGGAGATTCGAAGGACGGCAGGGCGAAATCTTCCCGGTGAAGAACGCCGCGGAGGAAGCGCAACTGAAGAGCGGAGACGTGGAACGCCTGCGGGCGCAGGTCACCCTGTCTGCGCTGTCCACGCTGTGCGTTCACCTTGGCGGGCTCAGAGAGGGCCGCAAGACCGTCATCTTCGTCAGCCAGGGGCCTCCGCTGACGTTCGCCAGCGGAACGGCGGAGTTGGACCTGCGCGAGGCGACCGAATCGGCCAACCGGGCGAACGTCACGATTCACGTGGTCGATCCTCGTGGACTTGGCGCCTACAGCCGCGCGGCCGACTCGATGTACCGCCTGGCGGCGGAAACCGGCGGGCGAGCGATTCTCAACACCAACAACTTCGAACTTGGCCTGAGGCAGGTCATCGAAGACGCAAGCGCCTACTACCTGATCGGGTACACGCCGACGCGGACTGAGGACGATGGCAAGTACCACAAGATCTCGGTGAAAGTGAAGCGATCGGGCGTGCGGGTGCTCGCGCGACAGGGTTACTGGGCACCCAGCCGGAAGGACCTCGATGCGGCCACCGAGGCGGCGAACAAGCCGCAGGTGCCGGGTGTTGCCGGCGCGATGAGGACGATGGCCCGCCTCGAGCCGAGGGGCGCCGTCCAGGCATGGGTGGGGCTGACGCGCAACGCAGAAGGCCGGACCGTCGCGACGGTGACGTGGGAGCCGGCGGCGACGACGCAGGTGCGGCCAGCAGATCGCCTCGAGCTCGAGATCGTTCCGGCGGGCTCACGCAGCGCAACCGGGCCTCCGCTGGTGTTGCCCGCGCCGGCCACCGGCAAGCCGGACCGCCCTCGCGGTTCCCTGGTGCTGCCTCCCGGGGAGGTCCTGCTGCGCTTCACCGCGCGTTCCATAGACGGCGCGGCCGTGGATCGCTGGGAGCAGCCGCTCGTCGTGCCCGACCTCTCGTCGGCGGCCGTCGCGCTGGCCACGCCGCGGATCCACATTGCCGCATCCCTGTTGGAGTTGCGCGAGCTGCAGGCGTCCGCGGACCCCGTGCCCCGGGCGGGGCGACTGTTCCGCCAGACAGACCGCGTCTTCGTGGACGTCGAGTGCTATACGACGTCGCCCGAGGCGCCGCCCGTCGTCACGGCCCAGTTGCTCAGCGCAGACGGTAAGGAGTTGCTCGCGCTGCCGGTTCCCGACCTCAACGCGGGCAAGGCACGCCTCGAGCTACCGCTGAGAGGTCTCGGCAAGGGCACCTACATGCTGCGCGTTCGCGCGCAGTCGGGTGACGCGCGAGCCGAACAGGTGGTCGGGTTCAGGGTCACGCCGTAATCGAATCGCCGGGCCGCGTCAGCGTGCGGCACCCAGGCAGCAGTGCTTGAACTTCCTGCCGCTGCCGCATCGACACGAGTCGTTGCGGCCGGTGCTGGCCACAGGCGGCGCGGCGGCCACGTCGGGCACCAGGTCCTCCAGCGTCGGCGCACGCTCCTCGGCGGCGACCTTCGCCGCGAATGGCGCACAGTGCCGGAAGAACCTCTTGAACCCCTCGCACAGGTAGTTCAACCCGATGTCGCCCTCGGGTGCGTTGGTGAACCGGTCCTTGGGGCACCCGCCGTGGCACTGGGCCAGCACGTCGCAGTCCCGGCAGCAGCGCGGCAGGGTGTCGCGCTTCGCTCGCCCGAACGCGAGCTGGTCCGGGCATTCGAGCAGGTCCGCCAGGCGCGATTCCCTGAGATTGCCGAGTCGATGCCGGACATCGACGAAGTGGTCGCAGGAATAGACGTCACCGTTGTGTTCGACCACCGGGATGTCGCCGCAGGTCTCGCGGAGAACGCAGAGCGAATGATCCAGGCCGCGCGCGGGCCGAGTGGCCTCGTCGAAGGCCTGCACGAAGATCCGGCGGGTGTCCCGGGCCATCCACTCGTCGAAGATCGCGCACAGGAACTCGCCGTACGCCGCAGCAGGCACGGTGTGCGGGCTGACGCCCCCAGGCTCGCCGGGTGCCGCCTCGACGACCGGCAGCAGCCCAATTGATCGCGCGCCGACCAGCCGGAAGAAGCGGTAGACCTTCAGCGGGTGACCGACGTTCAGGTCGTGCACGGCGCACAGGATCTCGCAGGCCACGCTGTGCTGCTGCAGCCGTTCCAGCGCGCGCACCACCCGGGCGTGCGTAGGCTCGTGGCCGCGCGTCACCCGATACGGGTCGTGCAGGTCGGCCGGGCCATCCAGGCTGAGGCCTACCGTGAACCCCTCGGCCGCGAAGAACCGGGCCCACGCGTCGTCGACCAGAAGGCCGTTCGTCTGGATGCCATTGGCGATGCGCCGGCCCGGCGGCCGATGCTTGCGCTCCAGCGAGACGATGGCCCGGAAGTAGTCGAGGCCGAGCACGGTCGGCTCGCCGCCGTGCCACGAGAAGCGCGTGACCGGGCCAGGCGACGCCTCGAAGTGCTGCACGATGTAGTCCTCGAGCAGGTCGAGCGGCATGCGGGGCATCTCGCCCGCCGGGTAGAGGCGCGCCGTGTCGAGGTAGTAGCAGTAGCGGCAACTCAGATTGCACGCCGCGCCCGCCGGCTTGACGAAGACCTGGAAGTCCATGGACCTGAACGGCACCTATTTCGCCTCAGACGGATTTGAATTTCAACACCGAAATGGGCGACAGTAGGGCCGACACTGAAAAGAGGAGGGAGAGATGAAGCAGGAAGTCATCGACCTTTACGACGAGTACGTCCACGGCGGGATGAGCCGCCGGGCGTTCCTCGACCGGCTAGCCCAGACGGTCGGCGGGTCGGCGGCGGCCCTGGCCATGCTGCCCGTGCTCGAGAACAACTACGGGCAGACGCCGGTCGTCGCAGCGGACGACAAGAGCCTGGTGACCGGAAAAGCCGATTACGACGCCGCCGGCACGAAGATGACCGGCTACGTGGCGCGCCTGAAGGACGGCAGGAAGCGTCCCGGCGTGATCGTCATCCACGAGAACCGCGGCCTCAATCCCCACATCGAGGACGTGACTCGGCGTCTTGCCGTCGAGGGGTTCCTCGCCTTCGCGCCCGACGCGCTGTCGCCGCTCGGCGGCACGCCGGCCGACCAAGACCTGGCGGTCAAGATGATCGGCAGCCTGAACAACGCCGAGACCGTGGTGCGCATGGCCGCGGCTGTGAAGTTCCTGGTCACGCACGCCGAATCCACCGGCAAGGTCGGCGTGGTGGGCTTCTGCTGGGGCGGCGGGATGGTGAACCAGTTGGCGGCGGCCGGGACGACGCTCAACGCGGGCGTGTCCTACTACGGCCGAACACTGCCCGCGGCCGACGTGCCGAAGATCACGGCGCCGCTCCTGCTGCACTACGCGTCGCTCGACGAGCGCATCAACGCCGGCATGGCCGAGTATGAGGCGGCGCTCAAGGCGAACAAGAAGCCCTACCAGTTGCACATGTACGAGGGCGCGAACCACGCGTTCAACAACGACACGAATGCAGCGCGCTACAACAAGGAGGCGGCGGCGCTCGCGTGGGGACGGACGATCGCGTTCTTCAAGAAGTACCTGAACTGACAAGAGCCGCCGGCCAGGAAGAGGGCGCCACAGGGCCCCCGCAGATCCGTGCGGCGCACGCCTCCCGGCTTAGTACTTCGACTCGCAATTACGGCCACGACCGGCTTTCGGCGCACGTGGCCGGTGGTGCTCGCTCAGCACAAAGTCCTGAGGGCACAAATACGTCGCCGTATTTGTGCATCGAAGGACTTAGGGTTCTTTCTCTTCACCTCACTTTGATCACCGCGCTGCCGAGCAGGTCGGCGGCGTAGTCGTAGACGACCGCCTTCACGTACCGCGCCGGGCCCTTCAGCCGGATGCGCGTCGTGTGGACGAACCCGTCGCGCAGCAGGCGCTGGTAGGTTTCTTCCTTCAACGTCAGGTTCGCCTTCTCCCACGACTCGCCAACCAGGTTCTCCTTGTCGTCTCCGCAGAACACATCCACGTCGAGCGACGCCACTCGGCGGTCGCCCTCCAGGACGAACCGGACGCGGGACAGGTCGATCGTCACCTCCACCAACGCCTCGCCGGGAGGCTGTCCAACGCCGCCCGACAATGACGCCTTGACGCGGACAGGAATGTCGCGCGTCTCCCGCTCGTCACCGGCCGCAGCCGCCACGCGGTTGAAGGTGAGGAACGCCCTGCGGTCCAGCGGCACGACGACGTCTCGGCCGTAGTAGCCGTGCCTGAACTGGACGGTGACGCCGGCGCGATTCACCTGGACCGCGATCCTGCGGTACTTGCCATCCCAGTTCGGGTTCGCCGGGTAGTAGCCCAGTTGGTAGCCGGCCATGGTCGCCTGGTTGATCCGGTTGAGCGCGCGGTCCGCGTAGGCCGTTGTCGAGGAGATGCCGCCGGTCAACTCGGAGACGGACTTCAGGGTCTGGAGAGCGAACAGTTGCGAACCCGAGGGGCCCGACTTGTCTGCCGTCAGGGCGAAGCCAGCCGCGAAACCACTCGGCGGAGGCGGTCCCGGGATGCCGCCCGTCTGGATGGTGTCGAGCACGACCCGCGCGTCGTTCGCCATGGCGGCGATGCTCAGGTCGTTCTCGAGACGCGGGAGGACGATGCCGCCCGCGGTCACGAAGACCAGGTGCTTCTCGCCCTCGAGGTACCGCATGTACTCGATGCCGGTGTAGATGTTGCCGAGGTCCTGGTCCCGCGTCGAGGCGCTCGACGCGTACTGCTCGAACGACATGTCGAAGCGCTCGGCGTCGCGAATGGCCGTATCGTCGAACGGCGACTTGATCTCGTGGGTGCCGACGATCTCGGCGCGCTGGATCGTGTCGGTGTCCTTCCGCGTGTCGTCGGCCAGCCGGGCGGCGTCGGTTGCCCGCACGGGCGATAGTTTCCGGATGGGCGCCGTTCCGGGGCCGCGAAGCATCTGGTCGATTTTCTTCTGCGTGGAGTCGGAGATTTCCTTGCTGCCGTAGACGGCCTGCAGACCGCTGAACTGGTGCGCGATCAGCGCCTCGATCATCTCGTGGCCGCGCCTGAACCGCTCCAACACCTGCGCCACCTTCTCGTGATCGGTCGTGAAGTCCGAGGCGCGGTTGTAGGCGAGAACGGCCACCTGGTCTTGCGGGAGCAGTTGCTGGCGGACGAAACGCAGCAGCGCGTCCATTCCCTTCGACGGTTCCTGCAGGCGCCCGCGGCCGAGGACGATGAGGAAGATTCGTGCCTTCTGCGGCGTCAACTCGGTGCTCTGGGCCTTCCGCAGCGCAGGCTGTGCGCCGGGTTCAGGTGTTTCGGGGGAGAGGGCGTACTCCAAGAAGTGGCGGATCTCCTGCGGCGCGCCGTCTTCGAGGAGTGTGAAGTCCTCCAGCTTCAGCCCCGTGATCGGCTTGCCGTCGGCGTCCAGCACACGGACGTCGACGGGCACGAGCGTGATCCGGCTGCGGAAGGTCGGTGATTGAGGCCGTTGTTGCGGGAGCGCTGCGAGGATGACCGCCCCCACAGCGAGGAGCGCAATCCCGACTCCGACGATCCGGGCATGGTGGTGCATACGCTGTCAGCCCCGACCCTTCTGCGTCAGCACCGACTCCTCTGCGTCAGCCCCGACTCCTCTGCGTCAGCTCCGACCCCTCATCGTGGGCCCCGACCCTTCTGCGTCCGTTCCCGACTCCTCTGCGTCAGCCCCGACCCTTCTGCGTCAGCACCGACCCTTCTGCGTCAGTTCCCGACTCCTCTGGGCGCAACTGACTACTCCTACCTCCCCCTCGGCGCCTGGTCCACGTACTGTACCGGCTTGGATCGATCCTCGTACGGCCGCAGCACCCACTCGAAGAAGGTCCACGTCCGGTTCCAGGAATCGATCTGTTCGGGCGACTCCACACGCTGAAGCGTCGTCGCGTCCACGCGGCGGCTGAATGCGTGGCCGCCGCTGGCGCCCCAGCGCGGCGGGTCGACGTACGTTTTCGTCTCGGCCAGGTCCGGTTTCCGCGACCGCAGGGCATCGACAATCTGCTGGTCTTCCACGTAGTTCACATCGAGGTCATTGGTCGCGACGTGGACCAGCAGTGGCACCTGCAGTTTGTCGACGTGGTAGAGCGGCGAGCGCTTGATGTAGATGTCGTTCTTCTCGAACGGCAGCCCCTGGATCGCCTTCTGCGTCGAAAAGTCCCACTGGTAGCTCGGGCCCTTGTACGACAAGCGAAAGACGAGGTTCGTCACCGGCACGATCGCCGCGCCGGCCGCGAACGGGTGCTTCTCGCGGAAGAGGGACAGCAGCGTGATGTAGCCGCCGTGGCTCCACCCCATCATCCCGATGCGCGCCGGATCGACATGCGGGAGCGTCTTCAAAAAGTCGACCGCAGAGATGACGTCCTCGACCTCGTTGCCGCCGTAGTCGATCGCCTGGTGATACGCTTCGCCGTAGCCGGTGCTCCCGCGGTAGTCAGGCGCGATGACGACATAGCCGCGCGCCACGGCTTCCTTCACGAAGGGGAACATGCTGATCCCCCAGTTGCCGTGCACGCCGCCGTGAACCCACACCAACGCCGCGTGGCCCTTCGGCCCGCGCTTCTGGATCGGCTGGAAGAGGTACGCGGGAACGTCGAGATCGCCCACGTTGCTGCGGTACTTCACCGTGCTGAAGTCGATGATGCCCTTGCACAGCTCCGGGTAGCGAGCCGCGGCCTTCTCGCGCGCTGCGATGTCCGCCTGGTAGTCGGTGCCCAGGGACTGGTCCTTCGGGTCCTTTGACACGTAAAGCTGACGCGCCCGGCCGGGATCCATGGGCGCCTGCAGCCGCGGATTCTGCCTCGGCGGCTGAGGCTGCGCCTGGCCCAGGCGCTGCGGGGGCGGCGCCTGCTGCGGCGGGGTTTGGGGGATGGCTGCGCCGAGGCTGATACCACCGAGCGCAAGCGCGAAGACAACAGTTGGCACGAACGAGTTCGTGGTCCGGTTCAAGATGGCCTCCAGGAAACAGGACGAAAAGGGGGCAGTCGAGAGGATATTAGCAGGATTCGGGAGCCCTTTGTATGATGGCGCCATGCGATCGCAACCCCTCGTGCCAATCTCGCTCGGGCTCATCATCGCTCTTGCGCTGTTGACCGTCGCCCCCGCCGCGTCACTCCATCCGCGCCTGCTTTTCGACGCGGCCGGGCTGGAGGCCCTTCGCGCCGGATCAACGAAGGGCCAGCTTGCGCCCATCAGGGCCAGGCTGATGGGCCGGGCCGAACGGTTGCTCACTGCAGCGCCGCTGCTCGTGTCGACCACGAAGCGCGGCGAGCCGGATCCTCCCGGACAGCTGAAAGGCCTCGAGGCCGCGCGCCGCCTCCAGGGCCGCGTGCTGACGTTCGGCATGGCCTTCTTGCTGTCCGGCGAGAAGCGCTACCGGAATGCCGCCCTCGCCGAGCTCGATCACGCGCTCGGGA
>Ga0209745_1000264_pt1 | contig 30777 bp, 29 predicted proteins | sample BarGraNGADG00312_FD_184495 | JGI IMG/M metagenome (GOLD analysis project Ga0209745, IMG submission 184495) | Arctic peat soil microbial communities from Barrow, Alaska - Barrow Graham LP Ref core NGADG0004-312 (SPAdes) (version 2) | ecosystem: Environmental > Terrestrial > Soil > Wetlands > Peat...
CATCCCATGAGATCTCCTGCCAGCCCGAGGCTCCCTTTGCACGGTACCTGGGCTTGACCAGTCTCTGGCTGTTGAGGGCTCCGTTGATGTACGACTTCTGCAATATAGCCGAACCCTTGGAGCAGAGCGTCCCGAAGTTGATGGCGTTGTCCGGGTTGCCCTCGACGTTGACCACGTGGTGTCCGTCGCTTTCCTGGAGAGCTGAGACGACCGTTCCGCAGCCAACGGCGCAGAACGAGCACACGCCAGTAGTCTCCGTAGCCTTGGCGATACGAAGCGGAATGCTCTTCGTACTCTTTGGCATCGTGATGCCAATCTTCGTCACAGCCGCGGCTCCCAGCCCCGCGCCGGATAGCTTAATGAAATCCCTGCGCGTAAGTTCCATTTCCCTCCTCACTTTCATCGTCGTTTCCCGACTGCTCGAGAATCATCAATTCCTTACTTGTCCGTCCCAATAAAGCCGGTTTTTCCTCCCTGTAATCCGCTACAACTTCCGTTGATCGGTCCCCTGTTCATGAAGCGCCTTTCAGCCCTTCCTGACTCGCCGCCACGTCCAGCTGGATGGTTATCAGGTCCTCCAGCGGAAGCAGCGCATCCTTGTCGCTCTCGCGGACGTCTACCGTCTTCACGTAGCGTTTGCATTCCGGGCAGTAATTGGCCCGGTGGCTCTTGTCCTCGTCTATATACAGGTAGTCGAGCGAGCCCTGCGACTCGTTGCAGAACGGGCAGCTCGCCCGCTGCAGGTTCCACAGCGTGTGGCAAAGAGAGCACTCCACCAGCCAGAGCCCGTCTTCCTGGCGGTACTTGCCCATCAGCGGCGCGCCGCCACAGACCGGACATGAGCCCCGCAGCCACATCGACTGCTCGAGGCCCGAGGCGACGACTTCAGCACATTTCCTGTAAAACGGGGTCAGGGCCTCCCAGAGGATGTTATGTACCAGTTCGAGGTCTTCGGCCGAGAGGTCGGAGGCCGGATGGAAATCGAGCTCCTCGCCGGACAGCACCATGTCCCTGGTGCGCTCGATGCGCTCGTCGGACAATCCCTCCCAGCCGGCCAGCTCGTCGCGGTAGATGAGGCCGCCCGGCCTCGTGTCGTCCAGGACTTTGCAGATCTTCCCCACCAGTCCGCGGAACGCTGCGCCGTCGATCTCGATCTCGCCCGGGTCGATGATGGACTCTCCCTGGGCGAGCCTGAGCTCGAGCTCGCCGGGCTCCAGAGTCCCGACCTCGCAGGAAATGCTCTCCAGCGCCGTCTGCTGGGCTTCCATGATCGCTCCGTACATGCGCAGCACTTCGGCGAACTCCGGGTTCTGCGCGACGTAGGTCTCGACGAATGCACGCACTGTGTCTGCGCCCGGATTTACGGTCTCGACTATCAAGTGGAATCACCCCGCGCGGCAGCGCGCACTTGAACCAGGCAGACATCGGTGAGCAAGGCGATGGATGCTGAGGAAAAGCTCACGCGGCGATACGGATATATATCACCGCAAGCAATGGATAGATTGTTCTGAAGACCAATAGCAAGGTCAGCGCCGTCCAACCCCGTCCCGGGTGGCTGGACGAACACCCTGCAGGTGTGTCCCATACCTACTACTTTCTTCGGTTGTCGTCCTCAATCAGCGAAGAGGTGCCCGGTCCGCCACTGCCAAACCCGCGTCCGGCCCCTATCTCCTTCGGCCTTCCTCCGTTCGTAGAATCGGCCTCTCGAGTCGTCCCCGTCTGAACGGGGATAAACAAACTTCTTCCCCCCGGTTGTTCGCTCTGCGAGCGGACCAGAAGGTTGAACGCCCGGCAGCGACGCTACGCGGGCTCGAGTCCTTTCCGTGCGGCCGCCCTGTCCAGTTCGACCGTCACGATGTCTTCGAGCGACATGATCGCATCGAACCCGGCGTTCTTCAGATCCACCGTCTTGATGTACCTGAGGCACGCCGGGCAATACATTATCCTATGTGAGTCGTCCCCGTCTAGATGCAGAAATTCCAGTTGGCTTTCCTCACCGGAATCGCAGAATGGGCAACTGTCCCGCCTGACGCTCCAGGCCGCACGGCAGAGGGAACATTCGAGTATCCAGAGGCCGTCTCCCTCCCTCAGTTTTCCCATCAGCGGAGGGGCCCCGCAGACAGGGCAATGGCCCCTTCGCCAGACGCTCCAGTCCATGATTCCCTGGTATTCGTTCGAGAGGGCCTCGAAGTACGGGACCAGGGCCTCGAATATGACCCGGGAGGCCAACTCGTCGTCCTCGCCTTCGAAGATCCCCGGTGTCTCGTTCGAAAGGACGGCCTCGATTGACCAGTCAATACTGGCCCCGAGCCCTTCTTCTCCCATCAGCCTCTCGCGGAAACCGTCCGGGATCCTGGCCGCCAGGGCGTCGCAGACGCCTTCGGCCAGGCCCGGGAAGGTATCTTCGTCGATGCGGACGTCGATCGGCTCCACCAGGGTCATGCCCTGCCGAAGTCGGGAATCTACGATGTGGGGATGGAGGATGTCCGGTTTCGGGATCGCCCGGATCGCTTCCTGCTGTACCTCGAGGATCCCACCATAGACAGAGAGATTGTCGGCGTATTCCGGGTATCTTCGCGTGTAAGAGGTCACAGCCCGTCTGACGCCGTCGACGCCGGGCCGGGACTTGTCAACGAACACACACTTGCCTTTCCCTCAGGCGGACGCGGCTTCCTCGGCCTCGGCTTCCACCTTCTCGCGCCTTCGCTGGCTGGCGACGGTCAGCTTGCCGAGAACGATGCAGAACAGGTAAAGGATCAGCATCGGAATGGCGACCAGGGTCATCGTGACCGGGCTCCAGTCCGGGGTGATTATCGAGGCGGTGACCAGGATGATGAGGACAGCCCATCGCCACTGCTTCTGGAGCTGCTCCGGCGTGATCACTTTAAGGGCGATCAGGGCCCAGATGAACATAGGGGTCTCAAAAGAGAGCCCGAGGCCGAGCATGAACCACCCTATGAAATTCACGTAAGCAGACGCGGACATGACCGGGTTCATCTGCGTGCCGGCGACCCCCATCAGCCAGCGGATGCCGGGGGGCATTATCACCTTGTAGCCGAAGATGATGCCGATAGCAAAGAAAGCTATGATCATAGCCATCACCCCGAGGGTGTAGCGCTTCTCTTTCCTCTTCAGGGCCGGGGACACGAAGCCCAGGATCTCGAAGAGGATGACCGGCATGGCCAGCAGGATGGCTCCGAAAAGAGCCAGCTTGAACCGGACGAGGAAAGGCTCCATCGGGGACATGTAGTTGAGGACCAGGTTGCCGGCCGGCTTTTTCATGATCGCGAGGATGTCCCACGCGAGCAGCCAGCACACTATCCACGCGGAGATCAGCGCGATGGCGCTGACGATTATGCGTCGTCGGAGTTCCTCCAGGTGCTGGAGGTAGGTCATACGGACAGAGTCAGCCAACGAGTGTACCCTCTAGGTGGGGGGTGGATAGAATATTTAGATTAATCCTCGAGGCTCTTCTTGACCTCTTCCTCAACCTTGGACGTAGAGTCCTTGAACGCCCTCAGCGCCTGTCCCACCGACTGGCCCACCTTGGGCAGACGGGAAGGGCCGAAGATGACGAGGGCGATGATGAGGATTATGATGAGCTCTGTGGGCCCGAGTCCGAACATCTTTGTTTCCCCTTTTCGCTTGATGTGCACAAGCTATGGTAATGAGGGTGGGAGGGACTGTCAATTAAGTGTGTCAATCAGGATACGCCCCGGTACACGAAATCAGCGAGCTGCTTCAGGTTCCGCACCTCGAAGACGCCGTGGCAGTGCGGCTCGTACTTTGAGATTATGCTGTCGCTGGTGTCCCACTTGATCAGGGGCTCGGGGTTGAGCCAGAAGACCTTCCTGGAGACGCGAGAGAGCCGCTCCAGCACTTCGCTGCGCGGGTCCTCCCCGTTGTTGCGAGCGTCGCTCAGTATCAGCACGGTGGACCGCGGAGTGAGAGACTCGATCGCGATGTCGGCGAAGTGCGAAAGGGCCCGGCCCACGTCGCTGTGCCCGTCGCCGTCCACGACGTCCGCCGTGCGGTAGGCCTTGTCGACGGCCTCTCCCACGTCCATGGTCGCGAAGATATCGGTCACTTCGTCGACCCGGTCGATGAAGACGAAGCTCCTGACCGAGCGGAACTGCTGGTGCAGGCTGTAGACCAGCTGGAGGGTGAAAGTGCTGAAAGTGCGGACCGACCCGCTGATGTCGCAGAGGATGAAGAGTTCGGGGCGTGACGGCGTCTTCTTCCTGTAGCTCAGGTCCATCGGGACGCCGCCGGTCGAGACGCTGTGCCTGATAGTCCTTCTGATGTCCACCCTGCCCCTGCGGGCCGCCCCCTGCTTCCTCGCCAGCCTGGCGGCCAGCCTCTTCGCCAGCGCCGGGAGCATCCGCCTCATCTCGTTAACCTGGTCAAGCGAGGCGTCGATGAAGTCTACTTCCTCCGGCGAGCGGGCCTGCTTCCTCCACGGGTTCGTCCTGCCCCTCGCCTCGATGAGCCTCCTGATCTGGCGCTCGATCTCGGCGCGAAGGCGCTCAACCCGCTCGCGGACCTGCTCGGCGGCCATCGTAGGAGGGAGGTCCCCGGGGGCCTCGCCGTTCATGGCCTTCTGCTCGGCCTCGGCCGCTGCCTCCCTGAAATCCAGGTCCTGCATGACGTGGAACATGTAATAGCCGGCGCCCGCCATCCTGGCCAGCGGACTGCGTCCGCCTCCGCCCGAGGAGCCCGTCCTCGCCCCGGACCCGTCAGCCACCAGGCTGGCGAACGCCGCGAGTTCGTCTGTCGAGCCTTCGAGCAGGAGCGATGCGAGCATCGACTGGAGGGTGTCCATCGCCAGGACAGGCGGCTCTTCCGTCTGGCCGGGCTCGAGCTCCCCCTGTGCCACTGCGCCGCTGCCCTGGAAGAACGTCTCGAACGCGCCGTCGAACGCGGGGATGTCCTTATCGCTCTTCACGAGAGTGGTGATGAGCGCCGAGCGCAGCATCGAGGTGCTCTCGAGCGGCGCGATGCAGAGTGCCTTTAGAGCGTCCTCGGTCTCCGAGATCGAGACCTGGATACCGGCCTCTCTCAGTGAGTCAACGAATGCGAGAAGCTGCCTGTCGGCTGACATTTAATGTCCCGTCCCATGGGCGGTGTGAGCACCGAGAGCGCCGAGGCGCCCGTCCAACAAGGCGCGCGACTGAGGTGTACTCGTGCAGTACGCCGCAGGGAGTGGAACGCGGTCGGTCGGGATGCATCGGTGTTCGAATGCCGCAGTGTCCATGGGACGAGACATTACGGCTGAGTCCAGCTGGCCTGCCTGGCCAGTGACTGGGTGCTGGCCATGACGCGCTCGAGGTCCTTTTGCTCCTTGACCAGCAGGCTGAGGGTAGAGATCAGAAGCTCCTCGTCGATGGAATCCCGGCCCAGCACCACCACTGCACGCGCCCAGTCGACCGTCTCCGCGATCGAGGGCACCTTCTTGAGGTCCATAGTCCTTATCTGCCTGACCACGGCGACAAGCTTGCGAGAGAGCGTTAAAGCGACATCCGGCACGAGGATGGAGATTATCTCCATCTCGCGCTCGGCGTCGGGGAAATCGAGGTACAGGTACAGGCAGCGGCGGCGTAGCGCCTCCGATAGTTCGCGCGTCCTGTTGGATGTGAGCACCACGAACGGGATGTTGTTGGCGGTGATGGTGCCTAGCTCGGGGATGGACACCGCGAAGTCGCTCAGTATCTCGAGCAGGAAGGCCTCGAACTCGACGTCCGCCTTGTCGACCTCGTCCACCAGCAGGACCACTTTTTCGGTGTTCCTGATCGCCTTGAGCAGCGGGCGCGGCAGGAGGAAATCCTCCCCGAACAGGTCGTCCTCCATCTCGTTCCACGAGCGGCCGGACGAGTCGGCCTGTATGCGGAGCAGCTGCTTCTTGTAGTTCCACTCGTAGAGCGCCTTGGCTTCATCGAGGCCTTCGTAGCACTGGAGCCTCACGAGCGGCATGCCGAACGCCTTGGAGTACGCGCGGGACAGCTCGGTCTTCCCGACGCCAGCCGGCCCCTCCGCCAGGATCGGCTTGCCGAGCTCCCCCGCCAGCAGGAGCGCCATGGCGATCCGGTCGTCGCATACGTAACCGACCGACCTCATGCGGTCTTTCAGCTCATCGAGCCTATCGCTTTCCTCCAACAGAGTTCCTCTCTTTGAAATGTCTTCAGTGACTATTCTAGGACTTTTCCGCCCCGGAGCCCGCCTCGACGATCCGCGCCACCTCGAGCACCCGCCCGGCGAGCGAACGCGCCACGGCCATCCCGAGCTGGTCCTCGCGCACGAGCAGCCGGTCGCTTCCTTGTCTCTCGCCTTTTCCCTCGATGCTCGAGAACGCGGCCGCGCCGAGCACGCCGAGGTCGGGCGGGGCGATAAGCATACTGAGCACCTGGAAAGCGGTGTTCACGGTCAGCAGGGCCATCTCGGAGCCGGCGTTCCTGAACCACGCCACGCTCATCGCCCCGCCCACCTTGTTCCGCATCGCCGAAGCGGTGATGTTGCCATGGACGAACACGCGCAGCCGGTCGAGGAAGTCCGCCGTGGCTCCCGACAGCCTGCCGAAGTGAACGGGGGTCGCGATGAGAACGCCGGAGCACTCGAGCAGCGCCGGGTAGACGAGCGACATCGAGTCGTCCTGCGAGCAGTACCTGCCCGGCTCCTGCTTCCTCAGGCACCAGTTGCACTGCCGGCAGTGGCCTACCTCCATCGAGCAGAGGTCGAATCGGTCGACCTCGACGTCCGGCTGATCATCGTAAGCCTCGAGCGCGTGGCTCATGAGCTCGGCTGTGTTGCCGCCGGGGATCAGGCTCCCGTTCACAGCTACTATCCTCAATTGCGAAACTCCTCTTCTCTAGTAGCCCAGCTCTCTCAGCCGGGAGTCGGGTATCCCGAAATGGTGGGCGATCTCGTGGAGCACCACGTGGGTGATAACGACGGGGAGCGGCTCGCCGGTCGCCACGCAAAGCCGCTCGATCGGCCCGCGGTAGATGGTTATCCGGTCCGGCACGACCAACGCGTATCCCCATCCCCTGCCGGTCAGCGGCGTGCCCTGGTAGAGGCCGAGGAGAGTGTGTCCGCCGGGAACGCCCAGTTCCTGGAGCTGGGAGTTCTCAGGCTCCTGCTCGACCACGACATCGACGTTCTGCATCTTCGAGGCGAAGTCCTCGGGAAGGTCGTCGAGCGCTTCGGCCACGATCTCTTCGAACTGGCTCTCCGACAGTCGATGTGATCGATCGGTCATTGCGGGGCGCCGCCTCTAGAGATCGGTGAGGAACGGGTTTGTCTTCTTCTCCCACGCCACGTCGGTCGGGCCCATGTGGCCCGGGTAGATCTTGGTGTCCGGTGGAAGGGTGAATATCTTATCCCTTGCCGAGCTGGCCAGCGCCTCGAAGTCGCCGCCCGGGAAGTCCGTCCGGCCGATCGAGCTCCTGAACACCAGGTCGCCGTCGAATACAGCGTCGTCGATCACGAAGCTCACGCTGCCAGGCGAATGGCCCGGAGTGTGAAGGACCTTGATCGACATGCCGGCGATGTCCAGCACCTGGCCGTCCTCGAGTGGCTTCAGCTCCTCGGGCGCGTCCATCTTGTCGATGCCGAGCATCGAGAGGAAGCCCTGGGGCATGGACTTCACCATCACCGCGTCGTACTCGTGAAGGTACACGTCGGCGCCGGTCTCCTTCGCGAGCGCCGCGGCTCCCAGCACGTGGTCCGGGTGTCCGTGCGTCAGCAGGATAGCCTCGAGCTTGAGGCCTTTGGACTTGAGTGAGTCATACACCGGCTGGATAGCCGGACCGGCGTCGATGAGCACCGCGCCTTCGGCCGACTCCTCCCAGACCAGGTAGTTGTTCGTGCCGAACGAGTAGTCGGTAAAAGTCTGAACGTTCAAAGATTACCTCCGCGAAAATAACGACCAGTAAAGTATAACCGAAGTCAGGAGAGGTCCAGCTCGATGAGCCTCGCCCCGCGATCGGCCAGGCCGTCGTACAAGTGTGTGCAGGTCAAGAGTATTATCTGCCACTCCCCGGATGCCTCGAGGAGCAGGTCTTTGAGCCGTTCGAGCCGGGCTTCGTCGAAGTGCGAGAAGGCGTCGTCGAAGACGAGCGGCGGCAGGCGTCCGCCGGTCAGGAGCTTCGCGAGCTCGAGCCGGGCCGAGAGGTAGAGCTGGCAGGAGGTCCCCTTGCTCAAGGTCGAGAGCACGTCGTCCGCGGGCACCATGCCACCCTTCTCCTTCGAGTAGACCGAGATGGACAGGTCCTCCGGGGCCACGTCGACCTGGTCGTACCTTCCCATCGTCAGTGCGGAAAGCGTTTGACCGACACCCTCGGCCAGCAGCGGCGCCGCCGAGGACAGCATCGACTGCCTTGCGAGCTTCATGCCTTCCAGTGCTGTCAGGCAGACCCGAAGGCGGCGGCGTGCTTTCTGCTCCTCCTCCCAGAGCCATGAGATCTCTTCCTCCACGGACAGGAGCTCCTCCCCTTCGGCCGCGTGTGCCGACATCCGGGTCCTGAGCCGCTCCCTTTGCTTTTCCAGCTCGGAGATCCTGGAGTCGATCTCCTTGAGCTCCCTCTCCGAGTGGGCCAGCTCGAGCGGCTTCAGCCTGAAAGGAGCGAACTCCTCCAGCCTGGTCTGTGCCGCCGCGGCGTCCAGGGCCGACTTCTTCCTGGCCTCCTCCGGATCGGCGGACGACCTGCTCAGAGCCTGGTGTGCCGCCTTCGCCTTGCCCCTGTCGGAGCGGAGTTCTTCGACGCGGGCAAGTTTTTCCTGGAAGTCATCGGCCCCTTCGCAACCCGCGGCCTCGAGGATCTTCGCCTCGTCACCGTCCAGTTGCTCGAGTTTCGTGTCGAGCTCGGTCGCCCGGTCCTGGAGGAAGCCGGCGAGTTCAGCCCGGCCGCGCGAGGACTGCCAGGTCGACCACGCTCCGGCCAGCAGGAGCGCCAGGCCGACCGCCAGGATGGCGAACAGCGCTGCGTTGATCGTTCCGAGCCAGGCGCCCAGGCCTACCAGCACCACACCCGCAGCGAGCCCCGCGATGCCGATCTTCTTCGGCGGCCTGCGCCTCTCGGAGCCGAGCCTGGAGTCGAGGCCGGTCTTCTCCGCCTCGATCGCCTCCCGCTCCGAGGCTATCGAGCGCAGGCGGCGCCCGTCCTCCGCGGTGACGGTCCCTCCGGATGAGACTCCCGCCATCTCCTTCTCGACCTCGTCCAGCTTCTTCTTCGCGTCACCGGCTGCGCTGGCCCACTCGAACGCGTCCGACGCCCTCTCGAGCCTCGCTTCCAGGGCGGTGGCATCATTGTTCTTCTCGAGCAGAGTCTTGATCTCTTCACGGCGCGGGCCCAGCCCCGATAGCTCCGCCTCCATCCGTCCCAGGTCGCCGGAGTCGCTGTCCACCCCGCCCGCGCGGGAAGACAGCTCCCTCTGCTTTGTTACAAGGGCCGACCTGCGGTCGACCAGCGCCTTTATGGTGCCTGGATTCGTCGCCGGCCTCTCCAGGCCTCGCTTGAGCTCGTCCACCTGAGAGGAAAGCCACGCGACCGCCGAGTCGACCGAAGCGGTCTCACCTTTGCCGATGACGATCTCGTCCAGCATCGCCGCGAGCTTTCGCGCGCTGCCCCGGTCTCCCAGCGACGAGAGCTGGTCGTGGGTTACGCAGGCCGTCCTCAGGTACTGGGCCCCGTCTTCGAGACCGGTCATCTCGGTGATGGCCGCGTCGATCGCCTTCTGTGACTTGAGCGTCCTGCCGCCCGGCACTTCGATGAACGCCTGCTTCTTCGAGAAGTCCTTCGAAAGAACGTAGCGCTCTCCGCCGAACTCGATGAGCATCTCCACGACTGGGGCCTCGTCGGTGCCCCAGCTCATCAGCGACTTGAGCGACTGGCTCTGGGTCGCTGTCTTGAAGAAAAGCCCCGCCACGATGGCGGAGACGAGCGTGCTCTTGCCCGACTCGTTGGGCCCTCGCACGACGTTCAGGCCGGGGGCGAGCTCGATATCGAGTTCGTCGAACCTCCTGAACCGCTCGAGCCTTATCCGCTCAATCCTCATCGGAAGACCCCCGTCCGAGGAGCGATACGCCGAGCCTCATGGCCTCACGCACCTCGTCCTTCTCGGCGTCCGGAGCCGCGGAGAGCGCGGGCTCGAGACCCTCGAGGAAGGCGGCCGCGGCGCCGTCGGGCGGATAGCTCGACGGGTCTATCGCCGATGGGGCGGGCCAGGACCGGTCGGTGACCGTGATGAAGAAATATGAGGTCGCGTGCTCCCGGACGATCTCTTCTATGTCAGGGAAGTCCGAGTCGCGGACACCTTCGACCGAGAGCTTCAGGATCTTGTCGGGGCCCGCGTGAGACCTGAGCAGCCTGTCCAGCGACGCCGCGTCCGCGCCTTCCGCTCGGACCGTCAGCTCCTCGAAGCCTCGCGACGACACGCGCACCGGCCTCACCGTCGCGGTCTCGTCGAGCTCCACCAGGAGGGCCAGGCCGAACTCCCCTTTCTGCATGCGGACCATCTCGGGGCTGCCGCTGTAATACGCGGTGACCTTGCCCGACGAGCGGCAAGACATCGAGTGGATGTGGCCGAGCGCCAGGTAATCGAGGCCGGAGGACGCAATCTCGGCCGGCGTGACGACGTAGCTATCGGCCGACACGTCAGGTATCTCGAAGCTCGCGTGCAGGATCCCGACGTTCCAGCGCCTGTCGCTGGAAGCCTTGAATCCTGAGAGCGGGTGCCTGTTGGCGAACGGGCGGGTGTTCGCGTTCCCGAATACCGCGCAGTCCAGTCCGGGGAGCTCCAAGCGCTCCATCTCCTCAGTGGTGAAGACGAAGAGGCCGTCTATGTCCCTGAACTGAGGAAGCGCGTAGGGGGACGATGGGCCGTAAGGGTCGTGCGTGCCCGGTGACAGGACCACTTTGATCCCGGCCGAGGTGAGCTCCTGGATGCGCGACGCGACCCTGTCCACCAGCGAGCCCGGCGCCGGAACGGAGTCGAAGATATCTCCGGCGAGGAGGACCAGGTCGGCGCGCTCGGACACGGCGAGGTCGAGCGCCGCGTCGAAAGCCGACACGAGATGCTCCCTCTGCTCGGCCCCCTTTGGCCCAAGTGAGAGAAACTTCGCGCCGAGGTGTGCGTCGGCCGTATGGATGATCCTGAGTGACATGACAGGCTCGCCCCCCGAAAAGTCAGGGCAGATTATAGCAGAGGGTGCGGACGGCCCGCCGGGGCCTCCTCAGCGTTTGTGGCCGTGGAGCTGCTCCCCGCAGAACTGGCAGGTGGGGAAGCTGGAAGGCACCGACTGCTTGCACCGGGGGCACTGGGTTATCTCCGGCATGTTGCCGGCTTTCCTGTCGGCGTACTTCATCCGTTTGTGCCGCTCGCCTGACATCTCGAAATACACGTAAGCGATGCCGAGCGTCAGCGGGCCGCCGAGGATACCCAGCACCAGCCACAGGTTATAGCTGCTGCCGTTGTTCCTGGCGATGCCGCCCGAGTACATGGCGCATATGATCCAGACCAGGACGCCGACGATGATGGCGGCCAGGTAACCGACCTCTATTGCGAGAAATCTCAACTTTGATGACCTCCGTCTCACTTCTTGCGGCGCTCGAACGCCCCGCCCTTTATCTGCATCCTGCAGCCCTCGTACTTCCCGAGTCCGGGGATATCGAGGTCTATCACGATCTCGATGCCCTTGAAGGCCCCTTTCTTGACCGCCTCGTCGAGCACGTAGGCCATCGTATAGTTGTCCGTGCCCGCGATCATGTTGATGTAGAACTCGGGGTGAGCCGCGAGCATCCCGGCGAACACTTCCGGGTCCAGCTTCTCGAGGAGGCTGTAGACCCACTCCGTGTCCCTCTCTATAACGGCCTTGATGAAATCCGGCTCGAAGTACGACACCACCTCCGCGACCCAGTCGATGTTGTCGTTCATCATCGCGGCGATCGCTCTGGTGTCGAGGCTCCCCATCAGCTTCGATATCCACGGGAGCACACCGTTGCTGAAGCCGGCGAACGTCTCGGGGTCCAGGTGGTCGGTGACCTCCTCCATGAACTCGGCGTTCGCGTTCATTATCGCCGCGATCATCTTCGGGTCTATCGCCTTCATGAACCCTATGATGAAGTCCTCGTTCTTGTTAGACGCCTGCGCGAGCACCACCGGGTCCAGCAGGGACATCATGTCCTCGAAGAACCCGGGGTTGTCGTTGATCGTCTTCGCGATGACCTCGCTCGACAGCTCGCCGAGCAGCCTGGCGTAGAACTCGGGGTTCTCGTTGAACGCGTCTGCCAGGATCTTGGGGTCGAGGGTAGAGAGCGTGCCGGATATCATCTCCTCGTTCGACATCATGCGGCCCGCGGTGGCACCCATCGCTTTCAGCACCTTGTCGACCGCCTTGGGCTTCTTGTCCTTGTCCTCCACGACGGTCTCGGTCTTCTTCTTGTCAGCCATGTCTTCCTTTCGGCCCGGTGGGTCGGCCTTATTCTTCCCGGGACTGCTCGATGAGCCTGTCGATGTCGAGCGGCTCGCCCTTCTCAGGAGCGGGCTCGAGCGATATCAGCGAATCGGCGCAGGCGTCCACGCAGACGCCGCAACCCATGCACTTCACGTCATCGACAACGGCCTCTTCATCCATTAGCAGGGCATCGAACGGGCAGATGTCCACACACTCGCCGCAAGCCGAGCAGCCGTCCTCTACTTTCGCGAGGAAACCGCTCGAGGCGAGCATCGGGAGGCCCATCCTGTTGTGCCCCTGCATGCCCAGGCAGCAGCAGGAGCAGCAGTTGCAGATCGCGTAGAACCGGCCGCCGATGACGTCCTTGAAGTACGCCGCGTGCACGTGTCCGCGCTCGTGCTCACTTTTCAGGATCTCTATCGCCTCGTCCCTGGACACCTGCCTGGCGTTGAGGACTTCGTGCTCGAGGACAAAAGAGGCGAGCGGATCGCCGACCGCCATGCAGACGTCGAGCGGCAGGCACGGCTCGTTCTGCAGGGTCCGGCACCCGCAGTCGAACACCGCTATGGTGCCCGGGTTGACAAGCACTATGTCGCGGGCGATCTCGTAAGGGATGACCCGCTCGAGGTTGAGGAGCTCCACGTCCTCTTCGACCGAGACCAGCTTCTCAGCGAGCTCAAGTGGCAGTACCTTGCCGTGATAGGTGGAGGTCTCCCGGGTCGTCACCTCGCGCATCACCTTGAGAGCCAGGAGCTGGATCAGCTCCTCGACCTCAGGCGGTATCTCTTCGGCGGGCGGTTTCTGCACCAGGCCCGCCCCTTTTCCCATGTGATAGATGTAATGCGGCATGTAGCGCGCGTACAGGTACAGGTGGACGTTCCTCTCGGCGTTTTCGAGGCCCATCATCTTCGAGAGATTCTTCGTCGAGTCCTTCATCCGTCGCCTTTCGTCCGGCACTATTTCGTAACGCCCAGTTCTTTGAGCTTCGCTATCTCCTCGGCGCCGCACCCGAGCATCGAGAGCACCTCGTCGGTGTGTTCGCCGAGCGTCGGGGCCGACGTCCGGATAGACCCCGGGGTCAGCGAGAACTTCACCGGTACGCCGATAGTCTTGCTCCTGCCCAGCTTCTCGTCGTCCACCTCGACTATCATCTCGCGGGCGAGGACCTGCGGGTCGTGGGACATCTCGAGCTGGGTCAGGATCGGGCTGATACAGGCGTCCTCGTCCTCGAAGACCTCCATCCACTCGGCCCTGGTCTTCTTCATGAACGTCTCTTTCATGAAGGCGAACATCTCGTCGAACATCTCGGGGTTGAACTGCTGGTCCGCGTACTCGGGCTTTCCGAGCAGCTCGCAGACCCTCTTCCAGAACTTCCCTTCGATCGCCCCCACCGCCATGTATCCGTCGGCCGCCTCGTATACCTGGTAACAGGGAGTGGCCCCCCAGAGGAGCTCGCTTCGCCTCTCCGGACCGGTGCCGCCAACGAGCAGGTCGCCCGTATTTATGCACAGCCACGAAAGGCTGCCGTCCATCATCGACACGTCCACGTGCTGTCCGTGGCCGGTGCTCTTCGCGTAAGTGTAGGCGGCGAGGATGGAGATGGCCGCGAACATGCCGCCTCCAGCCAGATCGGCTATCTGGACGGGCGCGATCGGAGGGATTTCTCCCGGCGAGCCGGCCGAGCCGAGGACCCCGGCGTAGCCGAGATAGTTGATGTCGTGGCCGGCCTTGTCGCGATAAGGACCGTCCTGCCCATAACCGGTGATGGAGCAGTAGACGATGGCCGGATTGACCTCGCTGACCTGCTCGTAGTCGATGCCCAGCCTCCCCATGACGCCCGGCCTGAACTGTTCGACCAGGACGTCCGCCCATCCCGCCAGCTCCAGCAGCAGCTCGCGTCCTTCCCTTCGCTTGAGGTCCAGCGCGATCGACCGCTTGTTGCGGTTCAGGGTGTGGAAATGCACGCTCATCCCGGACGCGGAAAGGGGCGGGTTCAACCTCGCGTAGTCGCCGCCTGCCATGTCCTCGACCTTGATTACGTCGGCTCCCATGTCGGCCAGCAACACGGTGCAGTAGGGGCCGGGGAGCAGTCGGGTCAGATCGAGCACCTTCATGTCCTGGAGGGGAAGCGCCATTCTCTCATCCTTTCGCAGACCGCTTCTTCTCGTAGCGCCCGGTGGCGGCGAGGTCGGGGGCGCAGAGCAGCCTCGCCCGTGCCGCCTCTACGGACCGCTTGAGTATTACAAAATCGCGCCCCCGCAACAAGGAGCAGGATGGCGCATCGCCGCAGACGGGCCCGCCCGTCCTGTATGATTTAGCCGGACATTGAAGAACGGAGGTACTTTTCTTTGAAGATAGAGGTAGCTGAGGAATCGTCGTTCTGCCCGGGGGTGGACAGGGCGATGCGGATCACTGAGAAGACGCTGAGACGCAAACCCTCGAAGGTCTACTCGATCGGCGCCCTGATACACAACCCGCAGGTGGTCGAGGAGCTGAAACAGGAGGGTCTCCAGGTGATCGAGCCCGGCGAGGACCCGGGGGACATCGGCGGGGCGGTGGTCGTGGTCCGCTCACACGGGATCGACATGGACACGGAGCGCCTGCTGGAGCGCCGGGGGGCAAGGCTGGTGGACGCGACCTGCCCGACGGTGAAGAGGGCCCAGGAGGCCGCGCGCGACCTGGCCGAGTCCGGCTGCGACGTGGTCGTGGTCGGCTCGCCGAGCCATCCGGAGGTCCGCTCGATCGTCGGACGGGCCGGCGCGCCGGTCGCTGTTGTCAGGACGCCCGAGGAGGCGCGCGAGTGGGTCCTTTCGCTGAGGCCACGCAAGGTCGGGCTGCTTGCCCAGACGACCATCAACCGCGAGCTGCTCGAGAGCGTGCGCAGGGAGTTGGAGACGCACAGCGAGGTCGTCGAGCGGGACACCATCTGCGAGTCGGTGGGCAAGCGGCAGCGCGAGGCCCTGGAGCTCGCCGGACGTGTGGACGTGATGTTCGTGGTCGGTGGCAGGGAGTCCAGCAACACGGCGCAGCTGGCAGCGATATCGGAGCGGGCCGGAGTCCCCACCCACCACATCGAGAGACCGGCCGAGATAGAGCCCGCCTGGCTGGAGGGATTCGAGACCGCCGGAGTCATCGGCGGCGCATCCACGCCGCAACGGCTCATCGACGAGACAGTCTTGCGTCTTCGCAAGCTGTCGAGTTGATGTACTCTGAAACGCAAAACGGTGCCTGGCACCGTTTTGCGTTTCAACCCCGAGCCGCCGCTCACAGAGCGGCGGTCGGTCACGAGTCGCGCACGCGCCAGCGTGCGCCATGTCTTGACGGTGAGCCAGAACACGGGGCAGGAAGAGGCAAACCTGAGAACTTACCCTGTAAGTTTTCGGGTTTAACCCTCTTTGCGAGCTGCGTTTGAGAGCTCGTGGGCGGCGCGGGCAGGTTCGGGAAGCCTGTACCGGGTGCAGCAGGTGAGGACGAAGTCGGCAGCCGAGTCCAGCTCTACCATGTGGCCGACGCTGACGAAGACGGGCTTCACCCGGTCGCGCGTCCGAAGGGCCACACCCACTCTCTCTCCCTTGAACACCAGGTCGGTGCTGCCTCCGCGCTTCTCGCCGGGCTCGTCGTACTCCCCTACCAGGACGCTCTTCGCGACGCCTATCGTCGGGATTCCCAGCATTACTCCGAGGTGGCTCGCGATGCCGAAGCCTCGCGGGTGTGCCAGCCCCTGGCCGTCGACCAGGAGGACGTCGGGTACGCTCTTCAGCTTCTCGAAGACCGCCAGCAACGACGGTATCTCTCGAAAAGACAGAAGTCCGGGGACGTAAGGGAACGTGACGGGAGACGAGCCGCTGACAGATTCGACAGGCTCGAGCTCCGGGTAGGAATGGACGACGACCGCGGCGAACATCCTGTCGTTGCCGCGCATGTAGGACGCGTCGCAGCCGGCGACGAGATTCACTTTTCTCGCGTCGATACGCCCGGTCGCTATGACCCTGTGCCGCATCTCGTGCTGGAGGGCGACTGCCTCTTTCGGCGATACGTCGAAGCTCATGTTCGATTCAGGGCGCAAGCTACTCCCGGCCGGCCTTGACCGCAGCGGCCAGATCGTCGGCGGTGTGTTCTTCGACAGACAGGATGGTCTTGACGGCCTCCGCCGCCGCCTTCTCGGACATGACGGTCTCCGCCTCGCGCTTGAACTTCTCGATCGCTACCCACAGCCGCCCGGGATCGCCGGGGCCGCCTCTGGGCACCGACCTCATCTCCTCCAGCCCGGTCCCGTCTTTTACCTTGACGCGGACGCGCGCGCCGAACGGCAGCTTCGCGTCCTCGAAGTGGGCGTTCCCGAGGTCGTAGCCGGATGACGGCTTGAAGAGAGTCCTAAGCGAGACGAGGCCCCGCATGAAAGACTTCTCCGACGAGGAAAGGCCCCGCCAGGCGGCGAGCGCCTCGGACGGCCCCATCGTGGCGACGTTCGACAGGTGGCCCGACATACCGTGCCTGGCCTTCATGATGTCCCTGATGCCGACCTGTGACATCAGCTTCTTCATGTCCATGGCCTCGTCCATCGCCTTGATGAAGGACACGGTCAGAGAGGCGTCGTGGCGGAGCGTGACACGCGACGCCAGGTCGAGGATCTCCTTGCGGTTGTCGGCGAGGAACTTCTCGGTAAGCTGCGCCCCCGATAGCTCTCCCGCTATTATGCCGATCGCCAGGCTTACCGAGAGGGAGAAGTTTATGTTGGTCGGCGACAGGTGTGCCGGGTCCATGTACATCTGGGACATTCCGTCCATCGCCACCGTGAGGATGCTCGCGTCGACCTCGATCGAAGATATCTCACCGGGGTCCAGCTCGCGTCCGCGCTCGTCTTTGAAGCGCCCCATCATCGCGAAGAGCGCGTCCATGGAAGTGTCGATGTAAGCGCAGCCGGGATACGGCTTGAAAGCTATTGTGTCGGTGACCCAGGCACGGCCCAGCCCGGTCATCATCGCGGGCATGGGCAGGAAGGAGAAGTGCGACCAGAATCCCTGCTCGTCCTCCAGTATCACCCGCGAGCCGGTCATGCCCTTCTCCGCGAGCAGCGCCGCTGTCATCCCGGTCACGGCCGGGACGGCCGCGATGAGCAGTTTCGACTGCGGGCCCATGAAGCCGGGGAAAAGCGCGTATACCGGCTCGGACATCGCGATTCCGATCGCGTTCGCTGTCTTCTCCTGATCGAGGCCCAGCAGCATCGACCCGGCGGCAGCCGCCCCGAGAAGATGGATGTGCGCCCACATCTGCCCGTTGTGCGGGCCCAGCGCTACCGTTCCTCCCAGCCTCCCCTCGAGCTCGTTGGCCGCGACCTGGGCCGCGAGCATCCTCTTCGTCGAAGCCCCACGCATCTGGGCGGCGGCGAGAGACGCGAAGACAGCGCTATGCCCGGTGTGGCCGAGATAGAGGTAGTCGTCGTAGTCGAGCGCTATCGACAGCGCGCAGTTCTGGAGCATCGCCGTCTGGAACGTGCGCCCCGCCCCGTCGGGCAGCGAAGTGCAGGGCCCGGCCTGGTCCATGGCGGCTACCGTGTCCATCACTGCCATCCCGCCCGCGCAGCCGGTGCCTGCACACACCGCGCCCGACACAGATGCGATCTGATGGCGCGCGATCTCTATCACGCGGTCGGGGATGTCGGAATACGAAAGCGAAGAGACCCATTTCGCAATGTCATCGATGTAAGTCAAGGCGTCCTCCCGGGATCGTCCGGTGGTTTTCCAGTGTTCGATACCGGAAGGATTATCTTACAGTCGGCAGCGGGAGGCTACTTCTTGGGGGCCGGCAGCGGGCAGTTGTACTTCGTCCTGAGCTCGCCTATCTGCTTGACCGCAAGGTCGGCTTCGGCGAGGAACTCGTCGTTCTTTATCTTGAAGGTGGAGCCCATCAGCATGGCTTCGACCTGGCCCGAGATCTGCGAATTGAGGTCGCTCCACTGCTGCGGCACGTCTTGCAGCGCGCCGATGGCCTCGGTCTTCGTCCTGGTGTCTGAAGGCCGGGCGCTGCTCGACTCGTGGTTGTTGTCGTAAGGGTTGTTGTCCGGGTTGTTGTAATCGTAATTGTTGTTGTCGGGGTTGTTGTTATCCTGAGTCGCGGACTGGTTGTTCACTTTTCCCGACTGCTGGCCCAGGAGCGCGGTGACGTTCTGGATGAAAGTGAAGAACTGGCGATGGACCGTATCGAACGACGGGGTCGACTGTACTGTCTGAAAGGCCGACGTGACGCTGGCCGCCTTGCTGAGAAGGCCGGTCATCATTGAACCCGTGTCGTTCTGGTTCGCCATCTGGGTGACGAGCTGTACGAGTTCCCCCGTCGATGCCGCGACCGGTGCCATCGCCGACTCGTAATCGGCGTAGCCGGTCACGATGTCACACATGTCCCGGCCGGTGTCCAGGTACTTTCGCAGCGTAGCGTCGAGGTCCTCGCAGGCCGGCGGAGCGTGCGTCGTGTCGAGCTTATCCTGTCCTTCCGAAATGGACTTGCGCATGTCCAGGACGGCCTGCGCCATACCGCCTCTCTCGGCGAGACTCACCGTCGAGAACTGCCTGAGCTTCGCATACCTTGCGGCGACGTTGTCGAGGACGGGCTGGGCCGTCTCGAGGTAGGTCTTGACCGCGTTGTCGCCCCCGCAGCCGGCGGCGAACAGGACTGACGCGCAGAACAGCAAAAGAAGCGCCACCGCGACGGCGCGCGACCAACAGGGCGGCGCACCCCCGCCGCTCCGGGTATTCTCACCCGCGCGCATGTCTGTCAATCCGGACAAATCAAAGTCCTCTCATCGTCGCGAGCCGCCGTAGTAAGATTATTATTATATTTATCAGACGCTCAGGATAGACTGCTCGATACGATTTCGTCTCATAAAAAGGAGCGGAATGCGCGAGAAACGTTGGTCGAGGTTCCCGGTGGTTTTCCTGCTGGTCGCGCTGGTAGCGCTGAGCTGCCTGCTCCCGGGGTGCTCCGTCTTCTCGAACAATAAACCGGCGTGCAAGCTCTCTTTCAAGAACTTCACGACCCGCGAACTGTTGACACTTCGGTTCCACATCGACGCGAAGACGACCGGCAAGCCGATCAAGAACGCGAACCTCGACCTCATCGAGGAACGGACCTCGAAGATCAGGGGACTTCCCCTGAAGAAGCCTATCGACTTCATATCCATGGACTCTACCTGCCTGAGGTACGTCCTGATCGACTCGATGAACCAGGAGACGCCCCCCGCCGAGACCGAGGCCGACCAGAAGCTGCTCGTCGCGCTCGGCATGATCCCGCCGACGATGAACCTCGAGGAGGAGATTATCGCCCTCCTGACCGAGCAGATCGCCGGCTCTTACGACACCAAGGAAAAGATCATCACGATCATCCAGGGCGAGAAGCAGTCGGCCATGGACCAGGTGACGCTGTCGCACGAGGTGACGCACGCGCTTCAGGACCAGAACTTCAACCTCGAGAAGCCGCCGCTCGACGTCAAGTCTTACGATGGCGACAACAACCTCGCGGTGGAGTCACTGATCGAGGGGGACGCGACGCAGACGATGATCGTCTACGGGCAGAAGTACCTCACTCCGACCCAGTTGATGGAGGCCCAGTCGTCGTCGGGCGAAGTCTCGACGACCGAGTTCGACAGCGCGCCGCTGTACATCCGGCAGAGCCTTCTCTTCCCGTACGAAACCGGCATGAAGTTCGTCGATGAGGTCAAGTCGAACGGCGGGGAAGACAGTGTGGACAAGGCCTACGGCAACCCGCCGCTCTCGAGCGAGCAGATCATCCACCCGGAGGAGTACGCGAAGGGCAAGTTCCCCGTCAAAGTTGACGTGCCTGACTTCTCGAAGACTCTCGGCAAGGGTTATCACAGGATAAACAAGGACGCGCTCGGTGAGTTCGACCTCGACTCCTGGTTCGAGCAGTTTCAGGTTGCGAGTGGACAGAAGGCCGCCGAGGGTTGGGCGGGAAACGCGATCCAGTACTACCAGGGCCCGCAGGACGACAAGGTCCCGAAGGGCAGCCTGGGGCTCGGCAACTACCTGGTCATGAGCCTCTTCCAGTGGAACACAGGTGACGACGCGGGCTCATTCATGGACAGCTACAGGAGCCTGCTGCAGGCGCGCTACAAGGGGAAGTCGACGAAGACGCTGACGGCGGGCAAGGCAATCCTGTTCCAGGGCGAAGACCAGTATTACTATGCCGGGCAGTCAGGCAAGGGGACGCTGTTGCTGCAGTCGAACAGCAAGGCGAGCATCGCCAGGGCGCTCACGCAGTTCCCCGGATACCCCGCGTCGCCTGCGAAGTAGAGATCGTCTATATCTCCAGACCACGCGCCTTCCAGTCGTCCTCCATGAACGGGACGATCCTCGGTGTACCGACCATCTTCGAGAAGATATAGATCGACGCGGCCCGCTCGACGATGTCGGCGTTGAGCAGCGCGTCGCGGATGTTGGCGCCGACAGCGACGACGCCGTGGTGCGCCAGCAGGCAGGCCATCCGGTGTCCCAGCGCGCTCACCGTGCTCTCCGCCAGCTCGTTGGTCCCGGGCCCGGCGTATTCCGCCACCTCGACGCTGCCGAGGAGCCTGAAGACCTCTTCCTCGAGGATCGGCGGTATCGGCTTGCCGGTGACGGCCACGGCGCTCGCCATGGTCTGGTGCGTGTGGACGATCCCGTTCACGTCCGGACGGGCGTTATAGATGGCGAGGTGCATGTTGATCTCGATCGAAGGCTTGAGCTTGCCCTCGACCTGCTTGCCCTCCATGTCAAGGACGCAGATGTCCTCGAAAAGCATCAGCTCGTACTCGAGCGATGTCGGGGTTATCACCATGATGTTGCTGTCCGGCACTCTCACCGAACAGTTGCCGGAGGTCCCCGCCACCAGCCCTCTTCGCGCCATCTCCTGGCCGGTCGTCAGCACTTCCCTGATCGCCTCGAGCACCGCCGGTTCCATCTGCTCCCCCTTATCTTTCGAGCCTCAGAAGTCTGTTTTTCGTCAGGAGGGCCGCCCGGGCGGGCCGCTTATTGCCCTCCGGCTAAGTCTAACAAATAAATGAGAGCGCCCCGGCGGAAGATGCCGCCGATCTGGCTGATATACAATCTTTTCATTCCGACAGGAGGCTTAAGGATGTCCAGGGGCCGAAGTGAGCGCTGAAAAGAGCCGGACCTTGCTGGTGGGGCTCGACCTCGGGACCACCGGGGCCAAGGCAGGGGTCTTCGACGGAGGCCGGCTTCTTTCGGCTGCCACGGTCGAGTACCCGATGTCCACTCCCGCACCTGGATGGGCGGAACAGTCCCCCGAAGACTGGTGGGGGGCTTCGAAGCAGGCCTTGAGGCAGGCGCTGGACCGGTCGGGCTCAGAACCGGAAGAGGTCGCGGGCGTCGGGCTGTCAGGCCAGATGCACGGCGCGGTGCTGCTCGACTCCGACGGGCGTCCGCTCAGGCCCTGCATACTGTGGTGCGATCAGCGCACGTCCCGGCAGGCCGACCGGATCCGGGACCTGCTGGGTGAAAAGCGGCTCTCCGAGCTGACGTGCAACCCGTCTCTTACCGGCTTCACTGCACCGAAGCTGTTGTGGGTAAGGGACAACGAGCCGGAACTTTTCGATCGGGTCGATACCCTTCTTCTCCCGAAGGACTACATCAACTTCATGCTGACGGGACGGAGGTCCACCGAAGTGTCCGACGCCTCAGGGACCCTCCTCTTCGACGTCTCTGAAAGACGCTGGTCCGAGGAGATGCTGTCAGCGCTCGATATCCCGCGGTCGTGGCTGCCGGAGGTGCTGGATTCGGTCGACCGGGCCGGCACCGTATCGAGGGCGGCCGCGGAAGCGACCGGCCTTCCGGAGGGAGCCGTGGTCGCTGCCGGCGGCGCGGACAACGCCTGCGGCGCGCTCGGTATGGGAGTGCTCCGCCCCGGCGACGTCGCAGTGAGCGTCGGGAGCTCCGGCACGGTCCTCGCGCCTCTCGACTCACCGCTCCGCGACCCGGAGATGCGGCTTCACACCTTCTGCCACGCCGCGCCCGGCAAGTGGTACGTGATGGGAGTGGTCCTCTCGGCGGGGCAGGCGCTGCGCTGGTTCCGGGACGAGCTGGGCGAGCCGGAAGTGTCCATGGCCCGTGAAAGGGGTGTCGACGAGTACTCGCTTCTCGACGAGACGGCTTCGAGGGCGCCCGCGGGCAGCGGCGGAGTGGTCTTCCTCCCCTACCTGGCGGGCGAGCGGACGCCTCACGCCGATCCGTTCGCGCGGGGGGTCTTCTTCGGACTGGACCTGTCGAAGAAGCGGGAGCACCTGGTCCGCTCCGTGATGGAAGGTGTCGTATTCGCCCTGGACGATTCTGTCCGGCTCATGAAGGGGCTCAGCGTGCCGATGGAACATGTGATATCCGGTGGTGGTGGCGCGCGCTCGGACCTGTGGCGCTCGATGCAGGCCGACGTGTTCGGCCTCCCGGTCGCGAGGGCCGGCGAGCCGGACGCGGCCATGCTCGGCGCGTCCATGCTCGCGGGCGCGGCCTCCGGCGCCTATGGCTCCATTGATGAAGCGGTCTCTTGTTGCGTATCGAACGGCGAGCCCATCGACCCGGACCCGGACGAGGCTGAGAAGTACCGGCCCTCCCGGGAGACCTTCGCCAGGCTGTACCCCGCGCTGAAAGACATCTTCCCCCGCACGTAAAAGGAACGCGGACAATTGGGATGCATCGGTGTTCGAATGCCGCAGCCCAAGACTTCTGGTTCAACAGACTAAGTACCCCGTCCTATGGGGCGATGTGAGCACCGAGAGCGCCGAGGCGCGCCACTGACAAGGCGCGCGACTGAGGTGTACTCGGTCAGTACGCCGCAGGGAGCGGAACGCTGTCAGTGGTGATGCATCGGTGTTCGAATGCCGCAGCGTCCCATGGGACGGGGTACAAGAGAAGAGGCCGGGAATCGACCCGGCCCCTTCCAACGCCTGGCTGTCCGGAACTTACTTGAGGTTCTTGCTGCTCTTGATCTGCTGTGCCTGGTTCAGCGCCTTCTCAGCGTTGTTCACCTGTGTCTGAACGGCGGTTATCTCGCCCATGTTCTGCTGGATCGCTGCGTTCAGCGCGTTGACGTCCCCCGCCTGTATCGCCGGCAGGAGCTTCTGCAGGAGCGCGGCGGCCGCGTTGATCACGGCTATGTCCGCGTCGATCGCTTTCTGCATGGCCTTCGCGTAGGCCACGTAGTCGGGAACGCCGCTCAGGGTCGTCACCTTGGCGTATTGGGCCTTGACCGTCTCCAGTTGCTTTATGAGGTTGTCCATCGCGGTCCTGGCTGTGGCGATCTGTTCTGACGCCACCGCCGGGCTCTGCCCTGACATGAACTGGGTGATCAACGTGTTCGACTGTGTCTGGAGAGAGTTCAACTGCTCGTTTATCGGCGCGAACGCCGCGTCGGCGGTCTGCGTGTACTGCTGTGCCTTGGCGGTGTCGCCGCTGCTGCATCCGGCAAGCGCGAACAGGGTCGCTCCCAGCAGGATGGCCATGACGACAGCGAAAAACCTCTTCATTGCTACCCCTTTCGCGGGTCACCAGAGAGCAAAGCGGTGTTTGCTACAACTGCTATTTCGACGGTCGGACGTGCTGACCCTCCGTGCGGAAGGCCCCGCGGCACTTCCAAAATCGTGCGTCAAATGGCACAATAGTAAGCCAAATCCCGGTATCGCTCACCGGGAAAGGTGTATCAATGGAGGTGGCCGAGTAAATGGTGAAGCAAGAGTTTCCCGGAATCGTGGAAGTGATTGTCGAGGTGCCCAAGGGCTGCCGCAACAAGTACGAGTACGACCACGAGAGCGGGAAGATCAAATTGAACAGGGTGCTGTTCAGCTCTGTCCATTACCCGGCCGACTACGGCTACATCCCCGGTACGCTCGCCGAGGACGGCGACGAGGTGGATATCCTCGTTCTGATCGAGGAGCCGACTTTCGCAGGATGCATGCTCGACGCCAAGCCCATCGGGATGCTCCAGATGCGCGACGAAAAAGGCCCCGACAACAAGATACTGGCGGTGCCGATGTACGACCCGCTCTGGAGCCACGTCAGTGACATCCACGAGATAGCCCCGCACATACTGAACGAGATCGAGAACTTCTTCCTGACCTACAAGCGCCTCGAGGTGAAGGTCGTCGTCAGCGACGGCTGGGAGGACGCGAAGAAGGCGAAGGAATACCTGCTCGACTCCGTGGTCGCCTGAAACGTTCGCAGAATGGTTCCGGCGCCCCGGGTCGTATACTCAGAGTAAGGGGAACGCGAGCGGGGGGTAGATCTTGCGCGTAATCGACACTCATTCACAGCTCTGGACCGCCGAGGCGATCATGTCCATGCCCGAAGCCATGCGCGAGGGCTACGTCCGCGTGTTCGGGAACGACCTGCCGACCATCGGGGACACCATCGCCGACATGGACGCCGCAGGCGTAGAGCGCGCGGTGGTCGTCGCGGTCGACGCCGAGACCGTCTGGAGCTACCGCGTGTCGAACGAGCTGGTGGCGGAGACCGTCAGGAACAACCCGGACCGCTTCATCGGGTTCGCGAGCGTCGACCCCAACAAGGGCAGGACGGCGGTGAGGGAACTGAGACGCGCGGTGACCCAGGACAACATGAAAGGCCTGAAGCTGCTGCCTCACCTGATCGAGCTGAACGCGAACGACCGGCGCATGTACGCGGTCTACGAGGAGGCGCTGGACCTCGGGATACCGGTCCTGTTCCACATGGGCACCCAGTTCCACACGGGCTCGAAGCTGAAGTTCGCCCGCCCGCTCGACGTCGACGAGGTCGCCGTGGACTTCCCCGACCTCAAACTGATAATCGCCCATTTCGGCTGGCCCTGGTACGAGGAGGCGATGGCGGTCGCGCACCGCAACCCCAACGTGTACTTCAACATTGCCGGCTGGGCCCCGGGGCGCATCCCGGATTTCGTGTTCTCCTACATGCGGGGCCCGGTCAAGGACAAGGCGCTCTTCGGCAGCGACTATCCGCTGATCTCCCGGCAGCGGGCGATGGCCGAGCTCGAGAAGATCGAGATGCCCGATGACGTGCGGGAAGGCCTCTATTACAAGAACGCACTTGAGGTAATCGGCGGGCTCGACTAGTATATGCGCAATCGAAAACCGATCGCGATGGCATGACAGGCGCCCGCGAGGGCGGCACCCAGCCTCGATGGCTGGGTTTTTTTATTGTCGAGGAGGATCGATGACGGCGCGAAGACGCATAGTGATGATAGACAACTACGACTCCTTCACCTACAACCTGGTGCAGTTCCTGGGCGTGCTCGGAGCTGAACTCGTCGTCCTTAGAAACGACAGGATGTCCGCCGACGACGTGGGCTCGCTCAACCCTGGCGGCATAGTCATATCGCCGGGCCCGAAGGCGCCGATGGACGCCGGAGTGTCGAAGGAAGTGGTCCTAAAGTACGGGCCCGAAGTGAAAGTGCTGGGCGTCTGCCTCGGCCACCAGTGCATCGGCGAGGCGTACGGGGGCAAGGTCTCCAGGGCGCCGAAGGTCATGCACGGGAAGACGTCGACCGTCACGCACGACGGGAAGGGCGTCTTCCGCGGCCTGCCTTCGCCGATGGAGGCAGCGCGCTACCACTCGCTGGTAGTCGAGCCTGACAGCATCCCGGACTGCCTGGAAGTGAGCGCGACCGTCGACGGGGTCGTCATGGGGCTGCGCCACAAGGAGCACCCCGTTGAGGGAGTCCAGTTCCATCCGGAGTCGTTCATGACCGAGCACGGCATGGCCCTCCTAGAGAATTTCCTGGAGGCATGACATGCGCCCGCCCGCCACACCGATAGACCTCGAGGTCGAGGTCAGGCAGATGGACAAAGGCCTGGACGCCGCGGATGTCTTTGCCTCCGTCGCCGGGCTGCCGCACTCCAGTTTCCTCGACTCCAGTCTCAAAGGGCCCAGGCTCGGGCGCCACTCCTTCATCGGCTTCGATCCGTACCTTGTACTGACCACCAAGGGAAAACGGGCAAGCAGGACCCGCAGGAGTGAGGTCGCGGAGACGTTCGAGTGCGACCCGTTCCAGGCGCTGCGTGAAGCCGTCGAAGAGAGGCGCGCGCCGCGGACATGGCGCGACGGTTCGATGCCCTTCAGCTCCGGCGGGATCGGGTTTCTCGCCTACGAGCTGGGCCGCTACGTGGAGAAGCTGCCCTGCTCCGTCGTCGACGACCTCGACCTTCCAGAGCTGGCGTTCTGTTTCTACGACAAGGTGATCAGGTTCGATCACGTCTCGGGCAGGGCCGAGCTCTGCGCGTCCGCCGGATCCTCGAGCGAAGCGAAACGGCTGGCGGACGAGGCGATTGGACAGCTCGAGCAGGGCGGGATAAAGGCCGAAAGGCGGGCCGGCGGCGGAGGCAACGGGCTCGAGTCCGGCTTCAGCAAAGACGAGTACATGACGGCGGTGGCGAAGGTCAAGGAGTACATCCTGGCCGGGGATATCTACCAGGCCAACCTCTCCCAGCGATACAGCGCTCCTCTCAACGAGAGCCCCTGGAGCCTTTACGAGCGGCTCCGCGTCCTCAACGCGGCCCCGTTCAGCGCTTTCCTGAACATGGGCGACTTCGCCGTGGCCTCGAGCTCGCCCGAGAGGTTCTTCGAGGTGCGCGGCGAGACAGTCGAGACCAGACCGATCAAGGGCACCAGGCCCAGGTGCGACACCGAGGCCGAAGATTCGCGGATGAAACACGAGCTCCTCTCGAGCGCGAAGGACAGGGCGGAGCTGTCGATGATAGTGGACCTGGAGCGCAACGACCTCGGGAGGGTCTGCGATTACGGGACCGTCAGGGTCGACGAACACGCCGTCCTCGAGAGCTACGCGACGGTCCATCACCTGGTGTCTACCGTCACGGGCCGGCTGTCCGACCGCCACGACGTGATCGACCTCGTGAAGGCCTCCTTCCCGGGCGGGTCGATCACCGGCGCGCCGAAGATCCGGTCGATGGAGATAATCGACGAGCTGGAGCCGACAGAGCGCAGCGTCTACACCGGCGCGATAGGTTACATCGGTTTCGACGGCAGCACCGACCTCAACATCGCGATCCGGACGATGATACTCGCGAACGGCCGGGCCTACTGGCAGGTCGGCGGCGGCATCGTCGCCGACAGCGACCCGCTCGAGGAGTACGAGGAGACCCTGCACAAGGGGCGAGCGATGTTCGAGACCGTGAAGGCCCAGGAGTAAGATAAGGGGCATGGTCAAGGCATTTTTCGATGGTGAGCTGATTGACGCAGAAGGAGCGGCCCTTCCCGTCAGGGACAGGTCGGTCCTTTTCGGTGATGCTGTCTTCGAGACGTTGAGGGCATACGGCAACAGGCTCTTCAGGCTGGAAAGGCACCTCGACAGGATGCGCCGCGCGTGCGCCGTACTTAGGCTCGAGGCCCCGTCCGTCGAGTACGTGGCGCGTGCCGTGGCGGACGTCCTCGAGGCCAACGGGCCGTTCGAAGACGGGCGCGTCAGGATCACGCTCACCGGGGGCGATTTCGGAGGTGACCTCGGCCTGGCCAGGTCGGGTAAGCCACGTCTGATCGTCACGGCCGTCCCTTACGAGCCGCCGCTTAGCTCCTACAGGGATGGCATAAGGCTCGTCATCTCCGGCATCCGGAGGAACACGTCCTCTCCGATCTCGCAACTGAAGACCTGCAACAACCTTGACTCCCTGATGGCAAAGCAGGAGGCTTTCGACAGAGGGGCTGACGACGCGGTGATGCTGACGACAGCCGGCAACCTGTCCGAGGCGACGTCATCGAATCTTTTCTTCGTGAAAGACGGGGTCGTATCCACACCGGACATGGGGTGCGCCTTCCTTCCGGGAGTGACGCGCGACGCGGTGCTCGAGAACTGCCGCGCTGAAGGCATGAAGTGCACGCCGGTGATGGGCGGGCCGGAGCTCCTCTTCGAGGCCGACGAGGTGTTCCTCACTAACTCGATGTTCGAGATTGTGCCGGTGCGCATCCTCGGAGATCACTCCTACGAATGCCCGGGTACCGTCAGGACCAGGCTGCACAGGGCTTACAGGGCGCTGGTCGCCTCCGAGCTATCTCTCGGAAGTCTCCCTGACCTCTTCAGCCCCGTGGATGATTAGCTCGACCACGGCGGGGTCGTCGAGCGTGGAGGTGTCGCCGAGTTCCTCTGTCTCGCCGGAGGCCACTTTCCTGAGGATCCTTCTCAGTATCTTGCCGCTGCGCGTCTTCGGCAGCACCGGCGCGAACTGAACGGCGTCGGGCCGCGCGATCGGTCCGATGGACTCCACGACCTGGTCGCGAAGCTCCTCGCGCAGCTTCGCCTCGCTGGTGCCCTCGTAATCCTTCCTGACCGTCACGTACGCGTAGACTCCCTGGCCCCGGATCTCGTCGGGCATCGAGACGACCGCGGCCTCCGCGACTGACGGGTGCCCGAGGAGAGCGTGCTCCACGTCGGCGGAGCCGATCCGGTGGCCGCCGATGTTTATCACGTCGTCGACCCTTCCCTCGATGCGGTAGAAACCTTCGGAGTCCACACGGGCGAGGTCGCCGGTGAAGAAGCGGCCCTTGAAGGCTGTGAAGTACGTGTTCACGAACGACTGGTGGTTCTGGTAGACGGTGCGCATCATCCCGGGCCACGGGCGCCTGATGAGAAGGAAGCCGCCAACGCCCGCTGGTACGTCTTTGCCATCGTCGTCCACGACCTCCGGCACCACGCCCGGGAGCGGAAGGCCGACCGAGCCCGGCAACATCGGTGTCACGAAGGCGAGAGAGCTCATCATTATGCCGCCCGTCTCGGTCTGCCACCAGGTGTCGACCAACGGGCACGTCCCGCGGCCGACGTTCTCGCGATACCAGGTCCACACGTCCGGGCTGATCGGCTCGCCGACGGAGCCCAGGACACGCAAAGAGGAGATGTCGCGCGTCGTCGTCCAGTGGTCTCCGAGCCGCATCATCGAGCGGATGACCGTTGGCTCCGTATAGAAGCAGGTGACCCTGTCCTTCTCGACTATGTCCCAGAACCGGTCCGGCTTCGGGTAGGTAGGGATGCCCTCGTACATCACGGTCGTGACTCCGTTGGCCAGAGGGGCGTAGACCCCGTAGGAGTGGCCGACTATCCAGCCAAGGTCGCCGGTGCACCACCAGACGTCTTCGTCCTTGAGGTCGAACACCCATCGCTGGGAGAGCATCACATGAAGCAGGTATCCGGCGGTCGAATGGAGCACGCCCTTGGGCGGGCCCGTCGAGCCGCTCGTGTAGAGGATGAAGAGCGGGTCTTCCGAGTCCATCTCCTCGGGCGGGCACTGCGAGCTGATGTCGTCCTTCGTCAGCTCCTCGTGCCACCAGAGGTCTCGCCCTTCCTCCATGTTGACGTCCTCGCCGGTCCTCCTGACCACGAACACCCTCTCCACGCCAGGGCACTCCTCGAGCGCCCAGTCGGCGTTGCGCTTGAGCTGGAACGCGTTCCCCGCGCAGTAGCCACCGTCGGACGTGATGAGCGTGGTGCAGCCGGCGTCGAGGATCCGGTCCCGGAGATACATCGAGCTGAACGCGTTGAAGACGACGTTGTGAATGGCGCCGATCCGGGCGCACGCGAGCATCGCTACGGTCAACTCGGGGACCATCGGGAGGTAGATGGCCACCCGGTCTCCCCGTTTCACGCCGCGATTCTTCAGGACGTTCGCGAAGCGGCACACCTCGTCGGTGAGCTGTCGATATGTGAAGGTCCTCCCGGTGCCGGGAGTGTCCGGCTCCCATATCAGGGCGAGCTTGTCGCGCCTCTCGGTCCTGGTGTGCCTGTCCAGGCAGTTGCAGGAGGCGTTGAGCCTCCCGCCCTCGAACCATCGCGTCTCGTAGGTATCCTCGTCCCAGAAGTAGACGTCCTCGAAAGGTGCGAACCATTCGAGCTCGGAAGCCATGCCGCCCCAGAAACCGGCAGGGTCTTCGAGGGCGTGACGGCGCATGTCCTCGTACTCTCGCCGGTCCAGGTTTGCCCTCTTCGTTGCCGTCTCGTCGGTGTAGATGAAATCTGAGTTATCCGGCATTTATGCTCCAGTTGTTTGTTCTGTTGCTTAATCATTCTAGCTGAATGTGGGTTGGCAAGAATGTGATCCATGGTTCAAGCAGATCGTGAATCAGCTGGCAGACGCTCAAGGTTTACGGTCAACACCAAGCTTCCTCTGAGTTCAGAGGTTTACCGGTCCTGATTTACCACTGACTTCAACATAGATGACCGCGGCCGCCTCCACCTGCTTGAGTCTTAGATCCCCCTCACCCTGAAACTTGCCAGACGTTGAGCACAGTCGCGGCCGGCTCGCTACGCGCTCGCCAGGGCTCGATGGGTACATCGAG
>Ga0209745_1000265_pt1 | contig 30769 bp, 31 predicted proteins | sample BarGraNGADG00312_FD_184495 | JGI IMG/M metagenome (GOLD analysis project Ga0209745, IMG submission 184495) | Arctic peat soil microbial communities from Barrow, Alaska - Barrow Graham LP Ref core NGADG0004-312 (SPAdes) (version 2) | ecosystem: Environmental > Terrestrial > Soil > Wetlands > Peat...
GCATCGCCGGGGCCTACCCGTTCATCGAGTCCTGGGTCACCGGTGACAAGCGCGAGCACCACCTGCTCGACCGCCCACGCAACGCCCCGACCCGCACCGGGCTTGGCGTCATGGCGCTCAGCTTCTACTTCATCTTGTTCTTCGCGGCCGGCAACGACCTCATCGCGATCAAGCTGGGGTTGTCCATCAACGACATCACCAGGGCGCTGCAGGTCATGCTGATCGTGGTCCCGCCGCTGGCCTACTGGGTGACCAAGCGGATCTGTCTGAGCCTGCAGCGTCGTGATCGCGATCTGGTGCTGCACGGCCACGAGACCGGGCGTCTCGTCCGCACCGCCGAGGGCAAGTTCTTCGAGGTTCACGAGCCACTCTCCGAGCACGAGCGTTGGGCGCTGGTCCAGCACGAGGCCCTCAAGCCGCTGGAGCGCAGCGCCGCCGTCGACGCGAACGGGGTACGCAGGCGCGGTGCCCTGGGCGAGCGCATTCGCGCCAAGGTCTCGGGCTTCTACTTCGCCGACGGTGTCCACCCCGTGACACCGGCCGAGCTTGCGGCCGCTCACCACGACGGCCCCGCACACGAGGCCATCGCGGCCAAGCAGGAGTGGGTGGGGCAGTTGCACGGTGGTGCCGATGAGCGCCCTGAGACCGACGCCTACGCCAGCCACGAGCCCGAACCCGAGCACGAGGTGGATCCGGACTCCACCACCGCACGCTGAGGCATTAAGGGAAAGACTGCAAGGAAGGGGTGTGGGCCGCTGGCCCTGCTCGCAGGCTCCCTTGATGGGCTGCGCGGCCCACACCCCTTCCTTGCCCCGCTCGCAGGCTCCCTTGATGGGCTGCGCGGCCCACACCCCTTCCTTGCCCCGCTCGCAGGCTCCCTTGATGGGCTGCGCGGCCCACACCCCTCCTTGCCGGTTGCTGAACCGATGAGCTCAACTGCCCAACAGCTGGGTCAGTCGCGTGGAAAGAGTGCGCTCCTCGCCTTGTAGCTCCAGGACTTTCGTCCGCGACGTCAGCCCGCTGACCAGGCCCACATCGGCGCGGCGCAGGCCGAAGGCTTTGGCCACCGCCCTCAGAACGGCCTCGGTCGCAGCACCTTCCACGGCTCGCGCACCCACCCGGACGATCAGGACCCCCTCGCGGCCACCCGACGCCTCGCCATACTGCCCTCCGACCCCGGTCCGGGAGGCTCCGGGCTTGACCCGCACGCTGACTCTCATCCGGCCAGTGTCTCGCGCCCGGGGCCACGGCCCCGCCCAGCCTCTCGGCGTGGCAGGCTGGCAGCCGTGTTGAGGATGACCGCGCAAGAGTTCGACGAGGCTGTCGGGGACGCACTCGACGACGTCCCGGCCGAGCTGCTGGCCCTCATGGACAACGTGGTGTTCCTCGTGGAGGACGAACCGCCATCAGCTGATCCGGAGCTGCTCGGCGTCTATGACGGCACTCCGCTGACCGAACGCGACGGGGGCTGGGCCGCCGGGGCACTACCGGACCGGATCACCATCTTCCGGGGACCCACGCTGCGCATGTGCCACACGCGCGAGGAGATCCTGGACGAGGTGGCGGTCACGGTGGTGCACGAGATCGCCCATCATTTCGGCATCGACGACGACAGGCTGCACGAGCTCGGGTGGGACTGACTCGCCCCAGGACTCAGACGAGGGCGCTCTGGGCCTTCCAGGCGGCAAAGTCGTAGACCCAGACACCGATGCCCTCGGTCGGTTGGAACGCACGGGAGGAACCGGTGAACTTGACGATGTCGCCCATCTTCGAGTTGTTGAACATCCACTCGGCATTGGCGGGGGCCAAGTTGGTGCAGCCGTGCGACACGTTCTGGGTGCCCTGTGCATTGACCGACCACGGCGCGGAGTGGATGAACTCCCCCGTCCAGGTCAGGCGCAGGTTCCACTTGGTGTCGATCTTGTAGTAGTTGGGGTCTCCCTTGGGGATACCCACCGTCGCCGAGTCCATCGTGATGGCGCTGTTGCGTTCGATGATGACCTTGGTGCCGTAGCGGGTCTCGGTCTTTGGGCCGGGCTTGCCGGTGCTCACCGGGATCGTGCGGATGACCTGGCCACCCCGACGAACGGTCAAGGTGTGGGCCTTCATGTCCACAGTGCTCACCATGGACGAGCCAATGGTGAAGCTCGTGCCGTCATCACCGGCGACCCATTTGTCGACGCCGGTCTGCAACCCGTGCAGCTGCGTGGACAAGGTGACCTTGGTGCCAGGGATCCAGAAGTCCTTGGGACGCCACATCAGCTGGCGGTTGTCGAGCCAGCCCCAAGCACCCTCCTGATTCGGAACCGAGGTGACCTTGACCCGCTTCTCGACCTCGGCACGCTCAGCCTTGGTGACAACAGCCGAGCCGAACTGGACGATGACAGGCATACCGACACCGACGACGCCCCCGTTGGGTATCAGGCCGTAGGTCGCCGTGACCTTGGGTTTCAGGGTGGCGAAGGTCGACTTGGTCGTCGTCTGCGTGCCGTCAGGTCCGGTCGCTGCCACGGTCAAGGTGTATGCCGTCGAAGGACGCAGTAGCTCGCTGGCCCCCCAGATGCCATCCGGGCCGGCCTGCCCTGCGATCTTGTTACCCTTGGCATCCACCAGTGTCACGGCGCCCAAGGTGCCCGAAGACGCCTTGACGGTGACGGCGGCGTTGGGCAGGACACCGGTGGCCAGATCGGCCGGAGACACCTCGAGCACCGCCGGAGTGGCCTCGGGCGTGGTCGTCGTGGGTGAGCTCTCCGGCGAGCTCGGCCCTGAGCTGGTGCCGGCCGGGTCTGCTGCTGCGTTGATCTGGCAGGCGGTCAGCAGGACGCTGAGCGCCACGAGCACAGCGGCGAAGCCGTGGCCCCGCCGGAACCTCACTGATGTTGTCACCACGTCAAACCGTCTCTCAGGTCACGGCCTCTGGCCGATGCTTCACCGCACCCCCGGGAGGCCGGCCACATAAGAAGACGCCCCAAGGCCCCCGCAGGTTGCCTTGACGATGCTCAAGAAGCACCGTCGGTCCTTTGAGGCCCAGTCTCACCGAGCGTCCGCTCAGAGTACCCCCTTGCACGTCCGAGCGGCGAACGCGCGAGGTGTCAGACGGCGTTCTCCCCACGGAAGTACTCGAAGGTCCAGCCGATGGTGGCCAAAGCAGCGAAGCACATGCCGATGATGAACAGCCACCAACCCACGGCCAGACCGAGGAAGACGACGGCAGCTGACGCCGCCAGTGTGAGCGGCCACCAGCTGTGGGGGCTGAAGAATCCGTACTCTCCTTCGGCAGCCGAGATCGGGGCCAAGGGGTCGTCCTCGGGGCGGGGGTCCAGCTTGCGGCCGGTCCACCACAGGTAGAAGCCGATCAGTGCCGACAGCCCGGCGCACAGGAGCAGCCCGAACGGCCCAACCGGCTCGCTCCAGTGGGTGAACATGCTGTAGATGAGCCCGACGACGGTGAAGAACCCACCGATCAGCACGAACAGCTTGTACTCGACCTTCATCGCGCGTCGTCGCCCAACCCGTTGTGATCAGCAGTGCCGCTGCCGGGCGGCTCGCCACCCCGGTCCTCAAGATCAGGCGCGCCCAGCAGGGCGTCCAGGACGTTCTTGTCGGCAACTGGGGCGTCGTACTGGGCGACCTCGGGGTGGTGCAGGTCGAAGGCCGGACGCTCGGAGCGGATCCGTGGGATCGAGTCGAAGTTGTGTCTCGGCGGCGGGCAGGACGTGGCCCACTCCAGCGATGCACCGTAGCCCCACGGGTCGTCGGTCTCGACCAACGGCGCCGTCCGATAGGTCTTCCACACGTTGTAGAGGAAAGGAATCGTCGAGGCCCCCAACAGGAAAGCGCCGACGCTGGAGACCTGGTTCATCCAGGTGAAGCCGTCCTCAGGCAGGTAGTCGGCGTAACGACGCGGCATGCCCACGACGCCAAGCACGTGCTGGATCAGGAACGTCGTGTGGAAGCCGACGAAGAGCATCCAGAAGTGGACCTTGCCCAATTTCTCGTCCAGCATGCGCCCGGTGAACTTGGGCCACCAGAAGTAGAAGCCGGCGAACATGGCGAACACGACCGTGCCGAACACCACGTAGTGGAAGTGGGCCACCACGAAGTAGGTGTCGGTGACATGGAAGTCCAACACCGGGCTGGACAGGATGACTCCAGTCAGTCCGCCGAACAAGAATGTCACCAGGAAGCCCAGCGCCCACAGCATCGGCGTCTCGAACGACAAGGACCCGCCCCACATCGTGCCGATCCAGTTGAAGAACTTCACCCCGGTCGGCACCGCTATGAGCATCGTCATGATGGCGAAGAACGGCAGCAGCACCTGGCCGGTCGCGTACATGTGGTGCGCCCAGACGCTCACCGACAGGGCGGCGATGGCGATCGTCGCGAAGACCATGCCCTTGTAGCCGAAGAGCGGCTTGCGGGAGAACACCGGCAGGATCTCGCTGATGATGCCGAAGAAGGGCAGCGCGATGATGTAGACCTCGGGGTGCCCGAAGAACCAGAAGAGGTGCTGCCAGAGCATGGCTCCGCTGTTGCTCGGATCGAACACGTGCGCCCCGAGTCTGCGGTCCGCGCCCAGGGCCAGCAAGGCGGAGGCCAGCACGGGGAAGGCCATCAGGACCATGATCGACGTGACCAGGATGGTCCAGGTGAACAACGGCATCCGGAACATCGTCATGCCTGGAGCGCGCAGGCAGATGATCGTGGTGATGAAGTTGACCGCACCCAGGATCGTGGCGAAACCACCCATCGCCAGGCCGAAGACCCAGAGGTCACCGCCCAGACCGGGGCTGCTCGTCACATCCGAGAGCGGAGCGTAGGCGGTCCAGCCGAAGGACGCCGCACCCCCAGGGGTCAGGAACCCGCCGGTGGCGATCAGCCCGCCGAACAGGTACAGCCAGTAGGCGAGCATGTTCAAGCGCGGGAACGCGACATCGGGCGCGCCGATCTGGATCGGCATGAGGGCATTGGCGAATCCGGCGAACAGAGGCGTCGCGAACAACAACAACATGATCGTGCCGTGCATGGTGAAGAGCTGGTTGAACTGCTCGGGGTTGTCGACGACCTGCAGTCCCGGCTGGAAGAGCTCGGCGCGGATGAGCAGGGCGAGCAGCCCACCGATCATGAAGAAGGCGAACGAGGTGATGAAGTACAGGTTGCCGATCACCTTGTGGTCGGTCGTGGTGACCCACTTGACCACCGTCTGACCGCGCGAGCGCCGACGTGTCGGCGCGTCGAGCCGAACCGGCGGGCTCAGCTTCACCGTGGACATCAGGGGCCTCCGACCTTGGGCAAGTACTGCTGGTCACCCTTTTCGATCGACGCGCGACTCAGGCTGTTGTCGAGCATGCCGACGTTGCCCTGGGCCCTGAGCTGGGCCAGGTGCGCGTCAAAGTCAGCCTGGGACACGACCTTGACCTGGAAGAGCATCTGCGAATGGTAAGCGCCACACAGCTCGGCACACTTGCCCACGAAGGTTCCGATCTCGGTGGGCTTGAGCTGGAACCGGTTGACCTTGCCCGGAAGCAGGTCCAGCTTCATGAGAAACTGCGGCACCCAGAAGGAGTGGTTGACATCGCGAGCGGTGAGGACGAACTCGACCCGCTTGTTCACCGGGAGGTAGAGCGCGGGCAACGTGGCCGCAACGCCCGGCCGGCCGGTCAGTTCGGCCTGGGTCCCGGACTCGAAGGTGCCGGCTTCGATGTAGTTGAAGTCCCAGCTCCACTGCTTACCGACCACGTTGACCGTGACGTCAGGCTTGTTGGAGGTATCCAGCAGCGCCGCCTCGTCGCGTGCGGTGTAGAAGAACAGGACCGCGATCATGAACAGAGGGACGACCGTGTAGAGGATCTCGATCGGCACGTTGTAACGGAGCTGCTCGGGCAGGCCGACGTCGTCCTTCGTGCGACGGTAGGCCACCACGCACCAGAAGATCAGTCCCCAGACCAGCACGCCTACGCCGAGAGCTGCCAGCCAGGAGCCGGTCCAGAGGCTGGTGATCCGGCCAGTCTGGTCGGTCACGCCGTGAGGCAGCAGACCGCGTGAAACCGACTCGCCGCAGCCACTGAGGGCCACGGCGCAGGTCACGGCAAAACCGGTGAGGGTCAGTCCTCGCCGCTTCACGTGTTCGGAAGTGTCATCGTGTCGACCCAAGGCGCGCACCTTCCAGATAATCACCGACCAGCCAACGCGAGAAACCCTACTCCAGAGTCGTGCTCAAGTGGGGCTAACGTCGGGGGGTGGTCCCACACCCCGACGCCGATCTGCCGGCCGGCCGTCGTCGCGTTCTGCTCGACGCCGCGAGCACGCCGATGCTTCCCCCGGCCAGAGCAACCCTGATGGCTGCCCTGGACGCAGGCTGGGCCGACCCGCGACGGCTCTATGCCGAGGGGCGCCGGGCGCGGGCTCTGCTGGACCAGGCACGCGAAGAGCTCGCGGGAGGGCTCGGCGTGCGTCCTCCTGAGGTCTCGTTCCTGCCGGCCGGCCCGGCCGCGCTCCGTGCCGGTCTGGATGGACTGCGGTATGCCGGCCGCCGCCGTGGCGCGCGCATGGTCGCCACGGCCGTCGAGCACTCCGCGATCCTGACCACCGGCCGATACCACGCCGCTCAGGCCGAAGAGCCATCGCTGTTCGCCGAGGTGCCCGTGGACCGGGTGGGACGGGTGGACCTGTCAGCCCTCGAGCAGGCGGTTGCCGTCCCGGGCACCGTCCTGGCTGCGGTCCAGTCGGCCAATGGGGAGGTCGGCACGCGTCAGCCCCTCGGGCAGGCGTATGAGCTCTGCCGGGCACGCGGCATACCGCTGCTGGTGGACGCCATGGCATCGCTCGGGCATGACGCGCCTCCTGCGCACTTCGACGTCCTGGCAGGCGACGCCCGGTCGTGGGGCGGCCCGGCGGGACTGGGCGTGCTGGTCGTCCCCGAGCGCACCCGTTGGCGCCGCCCTGGCCCGGTCAGTGAGCTCGAGCTCGGTCGCACCGACGTCGAGCCGGTGGTCGCGATCGCGCTGGCCGCGGCGGAGGCCTGGCGTCAGAGCCAGGCAACCCGCGTTGATGAGGCCGCCCGGTCGTCGGCCATCGTTCGGCGACTGCGCGCGGCAGCAGGCCACCTGCGTGACGTCGAGGTCGTCGGTGACGCGGACGACCGCCTGCCGCACGTCCTGACGTTCTCCCTGCTGTATGTGGACGGCGAGGCCCTGTTGACCGAGCTGGACCGCCGCGGCTTCGCCGTTGCCTCCGGGTCGGCCTGCACCTCGAGCACCCTCGAGCCAAGTCATGTCCTGACCGCGATGGGCATGCTCACTCACGGAAATGTTCGAATCACGTTGCCATTGAGCATGATTGCCCCGACGCTCGAGGATGACATCGACCGGTTCATTGCCGAGCTGCCCGCTGCGGTGGCGGCCGTCCGAGCCCGTCTCGGGGCGTCAGATCTGTGAACCGGATCGAGGTCGACGCTCGCGGGCTGCGCTGCCCGCTGCCCGTGATCCGCCTGGCCGCGGCCGCCCGGGACGCACCGGCCGGCACCCTGATCACTGTGCTGACAAGCGATCCCGCAGCTCGCCACGACGTCCCGGCCTGGTGCCGAATGCGCGACCATGAGCTGCGCGAGATGACCGAGGTGCCCGACGCGTCCGGGACGGACGCGGCGTCGGCCGCGCACCCGGCATACCTGCGGTTCGTGGTGGTGGTCCGTCCTCACCCGTCGAAGGCCGCCGGGGGCGGCAGCAACAGTGCGCGCTCGAGCCGGGCGATGTAGTCGCTGCGCGGGAGATCTGTGATCCCCAGGCTCGCCAGATGTGGAGTGGCCCACTGCACGTCAATGATCCGGCCTGGGTCGCCATCTGCGAACACCAGATCCGAGAGTCCCACAAGCGCGCACTTTGACGCATCGGTCGCGCGATGGAACATCGACTCCCCGGCGAACAGCCCACCAAGGGCCAGGCCATAGAGGCCGCCGAGCAGCTCGCCGTCGCCCCACGCCTCCACCGAGTGTGCCCATCCGAGCTCGTGCATGAGGGTGTATGCCACGGTGATGGCCGGCGTGATCCAGCGTCCGTCCCGGGACGGGTCGCCACAGGCCGCGATGACCTCTGAGAACGCCGTGTCGACACGAATCTCAAAGTGACGCAACGACTTTCGCAATGACCGGCTGATTTTGACGTGGCCGGGCAACAGGACGCCACGCGGGTCTGGTGACCACCACCCGGTCGGCGGGTTGCCGTCCTCACCCACCCCCATCGGGAACAACCCCGCGCGATAGGCCATGAGCAGCGTGCCGGGCTCAAGGTCCGCACCGACGCCGACGAGGTCGTCCTCTGGCGTCGCCTGGTCGAGATCCAGCGCCCAGCGTGAGGGTGGAGGCTCGACCGGCACCGGATCAGGTCGACCGGTTAGGGGCGGGGGCAGGTCAGATGGGGCTCGATCTCGTCGCGGGCCTGCGCGCCGTATGCCTCGGTGAACCGCTCGAGGAAACGCCGGAGGCCCAGCTCGTACTCCTGCGTGCCGACCGTCTCCACGACGTAGGTCGCCAACATCGACCCGATCTGCGCCGAACGTTCATGATTCAGCCCGCACGCCAGACCGGTGAGGAAGCCCGCGCGAAAGGCGTCGCCCACGCCGGTCGGGTCGGCCTTGCGCAGCTCACGGGGCACGCTGACCTCGATCGGGGGCTCGCCAAGGGTGGTGATGAGCACGCCGTTCTTGCCCTTGGTGATGACACGGGTCTGAACGCGCTCGGCGATCTGTTCCCTGCTCCAACCAGTCTTCTGCTCGGTCAGCGCCGCTTCGTACTCATTGGTGAACAGGTAGGCCGCACCGTCGATCAGCTGACGGATCGAGTCGCCGTCCATGAAGGCCAGCTGCTGGGAAGGATCGGCTCCGAACGGGATCGCCCGGGTCCGGCACTCCTGCGTGTGGCGGAGCATGCCCTCAGGGTCGTTGGAGCTGATGACCACGAGGTCCAGTCCCCCGACGCGCTTGGCGATGGGGCCCAGCTCGATGTCGCGGGCCTCACTCATGGCACCGGCATAGAACGTGGCGATCTGAGCCATGTCGTCATCGGTGGTGCACACGAAACGGGCCGTGTGGCGGGTCTCGGAGATGTGCACCGACTCGCAGTCGACGCCGTGGCGCTCCAGCCAGGACCGGTAGTCCACGAAGTCCCCACCGGCCGCCCCGACCAGGATCGGTTGCTGCCCGAGGTTGGCCATGCCGAACGCGATGTTGGCGGCGACACCCCCGCGGCGGATCTCGAGGTCCTCGACCAGGAAGGACAAGGCGATCTTGTCCAGCTGGTCGACGACCAGGGAGTCGGCGAAGCGGCCCTTGTAGGTCATCAGGTGGTCAGTGGCTATGGATCCGGTGAGAGCGATACGCACGCGGGCAACATACCCTGTGGCGGCCCGACGCGTGAGGGGAGGTTGTTACCGGTCAGTGTTACCGATGGGTACCGGTTCCCCTTGTCCAACGAGCGAAATACGGTGGGCCCATGACGACTTCGACCTACTCCCCCGGTCCCCGCGACGGCCTTGACGAGGGGAGTCTGGCCGAGCTGGCACAGGACAGTCGCGAGGTCGAGGTCCACGTCGCGCTGCCCCGACCGTGGGTTGCCTCGGCCTTCGGCCCGATCGACGTCCCGGACGATGCCTCCGCTCTCATCGACGGGCTCGCGGCATACGGCTCGTAGTCCCGCGGGCATCATCACCCAGGCCCGTTCGGCCACGATGTGGTGATGGACGAGGACGAGGCTCGAAGCCGCTTCGCCGCTGCTCGCGTGGGCCGGCTGGCCACCGTGACGGCGCAGGGCGCGCCACACCTGGTGCCCGTGGTCTTCGCACTCGTGGGCGATGCCGCCTACACCGCGGTCGACGGGAAACCCAAGACCACCTTGCGGTTGCAGCGGCTGGCCAACATCGCCGCCACGGGTCGGGCGAGCCTGCTCGTGGACGAGTACGGCGAGGACTGGTCGGCCCTGTGGTGGGTCCGCTTCGACGGCACCGCGCAGGTCCTGGCAGTCCACAGCAGCGAGGCCCGTATCGCGGTCGACGCCCTGACCCGCAAGTATCCGCAGTACGTCAGCGACCCTCCCCCGGGACCTGTCATAGCGGTGCGGCTGACACGGTGGCAATCGTGGGAGGCGACGCCCGCGCCATGAACCTGCTGTGGCCGGCATACCCGCTCCAGACGGGTGTGCCGGCCACAGCCAGCTAGGGGGTGAACCCTTGGGGCGTCAGCTCAGCTGAAGGAGTCGCCGCAGGCGCAGGAGCTGCCCGCATTGGGGTTGTCGATCGTGAAGCCCTGCTTCTCGATGGTGTCGGCGAAGTTGATCGACGCGCCGTCGAGGTAGGGGGCGCTCATCCGGTCGATGACGACCTCGACCCCGCCGAAGTCCACCACCAGGTCACCGTCAAGGGTGCGCTCGTCGAAGTAGAGCTGGTAGACCAAGCCGGAGCAGCCACCGGGCTGCACGCCCACGCGAAGACGAAGGTCGTCGCGGCCCTCCTGCTCGAGCAGGCTCTTGACCTTGGCTGAGGCAACGTCGGTGAGCAGTACGCCATGCGCCGGCTTCTCGACCGTGGCTTGCTCGGCAACGGCATGCGAGATGCGGGCCTGGGTGTCGTCCTGAACACTCATCTGATTGTGTCCTTCATGTCGATGGTCGTGCCTGTCGATTTCGCGCCTGTCGATGGTCGCGGGGCAGGCTGTCAAACAGTGCCAACCCAATTGTGCCGGTATGTGTTCCCGACATCCAAGGGTACGTCTCAGGTGAGGCGGGGGGACCAGGTAGTCGCCACTCTTTCGGTCCTGGCGCTGAGGGTGCCCGCGGGGGCGGCGAGGGCGGCGGCGAGCTGACCCGGGTTCTCCGCCACGGCGTAGGTCCCGCTGATGCCCAGGGCCATCGTGTCGCGACGCCCGACGAGCACCTGACCTGCGATGACGACGGCCGGTGTGGCTGCGGCGAGAGCCGCTTCGGCCACCCCGGCGACGACCTTGCCGCGCAGGCTCTGCCAGTCGAACCTGCCCTCTCCGGTGACGACCAGGTCGGTGGCCTGCACGAGCGCATCGAAGCCGACCGCCTCGAGCACGGCCCGCACCCCGCTCACCCGACGTCCTCCGAGCAGGAGCAGGCCGTACCCCAGGCCACCGGCCGCCCCGGCCCCAGGCTCGCGGTCGCGTCGCATCTCCTTGCCGGTGAGCAGGTCCGTGTCGGAGGAAACGACTGTGCGGACAACCTCGGCGAAGTGCCCCAGCGCGGACTCGAGCTCCTGGGCCATCTCGGGTGTGGCGCCCTTCTGAGGCCCGAACACCGCACTCGCGCCATGAAATCCGAGCAGGGGCGAGTCGACGTCCGTGGCGAGGACGAGCTCGATCTCGCGGTGGCGTTCGCGGACCGGGGTCAGTCCTTCGAGGGCATCGCCGGCCAGGTCCCTGAGCTTGGCGCCGCCCGCAGCGAGTGCGTCCGCGTCGCCCGCTCCCAGGGCTGCGAGCATGCCAGCTCCCCCATCGTTGGTCCCGCTGCCACCGAGCCCCACCACGACCCGCGTGGCTCCCTCTGCAACCGCCGCCTCGATGAGCTGCCCGACGCCGTACGTACTCGTGACCTTCGGGTTGCGCTCGCCCCCCGCGAGCAGGTGCAGACCACACGCCTGAGCGGATTCGATGTATGCCGTCCGTCTGCCACCCGCCCCAACCATGAGGATCCAGGCAGGGACTGGCCGTCCGAGCGGGTCGGAAACCGTGACGCGGACAGTGGCGCCCCCCAACGCCCTCGACAGGACATCAAGAAACCCCGGCCCACCGTCGCTCAACGGCATCAGCGTGAGGTCGTCGTGAGGGGCGCCGCGCCGCCAGCCATCGGCCATCGCCTCGGCCGCCTGGCCGGCAGTGAGGGTGCCGGTGAAGCAGTCCGGAGCAATGAGGACGCGCACCCGCACATCGTGCCAGCCGCGCGATCTAGGCAGTTTGCCCGGGGCCAGCCGCGCGATCTAGGCAGTTTGCCCGGGGTCAGGGCGTTGGGGTCAGGGTTCCTGGTCGAGGCCGACGATCACGCAGGGGCCTCCGTCGTAGATGCCACCGTCGATCGCCAGAACCCGACCGCCCGCGTAGGAGAGCGGGCCGGTGACCTCGCTGGAGGCCCGTCCGATGAACGTCGAGATGAAGCTGTGGCCGTGGACGATGCGCTCGCCGCCGAGTCTGTCGAGCAGCTCCGCGGCAACCTGCGCACCGTCGACATCGGCGAAGGCGAAGCGGGTCGTCAGCCGGGCCCAGCACTCCCACCACTGCTCGAGGTCGTCACTGGCGAGCACCTCGCGTACCGCGTCATTGATCTGCCCCGGCGTGTCTCCCCAGCGGAGATACTCGGTGGTGTCGGCGTGGAGCAACAGGTCCGGACCGGCGAGGGCAATGGCTTCGAGTCCACTGAGCCACGCGATGTGCTGGTCGGTGAGGCGCTCTTGGTCGCGGACTTGTCCGCCGTTGAGCACCCAGCTGCGCGCGAAGCTGCACCGGCTCCGGACCTCGGACAACACGCGCTCGTCACCGAAACGGCTCATACCCAAGGCGAGGATCTCGTGGTTACCCATGAGGGCCTCGACCCGGCCGCCGCTCGCGTCGGCCTCGCCCTGCAGCCGGCGGATCAGGTCGACGACGGCGATGCCATCGGGACCTCGGTCGAAGTAGTCACCCAGGAAGGTCAGGCGGGCCTGCCCCCCGGACCAGGCACCGTCGGCGTCGAGCAGCCTTGCACGCCGAAGGCCCACGACAAGAGGCTCCACGTGCCCGTGCACGTCGCTGACGACATAGTGCATGCGAAATGGTCATCTCCTGAAACGGTCGATAACGGGACGTCTCGATAGAGATTGTCGCTCTACGGGAGAACCCCGAGCATCCGGGCCGCCAGCCCGTGATCGACCTCGTCCTCAGTCGCATGTCGTCCCACCTGGGGCCTCCGGATCCGCTGCTTGGTCGCTTTGGATCCTGAGGCCCCAGGCCCGTCTCACCCCTGAAGCACGAGGGCGTGTCGCGGACTGGTCATCGATGCATCGATCGGGAAGAGCACTTGCAGCCCCTGAATCCCGGGGTTACCTCCACGGTCGCTGTCACGGCCTTCATGGCGACACCTCTGCCTGCCGCCGGAACGGTGACAGATCCGGTGCCGTGGACGGTGAAGGTTCCCTGGGACGCGTAGCTGGCGGGGTCAACGGCATCCCAGATGACGCGGACGCGCGAAGTAACCCCCGACTGAAGATCGAGGCTCTTCACGGTCGCCGGTAGCACAGGGGAAACACCCTTGCACGTCCCGACGTACAGGCTACTTTCAAGGACGTTTTTCGCAAACGCATCGTTCCACACCTTGAAGGAAGCCCTGAGCGTTCCGTTCGCGCCGCTACCCGTTGCGAACACATTGGTTCCGGCCCACGGCCAAACACCCGTGCCAACGTTGTTGGGTATGTCGTTGATGACCTTCATGATATCCATCGTGTCGTCACCTTGCGATTGCACGGTGTAGTTGAAGCCAACAGGATGGTTGGGGTCGGACATCGGATCTGTGACGGTTCCGCTCGCCTTCGGCGAGGTCTCGGCAATGTTGAACTTCACGCCGGGAAGAACCTTGGAGATCTCAACGAGGTTGCGCTGCACCTGCGCATAGGTGCCATGCCAGTCCGGGTAGTACGAAAGGCCGATACGGTCGACCATCCCACCCTTGGCGTCGAGGTTGCTGGAGAGCCCATTGATGAGGGTCATGACCTTCTTGAGGACCTTATCCGGGTCCAGCGCGATCTTGCCGGTCGGCGGTTGTTCGAAGACATTGAAGGCGAAGTGCAGCGCGGATTGGATGTGAAGGCCCTTGTCCCGGTTGACCTGCTTGATCGCACGGTTGCCGGCATCGACCAGGAGGGAGAGGTTCTTCACAGAGTCAAGGAATTCGTGGTAGGCCGCTGAGTTCTTGTCGCCGTTGGCCTCTTCGTACTTCAGCCACTTGATGCCGCCACCAGGGGCGCCCAGATAACGCCCGGAGTTGTAGTAGTCGTGGTGATGGACATAGGGGGTGATCAAATCATATTCCGATCCCCACATCATACCGTTGGTGATCTCATTACCCAGAGCGACGATGGTCGGCGGCGTCCCCTGGTCGACCAGGCTGTTGACGAAGTCATACGTGTACTGGTACGTCGTCTGAACCAGGTCGTCGAATGGCAGATTCGCCCAGGCATAAGGCTTCGGCTGGTTCTGCGGGTCGGCCCAGCTGTCAGCATAGTGAAGATCGATCGCAAGATTCTGGCCCGCGCCGACGACCGCCTTCGCCACCCGGCGCGTGTTCTCCGGCGAGTTGTTGCCCGCACTGGTAACCGGGTTGCCGCTGTTCTCGCTCTTCGGCTGGTTCCACACACGAAGCCTCGTCGTGTCCCAGCCCAGGTCCTTGGTCAGACCGAAGAAGTTGTTGCCGCTCTCGATCGACCCGGGGTCGGTGAACTTACCGCCGCGAACGCCGGGGACCGGCGGGTTGTTTCCGGCGTTGTAGAAGTAGGTGTTTGTATTGCCTCCCTGCTCGGACGTGTCGGAACCGTTGTCCATCTGGGGAAGCAGGTAGTTGATGATGCGGAGCTCACGGACACCGATGGGAGAGCCCGACGCGACCGCGAGTCGGACATAGCGCAGGCCCTTGAAGCTGAACACGTCGGTGAAGATGCCGCCGGTCTTGGCGTTGCGGGATCGATCGGCGAGCGTAGTCCATCTATGGCCGTCCTTCGACCCTTGGAGCTTGTACGTGTAGACCGTCCTGTTGCTCGCGAAGACCGTCTCCACCTTGTGGACCGCGTCGTACGCGCCGCCCAGATCGACGGTCAGGGCCGCCGGAGCCCGCGGTGCCATCCAGGCAGTCTCCGTATTGCCGTCGATGGCCAGGCTCGCGTGGCCTTTGGTCGCGGTGCCCGAGACCCAATCCTTAACGGCGATGTTGCTCTCCGCCGGGGTGTACTCCGCTGTTCCGCTCAAGGGAAACGCAGTCCCGGATGGGGCGACGACAAGGACGGTCGAGATACCCAACAAGGCAAGAACCACTGTCCCTGCTCGCCTTGGTCGTCTCGTGATCGCTTTCATGTACTTTCTCCTTGTCTGGGTCCTGATGAACCGCGCAGGATGAGGGGCGCACACGTGCTGGAGAACCACGCCCCTGAGCAGCGCAGTCGCCAGCCGCTGAGGCCTGGTCTCCGCTCTGAGCACGCGCACAGTGTGCGCCCAGAGAGAGCACAAGTCAACAGGTACGGACAGGCAAAGCAACAGGTACGCACAGGACGAAACGCTTGCCACGCAAGGAATCCCGCTGGCAGGTCCCGCCACGGTGGCCCCGTCCGATGACCCGGCCGCCAGACTCCGTTCAGGCCCGTGGTTCGCCCCGGAGTGGGGTGAACCACGACCCGCGGGTGAGGGCGGGCTAGAAGTACTCGAGCAGGTATGCCGGTCGGCCGGCGAACGCCGCGTCGAGCAGCTCGTCTCCGGCCGGCCCGCCACCGGAGGCGAGTCCGGCGGTGCGCAGCACGCTGATGGAAGTCCCGGCATACAACGCCGCAAAGCCGTTGGGGCCAAGGCACAGGCCGGGGTTGAACGGCTCCGCGGGGATGAGCCCACCGCGCCCTCCGGACACCTCCAGCCGCCACGACCCGCTGTTGCCCGGCAGCAACGGGTCCACCAGGGTCACTGCGGCGGACCCGGTGGCGGTGGAAGGAAAGCCACGTGCCGCAACGGCTTCCGGCGCATCCATGACCCTGAGCATCCACCGCTTGAGGTACGTCTCGTGGGCAACCTCCTCGGGCAGCAGGAGGTGGATGGGGTCGTCGGGGGCGACATAGGCCTCGACCTTCGTGGCGACCGACGAGCCAGAGCCGACCACGGACCACAGCGCGCGAGCGATCTCGGCGGTGTCGGCGCTGAGATAGGACACCACGAGGTCCTCGCCGTGCCACTCGAAGACGACGTGGCCCCCATCGGTGATGTAGCTCATCATCCCGTCGCCGGTGAGCTGCTCACTGGCGTCAGCCACACTCAGCAGCCTGGGACCGCTGGCACGCTGCTCGGCATAACCGTTGTGCAGGCTCTTGAGGAACGGCTCGACGTCCGACTCGGTCGTAGGACGCAGGGGAACGTCTTTGCCACCCAGGGTTCGGAGCGCCTCCGCGGACATGCTGATCCGCTGCTGCGCACCGGCAAACTCCCAGCCGAGCGCGCGGTACAACGGGATCGTCGCCGGGTAGAGGGCGGAGACCAGGTCCCCGAGCTCTCGCGACCTTCGAGCGATGGCCTTCATGAGATGCGAACCGACTCCCCGGCCTCGCGCATCGGGTGCCACAACGACGCCTGCAACGCCGCCCATAGGCATCAGCCGACCGCCCCAAAACTGTTGGTACGAACGCACTCTCGCGTGAGCCAGCAGGCGATCGCCGTCGAAGACGCCGATCGCACGGTGCGCGCTCATGGATTCCCGCTGAACGCCGTTCCACCGGTCGCGCATCGAGGGTTTGAGTGGCCCGAAGGACCTGGACCGCACGTCGAACGCTGCGTCGAGGTCGTCAGCGGTGAGATCACGGGTTGTCAGCTGGCCGGTGGTGTGTCCCATCGTCATGGCAGCGACTCTAGGCCGCGGACGGGTGGTGTGCCGGACCGGCGCCGCGGCATACGATCGCAGCGTGAGCACTACTACCGAACGGCCTCATCGCCTGTCTCTGCCCCTGCTCGTCCTCGGTCAGGGCCGCGAGCTCGCCACCGAGCGAGGCGTCGAGTGTCCCGGTGAGCTGCCGGCTCCCTCAGACCCCGGTCTGGTCGAACGCGCCCGTTCCGCCAAGGCTGCGCTCGGGGACAAGGTCTTCGTCCTCGGCCACCACTACCAGCGCGACGAGGTCATCGAGTTTGCCGATGTCATGGGCGACAGCTTCAAGCTGGCCAAGGAAGCAGCTGCACGGCCGGACGCGCCATACATCGTCTTCTGCGGTGTGCATTTCATGGCGGAGTCAGCCGACATCCTGACCGCGGACCACCAACAGGTGATCCTGCCCGACCTGGCAGCCGGGTGCTCCATGGCTGACATGGCCGCGATCGGCCAGGTCGAGGACGCTTGGGACGACCTAGCCGAGATGTGCGTCGTCGAAGACGTCGTTCCCGTGACCTACATGAACTCCTCCGCTGCCATCAAGGCGTTCACTGGTCGCCATGGCGGCACCATCTGCACGTCAGGCAACGCCAGGACCGCGATGTCGTGGGCCTTTGACCAACGGGGTGGGGTCGAGGGCCTGGGCAAGGTCCTCTTCCTGCCCGACCAGCACCTGGGCCGCAACACTGCCGTCCGCGAGCTCGGTCTCTCCCTACAGGACTGCGTGGTGTTCGACCCGCACAAGCCGGCCGGAGGGCTGACCGGTGAACAGGTCCGGTCCGCTCGGGTCATCCTGTGGCGCGGACACTGCTCGGTGCACGGCCGGTTCTCCCTCGAAGCGGTCGACGCCGCGCGGGCCACGATCCCCGGCGTCAAGGTGATCGTCCACCCCGAGTGCCAGTACGAGGTCGTCGAAGCCGCGGACGCCGTGGGCTCGACCGAGAAGATCATCGAGACCATCGGGGCAGCACCGGACGGCACCTCGTGGGCCGTCGGCACCGAGCTCAACCTCGTGCGCCGACTCGCGACGATGTTCCCCAGGCAAGACATCGCCTTCCTGGAGAAGAACGTCTGCTACTGCTCGACGATGAACCGCATCGACCTGCCGCACCTCGTCTGGGCACTGGAGTCGCTGGTGGCCGGACGCGTCATCAACCAGATCACCGTCGACCCGGCCGTCGCCCACTGGGCAAGAGTTGCGCTCGACCAGATGCTGGCACTGCCCGGCGCGACCAACCAGGACCAACAGGCCTGACCGCCCGACCATGCGGGACGCCGGCGGGAGCCAAGTCGGCCGGCGGAAGCCCAGTCGGCCCACGGAGCTCAGTCGGCCCACGGAGCTCAGGGGCGCAGCAGCCCCAGGCGCGCGAGCAGGACGGCCTCAGCCAGGCAGACCCGCTCGAACTCACCGAGGTGCAGGCTCTCGTTGGCACCGTGCGCGCGGGTGTCGGGGTCCTCGACACCCGTGACCAGAATGCCTGCGTCGGGAAACCTCTCTGCGAAGGCAGCCACGAACGGGATCGAACCACCCACGCCGATGTCCACCGGCGCGACGCCCCAAGCGTCGGTGAAGGCCGCACGCGCCTGGTCGTAGACGGGGCCGATGGCATCGGCACTGAACCCGGCGCCCTCGTCGTCGAGGTGGATGTCGACCTTGGCGCCCCATGGAGCATTCGCCCGAAGGTGGTCCGCGAGCAAGCCATAGGCCTCCTTCGGGTTCTCGTCGGGCGCGATCCGCATGGAGATCTTCGCTGCGGCCTGCGGGACCAGGGTGTTGGACGAGGTGGCCACGGACGGCGCGTCGATGCCGATCGTGGTGATCGAGGGCTTGGTCCACAGCCGCGACAGGAGCGAGCCCGAGCCGATCGTCTCCACGCCTTCGAGCAGGCCGGACTCCTCGCGCAGCCGCTTCTCTGGATAGTCGAGGTCAGAGGCCACGCCCGACTTCAGTCCGGGGACGGCGACGTTGCCCTCGGCATCGTGCAGCGTGGCGATCGTCCTGATCAGCGCCGTGATGGCGTCCGGAACCGCGCCGCCGAACATGCCGCTGTGGATCCCATGGTCCAGGGAGCGAACCGTGAGCACGACGCGGATCATGCCGCGCAAGGTCGTGGTCAGCGCCGGCTCCCCGACGGCCCAGTTGGTCGAGTCGGCCAGGACGATCGCGTCGGCGCGCAGCTTCTCGCCATGCCGGTCGAGGATGGTGCCCAGGCTGTCCGAACCGACCTCCTCCTCGCCCTCGACGAAGACGGTGACGCCCACCGGGAGCGCGCCGGAGTGCGCGCGCAGGGCCGCGATGTGGGCCATGACGCCGGCCTTGTCGTCGGCGATGCCGCGGGCATAGACCCGGCCATCTCGCTCGGTCGGCTCGAATGGCGGGCTGTGCCAGTCGGATTCGGCACCGGGGGGCTGGACGTCGTGGTGGGCGTACAGCATGACGGTAGGCGCGCCCGCAGGCCCATCGACGTGCCCAATGACGGCGGGTCGGCCGCCCTCTCTGATGATCTCGACCTCGAGGCCTTCGGCTCGCAGCAGCGAGGCCACAGCCTCCGCGCTGGCCTCCACGTGTGCCTGGTCGAAAGCTTCCAGAGAGACGCTGGGGATCCGGGCGAGCGCTTCGAGGTCCCGGCGCAGCGTGGGCAAGAGCCCGGCGACCCGCTCGCGCAGAGCGCTCAGTCGGGTGGGATCAAGGTCTGGATTCAGAACGTCGTTGGTCACGACCGCGAGCGTACTCAACTCCTGCGCGAGCGGACTGAGACGGGCGATACGAGAGAAGGGAGTCACACGACATACAGTGTGCTTCGTGTTCGGACGCAAGAAGACCCCCGAGAACGGCACCCCGTCGGCAATCACGTATGCCGATCGGGCCGGCGCCAAGAACCGCCCCACACCGTCTCGGCGGGAGCAGGAGGCAGCCCGCAAACGGCCCCTCGTGCCCAAGGACCGCAAGGTCGCGGCCGGCCAGTCACGCGAGGCCAGCCGGTTGGCCCGAGCCAGGCAGCGCGCCGCCATGTTGTCCGGGGACGAGTCGGCACTGCCGGCCCGGGACAAGGGCCCGGTCAAGCGCTACATCCGCGACCTCGTGGACACCCGTTGGAACGTCGGCGAGTTCATGCTGCCGGTCATGGTCCTGGTGCTCGCGTTGACCTTCGTACCCCTCCTAGCCCCCTCGATCGCGCCGTTGGCCACCCTGCTGGTGTTCGTTCTGGTCTACGGCCTGGTCACCGTCGGCGTGGTCGACGCCTTCCTGATGTGGCGTCGTACCAAGGCCAGGGTCCTCGCCAAGTTCGGCCAGGCTCCACCGCGCGGATCGGCTATGTATGCCGTGATGCGCGCCTTCCAGATGCGCCGCACGCGGCTCCCCCGTCCCCAGGTCGCTCGAGGGTTCAAACCCGAGTAGCGCCCCGCCACTCTGCCCGGCGGTGCTACTCAGCCGAGCAGGTCGGCGAAGGCGGTCGGAGCACGGGTGAGCGCGTATGTCGCGAAGTGCATCCGCTCGACGTCGCCACCCGATCCTCGGGTGATCTCGAGCAGCTCGCCACGCTCCCGCCCAGCAACCGCGCGGAATCGGTCGGCGTCCTCCCTGGCGAACCGGGTGTCCGCAATGGGCAGGCCGCCGGGGATCCGCGACCACAGGACGTTGTCGCGCACCTCGAACACGATCTCCTGGCCCTCGGTCCACCAGCTGCCGAGAACGCCATCGAAGTCCGGCTGGGGCTGGGATGCGGTCCACAGGGGTGCCAGGGAGGGCTCGGCATCGAGCACGGCATTGACCAGCTGACCGGCGAGAGCCGTGGGCTCGGCACCGGCGGTGGTGTTGGCAAAGACCACAGAGCCGACCCGATCCTGGCGTCGGACCCGCAGGCCGGCCAGGAAGCCGGGCATCGCTCCACCGTGACCGGCCAGAACCCGCTCGCCGGTGCGCTGCAGCTCATAACCCAGTCCCCAGGCGCGCCCCCAGCCCTCGACGTCGGTCATGATCAGCGGCTGGCACATCTCGTCCAGGGTGTCGGCCGAGAGAATCTCCTCGATCGGGTCCGCCACGAATGCTGCATAGCGGCCCATGTCCGCGACGGTGCTCCAGAGTCCGCCAACCGGGGCTGTCGCCTTGAGGTCGAACTGCGGCTCGAGCGTCGTGACTCCCGTGTGCGGATGAACCTGGTAGCCCAGCGCCCGACCCCCGGCATCAGGGTCCAGGCCCGTGTTCTTCATCTCCAGCGGCAGCAGGATGCGCTCAGTGACGACATCGCCCCAGGGTCGGCCCTCGAGCTGCTCCACGATCTGTCCAAGGAGCCCGAACGCGAGGTTGGAGTAGTGGAAGGCGAAGTGGACGGGAAGAACCTGCTCGGCATCCTCGAGCTCGCGCAGCAGACGCTCCCGGTCCGGCGCGTCGAGGTTCTCCCAGATCCGGCCCACCGGCTCGCGCTGCAGGCCGGAGGCGTGCGCCAGCATCGAGCGGATCGTGACGGCGCCGTGTTTCGTCTGCGGCAGGAAGGTCTCGAGCGGGTCGTCCAGCGAGAGCCTGCCGGCATCGCGCAGCGTCATGATCAGCACGGCGGTGAACGTCTTGGTGATCGAACCGATCATGTACTGCGTGTCATCGGTGGGTGCGCTGATCGGGTCCAGCCGGGCCGAGCCGACGTGAGTGGACCACACGAGCTCGCCGTCCCTGACGACTCCGGCGCTGACCGCCGGCGAGTGCCACTGGCTCTGTGCCTCCCGGACCTGGCTTTCGAGCACCCGGACCAGTCCCTCGCCCAACGGCGGGCCGCTGCCTAGGTTGTTCATCGAGCTGGACATTGAGCCGGTCATCGAGCTGCTCGCAGGCTCATGGGTCCGTACACGGCCGTGCCCTCGTGCTCAAGGGTGACGGCTTCAACGCCGACGTCGGTCAGCTGCCGCCACTGCTCGCCGAGCCAGCTCTCCGCTTCGCCCTGCGAGGGAAAACCGGTCGTGACCAGCGTTTCACCGGTCATCGCCTGGGCGTCGGCGTCGAGATAGGACCACGTCCACTCATCAGTCATGAACGTCACCTTATCCAGCCTCAGCAGCTATCCCGCGGCGAACGCAGCGACGGCTCCGATGACCGTCACGGCAGGAGAACGCAGCTGAGGCGGTGGGCCGGAGCTGACGATCATGGCCAGAGTGGTCAGGACGACCTGCTGGCTGGGCAGCCCCCCGTCCATGACGCAGGCCACCGGGGTGTCCCCGTCACGTCCGGCGTCCACCAGAGCGCCGACGATCGACGACATCGTCTCCACGCCCATCAGGACGACCAGTGTGGTGCCCCCACGAGCCAGGGCACCCCAGTCCAGTGTGCTGCGGGGATCGTCCGGGCCGGGGTGACCGGAGACCACCGTGAAACCCTGCGAGATGCCGCGGTGAGTGAGCGGTATGCCGGCCAGCTCGGGTGCCGCTGTGGCGGACGAGACACCGGGGATGACCTCGACGGGGACTCCGGCCTCCTTGCACGCGACGACCTCCTCCATGCCCCGTCCGAACACGAACGGGTCCCCGCCCTTGAGCCGGACCACGACGCGACCCTGACGGGCACGGCTGACCAGGACCTCGTTGATCTCCTCCTGGGGAGTGAACCGCCCTCGCGGGATCTTTGAGACGTCGATGATCTCGACACCCTCGCGCAGCCCGTCCAGAACCGCCAGCGGCGCCAGCCGGTCGACGACGACGACGTCGGCATCGGCCAACGCCTGAAATCCCTTGAGTGTCAACAGCTCCGGATCCCCGGGCCCGCCGCCGACCAGGATCACCCGGCCGGAGCCGGCGGCCTGGGCTCGGCGTTGGGTACGCCGGCGGGGGTCCTGGCGCAAGGCGGTCTCCACGGCAGCGACAGCCGCATCACGCAGTGCAGCCGCGGTCTGTGGGTCGCGGTCGGCGTGGACGCTGACGGTGGCTCGACCGCTGCGGCCGGTGGCCGGCATCCAGGCCGAGGCCCTGGAGGCGTCATCAGCGCGCAGGCAGAAGATCCGTGCCTTGTCTGCGGCGGAGAGCACCTCCGCGTTGACCTCGGCCTCGTTGGTGCAGGCCATGGCGAGCCAGGCGTCCTGCAGGTCACCTGGCTCGTAGGGCCGCTGGTGCCAGTCGATCTGGCCACGTTCGGCGAGGTCCTCGAGCGCCGTAACCGCGGTGGGCGATATGACGGTGACCTTGGCGTGAGCCGCCATCAGAGCACCGACGCGGCGAAGGGCCACCGGCCCCCCGCCCACGACCACGACTCGACGGTCGCGCAGACGTAACCCCAACGGCAGCAGGGGTTCTGGACGTTCAGGCATGGTCATCGGTAGGCGTCCGATCTCGGTTGGTCTGACGCTGGGTCAGCAGCCTCGGGTGGTCAGTTGTGTTGCGATCCAAGGGTCCACGATCTGGTGGTATGCATCGGCGCAGTCGCGGCGGACGGTATGCCCCGCGCCCGGGACGACCGCAACCTTGATGTGGTCGTTGCCGAGCTCGGCCAGTCGTTGTCGGGAGAGGGCCGTCACGAGGACATCCTTGTCGCGGCTTCCCGTCACCACGAGCGTCGGCCGGGCTATGGATGCTGCGTTGTCGATCCAGGGCGCATGGCGAACGATCTGCTCCGGGCCGGTCAGCGACGGGTCGAGCTGGATCTTGGACAGTCCCCATGGTCCGAGCTCGACCTCAGGCCACAGGGGAAGCTCGACCCGGCCCTTGGCCACGGCCGTCTCGAGGTCGTCACGAAAGGTCTGGACCCACTTCTGGGTGGTCTCCTCCTCTGCTGGCCGGTCCGCTCCTGTTGGCGAGGTGAACCACGGCGGGTCCTCCAGGACCCCAGCACAGACCAGATCGGGCCGGGCCGCCAGAACGACCCCGGCGGTCGCCGCCCCCATGGAGTGACCGACAAGGAGCGGCGGTCTGCCGCCCTCCTGGGCGAGTTCTTCCAAGAGGGATACCACGTCAGCGACCAAGGTCCCGGACCGGTTGCTGCCGGCGGTAGCGGCGTCGAAGCGCGCCGAATCGCCGTGCCCACGAGCGTCCGGGGCCATGATGCGGTAGTCGTGACGCCAGCGGCGTACGGCATCCGGCCAGCACAGTCCTGAGTCGGTGAAACCGTGCAACAACACCAGGGTTGGGCCATCGACCCGCCCGAGCTCGTGCACCATGAGACCACGCTTCCGCGCCCGCGTGACCAGGTCTTCCATCATCATCTTTCGCCCTGTTCCTGGTTCGTTGGTGTTGAGCGCGACAGTATCGGGCGACTCGACCAGGAGTCTCACGGCCGCGAATACGGTCGCAGCAACTCGGCCCGGCGAGTTCTCGCGCGGCGTTTGACCGCTGGGTGTTTGTCCGCTGTGTAGCGTGACCGGGATGAGCGACCATCAGTCACCCAAACCGTCTCTTGCTCCGTTCGACGAGTCCTGGTCAAGCGCACTGTGCGTGGCCGCCCACCCGGACGACCTCGAGTACGGCGTCGCGGCTGCCGTCGACCGTTGGGTGCAGCAGGGCAAGACCGTCACCTACCTGCTGGCCACCCACGGCGAGGCCGGCATCGACGGAGTCCCACCGAGCGAAGCAGCGTCCCTGCGGGCCCAGGAGGAACGCGACGGCGCTGCCGAGGTGGGTGTCGACGTCGTGGACTTCCTCGACTACGACGACGGCATGGTCGAGTACGGCCTGCCGCTACGTCGCGATATCGCCCGCGCGATCCGCATCCACAAGCCCGAGGTCGTCATCACCCTCACTCACCGCGAGCGGTTCGCGGGCGGAGGCACCAACCAGGCCGACCACCGCGCGGTCGGGCTCGCGGCGCTGGACGCAGCAAAGGACGCCGGCAACCAGTGGATCCACCCTGAGCTCGCGGGCGACGGCTACGAGCCGTGGAGCGGCGTCAGGTGGGTCTGCATGTCGGGTGCACCCGAGGCCACCCACGGGGTTGACGTGACCGGACACATGGATGCCGCCGTGGCCTCGCTGCAAGCCCATCACGTCTATCTCGAGGCCCTCGGCGCGGGCTATCCCTCACCACCGGACCTGCTCGCCATGATCCTCGGCGGTGGTGGCAAGGCCATGGGCGTCGCGCACGCCGTCACCTTCGAGGTCTTCGACATCTGAGTCGAGCGGACCTCTCAGATGGCGCGCATCCGGTTGTTGCGCGGGTTGTGCTCCAGCTCCGCCAGACCGAGCGCCTCCATGAGCGGCGGAACATACATCCCGAACCGGCCGCGGAGACCCTTCTTCAGGCCGTACCAGCCGCCAACCGGGTTGCTCGTCGACCGGCCCCAGGACTCGACGGTGCCGTCCTTGGCCGGCTTCTGCTCGTCGGCCGACCCCAGCTCGACCCAGTCGCCATGTTGGCGCAGCATCGCGTGCAGGTCCTCCAGGCACCGCAGCTGGTAGTACAGCGTGGTCTTGCCCACCGTGCACACCAGACGTGGCGGGTCCGAAGCCTCGTCCTGGTGCATCGTGTAGTCGGACGTCCCTGGCGGGGTCTTCAGCACCCACGGATCCTGCGCGGTGCCCTGTCCCACGACATCTTTGGCCATGGTCGTCAGCCTCCCCGAACCTGGACCTGGACGAACGGGGGCTTGACGACCTTTGCCGGCACGTCGCGGCCGCGTACGTCGATGACGACCTCGTCGCCCTCCTTGACCGTCGGACCGAGCAGCGCCAACGCGATTCCCTGCTTCAGCGTCGGCGAGAACGTCCCGGAGGTGACCTTACCCAGCACCGCGCCATCGGCGCCCTTGACCTCGCAGTGTGAACGCGGAATACCGCGACCGGTGGCCAGCAGACCCCAGTTGACCCTCTTCGGGCCCGCGGCCCTCTCGGCGGTCAAGGCGTCCTTGCCCCAGAACGTCTCCTTCTTCCAGCCCACGGCCCAGCCGGCCCTTGCCTGCACCGGTGTGATGTCCAGGCTCAGGTCGTTGCCGTGCAGCGGGTAGCCCATCTCGGTGCGCAACGTGTCGCGCGCCCCAAGCCCGCAGGGCAGCCCCTCGTAGGGTGCCGCGGCTTCGGTGAGCGCATCCCAGATGGCAGGCGAGTCGTTCCAGCGCGGGACCAGCTCGTAGCCACGCTCACCGGTGTAGCCGGTCCGGCAGACGATGACCGGCTTGCCAAACCAGTCGGCCTCGACGAACGACATGTACTCATGGCCGGTTGGCAGACCGAGCGCCTGGAGGACCTCGTCACTCCTGGGTCCCTGGACAGCGATGACGCCGTATCCATCGTGCAGGTTCTCGATCTCCAGGCCCTCGGGCGCTGCCGCCTGCAGCCGGCGCACGACCTCAGCAGTGTTGGAAGCATTGGGAATCAGGAAGACATCATCATCGGCCCGCAGGTAGACGATGAGGTCATCGACCACTCCGCCGGTCTCGTCGCAGCACAGGGTGTACTGCGCCTTGCCCTCGTTGATGCGGCCCAGGTCGTTGGTCAGGACGGAGTTGATGAACGCCGCCGCACCCGGTCCCTTGACGCTCGCCTTGCCCAGGTGGCTGACGTCGAAGATGCCCACGCGTTCACGGACGGCCGTGTGCTCGCGCACGACACCACCGCCGGGGTACTCGATCGGCATCTCCCAGCCGCCGAAGTCCGCCATCTTCGCGCCAAGGGCAACGTGACGATCATGAAGGGGAGAGGTCTTGAGGGAGACGTCAGTCATGAGTGTCACCGTATCGGCAAACGAGAGGTCGTTATCCTCAGCGTGGGCGAAGAACGGTTCGTCCCCACCCATGCCGTACCCATGGCATCGCGCCCGCGCCTGCCCGACCCCGACCACGAAGGACATGAACCTGTGACCACGTTGACCGTGTCCGACCGCACCGCAGCCGAGCTGAAGGGCCAGGCACTGGTCCTCGTCTCGGTCGAGACCGACCAGGGCGCTGCTCTGGCGCCAGGTCACGGGCTGGGTGATGAGACCGTCGCACACCTCGAGTCCGCCCTGTTGACACTCAAGGCCAAGGGCGGCGCCGACGAGGTGGTCAAGCTCGTCTCGGTGCCGGGCGTTGCCGCCGCATTGGTCGTGGTGGCCGGCGCCGGCAAGGCGCCGGCTGAGGGTGCGTCGCTGAAGGCCGAGGCCATCCGTCGCGCGGTCGGGTCGGCAACGCGTCAGCTCAGCGGTCTGTCCAAGGCAATCGTGGTGGCCCCTGGAACAGGCGTGGCCGAGGCCACAGCCGCCGCTGAGGGCGCGCTCTTCGGGGCCTACACCGTCACGAGCACCGCCGCCGGACCCACATCGGCTCCGGTCAGGTCCCTGACCGTCGTGTCGCCTGCGGCGCGAGACCGGGGCCTGCGCGCCGCGATCAAGAGGGCCATCGCGCTCGGGGAGGCCACGACCTACACCCGCGACCTGGTCAACCAGCCCCCCAACGACCTCTATCCGGAGACGTTCGCTGCCGAGATCAAGAAGCACGCGGTCGGCACCGGCGTCAAGGTCTCAGTGCTCGACGAGAGCGGTCTGGTTCGTGGCGGCTTCGGCGGCCATTTGACGGTTGGCGCCGGCTCGGTCCGCGGTCCGCGACTGGTCACGCTGCACTACAAGCCGGCCCAGGCAAGCAAGAGACACAAGCACGTCGCCTTCGTCGGCAAGGGCATCACCTTCGACTCCGGCGGGCTGGCCATCAAGCCCACCACGAGCATGTCGACCATGAAGTGCGACATGGCAGGCGCTGCCGCGGTCGCCTCCGCGGTGTTCGCCATCGCCGAGCTGGGTCTGCCGGTGGAGATCAGCGCCTACCTCTGCCTCGCTGAGAACATGCTCGGCCCCGGCGCGTGCCGCCCGAGCGACGTCGTCGTCATCCGCGGTGGCAAGACCGTCGAGCTCAACAACCCCGACGCCGAAGGCCGGATGGTCATGGCCGACGGCCTCGCACTGGCGTCGGAGAAGAAGCCCGACCTCATCATCGACATCGCGACCCTGACCGGCGCCGCAGTCGCCGCCTTGGGCAACCGCACCGCGGCCTTCTTGAGCAACGACGACGGCCTGCGCGAGCGCGTCAAGGACATAGCGGACGCGGCCGGGGAGGCCTTCTGGCCCTTCCCCCTGCTGGAGGAGGTCCGCACCGCACTGGACTCCCCCGTTGCCGATCTGTTGCAGTCAGGCACGCCCGGTGTGATCTTCGCGGGCTGGTTCCTGGGTGAGTTCATCGGCAAGGCCAAGAACGGCAAGCCGATCCCGTGGGCCCACCTCGACATCGCCGGGCCGGCGTTCAACGACAAGACGCCGTGGGGCTACACCCCCAAGCACGGCACGGGCTTCGGAGTCCGCACGCTCGTGGGGATCGCCGAGTCGCAGGCCTGACCACTCGGCATACAGCCGAGGAAGACAAGGGAGCCGGGCCACATCACTGTGGCTGGCTCCCTTGTCCGTGCTTGATCGTCGGTGCCCGATCCGGTGAGGATCAGCCGCCGCTCTTGCGCCTGAACATCTGCTGTGCCTTGGCCGGTCCGTGGGCATCGTGGATCTTGGCATGCTCGCCGTCGTCGGAGACGTCGCGCCCGCCGTGGGCATGCTTCTTGTCGAGCGCCTCACGGAACTTGCGCTTCACGTCCTCGGCCGAGGTCTCAGCGGCCGGCTGATCTGTGCCGGACTTGTCTGCATCTTTGGTCATGGGTGCTCTCCTTCGTCGCTATGTTGCCCACCCTGCCACGGGAGGACACGGCATACCACTGGCTTATTGACCGGAACCCTTGCGCTGTCTGGAGTTCCACTCGCGCATCCGCGCGGGATAGCCCGTCTGGTTGACGTCATACACCGGTATGCCGAGGGCTCTCGGCAGCTCGAACGCGGCGTCACGGGAGGCAACCGCTCGCCGCGTCCACTCTCCGTCATGCGCAATGAGCACCACGGTCGTGGCAGTGACGTTGGTCGGCGGCTCAACGAACGCCTCAACTCCGCGCCTGCTGCTCACGAAGGACGCAAGGTGATCCCGGACCGCTTTCGTATCCACGGTCATTCCCGGCCCGTCCATCGGGCCGGTTCGCTGTGGCGCGCGGCGTCGACGCAGCCTCCCCCACCAACTCATCCCGGAACTCCACCCGCGGGCACGTCCAACCACATCATGGCCCGACTCTATGACCCGCACTCCCTTTTGCCGCGCGCGGATGGCCGTTCGCCGCGCGCACCTACTTTCGACCGCGCCCCCGATCAATGGCAAGATGCATTACGACGCCCGAGGGTGAGCAGCACGCAGGCGCGTGCCGCACGACCTCGGGCGGCGTCCGGTCAGATGCGCACACCCAAGGGAGCGTCCGCAATGTCGGCTACCGCCGAGAACACCTTCGACATCGTCATCCTCGGTGGAGGCAGCGGCGGTTATGCCTGTGCTCTGCGCGCCGCCGAGCTGGGCTTGTCCGTCGCGCTGGTCGAGAAGGGCAAGCTCGGAGGCACCTGCCTGCACATGGGCTGCATCCCGACCAAGGCACTGCTGCACGCAGCCGAGGTCGCTGACAGCGCCCGCGAGGGTGGGCAGTTCGGCGTCAAGACCACCTTCGAGTCGGTCGACATGAGTGGCGTCAACGCGTACAAGGACGGCGTCGTCGCTCGCCTCTACAAGGGCCTTCAGGGCTTGGTGAAGTCCAAGAACATCGAGTTTGTCGAAGGCGAGGGTCATCTGCTTGCCAAGAACGTCGTCGAGGTCGCGGGCCGTCAGCTGGTCGGCAAGAACGTCGTCCTGGCAACCGGCTCCTACGCCAAGTCTCTCCCCGGCCTGGACATCGCCGGCAAGATCATGACCAGCGATCAGGCGCTCTTCCTCGACCATGTCCCTCCCCGCGTCGTCGTCCTCGGCGGTGGCGTCATCGGCGTCGAGTTCGCCTCTGTCTTCAAGTCTTTCGGCTCCGAGGTCACGATCATCGAGGCCCTTCCCCGCCTGGTGGCCGCCGAGGACGAGGCGATCTCCAAGCAGCTCGAGCGGTCCTTCCGCAAGCGCAAGATCAACTTCCAGACCGGCGTGAAGTTCTCCGGCGCCACCCAGTCCGGTGACGTCGTGCACGTGTCGCTGGAGTCCGGCGAGACCATCGAGGCAGACCTGCTGCTCGTGGCCGTCGGACGCGGTCCGGTCACCGCCGGTCTGGGCTACGAAGAGGCCGGCGTCACCCTTGACCGAGGCTTTGTGCTGGCCAATGAGCGCTGCCAGACCAACGTGGACGGCATCTACGCCGTCGGCGACATCGTGCCCGGACTGCAGCTGGCTCACCGCGGCTTCGCCCAGGGCATCTTCGTCGCCGAGCAGATCGCCGGGCTCAACCCGCCGGTCATCGACGAGATGGGCATCCCGCGTGTCACCTACTGCGAGCCCGAGATCGCATCGGTCGGTTACACCGAGACCCAGGCGAAGGAGAAGTTCGGCGAGATCGAGACCTACGACTACAACCTCGGCGGCAACGGCAAGAGCCAGATCCTGGCTACCCAGGGCTTCATCAAGCTGGTCCGCCAGAAGGACGGTCCGGTCGTCGGAGTCCACATGATTGGCGCGCGCATCGGTGAGCAGGTCGGCGAAGCCCAGCTGATCTACAACTGGGAGGCACTACCCTCCGACGTCGCACAGCTCATCCACGCCCACCCGACCCAGAACGAGGCCCTCGGCGAGGCCCACCTGGCCCTGGCCGGGAAGCCACTGCACGCCCACGCCTGAAGGCGCCCACCGCGGCGAACCGCAGCTGTATCCAGAACCGCAGCACGAACGAGTAACCACAGGAACTGACCGTCGCACCGCACAACAAGGAGACCGCAACTCATGTCTGAACGCGTGACCATGCCGGCCCTTGGCGAGTCGGTCACCGAGGGGACCGTAACCCGCTGGCTGAAGAACGTCGGCGACTCAGTGGCCGTCGACGAGCCGTTGCTGGAGGTGTCCACCGACAAGGTGGACACCGAGATCCCCTCGCCGGTAGCCGGCACGCTGCAGGAGATCCTCGTGGCCGAGGACGAGACCGTGCCGGTCGGCGCAGACCTGGCCGTCATCGGTGAGGGCGCCGCGGCTCCGGCTGGTTCCCCCGCCCCGGACGCAGAACCGGCAGCAGAACCGGCAGCAGAACCGGCCCCTGCCGCACCGGCAGCCCAGGAAGAGGTACCCCAGGAAGAGGTACCCCAGGAAGAGGTACCCCAGGAAGAGGTACCCCAGGAAGAGGTACCCCAGGAAGAGGTACCCCAGGAAG
>Ga0209745_1000266_pt1 | contig 30706 bp, 27 predicted proteins | sample BarGraNGADG00312_FD_184495 | JGI IMG/M metagenome (GOLD analysis project Ga0209745, IMG submission 184495) | Arctic peat soil microbial communities from Barrow, Alaska - Barrow Graham LP Ref core NGADG0004-312 (SPAdes) (version 2) | ecosystem: Environmental > Terrestrial > Soil > Wetlands > Peat...
AGACCTTAATGCGGCAACTCTTGGGGATATTTGGATGGTCCAAATACTTTAACCCTGAGCTGTACCCGGTTGTCCGAACTTGGTACTGGCAACCGATTCTTCCCGGACGATGCCGGCTTTCCGGCTGCCTGTCGGATGAGAAGCGGTACCTCTAGCTCATATTCTTGACCCTAGGAGGCACCGATTCAAGTTGTTTCCCATCTGCGGCAAGAAACGGGCGGTGAACCGTATAAATGGCGCATGAGCGGAAAGAATGGACAAAAGGCAGGCTACATGTTCAGGATTTTCTTGAGTTCCGAGCTCTGGCGCCTGCTCATGGGAATCTTGCTCTTTGACGGGTCGTTCATTGTGAGCTCGTAAGAAGATGTTCCCACCTTGGTTATCTCCTTCACCTTCCGGAGGTTCACGATGTAACCGCGGTGCGCCCTGAAGAATTTCGCGGGGTCGAGCATCTTCTCGAGCTCGGCCAGCGTGTGGTTGGTGAGGTAACGGTCGGTGTCTGTGTGCAGATACGTGTACTCGCGCTGTATGTTCACGAAGTTGATGTCGTCGACGTTGATAAGGTAGATCTTGTCGCCCTTGCGCGCCGGGATCTGCGAGCGCGAAGTGTCCCTGTGCCCAACCCGGTCCGCGCGCTTGAGAACGGCCTCGACCCGTGCCATGAGTTCCAGAGCGCTGAAGGGTTTCGTCACGTAGTCGTCGGCGCCGCCCCGCAGCCCCTGGACCTTTGACTTCTCGTCGGCCAGCGCGGTGAGCATGATGATCGGGATGCTCTTGGTGCGCTGATCGTCGCGCATCCGAGTCAGAACTTCCCAGCCGTCGATCTTGGGCAGAAGGACGTCGAGCAGGACCAGGTCCGGATTGACCTCTTTGACTTTCCGCAGGCCTTCCTCGCCGGACCGCGCTGTCTCGACCTGGTATCCCTCGAGCTTGAGGCTCTTGGATATCATCTCGTTTATCAGAGGCTCGTCTTCGACGACGAGAACCTTCAGCTTGTCGCCGTTCATCTCACTTCTTTCCCGGCGGTTCCGTGCGCCGGTCCACAACGTACCTGCTCCCTGGGAACGTCATGGCGTACTCAAGAACTTCACGAGCAATTTCTGCCGCTTCCCAGTGAGACTTGATCTCACGATGTCCGTTGGAGGCAATGCCTATGGACACGGTCATCAAAGGATTATCTATCATGACCCCATGCCTGTCAAAGGTCGAAACGCAGCCCCTGAAGCGGTCTTCCTCCGAGTAGAATTCCAGAATTCCGCCGTCGAAATCACGGGCGATCCTGGCCGCTATGACCTCCGCGGAACCCGGCCCGGCCAGGCCGCTGAAGTTGCCGAATCCGAGATAAAATGCCGTCCCGCCCCCAGTGTCAGGGCTTGTCATCGCGGCCGAAACGGTCTTTGCGGCGAACCTGAGCGCGTCTTCGGACCGCCCGACGCCATAGACCTGTCGGTATGGCTTGAGGTCGTTGAGGGAGACGAGCATGAATGCGAACAGGTCGCCCGAGAGCACCTTTTCCTTAAGCGCGTCATCCGAGTCGATGTTTCCGGGAAGTCCCGTCAGGGAGTCAGTGGTGTACTTGTTCGCCGCGCGGTCCAGGTTCATGTTTATGTGGTCGATCAGGTCGGCAAAGTTAAAGGGCTTCGTGATGTAATCGTCAGCGCCCGCTTCCAGGCCCGCCACCTTGTTCTCGACCTCGGTGCGTGCGGTGAGAAGGATGATCGGCACGTCGCGCGTGGTCTTGTCGGACTTGACCTGACGGCAGATCTCGTAGCCGTCGATGTCCGGCATCATGATGTCGCAGATTATCAGGTCGAAGTTTCCTTCGCGCGCACGTGCAAGACCTGTGGTGCCGTTGAGCGCCACCTCCACCTCGAACAGCTCCAGCTTGAGGTTGATCGCGATGATCTCGGCGACGGATTGCTCATCCTCGATGATCAGGATGCGTTCAGGCACTCTCGTCTCCGATCGCCCGCCGCTGGGGGGCCTGCCCGCCGGTCACAGCGAGCGGCACGGTGAATATCATGGTAGTACCCTCGCCCTCTCTGCTCTCGGCCCAGATCCTGCCTCCGTGCGCCTCGACGATCGATTTGGTCACGAACAGGCCCAGGCCCGCGCCGCGAATGCCGCCCTCGAGGGCCATCCCTCCCCTGTGGTACTTGTCGAAGACGTGAGACAGTTGCTCCTTCGGGATGCCGATGCCGTGGTCGGTCACCGAGACCATCGACTTCTCTTTCAGGCGCCTGACGGAAATCTCTACGCTGCTGCCCTCCGGCGAATACTTCAGCGCGTTACCCAGCAGGTTCAACATTACCTGCTCGATCTTGCCCGGCTCGGCGAGCACGGGCTCCATCTCGTCGGGAAGGTCCAGCGAGAGCGTGTGACCCGCGGCCTGTGACTCTATCCTCGCCACCACTCTCCTTATCAGCTCGGGTAGGTCCACGAACGTTGGCTTGAGGTCGAGCCGCCCCGCCTCGATCCGCGAGAGGTCGAGGATGTCGTTGATGAGCCTGGTCATCCGCTCCGTCTCCCGCGAGATGACGCTGATGAAGCTGGACCGCGTCTCGTCGTCGAACTGCACGTCCTGGCGCTGGAGGGTGTCTACGTACGCCTTGATGGATGTGAGCGGCGTACGCAGCTCGTGCGACACCATGGACACAAAATCGCTTCTTGCCTGCTCGACCTGGTGAAGACCGGTGACGTCCTGAAGGACAGCGACAACTCCGGCTTTGCCGGGTGAGATCTCCTTGATGGGCACGCATGAGACCTCGATGTGGCGGCCCGTCGATACGACTATGGACTCGTTGTAGAGCGGTACGTCGTCGTCGATGACCTTCCGCACGATGCGCACCAGCGCAGGCTCGGGTATCGCTTCGTCGAGATCGGAGCCCAGCCACCACCAGGGCCTTGCCATCGAGAGCATGGTGAAGACCGTCGAGTTGGAGATTAGGATCTCGCCCTGAGTGCTCACTGCCAGCACGCCGACCACCGCGTTCTCGAGCACGGCCTCGAGCTTGGTCTTCTCTAGTGCCAGCTCACCGGTGAGACGGACTATGTCCGTTACGTCCTCGATGAGCAGGACCGCGCCGATGACCTTGCTCCACTGGCTCATTATCGGAGAGACGCGAGCCCTTAAGACGCGTCCCTCGCCTTTGCCGGCGATTATTCGCAGGTCTAGGGTGAACGGCGGCGGCACGACGTCGGGGCAGTCGAGGATCCTGTTCTGGATGTCCCGGCAGATCTGGCGCCACTCGGCCGCCTTGCCTTTGAGAAGCATCTCGAGCGGCTCGCCACTCCCCGGCCGGCTGCCCAGCATCTCCCGCGAGGATCTGTTCGTCATAACGATCCTGCTCTCACGGTCGACTACGAGGAGGCCGTCCGCCATGCTCTCCATTACTGCTTCGCCCCTTGACAGGAGCTGCTGGTAAAGCTCGGCGCGTTCGATGGCCGCGGCCGACAGGCTTGCCACCGATACGAGCAGGTCGAGGTCATCTTCAGTGAATCTCTTGCGGGTGGAGCTGGCGCAGGATATCACGCCCACCGTCCTGTCGCCGATCTTGATCGGCGCGGCGATAGCGGAGGTGACTTTCTTTTTTGCCTTAGGGAACGTAGCAAAGCGAGGGTCTTTGCTGATGTCGCTGGTGATGAACGGCTCGCCGACCTTGCCGACCCAGCCGATGAAGCCTTCGCCGATGCGTATCTCGATCTGTTCGGCTACGACTTCCTCGGCGTCTCCTCCGGATGCCTTGACTACCAGGCTGTTGGTCCCCGGGTCGAGCAGGCGGACGGAGCTGATGTCGGTGCGGAAGACACGGTCCATCTCCCCGAGGAGCCTGTTGAGGACCTGCTTCAGGTCGAGAGATTCGCCCAGAGAGCGGCTGATCCTGTAGAGGGTGGAGAACGTCTCTCTGTCGCGCAACCTGCGGCGGTAGGTCGACAGCGCGAGGTTGACCCCGAGGGGGAACACAGCCAACAGCACGATCTTTATGAAAGCCTGCGCCGCCTGGCCGAGCGGGTTGCCGAGCAGCACGCCGGCAAGCAGGAAAGCCAGCAGGGCATACGCAGAGACGAGCATGGTCAGATAGAGACCCGATGTAACGGCGGGCACGACGAGCATGATGAGAAGGAACGCGTACAGGGGGCTCGAGATACCACCCGAGTATCCCGCGGCAAGCGCGATTATCGTGATGTTGATGCCAAGGAGCAGCGCGAAAAAAGAAATCTGCTTGCGGGAGTCGAGGGCACTGACCGGTACCAGGTAGGACAAGGCGTTCAGAGCGGCCCCGGCGGCCAGGACGATCGCGTACGGCAGCGGCCTGGCGAACGACCTTCCGAAGGCCAGCGCCACTGAGGCGACAACAAGAAACAACCACTGGAGGTTCCTTGCAGCCAGAAAGTTACGGGTATCGGTGTTCACGGAGTTGTACGCCTTTGTGCCTTTGGTCGAGATTAACAGAAAATTAACGCCATAGTAAAGGCGACTCCAAAGGGTCCGGCGATACTTGGATGAGAGAAGGACACGGCCTGAAGAGGAGTCGTTTTCAATGAAGATCGGCAGAGACGATGAGGACCGAGGCGTCATCCCGAAGCCCTTGCAGTGAAGATACAGAGTGTGGCACGGACCGCCGGAGGCATGCAGGACTCAAGCCGGAACGCCGGCCCCCTAGCACTTCTCTTTTTCTGCGGCCTCTTTGTCGTCCAGCTCCGAGTAAGCCTGCGTGACGTAATAGATAGCCCTGTCGAAATACAACACGACACGGTTGTTTAGTTCGAGAGCCTGGTAGAGCTCCAGGTTCGTCGTGAGGAAACCTTCCTGCAGGACGAACAGCCATATGTGGCGCTTGAGCAGCATGAGCGCCATCACTACTTCTTCTACCCCGTAACCGTCCGCTCGCCGGGCTTCGCCCAGCCGCTTGTAAAACGCGGCAAGCTTCTCGCGAGGGAGACGGCGCCCGAGGAAGTATCCCATCCTGTTGCACACGCTGTCCGCCCTCTCGTGAAGCTCCTCGCGAGGGGCGTTCCAGTACGAACGCGTGTAAGGCAACGTGGTTACGTCGTCCACCCAGCGGTCCGCGATGACCGATGAGTTCTTCTCGATGATCTTTACAAGTTTAGTTGCGACTACCATTTCGGTCCCTTCCGCTGCGTACAGTGTCAGACAATTGTATTGGAATGATCAAATGCTTGGCAAATAGAAAGGTCAATGCGGTCCCGCCGCGTCAGTTCCTGGTGCCCGAGCCGGCCGCAGTGGCTGTCGGCTCGCGGGAGGTTGTCTTTACCACTTTCTCGAGGATCGCCTCGCCTGAAATGTTGCGCGCGGGGAAGTACGCACCGGCCAGAGCATCGGCGATGCGCCTGGCCGACGTGGGCCGGGAGGAAAGAGGAGAGCCCTCCGGACGCGGCGCGCTGTCAAGTACGATCGACCTGATGCCCCTGTCTCTTATCTCACGGGCGATGTCTATGGCTTCGCGCATCGGGTCGGACGAACCCATCGTGACGTTGCCGCCACCGTCAGAGATCAGCACCAGGACCGGCGACGGCTGAGGGTTGCGGGAAAGTTCCCGGTCGAGCACCTGATAGCCCAGGGCCAGGCCGTGAGACAGCGGAGTCGTGCCGCCAGGGGTGAGCTCCGAGAGCAACCTTCCCGCCAGCGCGGGGCTCGAAGTCGGGCTCATCACAAGCTGGGCCGCATCGTCTTTGAACACTACAAGGCCCACCCGGTCGCGCTTCTGATACGCCTCGACGAGCAGCGCCAGTATCGCTTCCCTGGATGCTTCGAGGCGCCTCTTTGCTCCCATCGACGCGCTCGCGTCAACGACGAACAGGATGGAGGAGCCGCACTTGCGCTTGCGCACTTTCACTTTGATGTCTTCGGGGAGAACCTCAGGGCGGCCCTCCTCGCCGGCTCCCCTGGCAGCCGTTGCCCTTATCGTAGCGTCGATCGCGATGTCAGACGGAGTCACTTGCCTCGAGCCGGAGGGTGACGTGCTCCGGTAGTAGCGCCCTCGGGGCGCATCTGCGACCTGTGGGTGGCCGCGCCTGCCTGGCGCGGAGCCGTTCTGATCGCGCCCATCCGGGATCGCGACCTCATCGAACACAGGCGCCGAGGGCTCCGCGGCTCTGGTGGTCAGGGGAACCGCTTGTGGCTCGGCCAGCTCTGGCTCGGACGTGCTCTCAGGCTCCTGACCTGTCTCACTGAAACCGGGCAGCGCTGTCTGCTCGACTTCAGTCAGTCCTTTCATCAGCGACGGGACGTCAAGCTGGCGACCGTCGTCCATGCCGAGCGGACCTTTGCGCACCCTGTGGTTCAATGCGAGGCCGGCAACGCGGGCGATATCCTCAATACAGATGGCGTCCCGCTCCTCGAAGGCGGCAAGGGCTCTCGCAGAGTTCAGCATCGCGAGGTCCGCCCGGTGCCCGTCCGCCCCGGCACGCTCCACGATGATCGCGACCGCGTCGAGCATGGGTTCCGGCACGTCGACGCTGCAATAAAGCGCACGGGCGGCGAGGATGCGGGAGCGCAGGGTCTCCTGCTCCGGGTGCCACCTGGACTCGAACTCGAGAGGGTTCCTTCCGAACTGGAGATTCCGCCTCAGTATCTCGGCCCGCTCTTCCGCGCTCACCTTGCCGTCGACTTCCGCGCAGAGCCCGAACCGGTCCTCGAGTTGCGGCCGCAGGTCGCCTTCATCCGGGTTCATCGTTCCCACCAGGATGAAACGGGCCCCGTGTCGGAACGAGATGCCCTCGCGCTCAACGACGTTGACGCCCATGGCCGCTGAATCCAGCAGTATGTCGACGATGTGGTCCTCCAGAAGGTTGACCTCATCGACGTACAGAATGGAACGGTTTGCTTTCGCCAGGATGCCTGGGTCGAACGACCTCTCCCCACGCCTCAAGGCCTTTTCGATGTCTAGCGTCCCGACCACCATCTCCTCAGTTGCATTGAGAGGCAGGGTGACGACCCGCATCCTCGACTTGCCGGTCTCGAGCACACCATGGAGCGCGAGGTTGCCGGCGCAGTAGCCGCAGAGAGCCTCGATGTCCTTCGGGTCGCAAGAGAAGGGACAGTCGGTCACCACCTCGATCTCCGGGAGGAGGTGCGCCAGAGCCCGTGCGAGGGTCGACTTGGCGGTGCCCCGCCTTCCCCTGATCAGGACGCCCCCGACCTGGGAGGTAACGGCGTTCAGAAGCAGTGCAAGCTTGACCTGATCCTGCCCGACGACCGCGGCGAATGGAAAAACGCTCTCTTGCCTGTTCAATCCTCACCCCTGCTCCATGCCGAAGATGGCATATTTAGTGCGGTTTTCCAGCGATATCTCAATATATAGATTCACCCAAGTTTCGGCGCTGTCCTTTTATTCTGTACCACCGTCCGCCTGAAGGGTCCAAAGGTCGAGCCGCCAGGCTGGTCGAAGTATGTTTTCGCAGGGCTTTTCGCGGCGCCGAACGCCTGGCGCGGTTTGCCTGGAAATGGCCCCTATGGTAAAATGGCCGACGGTTTGCCTGTTAAGTAAGCAAGAATTTGCATAACGTGGGCCTCTGCATATAGTATCCAGGTTCATATGACGGGTAATCTGAAATGCAGGATGAACCTACGGGGGGTTTGATAGTATCGGTGGGAAAAGGACAAGAACGGGACTGTACCTCTTTCCGGCTCTGATCGTTATTCTAAGCATGATCATCATGCCGGTTGCGGTCGCTCAAACACTGGACCAGCAGAAAGCTGACGCGCAGTCGCAGGTCAGCGCCCTCCAGCAGAAGCTCGAAGACTCGGTCGAGCGTTACAACTATGCGTGCGTCAAGCTCGAGGAGACGCGCGGCAAGATAGATGAGAACAAGACGCAGATGACCCAGGCCGAGAAGACGCTTGCGGCGGACAGGACCCGCCTCAACGCCCGGATCAGGGCAATGTATATCACGCGCCACTACCGTTTTGTGGACGTCATGGTCAGCGCCGCGAATTTCGACGAGTTCCTCGTTGGCATCGACCTCGCGAAGAAGGTCGGCCAGAACGATGCCCGGCTCGTGGCGCAGGTCAAGGATGCAAAGGCCAAGCTCGAAGCAGCCCGGGCCGGGCTGCAGGAGCAGAAGGCGGCGCAAGAGTCTGCCCGCAAAGAGATCACGGATGCAAAATCCGCGGTCGAGAACGACCTCTCGGGAGCCAAGGGCAAGCTCTCCGGAGTTGAGGCGCAGATCCAGTCAGCCCTCGCCAGCCGCATGGCGCAGGCCACCTCGCGCTCCTCGAGCAGCTCCTCCAGTCGCAGCACACCGGCTGACACCGTTGCCCGACGCACCCGCCCGCCGGGCGCGCCTCACGGCGGAGTCGTGGGAGTTGCCTACGACCAGCTCGGCAAGCCATATGTGTGGGGCGCCGAGGGTCCGGACTCATTTGACTGCTCAGGCCTTACGATGTACTGCTACAGGGTGGGTGCGGGGATATCGATCTCGCACAGCTCGTACGACCAGGCCAACGCCGGGACTCCGGTCGGGGTCGGCGAGCTGCAACCTGGAGACATCCTCGGCTTCCGCGGATGGGGCCACGTAGGGCTTTATGTTGGAGGAGACAGCTTCATCCACGCGCCGCAGACGGGCGATGTCGTGAAGGTATCTTCTCTGTCCGCGCGTACGAACTTTTGCGGAGCTGTCCGGCCGTAGGATAAGCAGGAGATAGGTTGGAGAAAGGCCCCGGAAGGGGCCTTTCTTATCAGACGGGCTTTATTAAGCCCCGGACGGGAGCTCCGGCCCCGACAGCGAATGGGACCTGCAGGAAGGTGGTACTGATGGCGGAAGTCGTGGTCTACTTCGACCCGCTGTTCGAGGAGCACAAGACCGGTTACGGCCACCCCGAGAGACCCGAGCGCCTGCCCGTCGCGATGAAGGCCCTGGCCGACTCAGGGCTTCTGGAAGGCATCGAAGTGCTCTCTTCGAGGGATGCCTCGGTAGCCGACATCGAGCTCGTCCACTCCGAGAAGTACATCCAGCAGGTCAAGCAGATCTCCGAATCGGGCGGCGGCAACCTCGACATGGACACCGCTCTGTCCGAGGAGACCTATCCCGCCGCGCTGAAGGCCGCGGGCGCGCTGCTGGACAGCGTGGACTGGTGCCTCGAAGGCGAATCGAGGCGCACGTTCTGCATGGTGCGTCCACCAGGCCACCACGCTCTCCCGAGCAGAGGCATGGGATTCTGTATCTTCAATAACGTGGCGGTGGGCGCCCGATATGCGATCGCGCGTAAGAAGCTGAAGCGCGTCATGATAGTCGACTGGGACGCGCACCACGGCAACGGTACCCAGGACACTTTTTACGAGGACCCGAGCGTCCTCTACGTTTCACTGCACCAGTACCCGCACTACCCGGGCACCGGATGGGTCGACGAGACGGGCAAGGGCAAAGGCGCAGGCTTTACCATGAACTTTCCTTTCCCGGCAGGGACAGGCGAAGTCAGTTATCTGGAAGCGTTCGATAGGGTGATCGTCCCGGCTGGAAGGAAGTTCGAGCCTGAGCTCGTGATGATATCGGCTGGATACGACAGCCACGTCGCCGACCTCCTGTGCTCGATGCGCCTCAACGATGCCTCCTACCGGAAGATGACCGATCGGCTCACGGCATTTGCCGAGGATTGTTGTAGTGGTAGACTCATAGTGACCCTTGAAGGCGGGTACAACCTCAACGCCGAGGCCCGATCGGTTGTGCAGACGGTGGCTGGGCTCGCAGGGGTCGACATCCCCGGCAAGGACGAGCCAGCGCAGCCAACCGCTTACCCGGACCGGGCTCACGACGTCGTAGAGCAGGTCGCGCGGCAGGCGGGGGTTGATTGAGCGGGCCGCCCTGGGATGGGTCGCAACAGTAAAGCCTAGGATTGAAAGGCGGTAGACTTGGACCTGCAACCGCTACTTGCTCTGTCAGTTGAGAACAACGCTTCAGACATCCATATCAAGGCCGGCAGCCCGCCGTACCTGCGCGTTGACGGAACGCTGTTCCAGGCTGACTACCCCAGGCTCTCGCCCACGGACGTCGTTGAGATCGCCTTCTCGCTGATGGACGAGAAGCAAGCCAGAGACTTCCACGAGACCAACGAGTCGGACTTCGCGTACAGCGTGGCGGGCCTCGGGCGTTTCCGCGCCAACATCTTCAAGCAGAGGGGCACGATCGGCATATCGATCCGGCGAGTGCTCACCAAGAAGATCCCGACGTTCGAAGAGCTGGGGCTGCCTCCCGTACTGAAGAAGCTCGCGCTTGAAGCCCGAGGGCTCGTTCTGATAACGGGACCGACGGGAAGCGGCAAGACCACGACACTCGCGTCCATGGTCGATTACCTGAACGAGAACGAGCGGATGAACATAATCACGATCGAGGACCCGATCGAGATCCTGCACGTCGACAAGAAATGCATCATCCACCAGAGAGAGATCGGCTCAGACACGGACTCTTACAGGGAAGCACTCAGACACGTCACGCGCCAGGACCCCGACGTCATCCTCGTGGGCGAGATGAGGGACGTCGAGACCGTCACGTCGGCCATGAACATCGCGATGACCGGCCACCTGGTGCTGTCCACGTTCCACACCCAGGACACGACCGAGACGGTGAACAGGATGATCGACTTCTTCCCTCCGACTCAGCAGAAGCAGGTGCGAATCACCATGACCAGCACGCTGGGCGGCGTCATCAGCCAGTTGCTTCTCCCGCGCTGTGACGGGGGAGGGCGAGTGCCCGCTGTGGAGATCATGGTCATGAACGGCCGACTCGCGGAGTGCCTGCTCAACGAGGAGCCGACCGCCGTCATGCGCGAGATCATCGCCGACAGCGAGTTCTACGGCATGCAGACTTTCAACCAGTCGCTGGTATCCCTCTACGCGGACGGCCTGGTTGATTTCCAGACGGCGATGAAAGCCTCGAACCAGCCGCATGATTTCATCCTGATGGCAAAGCAGATGGGACTTCCGGTCGAGGAGACATTGGCGATACGCTAGGACCCCCGGGACTTAACCTTCTGCCGCCTCACCGTCGGCACTAGCGACGCCGTCGCTTCCAACCAGTGAAGAGTGGGCGACCACTTTGTTCCTGCCCGATTCCTTGGCGCTGTAGAGTGCTTCGTCCGCCGCAGATATCAGGTGCTCGAGCGCGACGCTGTCGCTGGAGAACGATGCCACGCCCATGCTGATGGTAGCGCTGAGCGGTTCCGGCTCGCCTTTGATCTTGACCTCCATGTCCCCGACTTTCTTCCGCAGTTTCTCGGCGACCTCGAAGGCCTCAGGCCAGTCCGTCTCCGGGAGAAGAACGGAGAACTCTTCACCCCCGTATCGGTACACCCGGTCGACCTCGCGCCTGCCGGTGTTCAACGCGCGCGCCACGGCGCGCAGGACCTCGTCACCCGCCAGGTGTCCATACTGGTCGTTCAGCGACTTGAAGTGGTCGATGTCCGCCATTATGAAGGAGAAGGGGTGGTGGTAGCGGCGCGAGCGGACGATCTCGCGGTCGAGGTCTCGCGTCATCTTCCGGTAGTTGTAGAGACCCGTAAGTGAGTCGGTTATAGCAAGGCGGTTGACCTGCTCGAACAGCGAGGCGCGCTGCATCGCGAGCCCGAACTGGTAAGTCAGCGCCTGGGCGAGCTGGATGTCCTCATCGGAGAAGGCGTCCGGGTGGCGGCGCCGCAGGTGCAGGACCCCCAGGAGTGTGTCGCCCCCTTCGATGGGCACGCAGATGGACGAGCCCGTCTTGACCTTCTGCAGGTTCAGGCACTTGTCCTGGGTTGCAAGGTTATCGACCGCTACGGTGCGGAGCTCTATGCAGGCCTGGCAAGCATTCGCGTTCTCCATTCCCTTGCGCATCATCTTGTCCAGCACCTCGTCGCTGTACCCGAACGAGCTGATGATCGCCATGTGCCCGGTCTCCGGCTCCACGCTGTAGATGAGACCTGAGTCGGCGCTGAAGACCTTGCGCGCTTCCTCGAGGCTCTCGGTAAAGATATCCCTGAGGTGGTTCTTCGTGCTGATGGTGCTGATGACCATCACCAGCGCGTTGACGCGACCCAGCCACCTTCGTGAATTCGCGAGCGCTTCTTCTCTCTGCGAGGCCAGGCGCCTCATGTCGTTGTAAAGCTTGTGAGACGCCCTCGTCAGAAGGCTCGCGAAGTAGGTTATCAGGATGCCCGTTACGGCGAACCTCGTAAGGATCCAGATGTTCGACACCGTGCTGTTCGGCTCGTGTAAGAAGAGCTCGAGGGCCAGAGCAACGACCAGCACGACGAGCACCAGGTAGCGCCACCGCGACTCGACGACGAGGCTTACGAACCCGAGGAGGGCGGCCGACACTACGATGACGAGCGCCGTGGCGTTCGATACCCTGAATATGCAGAAGAAGACGAGCAGCAGTGCCGTGAACAGCGCGACCGCCGCCGTCCAGGTAGTCCTCTGCAGGTCGTTCATCTTCAGGATTCGTGACTTCATCTCAAGTGTTCCTTGATGGGTCCGGCCCCGGCGCCATCACGGGCCGGAGACCTCAATGTCAGGCGCGGTTGATTGTGACGCTGGTGTACCCCGCGGAAGCATCGTTCCAGGAGAGGGCGGACTTCTCGCCCGTCGTCGCTTCGTAGAAGCCCGCGAGGAAACCCGCGACCAGTGGCTCGAAATACGGGTTGTCGACCCGCGCCTCGACCATGCCGTCCGAGAGGGCCACGGAGACGCCGTTGCCCATTCCTTTGAGCTCGAGCGTCTTCAAGTATCTCAGGTAACCGGACTCGCTCGTGTCACGGTCTTTAGCACTGGAGAGAATCACTTCCCTCACGCGGTCTTTTTCTATCTCCGCAATCATCTTCGGGACCTCGTCGCCGAGCTCTCTCTCCAGCTCGCCGAACAGGTTGGCGAGCGTCATGACACCGATCAGCACGACTCTGTGGTTCGTCTTCCGGTCGACGATGATGCCCCGGTCCGCGTCGAAGGCATACTGCACGCCAAGGGCTTTCGGAGCTCGGCACACAGGGCACAGCTCGTAGATGTTCCTGCCCGGCAGTAGTGGTGGCGGGACGTAGCCAAATCTGCTCTCGAGCTCAGGCCTCTCTACATCCGCGCTCCGGATGAAGCATTTTACCGTGCCACCAGCACCGACCTCGTATCGAGCCTCGGCCGTGCATCCTTCGACGCTCTCGAACGCGCCGCAGATGTCGCCCGTGATCGCCGGCGCGCTGTAGGCGTCCGTAATGGCGCCCTCGAGGAACGAGTGCCGCTTGTAGTCGACGAGCTCCGCATGGCCGAGCCCCAGCATCCCTACCTGCTTGGAGAGCTGGCTGTACACTCTGGCGCTCGCCAGATTGCGGGCGACAATGCCCTTCAAGCCGGAGAGCACCGCGTCCATGAAGTCCTTGCCGCTCTTGCGCTTGGCCTCCTGGATGATGATCTCGAGCGGGATGCCGATCCGCGTGGAGATCTGCTCGAGGATGTGGTTCAGCGCGTCATTGTCGATGAAGACCATTCTGTGGTTCACGTCGCGCGTGACCGAGATAGTCCCGTTGGGCGCCCATTTATGCTCGCTCGTGAGGATTCTGGGCACACCGCAACGCTGGCAGTAACGCATTCGGAAGCTCCTTAACCTCTCATCCGACCTGAATCATGAAATTATAACTCGCCTCGAATATCTTTTTTTTGTCCAGGTCGAGCGTCGCGACGTGGTAGCAGTTGTCGAGCCATACGAGCTCTTTGTTGTACGACGAAACGTGGTCGAGGATGTAAGGCGCGTTCTTCGGGGGGACGACGTGGTCCTCGCGCGCCTCGAAGATCCTGATCGGGCAGGTGATGCGGGAGAGGTCCCCGTCTACTACCTTCGCCAGCTTGATGAGGCCGTGCAGCGCGTTTGTGTGCAGCTTCTCGTAAGCGACCTCGACGACGTCAGGGTCTTTGAGGTCGTTTCCTGGCCCGGGGATCTTCTTGACGACGTGCTTGAGAGCCGGGACGATCTTGAGCGCTAAAGCCTGGCCTCCCTCGGCGAGCCAGTGCACGGGCGCGCAGATGGGAATGGCCCCCGTGATGGAGTCGGAGTGCCGCTCGGCGAGGTACAGGGTCAGAAGACCGCCCATTGAGAGGCCGGAGACGAAAACCTTGTCACACATCTCGCTTATCTCGGAGAAGGCTGTTTCGACGGTGGAAGTCCAGTCGGTGTAGTTGAACTTCCCCATGTCGTCGGTGTCCGTCCCATGACCGGGAAGCCTGGGGCCCAGGACTGTCAGGCCCTTGCCGGCCATGTACTCGCCCATGGGCTTCATGCTGGACGTCGTTCCGGTGAACCCGTGGATGAGGAGACAGCCGGTCTTTCCTCCCTCGAAAAAAAATGGCTTACCTTCCTTCATCACATCAAGGCCAGCGGGTATCTCGAGGCTTTTGAGGGCGCACCTGTCAGCATTCGCCATTGTCAATCCTCCGCTTCTCCGGCGTCTCGAAAGGACGCCTCGCCGTTGAAAATCAGTTGTCGGGGTTCCCGTAAATATCCATGCTGTCGATGCCGGCGAGTCCGAGCACGTCATCGGCAACAAGTCCGAACTCTCCCCAGTAGGAGAAGAAAGTTCGCAGGACCTTGTTGAACCACTTGCGCGTAGAAGGCCCGTATAGTTCATGGCCGCCCGTGGGGACCAGGAGGGCCGCTACCATAGGGTTATCGCCCGCGGCCTCCAGAAGGGCCTGCGCATCGCCTATAGGCGCTACCAGGTCGTCCCGCGCGTGCATCAGCAGGCAGGGCACCTCTATCTCGGTCATTATCTTAAGAGGGCTCGCCTTGCGGTACAGGTCCACCTCTCCTATCTCGTAATACTGGCAGGAGACTTCCCGCGTGTACTCGCGGTGGCTGAAGAAGGGTCGAGGCCCGCCGGCCAGGGTCTTGGCGAGCAGCATCAGGCGACCCATCAGGCGCCGCACCGACGACAGAAGTGAGATGTCGCCGAGTCTGGACAACCTCTGGACCTCGTGCGACGCATCGGCGTAAGCGCTGACCGCCACTACCCCGCCTGAGAGGGGCCGGTCCAGCCTCGACCTGCCGGCGGCGATCAGAGCTGCCGATGCGGCCATGCCGACCCCGCAGACACCCACGGTGCTTACGATGTCGATCGACTCCATGTACTCCGCGGCGGCCATGATGTCGTCCGATTCCCGGTAGCCCCAGCTCGTCGGCGCCTCCGAGAAGCGTCCCGAGTCACCGAGGTTCCGCAGGTCGAGGGCCAGGACGTGGAAGCCCCAGACGTAGTAGGCCCTCAGCGCGAGCGACAGTAGCCAGCCAGAGTTCTTGCTTGCCCCCGACCCGCTGACGAAGATGACGGCTGGACTCTTCACGTTGCTGTGCTGCAACGCGAGATGGCCGCACACCGGCGTCCCGTCCTGCGACTCCAACATCACCGGCTCGAAAGAGCCGGGGTAAGGATAGAGCAAGCCTGCGGTCACACGCGTCGTGGACATGGCGGCAGGCACAGTGTCGACAATCATCGAGATGGCCGTCGAGACAGAGCCGGGGAGCCACGCGCGAAACGGCAGCTCCTCGAGCAGGTTCATGACCTCGGACATCGTCTTCAGACCGGCGCGGCGCTCCAGAGGCCTTCCGATCTCAGGCCTGGACACCGGGGTCCCGCGAAATCGCGCAAGGACATAGGCGATGAACCCGAATGCTATGAGCAAGGGGGAAAACGCCAAAAGCAAAATTACGATCAGCGTGCCTCTCAAGGCCCGCGGGGCTTTTTTTTCCGGGTAGGTAATCACTCTCATTTCGTGGGTATTCTATCACAGGCAGGCAGTTGAAAGGCCCGCGGCGCACCGGGCTCCATGCGGGCTGAGCGCCGCCCGGCGTTAATGACAAAAGCATGGTTATCGGTTAGTTTTATAGAACATCCGGGGCGCCGGGACTGAGGCGCCCGCAATCAGACAGGAGAACAATGGCGAAGAAGTCAAAGAAGGTGCTGGTCACGGGCGGCGCCGGCTTCATCGGGTCTCATCTGTGCGATGCCTTGCTTGCCGCGGGACACGAGGTCACGTGCCTCGACAACCTGGCGACCGGCAGAATGGCCAATGTCGAAAAAGCCCTCCAGAACCCGCTTTTCACACTGGTGGACAAAGACGTCACCGGGCCGATCGAAGAGAAAGTGGACGTCATATATCACCTGGCAAGCCCGGCCAGCCCGGCGGACTACTATGCGATGCCGGTCAAGACGCTGCTGGCAAACTCTATCGGGACGAACAACTGTCTCGAGCTGGCACTGAAGCTCGGCGCCAGGTTGCTCTTCGCTTCGACGTCCGAGGTCTATGGCGACCCGGAGGTCTCACCCCAGAAGGAAGGTTACTACGGTCACGTCAACCCGGTAGGCCTCCGTTCGTGCTATGACGAAGGCAAGCGGTTCGCGGAGGCGCTGTGCAAGGCTTATGAGCGCCACGACGGGGTGGACGTGGTGATCGTCAGGATATTCAACACGTACGGGTCTCGGATGAGGCCTGACGACGGCCGGGTCATTCCGAACTTCGTGTGCCAGGCTCTCGAGGGGCAGCCGATGACAATATATGGCGACGGTAGCCAGACCAGGAGCTTCTGCCACGTGAGCGACATGGTCAAAGGGTTGACCCTCGCGATGGAGACGCCGGAGGCTGAAGGCGAGGTCATCAACATAGGTAACCCCGACGAGATGCGCGTGATCGACCTCGCTGCCCGCGTTCGCGAGAAGACGGGCACGGACTCACCGCTGGTCTTTGAGCCGCTACCCGAGGACGATCCTCTCCAGCGCAAGCCGGACATCACAAAAGCGATGAAGCTGCTCGGCTGGGCCCCGACCGTGAGCCTCGAGGACGGTCTTGAGGACGCGGTCGCATGGTTCAAGACGATCGGGGGCTGACGGGTGGATGCGGAGGCCAGGGTCTGGGGCGCCTGCACCCCTGAGGAGGAAGACCGCTTCAAGACCATCATCCGCGACCGCGTGGAGAACTCGCCTTTCTACAAGCACATGGGTCTCGAGGTGACAGGTCTGGGCTGCGGGTGGTCCACGTTCAAGATGGAGGCTGGTTCCCACCTCTATAACGTCGGCGGGATAGTCCATGGAGGAGCGATAACTTCGATCGCCGACGCGGCCGCCGGAGTCGCTCTCGCCACCCTGCTCGACAAGGACCGGGAGAGGCCGATAACCGTCGAGCTGAAGCTGAACTTCTGCTCGCCGGCGTTTGCGGGCCCCATCGAAGCGCGGGGAAGCGTGGTCCAGAAAGGCAGCCGCATCGCTGTCTGCGAGGTGGATGTGACCCAGGAAGACCGGCTGGTCGCGAAGGGGATCTCGACCTACATGGTGCTTTCGGCGGACGCCTGACGGCAGTGCTACAGCGGCTCTATCTCCCAGAAATCCGAGACCCAGTGGTAGGTGAGCCGGAACCTTGCGCCGGCCTCATCGGTGACGTCCCAGACGGACAGCGTCAATCCCTCAAGTCCCTGCTCCTGCTCGACGTGTGCCGAATTGACCTTCTTGATGGTGTGGTGCTCGTCATCGATGAAAAACTCACGAGGTTCGTTCGCATACGAGCAACCGCTGTAAGCGATGACACGATGCTCCAAGCGAACTGTCCCTCCAGGTCTTGAGGTGCTACTCCGAGACCGGGTTCTGAAGCTCTTCGAGGTCCTTGCCGTTACCCATCTGCGCCGTGGTGATAAGGCCCTTCTCCTCGCCCTTGATGAAAGCCTCGACCATGTCGCGTGCCTCGTTATCGGCGAACTGGACGGGCGGGGACTTCATGAAGTAAGCGGCCGGGCCCATGAGAGCTCCGGACATCCCGCGGTCCATCGCCAGCTTGCAGCAGCGCAGCGCGTCGATGACGATCCCCGCCGAGTTGGGCGAGTCCCAGACTTCCAACTTGAACTCCATGTTGAGCGGCACGTCGCCGAAGGTCCTTCCTTCGCAGCGGATGTATGCCCACTTGCGGTCGGTGAGCCAGGAGACGTAGTCCGACGGACCGATGTGGATGGAGCCACTGTCCATCTTGTGGTCGAGCTGGGACACGACCGAGTTCGTCTTGGAGATCTTCTTCGACTCGAGGCGGTCGCGCTCTAGCATGTTCTTGAAGTCCATGTTTCCGCCGACGTTGAGCTGGCTCGTCCTCTCGAGGGTGACCCCGCGGTCGTTGAACAGGCGCGCCAGCACGCGGTGCACGATGGTGGCGCCAACCTGGCTCTTGATGTCGTCGCCGACGATCGGGAGCCCGGCGCGGCGGAACTTGCCCTGCCACATCTCCTCTTTAGCTATGAACACCGGGATGCAGTTGACCACTCCGCAGCCTGCCTCAAGGGCCTCGCTGATGTAGAAGCGTGTCGCATCTTCGCTGCCGACAGGCAGGTAATTGATCAGGACGTCCGCCCCCGTGTCCGCAAGCATCTCGGAAACGTCCACGACGGGGGCGTGGCTCTCCGTGATCGTCTCTTTGTAATACTTCCCGAGACCGTCCAGGGAGGGGCCGCGCTGTACTTCGATGCCCAGCGGAGGCACGTCAGAGAACTTCACCGTGTTGTTCGGCGCCTCGAAAATGGCCTCACCGAGGTCTTTTCCGACCTTGTTCTCGTCGACGTCGAAAGCTGCTACGAAATTGACGTCCTTGATGTGGTAGGGCCCGACGTTGACATGCATGATACCCGGGATGTTGTCCCCTTCAACCGCATCGTGATAATACTGGACGCCCTGTATTAGGGACGAGGCGCAGTTACCTGCACCGACTATTGCGACCCTGACTTCTGCCATTTCCCGCTGCCTCCTTACTCTGTACCCCTAAGCGCCCGAAGCCGCCGAGATCTTTCGTTCGGTGGTGTCCTCTTCCATCTCCTCAGAACCGGAGGCTGTGTCCCGCTTCCGGATTGTTTCCCTCTCGTGCGCCATCAGCCTGTCCAACCAGCGGATGTCGCTCTTCGCGATCTCCACCTTGTGGCTCAGCAGGCCCCTGCGATATTGGTCCTCATCTCCGTTGCTCGACTTGTAGGCCTTGAACTTCGCAACCTGCTCCTCGAGCAGCTTCCGCCTTGTCTCGAGCAAGGCGAGCCGCGTCTCGGGCTCCAGGTACTGGAAAAAAGCCATGCGCACGTCGAACTTCTCCGGGTCGGCGAGCGATGCGTCAGAAAGGTCGCTCGTGAGCACGCGCATGAACTCCGCCTCGCCACGCTGCGTTATGCGGTAGACGTTGCGGTGCCTCGTCTTCTCCTTCACCGAGTAAGCACGCTCGATCGAGCCCGACTTCTCCAGCCGCTTGATCGCGGGGTAAAGGGACCCGTAGCTGACCGTCCAGAAATGGCCGAGCATGTATGAGAGCCGCTTCTTGAGCTCATATCCATGCATGGGCCTTTCTTTCAGCAGGCCCAGGATCGCCAGTTCGAGCAAGGTTTGCTGCCTTTCCCGTGAAGGATGCCGCCCAATATATCAAATCGATATATTGGAAGCAAGAGTATATATCGAATCGATATATGTGTCAACGAGGGCCGAATTTGGGACATTCCGGAGGCGCGCACCGGCAAGGGGGGCAAGTCTAACATACCGGAGCAGGCATGCAAACCTCGAGCGCCGGCTACCGGTGGTCAAAGGTGTCGAGGTACCCGTCGATGTAGGAGCGCACAGCATCCGCGGGGCTGAAGACGCCGAAGTGGCCTTCACACAGGATGTCCGCCTCGAGGCCGAGTAGCTTCTTCATGGATTCGCGCCACTGTGCGAGGTCGGAACCGAAATCGGGGTGGAACGGGCCATGGATGTCCTGCCCGAAGAGCACCCGTATCCGCCCTATGTCAACGTAGGAACAGACCGAGCCAGGTGTGTGACCCGGGGTGGCAACCACGTGCATCACGAGATCGCCCACGGGGATGCTCGCCTCGTCGCCGATCTTGAGATCGAGCGGCATGGGTGCAAAGCGCAGGTTGTACATGAACGCCGCCGTCATCATCCGGTCGCCTTCAACGAGCGCCGCGGCGTCTTTCTCGTGGGCGATGATCTTCGCGCCGTAGTCCTGTCGGAACATCGCCGCGGCTCCCACGTGGTCGATGTGGCAATGGGTCAGCAGGACGGTCTCTATGTCCTCCGGCTCGAAGCCGAGCCTGATTATGTTGGCGACAATGGCTTTGTAGCCGGGCCCGCAGCCCGAGTCTATAAGCGCCAGGGAGCCGCCGCCGTCGAGGAGGTAGACGCAGCAGTCGTTGGCCGAGGACATCTCCGGCCCCCCGACCTGGTAGGTCCTGTCACATACTTTTTGCGGAGCCCTTATCGCCTTCACAGCACCTCCCGGAAAGCACGCGTCAAAGGCAAGGATTCTGCCCTGCGATTCCATTCCCTTTTCTGTTCAGGTGCAGAATGACTAATGACGATGTCCAAACGGGCCCTGTTTGCTACAATGCTTCTACGCGCCTGGGGCCTGTGAGTGGGGCCTGCGAGGGAGGATATGCATCAGTGGAATTGAGTGAAGCCGAGGCAAAATCAGCACTTCTCGCCGCCAACGTCGAGACGGTGATCAAAGGCAAGAGGCGGACGGTCGAGCTTGCCGTGATCGCGCTCGTTTGCGGCGGCCAGCTTCTCGTCGAGGACGTGCCGGGCGTCGGAAAGACGATGCTCGCCAGGGCCCTGGCCCTCTCGGTCGACGGCTCGTTCCAGCGCATCCAGTTCACGCCTGACCTGCTCCCGTCTGACGTGACAGGAGTCTCCGTATACAACCAGAAGAACGGCGAGTTCGAGTTCCAGGAGGGACCGATCTTCGCCAACGTCGTCCTGATCGACGAGATCAACCGCACCACCCCACGCACCCAGTCCAGCCTGCTCGAGGCGATGGAGGAGCACCAGGTTACCGCGGACGGACAGACACACCGCCTCCCCGACCCTTTCTTTGTGATCGCCACTCAGAACCCGATTGAGTTTTACGGTACGTATCCGCTGCCCGAGGGGCAGCGCGACCGCTTCCTGCTCTCTGTCGGGCTCGGTTACCCGACGTTCGAAACGGAGAAGGAGATCGCGAGAGATCAGATGCTGAAGCACCCGATCGATTCGATCGCGCCGGTCCTGTCCGCCACTGACGTCAAAGGCATGCAGGAGGCCGTCAAGGAAGTGCACATGGATCCTGATGTCCTGGACTATGCAGTCGCGGTCGTCCACGCGACCCGCAACCACCCGGCCCTGCTCCTCGGCGCCAGCCCGAGGGGAAGTCTGGCCCTGGTCCGGACGGCCCAGGCGTCCGCGATGCTCGACGCGCGGGACTTCGTGATACCTGACGACGTCAAGGAGATGGCCCGCTGGGTGCTGCCCCACAGGTTCATAACCCGCGAGCGGTCGCGCACCTTCTTCCGCGAGTCCGCCGAGATAATGTCCCAGATACTCGAAGAGGTGCCTGTGCCCGTGGAGGCGTCCGGGCGCCGGGGCGAGGGGACTTGACCAAGAGAGCCCTCGTAACAATCCTGGTCGGGCTGGCGCTGCTTCTGATCGCGGCAACCATCAGGTCCGGCTGGCTCTATCTCACCGCCAGCGTACTCTTCTCTCTAGTGGTGATAGGGCTCATCTCAGGATGGGTGGCCACCCGCCAAATAGAAGTCTCTCGCGAGGCCCCGCGCGAGGTGTTCGAGCGCGAACCTTTCGAAGTAGCCGTTCATGTCGTTAACAAGGGACGGGCCGACCGACGGCTGGTCAAGGTCCGGGACCTCCAATTCCCCGGACGCCGCCGAAAGGGGTTTGCCGCCAAGGTTCGGGCCCAGAGAGCGGAGTTCAAGAAGTACATGATGACCGGGAAAGCGCCCGCCGCAAGACACGGGGACCGCGACGAAACGGTCAAGACTGTTGTTGTCGAGGACCTTCCTGGGGGCTCGGACGTCGAGGCGAGGTACGGGATGGAAGCCCCGCGGCGAGGAGTGTATGACCCCGCCGAGATGAGGGTGTCTTCCGGCGGGGTCTTCGGCAGCGCGGAGATAGTGCGCAAGTCGAGGACCGGCGGCCGGATAACAGTCTTTCCCAGGATATACCCGATCGACGCCTTCACCTTCATGCCTCACGCAAACGTGACCCCGGTCGAGCCGCTGGAGTGGTCGAGGAAAGGCATCGGCCAGGACTACTACGGGATAAGGGAGTACGCTCGCGGCGACTCCCTGAGGCATATCCACTGGCCCTCCAGCGCCAGACACGGCAAGTTGATCGTCAAAGAGTACGAACAGGAGTTGAAGCCGTCGATGGTGATGGCCGTCGCCCTCTGGGAGCCCATTTTCGGGACCAGGGACGTAAACAGCCTTGAGGATGGCCTCAGGGCGGCGGCGTCGATCATCAGTCTTCAAGAAGAGATGGGCAACCTGCCGCTTCTCGTGCTCCCGGATGGAGAGTCGTTCGAGCCGGTCGAGCGCCCCACCTTTTACGGTTGCCTGGAGACGCTGGCCGGATACGAAGGGTTGAAGCGCAAGGTCAGCTCACGCGAGGCGCTGTCGAAGGCGCTCGGAGTCGCCCTCGAGTCGATGTTTCCAGGCACCGCGATGGTGTTGATCACCAACGCCGCGCCCGACAGGGTGGCATCAACCCTGGAAGCGGAACAGGCAAGGGACGGCGGGTCGCTCGTGCTCACGATCGACGATGCCTACAGCGCGCGCTGGAAAGAAGAGTGGCTGAACGAGGCGCCCTGGCTTGCCGGTTTCGCCGGCTCCAACATGGACCTGTACGCCATTACCCCGGAACGCGGGATCGAAAGATGTTTGAACGAACCGTTGAATATTACCGGCTGATAAACAGACCGGGAAAGCCCGAGGACTCTATCGCCTTCCGGGTGGCCGTCCTCATCACAGTGCTCATCAGCGTTATCGCCGCGGTGAAGTACGGCGCGGTGGGAGGCCTGACGGGCGGGCTTGTCATACTGGGCGTAATCCTGGGCTTCGTCTTTTCCTATGTCACGCGGGACAGGTCGAACCTGTTCGTAAAGCTGCTGCTGAGTATTCTTCTGCTCGTCGTGTTCGTGCTTTTCTGGACGGACCTCGGCGGCTCGATACACGACCTACGCTACCCACTCGTCAAGCTGTTCCTCTGGTTGCAGGTCCTGCACTCGTTCGACCTGCCAGCCAGGCGCGACCTGGATTTCTCGCTCGTGAGCGCCGCTGTGCTGGTGGCCTTTGCCGGCTCGCTCAGCATATCGAGCAACTTCCTTTACCTCCTTGTGCCTTTCTTCGCCGCCGGTCTGGTCGCGCTCTATCTCGGGCACAAGTCGGCTCTGGAAGCGCAGGCCGACGTCTTCATCGCATCTACCAGGAAGAGGGGAGGAAGGAGTGTCGTACTTGCGGCGGCGGTGCTCGTGCCGATCGCGCTAGGCATGTTCATGGTCCTTCCACGGCTGCCCGGGTTCAACAGCTACTACCTGCCCATGTCGAAGTCGAGCCGGATTCCGACCTCGTTCGGACCGCTCATAAACAACCCGGGGTACAAGGACGTCAACCGGTTCCCGACTGACCCGCTGCCCTACAACCCCGACGCGTACTATGGGTTCAACAACTTCCTGGACCTGAGGGTCAGGGGCGTTCCCCCGGACCAGGTCGTCATGAAGGTGCGGTCGAGCAAGCCTGAGTACTGGCGCGCCACGGCATTTGACACGTTCCTCGGAAACGGTTGGGAGAACTCGGACAAAAAGCCCGAGGACATATCGTCGGGCGACCTGCCGCTCACGGTTTCGTACCCGGGGGAGCCGGCGCGCTTCAGCACCCACGACCTCGTGCAGACATTCTTCATCGAGAGGCGGCAGCCGAACACCCTGTTCGCGGCTTACATTCCACGAGATGTCTACTTCCCAACTCAGGTGCTGAAAGTGGATTCCATGATGGGAGTTCTGACGCCCGTGACCCTCGACCCCGGGCTCATCTACACGGTGGTCTCCGAGGTGAGCGACGTCACTCCTGACATGCTCGAGCTCTCCTCAGGGCATATTCAGGGAACCCTGACGGACCGGTACTGCCAGCTCCCGCAGATGTCGCCCGCCGTGGGCGACCTGGCGAAGAGGGTCACCGCCTCGAGCGCGACGGAGTACGAGAAGGTCCAGGCGGTATGCGAGTACCTGAAGGCGAATTACCCGTATGACCTGAATGTCGGGCGCCAGGGCAGAGACGAGAACACGGTGGAGTTTTTTCTGTTCAGGGCGAAGCGTGGTTACTGCGAGCAGTTCGCCACGGCCATGGCTGTCATGTGCAGGTCATTGGGGATCCCCGCGCGGGTCGCGGTGGGATATGACACGGGAGAGTACAACTCTCTCACGGGCTACTACGAGGTCAGCTCGCGGGACGCGCACGCTTGGACCGAGGTCTATTTCCCGGGCTTCGGGTGGATACAGTTCGACCCCACGCCCGGCTGGAGCGACCCTTACTCGCTGCCGCGCAAAGACACTACGTGGACGGGCTTCTCCCTCGTGAAGGCCATCGGTAGCGGGCTCGGTAAGATCTTCCCCGCGAGCTGGGGGCGGGGTCTGAAGTCCGCCGGCAAAGCTCTCGGGCGGGCCATGAAGTCTGCGGTCACCGGCACCATATCTTTCGCCGAGAGTGCGTGGCCGTGGATGCTCGCGGGGATCGCCTTGTTCATGGTCGCTTTCGCCTTCGAGCGCTGGCGGCGCCGCAGGGCAAGGAGCCCAGACCCGCGCGAAGGGGATGAGGATGGGCCCAGATACCGCGCGTCTGTCGCCTTCGAGCGCTTGGTTGCCTCGCTTGCCGGCGTCGGCGTCGTTCGCAGCCCTGCCCAGACCGCGCTCGAGTTCGGCCGGCAGGCCGACGCCTCCATGGGGTTCACCCTGGGCGCAAGAGCGGCGGGCCTCTTCAACAGGGCGAGGTTCGCTCCGGACCCCGCGGCCTGGGAACTGGATGAGCTCGAAAAGGTCGTGGGGCGGATCGAGACAGAGGTCCGGGAAAAGAAAAGACCCCGGGCCCAGTCCTCTTAGACCCGGGGTCGATCGCAAGCCTGACTACAAGCGCTCTACTATCATCGCTATGCCCTGGCCGCCGCCGATGCACAGTGTCGCGACTCCCGTCGTCCCGTCCTGGTCCCTGAGCTCCTCGAGAACGGTGGCGATGAGCCTTCCGCCGCTCGCGCCGACCGGATGTCCAAAAGCGACCGCGCCTCCCCAGATATTGGCCTTTTCCGGGTCCACCCCGAGCTCGCGCTCGCAGTAGAGGTACTGGGCCGAGAAGGCTTCGTTGATCTCCCAGAGGTCGATGTCGCTGACAGCCATGCCCGCACGCTCGAGAGCTATACGCGAAGATGGGACCGGGCCGTAGCCCATGTACGCCGGGTCCACGCCTGCCACGCCATACGAGACGATCTTCCCGATGGGCTTGATCCCCTCAGCTTTCGCGCGCTTCTCCGACATCAGCAGCACAGCCGCAGCGCCGTCGTTGATCCCTGAGGCGTTGCCGGCTGTCACGGAGCCGTCCTTTACGAAAGCCGCCGGCAGCTTGCCCAGGGCTTCAAGAGTCGTGTCCTTGGGGTGCTCATCGGTGTCGAAAACGACCGTTCCCTTGCGGCTCTTTATTTCAACGGGTATTATCTGCGCCTTGAGCTTGCCTTCGGCTATCGCCTTCAGAGCTTTCTGGTTCGAGTAAAGCGCGTGCTCGTCCTGCTCAATTCGCGTGATGCTGTGGCGTTTCGCGATGTTCTCAGCCGTCTCACCCATCATGAGACCTGTTATAGGGTCCTTGAGGACTTCCCACAGGCTGTCTGTCAGGGCGGCGTCGCGCATCCTCAGTCCGAAGCGGGCGTTCTTGGAGAGGTAGGGGGCCATGCTCATGTTCTCGACCCCGCCTGTTATGACGACTTCGTCCTCGCCGAGCATGATCTGCCGGGTGCCCCCGATAATGGACTCGATGCCCGAGCCGCATCCCCTGATGACCGTGTGGCAAGGGACCGTGTCCGGCAGGCCGGCGGCGAGGCCTCCGCAACGCGCAACGAGGTTGTTCTCGTCGGTCCTGGGGAGCACGTGGCCAAAGACTGCAGCGTCGACGGCATCGGGCGCCACTCCCGCGCGGTCGAGCACTTCTTTCACAACGAGCGTGGTGAGCTCCACAGGCGGGACGCTCTTGAGCGAGCCCCCGAACGTGCCGAAAGCGGTCCTCACCGCGGATACTATTACGACGTTCTCCAATTGAGCCTCCTTTGGCATGTCGCCCGGACGTCGGGCGTCAGTTCATTCGAGCAGCGGGCACCGAGTATTTTAACCTTGGGTGAGAGCGGCGGGCAAACATATCGCCCAAATAGAAAAGCGGCGCCTCGAGGGCGCCGCCTTGAACTCACTGTGATCAGCTGGTCAGCCAGGTGAACAGCTCTTCTTCCGAATCGGGACGGGAGAGCTCCACGGTCTTGGTGATGATGTCAGCGTAGCTGTAGGAGACTCTCTGGCTGGGAGACGTCTTGGTCTCGACGCGTACCACGAACACGTGCGGGTAGGTCTCTTCAAGGACTGCCATATTTTCGACGACGATCTTGCGTCCTTTGTTGGCGCGCACCTTGAGTTTCTCACCGAGGCATTCTTTGAGGTCGTCGCGGATTCTTTGCATGACGTTTACTTCCAGGGGTTCGGAATTCCTCAAGTTTCCCACCTTTCCGTCCGCGGACATAAAGCAGTGCTGTTATTATAGACAAATTGGCAAAAAATGTCAAGCGAAACGGTATGTTTTACTGGAGCTTTTTCGAGCGCCCGATTCTTCGCCTGCGCGTGGCCATTCAGGCGTCGAGCATCTGACCGCCCGGGCTAGTCGACCTTCGAGCCACAGTTCGTGCAGAAGCTCTTGCCGCTCGCGATCTTGCTGCCGCAGTGCTGGCAGAACTGGTGCTGTCCCTTCTCCGGCTGCGCCGCCCCGGCCTCGTCGTGCGAGAGAGCGTCGTGGGGAGGCGTGACGCCGGCCACAGTGCCGGGGACGACGGCCGCGACCGGGACGACTGTCTCTTTCCTCGTCCAAACGAAAACAAGCAGGCCGGCAAAAACTAGAGTCAGGAGCCCGAAGGTCACCGACAGCGCTGCCTTCTGTTCAGCCCAGAACCCATACAGGGTGCGGGCGGGAGGCATCTGGTACTTGAGGGCCTTGTCGGCGGCGACGTAGTTTGCGCCCGTCGCACTCGCCGGCAGGGTCACCTCGCTCGTCGTCTTGAACACCTGGTCCGTGAACAGCGTGAACTCGCTGTTGATGGTGCTGGTCTCCTCGAAGGTGTACGTGAGGCCGGAGTCCTCCTTTGGCTTGGTCGAGTAGCCGTACAGGATCCACTCGCCCTTCTCGTTGTAGGCCATCCCCGGCTTGTCATAGGTGATGATCACTGAGTGGGTCGCGTCATCCATATCGGTGTTGAAGCCGACCACTTCTCCGGTCGTGTCCTCGGAGGTGTAGCGACGCGTAAGGAATCCGCGCTTCTTGTTCTGGACCTTCTTGATGGTCGCGTAGTCGTCCTTCGAGTACTTGATGGTGTCGACGATGTGCCCATCCCCGACGTCGTTGATGGTCACTTTATACGTCTCGGTGACGGTCGGCTTGTCCGCGGCACTGCACCAACCGGTCACGAGCAGCGTGCCGAACGCGACGATCATGAAAGTGATGATGCCGAGCTTCTTCATGCTCACCATGATGGCATCACCCCCGCTTTCCACCAGTATTCGGGGTTCACGAGAATGATCGTCCCGGCAGATTGAGCCTTTTCGATCTCATCTTTGGCGAGGTTCACACATTCCTGGGCGGTCACGTCAGCCGAGACAACGTCGCCGTGCTTCGATAGCGCGTAGTCCTGGTCTATGAAGGTCGACTCTATCGCGTACAGGTCGCCGCTGTTCGGCAGTTCGATCATCGGTATCGCATGGCCCGGGATGAGGGCGACGTAGGACTTGATCCCGACCGCTTCCATCAGGGCGCTCGTGCAGATCGCCAGGTCGAGGCACGTCCCGGATTGCCTGTTGATAGTCTCCCACGGATATTGGACGTACTGTGATGCCTCGCCCGTCCAGAAGCCGTCAGGCTCCATGATGTACTTCACGCCCTGGGCGCGCAGCATGTTGAAGGCGTTGTGGAAAGCAGCGAGCGCGTCCTCATCGCTCGCCCTCGTCTCCAGGCCGCTGCCGACCATGTTGGCGAAGGATTTTGTGGTCTCCTCGTTCGGCGTGATGAACGCCGCGATGAACCTGTAGTTGTCGAAGTTGTCAGTGAAAGTGACGATGTCGTCTTTCTTCAGGCTGGTGAACACGAAGTCGTTCTTGCCAAGCAGGAAGATCTTCTCCGATTCTTCCTCGGGCTCTTTCAGCCCTTCGTAGTCGTACTTCATCCTGAGCTCGACAGGAGTCTTCGTAGTAATAGCATTGATCTTGTCGGGATTGAGCGGCGGCCAGCAGTAGTCGCGCACGGTCTCACCCGGGCGAATCTCCGCGTAAGTCTCTCCCGAGTTCCAGTCGGTCAGGTCGCCGACCTTGTAGGAGATCTTGAAGTCGCGGACGGGGATCTTTCCCACGTTCTTGATGATGGTCTTGGCGACCCACATGTCCTGCGAGTTGTCGCCGTAGGTCTTGTACGCGGCCGTGATGATCTCGTTGCGGGTCAGGAGCTTCACATCGAGCTTGACCTTTGATGAGTCGTACGCGGTGCTCGGCCGGGTCGCCGCGAAGATAAAGGCCGCGCCCGATGCTACTGTCAGAACACACAGCAGCACCACCAGCAATAGCTTTAACTGCTTTCCCACCGCGATTGTCCCTTTCGTGATGCGAACGCCGTCACAGGTCTGGTCAGGGCGCTGACACCAAGATGTTAGCACAAGGGGCGAAAAAACCTGTAGGACTAAATGCGTGGGTGCGCCGGCTGGGAGGACCTCGAGACGAACCACCGGACAGCCTCGAGAACCGTCTGTCGAGCAGGTGTCACCTCGAGGCCAAGCTGGCTCTCCGCCAGCGCAGAAGTATAGTACAGCCCGATCTCTCCAAGCCGCGCGATCTCTGGCTCCGGTGCTTTGATGCGAGGGGACAGCTTCTTGAGGGCGCGCAGGGCTTTGCCCGGTCTCGTCACTTCCCCCGACTGCTCGATGCCCACGCCCAGCGCGCCGGCAATCTGCGCCAGGAGGTCGGAGTCGGCGACGTTCTCACCCCCGAGGAGGTAGGAAGCCCCGGGCTTTCCACGGCCGAGCGCCTTTACCGCGGCGGCAGCCGCGTCCCTGGCGTTCACGACATTGACGGCGCCTGTCGGCATCATGGCTCCACGGTTTACCTGGTCGATCAGCCACCAGCCTGCGCCGCCGGGCATATCGTGGTCGCCCATGAGCAGCGTTGGGCTGATGGTCACGCACCGAAGCTTGCCGGACTCGTTGTACCGCTGAAGGAGATCGGCCGCGGCGCGGTGCGCCTCCAGGCACATGAGTCCCAGCGGGTTGTCCCATGCGGCGCTCTCATCGCCCGGCTCGTCTTCGTCGCCGGGCTCGAACAGGAACGCCGAACCGGCATAGACGATATCCTCGACACCTGCCCGGGACATGGCAACCAGGAGGTTGCGCGTCCCCTCGATGAAGTCACGAACGGCGCGAGGGCCGGCTTCGATGAGATGGCCGGACTCGCAGTGGAAGACGGCCGTCGTGTCCTCGAGCGCTTCGAGGCAGGACTCGACATCAGCAGTTTCCCCGGCCACCACCTGGACTCCAGCGCTGGAAGCCGTGTCCGCTCCTGCCTCTTCAGGCACGAGTACGCGCACGAGAAAGCCGGCCGCGCCGAGGGCCCTGGTGATTTGGAACCCGAGGATTGTGTCAGCGCCGGTGACCAGTACGCTCAACTTTGAGCCCCCTCAACGGCTACTTGCTTTGAAACTGTGGTAAGTACAGCCGGAAACACCCTAGAGTTTCGCCCCGCATTCCCCACAGAACCCTGCACCTTCCTCTTCGACCTGCGCGCCGCACGATGGGCATTTCGGCTTGTCCGTAGAAGCAGACGCGTCGGTCTCTGGAGGCGCGGTGTCCGAGGGTGGAGGCGGCGGCGCCGGAGTTGTAGATGCCGGAGGCGCCGTTGTCGCCGCAGGAGGCGGCGGAAAAGGAGCCGGAGAGGTGGGAGCAGCAAGGATGGGCTGCCCGCACTCCCCGCAGAAACGCGTGCCGGAGGTCAGGGCTGCTCCGCAGGTGGGGCACAGGGGCACGCCGGGCACAGGCGCCTGCTGCACCATCGGGGTCCCGCAGCTCCCGCAGAACCTCAGGCCAGGTGTCGTAGGGGCGCCGCAGGCCGGGCATAACACCATGGCAGGCGCGCCCGCGTCGGCTTTCATCTGCTGGACCACTGCCTGTAACCGGGTTATCTCAGCGTTAGCTTTCTCTACCTCGGCGTCGAAGGCACGTATGCGGTTGCTCCCCTCGACGAGAGCGGGATCTGTGAGGCGGCCCTCAGCAAACGCCCGGTAGGTCGCCCTGCCGAGGTCCGGAAAGGACTTGTCCTTCTCTTTCTGGAGATGCTTGATCTGTGCTTTGAGCTTGTTGATCTCTTTCTGCGGCTTGGACCCCGGATCGCTCGCCATGCTGGTTACCTCCACGCCAGTCAAGTCACCGTTGGATTGCTCTATTCTATCAAACAATCGGGCCGCCACAGTGAAATCGAGTTGGCAGGCGCAGGCAATTTTCCAGGAATATGTATAATCGTTGAAACGCCGGACAGGAGCACACGAATGGGTGAACCGTGGCCGAGCCGCGAAGAGCGCGAACGATACATACGGTTTATTGAGCTCGAACTGCTGGTGATGAAATCCGCCGCCGCCGGAG
>Ga0209745_1000267_pt1 | contig 30677 bp, 23 predicted proteins | sample BarGraNGADG00312_FD_184495 | JGI IMG/M metagenome (GOLD analysis project Ga0209745, IMG submission 184495) | Arctic peat soil microbial communities from Barrow, Alaska - Barrow Graham LP Ref core NGADG0004-312 (SPAdes) (version 2) | ecosystem: Environmental > Terrestrial > Soil > Wetlands > Peat...
CATCAGCCGGGCTCTGACATCTATAAGATGTTCGACAAAATTATGATCATGGACAAGGGCGGTTACCTGATCTTCTACGGCAACCCCACTGAAGCTGTCATATGGTTCAAGACTAGGGCAAATCACGCCAATGCATTTGAAGATCAGTGTATTACATGCGGCAACGTAAATACTGACCAGCTTCTTCAGATCATAGAAGCAAAGGTTGTCAATGAATATGGAAAGCCTTCACATATCCGCAGGGTTGCACCAGCGGAGTGGGCTGACAGTTTTAAACCGGAGGCGGAAAAAATCGTACAGAACAAACAATCTTCCAAAGAACCGCTGCCTGAAAACAATTATTCCATTCCCGGCCTTTTTAAACAATCCAGGATATTTTTTATCCGTGACTTGCTGTCCAAGCTTGCCGACAGGCAATATATTGCGATAAGCCTCCTCGGAGCACCTCTTCTGGCGCTTCTTCTGGCTTATTTTACCAGGGATAATTCCGGGGCAGCTTATAATTTCAGCGATAATGCGAATCTGACCGCTTACATTTTCATGTGTGTAATCGTCGCTACTTTCCTGGGTCTTATTATAAGCGCCGAGGAGATCGTAAAAGACCGCAAAATACTTAAACGGGAGTCGTTCCTTAACCTCAGCTGGTTCAGCTATCTTAATTCCAAGGTATTCATGATGTTCCTCATCTCAGCTATTCAGACAATATCTTTTATCCTCATTGGCAACTTTATCCTAGGCATCAAAGGCATGACCCTTACATACTGGGTCGTATTGTTCAGTACAGCCTGTCTTGCCAACCTTATAGGGCTGACCATCTCATCAGCGTTCAATTCAGTAGTTACAATCTACATACTCATCCCATTCATTATCATACCGCAACTGTTGTTCAGCGGCGTACTGGTAAAGTTCGACAACCTTCATACGACCGGGCGGCACACTTACGAGTATGTTCCGGTCTTAGGTGATCTGATGCCTGCCCGCTGGTCGTTCGAGGCCCTTGCCGTTGAACAGTACAGGAGCAACAGGTACGAAAAGAATTTCTTTAAATATGATGTGGAAATCAGCCAGAATAACTGGTATTCCTCATTCCTGATTAAGGCTCTGAAGAGGGATCTCATGGAATGCCGTCAGTTCAAAGAAAACGCTCAATCAAGTGAAAACATCACCGGTAATTTTAAGAAACTGGCCACTTACACACAGCAGCTTTCAGAGCTGGCAGGATTTAACAATCCGCCTGAGGAGATTATATCTTCACTGAATGTTGAGAGATTCACGCCTGAGGTTGCAGACATGGAAGAAAGGTATCTCGACAGCCTGGCCCGGAAATTTACAATGACAAGGAAACATTATATGCAACTGAAGGATTCATTGACCATGTCACTTGTGGCGAAAATGGGAAAAGAAGAATTCCTCAGAATGAAGGACGACTATACTAATAAAAAACACAGGGAAATCCTTTTAGACGAGTTTAATACAAGGAAGACCATTGAGACGTATGATAAAATTATACAGAGGTTTGAACCTGTATATACAAAGCCAGTCTCAAAGAATGGCCGTACGCAATTCTATGCGCCATATAAACAGGTCGGCAATACGAGAATTGCCACCTTGTGGTTCAATATCACAGTATTGTGGATTGTTTCATTGCTCTTGTATATTGCATTATATTATAAGCTTTTACAGAAAGCATTCAATTTTAGTTTCCCCGTTTATCGTTTCCGCTTCAAGGCAAAATAAAAGTATAGAAAATGTGTTTCAGGTAATTGTAGAGACGTTGCGTGCAAGGTCTCTGATACTGTTTTTATAAACGTTTTTAACGGGGGAAATATTTCTCCAGCAATTTCCGGAATCGGACATCGTACTGAAGGGCATAGAGGTCAGGGTGCATTTTTATCCAGGCAAGGTCACGGTATCCGTTCATGAAAGCTTTTTCTATCTCTTCCAGCGCCTCGGGTATCTCGCCCTGGAGGCATAGCACGTCTGCAATTGGTGCATACAGCGAAGAGTCAATGCCAACAGCTTTCTGAAGCATCTGTTTCGATGATTCCAGATCACCTAAGCGCGCATCCGCTTTAGCGATGGATATATAAGTATAGGCATTATCGGGAAACGCTTTGATCCATTCTTCAGCAGCGTATTTCCTGTATTGAGACAAATACTTACGAGCTTTCTCCTCATCCCCGCTCAGTTGATAAATGGCCCCCAGATCATACCAGGCAGAAGAAGCCTCTTCCGGATTTATTGCCGGGATCCCCATTAATACTTCTGCTGCATCATTGTATTTTCCGCGCATTGCGTAAGTAAATGACAGCCTGAAAAGATTGAAGGTAAATTTTGGATTAATTTTCCGGGCTTTCTCAAATGCTGCCTCTGCTTTCGCCGTACTGTCAGCACATATCCAGGCTGACCCGAGGTAAGTATAAGCCCATGGATTCAGGGGATTATCCGATATCATCTTCTCAGCCCAAACAAGCGAGGAATCCGTCTTCCCCAGTTTCTCCAGGTATACCCATAGCAGGCCTCCGTATGAAAGAGCCAGGTGAGGATTGATCCTTACAGCCGCTTTGTATTCTTCTACAGCTTCCTCGTACAGCTCTGACTTCTGATAATACCATCCGAGGTTATTGTGGTAAGCAGGGTCATCCGGGTAAAGGTCGGTAAGCCTCTTTGTGTACTCAATGCCTTTTGCAAGATCATTTTCAACATTTACTGCATAAAATCCAAGAATGCCGTATTTTTCCTTTTCTGTAAGATTGTCAATAGTTTTTATAGCCTGAGCCAACAGCACTTTTCCCTTTTCAGGATCAAACCTCTCAACAAGTATATTTCCTAATGAGGCTTTTGCAGCTGTAAAACCCGTGTCGACGCGTAGAGCTTTCTCATAATAGTCTCTGGCACCTTCAAAGTCAAGCCTGTAATTAAGCTCTATACCCTGGGAATAAAGCTTCAATGCTTCCAGAGAAGAGGTTGTAACCTTTGACAGATGTTTGCCCTGTGTGGAGATCCTGTACCTTGATTCACCGAGACTCCGACGGACCTTTTTGCTAAGCTGGTCTATGTCAGGCAGGATATCGTTGAGGCTTTCAGCATACAACACCTCTGACTTAAGCAGGCTTCCCGTCTTAGTGTCCAGGATCTTTGCATCAATCATATAGCGGCCTCCCACTTCGCTTATTCCGGGCACAATATAAAAGTCGATATTCTCCCTTGCCGCGATCTCTCTGCCGGTTTTTTCGTCAATAAATGTATCCTTGCTCCGCTCCATCATGGATAAGGTTTCCAGCATCCTTGACCTGGGGAAAATATTAATATACCTTGACTGACCGGCTGTGATACAGAATGCCGTGTAAAGCGATTTATCAAAAACCGGGTCACCGGTAGTGTTCTCAAAATCAGTTATGACGATCCAGTCACGCTTTTCAAAAGGTATTGTTGTCGAACCTGAAAAGATAAAAATGACCACAAAAACAAGTAACAGGGTAGGGATAAAGAGTAGAGGCTTTTTCAAATACGACAGAATTCCGGCTTTTATATGAGGCTTGCTCTTTATTGCGGATTCCCACTGCTTCTGGTTATTTTCATCTTCATCCTGAACCGGAACAGAGCCAGATTTTATTCCTTCAATTATTCCCTTGACTGCTAGTGCCACTTTGTTTATCTGGTCCCTGTATACCGTTCGGTTCAGGTTGTCATGCGGATTATCTTCCATCGACCTCAGAGGTCTGTTGACCCCGGCTGATTTGTAGATAAATTCAACACCTCGGAGGACACTCCCGAGTGCTGATTCGCAGAGCTTTATGTCTGCATTGTCAAGGTCATGGATTCTTACCGGCAATACCCTGCTTGAAACATTTCCATTGGGAAGAGTGACCTTCAGTCCGAACTGATCTCTCGATGCCTGATCGATGAATGCCTTAAACTCATACTCCCATGCGAATGACTTTGGATCACAGTAAGTACGTGAAATGATCGGGATAAAGATCAGACATTTAAGTTTTTTTATCAGGGAGGCGTCGACTTCCTGGGTCTCCAACAGGCCGTTATCAGGATTAATGTCAAAGTATACGCTTATTTCTTCCTTGAATGTTGATTCGAGCTCACGTTTAAGATTGTCAGCAAACTCCGTCACCCAGCCATCGTACTTGTTGTCCTTCTGTCGATAGCTGATGAAGATGTCATTGCTAAAACCTTCAATCAGGGCTGACATGCTAATCTTTAGTTATGATAAAGTTACGAAAGACTATAACACTAAAGAAATTTTTTATTTCCTTACAGTTTTGCACAACCTGTGCGCCGCTATTTGATTTTGGTTTTCAGCTTTAGTATCTTTAGGGTATCACAACACGATGGAAAAGAAGCTGCTGTACAAGATTAGTGTCACGGGACAGGTTCAGGGAGTGGGATTCCGATGGAGAGCTGCACATGAGGCCTGGAAACTGGGGATCACCGGATTTGTGAAAAACCTGTCTGACGGCAGCGTTTATATGGAAGCGGAAGGTTATGCAGATCAGCTGAATACTTATGTTGAATGGTGCAAAAAAGGGCCGGGTATCGGGTTCGTGGATTCAGTCGAAACAGAGACCTGCCCGCCTGCCGGTTTTAAAGAATTCAGGATTGAGCATTGATGGAGGCCACTGATTTGCTCTGTTAATTGCCGTCGGTTTTAACCGACGGACTTAAATTATGCGCGGCTTCATCAATTCCAGCTCTGCCAGCTTTTCAAGGAGGGATGACATGGCAGGACAGTCAGGGCAGGATGGTTGATGTACTTTCTTATTACCACAGCAAAGACCAATATCTTCAAAAAAGCCACATTTGTCAACACACAGTATTCGTGTATCAAAAATGACTTGACAAAAGGTTTTAACCGTAATACATTAGCTTCATAAAAATGATTACGGAAAATTGGTATCATATTTGAGGCTTAAATTACCGGTCATAAAATAGTAGTTGGAACAATTTATTGGAAATGGATTCAGGAGCTGTCGGAAACAACTCAGATATCATTAAGGATCAAACTCAAAATAAAGTTTATCCGAAAAATTTGTCTTTAAGAGAAAGCAATATCAGTCGTCTCTTCGATGAACTTTCTGATGATGTGCGTGAGGATTTAATAAACTATCTTGACCGTATGGGCCTGGTTAATGAAGCCGGAATGCTGGTCATACCCTCCACTCGTCACTATTTTTATGACGCTGACGATATGAAAGGCGTCAGGACTGTAGTAAATCTCAAGCAGCTTAACCATGTCAGGGAGATAAGGGATTTTCTTCGGAACATTGCCGATCTGCTGCCTCATAAAAGCAACTTTGTCGGATGCTTTGTCGATAACAAGATCCAGAATGGTTTTTCAGACAAGTACAGCAACCTCCCCAGGCAGGTCTCGCAAAAGGCAGAAGCCTACGAGAATGGCATAGAATCAAGAATACCCTTCATAAACAGGATGTACAGCTTCATTGACTCCAGAACGAACAGATACCTGACAAAACGAGCCGTTACCCGTCTCCTTGAGGAAAGCGGCCTGCAGCTTGTCGGTATGACTGAGGTAAACGGACTGACATATTTCTGGACACAAAAAACAAAACCGGCCGCATAGCTACCGGGCTGTTTATTTTCCTCAAATTTCTTATTGGTGCAAATCATTGATGCCTCCGGCATTAATTTTGTTATTAATTTTGCCTGCATTAAAAATTTGTAAAGATTATACTATATAAATCTTGATGCCGGCGAGTGTTTAATCCAGGTATATGAAGCAGGAGCATAGGAACATACCCGATTTTGATGATCTGATCTTTGAATCCAGGAACAAGGAATACGGTGCATATAAGCTGAGGAAGGACTATAAATGGATCCTGGCTGTCAGTACGTTCATTGCCGTATTTATTGCATGTTGTCTCGCAATAATTCCTTTTTATGTCGAAAACTCTTCTAGAAAGGTGACAGCAGTTGGCGCAAGGTATGTGCCGGTTCAGATGGATGATTTTATTCCGCCCAAGGAGGAATATTACCTGCCTGCACCCCCTCCGCCCTCATCAGGCCAGATGCAGGAGATAAAATACGTCCCGCCTGAAATTGTCGACACTGTTTTTACCAGAGAACAAACACTGGTCACAACAGATGAAGCCCTGGCTTATTCCGGCGATACTACAGTTGTGGGAAATGCTCCAGGATTTAGCGATGATCTGATGTCAGGTGAAGGCGGGTCGGAATTCGGCGAAGCATTTCTTATTGTTGAAGAGATGCCCAGGTTCATGGGAGGAGATATAAATAAGTTCCGGCAATGGGTAATGAGGAGAGCCATCTATCCTGAAGAAGCGATCAGTAACAATATCAAGGGAACAGTTGTCCTTACGTTCATAGTCGAAAAGGACGGTTCAGTAAGTAATGTGACAATTGTGAAAGCAGTACATCCTTTGCTGGACGATGAAGCAAAAAGAGTGATCTCTTCATCACCCAGATGGAGCCCGGGGCTTCAGCGGGGACTGGCAGTAAGGGTCAGGTATTCAATAGCACTTATTTTCTGACTTTTTTATCTCATCAAAAGTGTAAGCACTTTCTCTTTAAAGCTTGTGTATGGCGGATAGCGTACCGGAATATCGATTAGATTCGATTTTTTCATAACTGATCTCATGTTGGAGTATTTTCAAGCCCCGAAATTTATAATTTCTTTATACCTGTAAGTCAATTCTTAATAAAGCCTTTATAGTTTACAGTATACTTTTGACATGATTAAAAACCCTGAAAAATGGACTGGAGAATTGTTTTGGCTGTAGTTACATTCCTTATTGCAGTAGCAGGTATTTTATTTACTGGTCATCTTTTTATAGAGTACCTTGATAAAATACTGCATGATCACTTACAGTAATGCAAAATCCTGATAATATGGCTGACCGGCACTTTGACCGTGTCATTTAATTGCCGGGTCAGCCTGTTGAATTTATCTTCCTTCAGTTTTTTTGGACAGTGCTTTCAGCAAGTGTGACAGAAGGAATTTCCAGATGAGGACTAATGGAAAAACATACCCGGTAGTTTTAAAGGAAACCGGACATCTGCTTTGGATGCTCGGTTATATTTTTATTGTCCCTGCCATTGTCTCCGCATTCTACAGGGAATGGTATTCAATGTCAGGATTCATTCTTTCGGCTATCGCTACTATGGCTTTAGGCCAGGCATTAAGGTATCTGAACAGAAAAGCTGATGAGCCACTTTTTAATAATGCACTGATAATTGTTGCATTCGGATGGCTTCTTACAACTATTATGGGAGGCCTGCCGTTTTTTGTTATTGCATATATTACACCTCCCGATGTGCTACACGGACTTGTTCCTGCAGGGGCATCTTACCAGTCAAGTCTTCTTTATTTCAGAAACCCGCTTCACTGTTTCTTCGAGAGCATGAGTGCTTATACTACTACCGGCCTTACGATGGTAGTCCATGAGCCGTCAGTCGGGAAGGGAGTGTTATTCTATCGGAGTTTTGCACAATGGATCGGAGGAGCCGGATTTGTCATTCTTGCCCTGGCAGTTCTCAATCCCGGTACAGGCCGAAGTTCACTTCTATTGTACAGATCTGAAGCCACCGGAACAAAATTAAAGCCTAAAATCATTGAGACAACAAGGGGAATTTGGAAAGCTTATCTTCTCATTACATTATTTTCGACCTTATATCTGATCATTGGAACAAAACTGATCCTCCCCCATTATCCTTTTGCTGATAATCTCTTTGATTCAATAAACCATGCTATGGCTGGCCAGTCGACTGGTGGTTTCAGCACGCTGGATGACAGTATTGCTACATACAAGTCACCAATGATGGACATATTGTATATTTTACCTATGGCCCTTGGTTCATTTTCCCTACCATTTTTTTACAGGGTTATCTTTCTGAAGCGTTTTAGTGAGTTCTGGAAAGATATTCAGACAAGGGGCCTTATTATTTCATATTTAGTCGGAAGTGCGGTACTTGCTCTATTACTTTACTATGCTCAAATCGTTCCAAATCCTGTTCGTGAAGGTATTTTTCAGTTTGTAAGCGCTATGTCTACTACTGGCTGGCAGACTTCAAATATAGGTATCTGGGATACACCTTCTATTGTGTATATTGTTTTTGCAGGCATGTTTATCGGAGGAGCATCAGGTGCAACTGTTGGTGGAATTAAGATGATCCGGGCCCTAATAATAGGAAAGGGTATAAGATGGCAGGTGAATAAAGCCTTTATGTCGCATAATACAATTCAAACAATCCGATTTGATGGTAAATCTATGTTGCCGGATCAGATGAATGCCCAATTGGCAAATGCTGCTGTATTTTCATTTCTTTTCCTGCTAATTATTCTTGCCGGGACTTTTATGACATACTTTTTCATGCCAGATGGCTTTACCTTTGCAGATGCGCTTTTTGAATCAACCTCTGCTCAATCAACGGCGGGGCTTTCAACCGGAATTACAGCTCCGGATATGCATCCTGCAATAGAGGCCACTTATATATTTCAGATGTGGGTTGGCCGTCTTGAAATCATTCCGATCTTCGCTTTGTTCCGGGCACTGGTGATTGGAACCGGATACAGGAAGATATAACGGTATCTTTCAAACATTAAAAACATTACTATTAATAAGTAATGGGCTAACTTTACAAATCAAATGAGGTTGAAAAGATGATCAGGTCAATTCCTTTCAGAAAAGGAAAATCCATATTTGTTCATTACCTGGCTGTAATTATTGTAGTAGTCTCAGTTTCTGCGCTCTGTTTTCTGTTTAAAGATACAATAGGCTACCGCCTGGTCTCCTTTGTCCTTTTATTTGTTGTTTCAATCCTGGCAGTCTTTTTCGGAACCGGGCCCATACTTCTTGCCTCAACCCTTAGCGCCGCAATTTGGGATTACTTTTTTATACCACCTTCATTCACACTGCAGGTAGGCGAAACTGAAGACACGCTTTTGCTGGTAATGTTTTTTATCGTTGCATTGCTGAATGGTATTCTGACATCCCGTATCAGGAGACAGGAGCTCAACGCCAGGGAAAGAGAGGAACGTACTCTCGCGCTTTATCAACTGTCAAAGGAATTACTGACGGCTGCCGGTTTACCGGAGATTATGCAGGTTGCTGAGAAATATTTCAAACAGTATTTTGACATAAAGCGGTCTGATTTTCTTTGGGAAACTGATGGAGTACTTAATATAGTTCCCTTGAATGACGGTGTGCAAAAGGTGACAGATGAAGAAAAAAGAATTGCATTATGGGTGGATAAAAACTCAATTAAGGCAGGAAGATATACAGAGAACTTCAGCTCATCAAACGGATCATTCTATCCTCTCAGAGGAAGCCAGAAGTGCCTCGGGGTGATCTGTGTATGGTACACAAAAGCTTTGAAACCGGCTGAGGAGCAATTTATGGAAACACTTATTGCCCTGGTTGCAGGCAAAGTTGAGCGTGAATTCCTGAGTACAATGGCAAAAGATGCCTATGTTCTCTCCGAATCGGATAAACTATACAAAACGTTATTCAATTCAATTTCTCATGAGCTGAGGATTCCGGTTGCAACCATCATGGGCGCCACTGATACACTTCTTTCAGACAGGTATCCTGAACAGACCAGAAAAAGACTTTATCTAGAAATGAGTCAGGCTTCGGTCAGGCTTAACAGGTTAATAGAGAATCTCCTTAATATGTCAAGACTTGAATCCGGTCACCTTTCTCCGCGGCCGGATTGGTGTGATGTTCAGGATCTTATTAACACAGTAACCTCATCTTTAAAACAGGAGTTAAGTCAATTTAAGTTCATTCAGGAGATTCCTGAAGATATGCCTCTGGTCTATATTGACTTTGGCCTGATGGAGCAGGTGCTTCATAATCTTATCTTAAATGCCACCCAATATGCTCCCGACGGGACCACAATCAGCGTTTCATTTCTTTATGATAAGTCCGGCAAGCTTATAATCAGGGTTACAGACTGCGGGAAGGGTTTCAGTCCGGCTGAACTTAATCTTCTTTTTAATAAATTCTACAGGGGAGAGAAAGCTTATTCAGGAGGTACCGGTCTTGGATTATCAATAGTTAAAGGATTTGTTGAAGCGCAGGGAGGTTTAGTGACAGCCGGAAACAAAGAAGATGGCGGTGCAGTCATAACAGTAGAGATTCCGGTTAAGGTTTCTGATATGAGCGAGAACAAAGAAAACTGATCATGTGATGAAAAATGAAGAACTGATTCTGATTATTGATGATGAAGTCCAGATCCGGCGTCTTCTGGAAATTACTTTGTCAGCAAATGGTTTTAGAATATCTGTTGCGGCAACCGGTAAAGAGGGATTGATTTTCGCCTCGCAATATCAGCCTGAGCTCATAATACTTGACCTCGGTCTTCCGGACATTGAAGGTTTGAATGTTTTAAAGAGATTAAGGGAATGGTACGAAAAAGCAATAATTATTTTATCTGTCCGTAACTCAGAAGACGATATTATTAAGGCACTTGATAACGGAGCGAATGATTATCTGACCAAACCATTCCGGACAGGTGAGTTGCTTGCAAGGATCAGGGTGGCAATACGGCAGAACAAATCCCGTGATATTGGCCCGCGCCTTGAATTCGGCAATCTTACGATAGACATTGATAAGCATTTAGCCTATAAAAATAATGATATCATTAAACTAACTTCCACGGAGTTCTCCCTGCTGGCTCTGCTTGCTAAAAATTCCGGCAGAGTGCTTACTCACCAGTATATTCTGAAAGAGGTGTGGGGTATCGGGCAGATTGAGCAGACACAATATCTCCGGGTATTTGTAGCTCAGATCAGAAAAAAAATCGAAGAAGATCCTTCAAAACCAACTTTATTAGTGACAGAGTCCGGGATTGGTTATAGGTTTGGTGCTTAAAATACAGCAGCTTATGTTATTTGTCTGGCTGATAATTCACCGGACCAAAATACTTATCGAGCCAGTTTAGTACCTCATTGATTAAATCCTTTTTTGCCACATAATGATCTGTATTATAGACACAAAGACGTTTGTCTTTTTCGGCAGTGCCTAAAAAATTAAAAAATGGTTTGATGCTTGTCTCCAGGTCAAAAAACTTGTCATACTTTCCATTTAACATAAGTGTCGGTACTTTTATCCTTGTGATATAGTTTGTTGCATCTGCTTCCGGCAGAGCTTTAAAGAATCCTCCGACAACTAAAATGTTAAGTGAAATACGTGATTCCACTGCCGGGATAATTGCTCCTAAATATCCTCCGTAGCTGTGTCCGTAATAAGCAAGTTTTGTTGCATCAATATCTTTCCTGGTTTCCAGGTAATCTATTGTCCTGCTGAAGTCTTTTACCCACATTATCAACCTTTCTGTGTGCTGATGACTTCTATTAGAAGGACTCTGTCCATCTATTCTTTCAAACGTCCCCTTATAAACTGGATAAATAACAGCACGCCCGCTCTTCAAAACAAAATCAAAAAACCATGATACAACATTGTCGTCAATGTCAAACTTGTTATCAGTCTCAGCATAAGAACCAGGGTAAAAAATCAGGGTCTGGTAAGGGGGAGGAGTGTTTTTTGGAAGATAAAGGTAGGCCGTTACTCTTTCATCGCCATAAGCTGCATTGAATGTGATTTTCTCCACTGTCCAGTCATCAGCACTCTCATATCTTTCTTCAACAACAGCATTAAGGGCAGTGCTATCATAAAGAAACTGGTCTTTATAGACTTTGAAAATACTTTCTGACACAGGCACCTCTTTGGAATAATCCCGCATTCCTACATTCATATCGATTAATGCGAATGCATTTTCCGGAATTTTTTCTTTGTCTATGTATTTAACACACCTGAATCCGTTTTGGGGTGAACGATCGAAAGCCGGAAGATTACTCCAGGAGTTTGTAAACATATAAGTAGCATCATCATATCCTGCTCCTGAAATAACCCTGCCAATTCCTGTTTCATTCCAGTTCCATTCCCTGACATTTCCTGCCATATCAAATAAGCCAAAAGCTGTAATGCCCGGATTCTTTCCAACAGGTTCGGTATGTTTGCCATTGAAGTTGCTTAATGGAAAAATATTGGCGCCAATCCAATCTGAAAATGAAGTCCAGAAAAATCCGACACCGCTATCCCAGTGATTTCCTGTTGGCAGTTCCTTCCCTGCAAATCTGGCATAAGCTGCAGCCTCATACCAGCTAACACCTGATACAGGATAATCTTCCTGTCCGTCAGGATAATCACCGGCTTCCCAGGTCGAAGGTCCTGGCCGGCCTGTTTTGTCCGTAAATTCCGCTATTGCTTCTTCCCATTTCAGAGGCTTGCCGTTCCTGATGAATTCATTTTCCCAATAGTCGCGATTCCTGTATCCCCCCTTATCGACAAATTCCTTATACTGCCTGTTGGTTACTTCATATTTGTCCATGAAGAATCCATATTTTTTATCAAAGGTATTATTATCCTCATCCCAGTATCCATCCACATATACCATACCCTGTGGAGTTTTGCCTGATTCCAGGAGTTTTCTGTGCAGTGTGTCAATAGAAGTTTCTTCAACAGCCAGAACAGTGTCATATCCATTCTTTACCAGTCTTATCTGGTAAAATTTAAACCATGGAAACTTCATGCTGTCAATAGGCGTTGTGCCAATTTTCTTCCATTCCCCGTTAGTATCGGAATACTCTTTTATAAAGACATCTGCCCCCGGAGGATCAGTTATTATGGTGACCTTTTTAACAATACGGTTAGCCCAGTTTTTTAATTCAGGGTCATCAGGAATATACTTTTCTGCTTTCTGCAACAGGTTAAAAGCCTCAATGACTTTAAGTTCATTAAAATATTTTTCAATTTCAGGTAAAGCTTTTTCCTTGGCCCATTTCACTTTTGAAGAATGATTAAAAATCAGAAATGCTGTGATAAGGATTGCGAGAACCATCAGAACACCTGGTACCAGTATCTTTGGCTTAAACGGCAAACGTTTTGACCTCCTTTCCTGCTCAGGTTTAACTTCGTCAGACTGAAATTTTTCTTTTATCTCGTTTTTTTCAATTGAAACCGGCTCCTGGCGCAATATGTCTTTTGTCCTGCTTTTCGCCTCAGGTTGAATTTCCTTCTCTTTTAACTTTTCCGGAGCGGCAGGGGATTTCATACTTTCAATAATATCCCTTATTGCAAGGGCGGCTTTATTTATCTGGTCACGATAAAGGATCTGTCCAGCATTCTTAATGATATCATCGTCCTTTGCCCGTAACTGCCGGTTAACCCCGGTTTCTTTATAGACAAAATCAATGGATCTCATAACTCCTCCGACTACCGTCTCAAAAAGCATTGTGTCTGAAGCATCCAGGTCATGAATCCTTATCGGAAGTACCCTGTTTGCGACATTACCGTTAGGTAGCTTCACTTTAAATCCGAACTGGTCAGCTGAAGCTTTGTTCACGAAAGCTTTCAGCTCATGATCCCAGGCAAATGACCTTGGATCACAGTAGGTTCGTGAAATAATCGGAATAAAGATCAGGCATTTCAGCTTATCTTTCAGTGAGGCATCCACATCATACGTCTCAAGGAGATAGTCACTGGGATTAATGTCGAAGTAAACACTGACCTCATCTTTAAACATTGATTCGAGCTCGCGTTTGAGATTGTCGACAAATTCCGTCACCCAGCCGTCATACTTATTGTCCTTCTGACGGTAGCTGATAAAGATGTCATATTCGTAGCCCGGGATTATACTTGACATCAGGTTTCTGTTTAGTTCTTTATCAAAATTACGCCTTAGTTGAACTAAATACAAGTATTTTCAGGATCACCCCGGATTTATTTCAGGAAGCCCGGTAAGATTATCTTGTTTTTCAACGGCCATAAGGTTTATAAAACACTTCCTTCACTTCGGAATTAAACAAGAATACAAGGTTGAAGAATTACTTGAAATTATTATTAAATTTGTTTTACTTGGGAATTCAGATTAAAACTTAAAATTATCTCTAATAAAACTAACCTTCTACCTATGAAATTTATTTTCCGACAAATTAAAAAAACAGGACTGTTTTTAGTCTTAATTACAGCCTGTTCCTGCCTCTACGGGCAAATCCCCGTAAAAGGCAAGGTAATCTCTGCTGAAGATAGCCAGGGCATGCCAGGTGTTTATGTCCTGATCAAGGGCACTGACCGGGGTATTGTATCCGGATCTGACGGTACATATAATATTACTGTCAGAAATACTGAAGATATTCTGGTGTTTCGTTTTGTCGGCTACATCACACAGGAGATAGCTGTAAGGAACAGGACTATAATAGACGTTGTTCTGGAACCTGATATTACATCTCTTGAGAGTGTGGTTGTAATGGGATACAGCACCAAGAAACAAAGTGAAATTACCAGTGCGGTAACCACGCTTTCCAATGATAAACTTATGGATGTAACGACCGATGACATCGGAACCCTGCTGCAGGGAAAAGTCTCGGGAATCCAGGTCATCAACAGTTCCGGCGCTCCGGGAGCAAATTCTGAAATTCGCGTCAGGGGAATATCATCATTCAGTGCACCACAGGGACCCCTGTATGTCGTCGATGGAATTATAGGCGGATCTTTTGACCCCAATGACGTTGAGACCATAACAGTACTTAAAGATGCCGGGGCAACAGGCATGTACGGATCACAGGCAAATGGAGGTGTAATAGTAGTTACAACCAAACAGGCCAAGTCAGATAAGGCAAGGTTCGAGTTTAAGGCAGTTGACGGATTCCGCATAGCAGACCATGGGAATGTAAAAATGATGGATAGCAAAACTTTATATGCGTATCATCGGGAGTTTTTCCGCGATCCGGTACTGTTTGTTGTGGATGACAGAAAATTCAAAGCTGCAAGACCGGAATCGCTTCTCGATGTTAATACTGACTGGTTGTCTGAAACATTTAAACCCGCACTGATACAGAACTACTTTCTTTCGGTTTCAGGCAAGGCAGAAAAACTTTCCTATTATCTGGGAGCCACTTACTACAACGAAAATGGCACATTTATCAATTCTGGTTTTCAGCGGGCCAATCTCAGAGCGAATACTGCCTACAAATTCTCTGACAGAGTTACCCTGACTAACAATATCAATATCAGCGGATCGAAAAACATTGGCACGGATTACATGAATATTTATTATGCCTACGTAAGCATGCCATGGGATGATCCTTATGATGAAAATGGCAAGGCCAGAAGCTTCAAAACCGCAGAAGGTATATGGTCCAAAGACAAGATAAACCCGATTCAGGCTGCAGAGAATTCAGAACTGAGCAATAAATCTTTTGGCTTCGATTACGATATTACCTTAAGCGTTGATATCTTAAAATGGCTGACATTTTCCTCTTCGAACAGGCTGAGCGCCTCCTCTTACATGGATCAGACCTATTATTCCAAAACAGCTGATAACCTTTCATATTTTGGAACAGGCTACGTAAGCTCCCAGAGCGGCCTTAATTATGGCGGAATTACTACCGATCTGCTGAAATTTAACTTTATCAAGACAAACAATTCATTAAGCGGCCTGATAGGATTTGAAGCCCAGGCAGGAAGTGATGATTATATCTTCGGGTCCGGCATGGGTATCCCCGAAGGGCTTAGGGTTCCATCTGTCGCGTCAGGTCAGTACCTGATTGAGGGCACACCCTCCAGGTCGGTAATGCAATCAATCATATCGCAGGTGAACTATAATTACCGCGAAAAGTATTTTCTTTCTGCTTCCTACCGTATAGATCAATCGTCGCAGTTTGCACCGAATAAAAGAACTGCAATGTTCCCGAGTGTTTCTGCTGCCTGGTTGATCAGCAGTGAAGATTTCGCAAAAAGCATCCCGGCCGTCTCGAACCTTAAGTTAAAGGTCAGCTGGGGGAAAACAGGAATGAAAGATATCGGTCCGTACCGGTATATGGAAATGTTCAGCTTTTCCTCCCAATATGACGGCCAGCCGGCAGCTGTCCCGACCCAGATGGCTAACCCCGATCTAACCTGGGAACAAACGGGCCAGTTTAATACAGGCCTTGAGATAGGATTATTCAAAAGAATAGAGTTTGAAGTAGATTATTACAGGAACGTGACAAAAGACCTGCTGGTCGAAAGAGCTTTGCCTCCTTCAGGTGGTTTCAGAACTCAATGGCAAAACATTGGTGAAGACTTGAATACCGGGGTTGAGGTAAGTCTGACAGCAGCTATTGTTAATAGCAACGACTTCAACTGGTCGGTCGACTTTTCCGGCAGTTACAACAGGAACGAGCTGTCAGGATTTGGAAATGATACAATCCTGACATCTAACTATTATGGTGTAACTCAGATTTACCATAACGGTGCCTCATTGTATTCATGGTATGCCAAAGAATTCTACGGAATCGATCCGGCAAACGGAAGCGTGCTCTGGGTAGGCAAAAACGGTGAGACAACTCATGAGTACCAGGATGCCAGATATATTGAATACGGAACACCTATGCCTAAGTTTCAGGGAGGATTTGCAACGCAACTCAGATACAGGGCGTTTTCATTGAGAGGAAATTTTTCCTACCTGTCAGGTAATAAGATATTCAATTATTTCAGGAGATATGTCGATCATGATCTGCAGGAGACACAGTTTAATGTAATGATGCCGCGTAATGATTACAGACTATGGCAAAAGCCAGGTGATAAAGCTACGAAACCGCTGCCACAGAACGCAAGAAATTCATTCGATCCTTCAACCCGCTTCATAGATGATGGCAGCTTCCTGAAAGTGAGGAATATCACCCTTTCCTACGAACTCCCGCAACAGGCGCTGTCTAAAATAAAACTCAGCGGCATGACTATTTCCATCGCAGGAGATAACATCTATACCTTTACTAATTTCTGGGGACAGGATCCTGAAGTTTCAATTGATCCCGGTTATGGAAACCTCCCGGGGTATGCAGAGTTCAAATATCCGAATAACAAGCAGTATGTAATAAGCCTTAATATTCGTTTCTGACATTAATAAAATAAAGATATGAAGAAGATATATAAATACACAGGACTGCTGCTTATTGCATTTGCACTCACAAAGTGTGACCTGAATGTAATACCTCAGGATGCCCTTACCAGTGAGCAGATTACTTCTACCTCCGACGGATTGTCAAGCCTTGTTAACGGCTTATATGCCATTTTTAAAGAGTCGAGCGGCAACAATTGCTATCTCCGCCAGTATTATCAGATGAGCGACTTTGCAAGCGATGACATTGTTTGTGCTTACAAGACAGAGGACGACCTGATTAACAGCTTCAGGTATAAGGACAGAAGCGCCGAGAAATCTAATATCAATTATTTCTGGGAAATGTCTTACAAAATTGTCTACGGGGCAAATGTTGCCATATCAATGGCCGATCTGAAGGGTGATGATCCTTTCACTAATCAATTAAAGGGAGAAAGCTATTTTCTCAGGGCATTTGCCACTCATAACCTTGTACGTTTTTTTGCCAAACCTTACAGTGATGCCAATAAATCAGAACCGGGGGTAATTATCCGGGAAAGTAAGTCTGACAATATGCCAAAGGCAAGAGCGACCCTTGAGGAGACTTACGGATATATTATCAGCAGCCTGAAAACTGCGGAGTCTGTTATGAGTGAGGAAATGCCTTCCGAAAGGAATAATGATAACCACAGGTTTGCTAGTATATACTCGGTTTGGGCAATGCTCTCACGTGTTTATTTGTATAAAGGTGAGCTGGATAGCTGCATTATATATTCTGACAAGCTGATCAATTCAGAAATGTTTACTCTGGAAACGCCGGAAAGTTATCCGGGATATTTTGCCTCTGCAACATCAGGATCTGAAAGTGTCTGGGTTATCCCGTTCAATCTGATCGATGACCAGCTGAACGGGTCAGTGGCATCAATGATTTATAACGGTAACAATTGCTGGGCCGAGGAAGGAGCCAGTTCCTCGATACTCGAAGACATGGGCGATGGGACAAGCATGACCGAGATTGATCAGCGATGGAAATATATTGTAACAGATGCCGGTGTAGTAAAAAATGGAGTTAATATGTTCTATATCAGTAAATTTTCAGGACAGGACGGGTCACCCACACTTAGCTCTCCTGTCATGTTTCGACTGGCTGAGATTTACCTGAACAGGGCAGAAGCATATGCTAAAAAAGCGGATGTTGCCAGCGCTGTTGCAGATTTAAATATGTTGCTCGAAAACCGGCTTATTGTTCCTGAAGGTGAAAGTATAGACGATTACCTGTATGATGACGCATCAATTACAAGTGGAGAAATTGTCGATATAGTGCTTAAAGAACGAAGGATTGAACTGGCATTTGAGGGACACCGGATCTTTGACCTGTTACGGAATGGCAGGGACGTGGTCCGCAATTACTGGGGTTTTCATCTTGACAGTTACAACGGTGTACCGTCCGGAAGTGAACCCGGACTTGATGCGCCCGGAGTTCTTTTTAACTCCAATGATCCTGAATTGATCTACCCGATTCCGTCAAGTGAGATCAGTACAAACAAACTTTGCGTACCTAACTAATAATTTAAATACTATGAAATCCTACAAAAAAATACAGATATTTTTTACTGCATTTCTGTTGCTTTTATCAATGTCATGCAGCAAAATGGGCGAATATAATCTCGAAAATACTCCCCCGCTGGATTTCCGTTCATATTATAACGGACTGACTGTTACTTTCGCCAATGCAACGGAAGGGGCAACGGATATCTCATGGGATTTTGGAGATAATTCACCTGTTGTTCCCGGTGATTCAGTAGAGCATACCTATACTGCTATAGGTAAATATGTTATTACAATGAATGGAACATTTGATGGCAAGTCATATATTTTTCATACTGTATTAAGGGTTGATAAACCATCTGTAATTAATCTTGACGATGGTTCTTTCAGCGATTGGAATGGAGTGACATACCCGGATTTCTTACTGTCAGGGAAAGGTGCAATTAATTACGGTAAAGTTGATTATGATGCCAATTACATTTACATATATGTTGAATTTGACTCAATTGCAGAAAATGCCGGTATAGTGGATCATATTTTTGGCGTATATATGGATGTCGACAATACTGTTTCAACCGGGTTCTCAATGAAAGAAATGGGTGTTGATTATGGATGTGAAGGGAATTTATACGATGGAGGGTGGTTTGCTCCAAGTATAGTGGACATGGTCAACGGAGATCCGGGATGGCCCTTTATGGGTTTTGAAGATGAAAGAGCAATTAAACCCGGCTATATTGTCAAAGAAGGCAATACTATAAAAATGGAATTCGGCATTTCAAGAGATGTCTTTAAAATTAATTCCGATGCCATGTCATTTTCCATGAGTATTATGAATTCTGACTGGTCAGATGTTGGTAATCTGGTCACTCCCTTGCCGGACTTTAGCGAAAGAATTCCCGTCATGATGAATAAGTCCAGCAAATAGCAGTATTAACCGGAAAGTATGGACCCGACTCCTCAACCCAAAAGTTACCCTTTTGCCGACAGGGTGACCTCCGTGGATTTCTTTCGCGGATTTACAATGTTTCTGTTAGCTGGTGAAGCTTCGTTGCTTTATGAACGGTTCCTTGAATTTGACAATGGTTTTATGCAATTTCTTGGAACACAGCTAAGCCATCATGAATGGCATGGATTGCATTTCTGGGATCTTATACAGCCCTTCTTTATGTTTATTGTAGGGGTTGCTATTCCTTTTGCTGTAGCTAACCGGCAAAAGAAAGGGGACAGCAATAAGACAATTACACTTCATGCATTTAAACGTGCATTCCTGTTGTTGTTCTTCGGATGGGCTTTGTATGTCATCGAAGCAGGGAGACTGGTCTTTCAGTTTCAGAATGTCCTTGCCCAATTGTCAGTCACCTATATTGTGGCGTTTCTGATAATGAAAAAAAGCTTCAGTTTTCAGTTGGTCTTCACTCTGGTAATTCTGTTATTGATTGACCTGGCATACCGTTTCTTTCCGGTTGAAGGGTTTAATCACCCCTGGGTAAATTACGAAAACCTCGGGGCCTGGGTCAATAATAAGATTGAAGGTGTGGATAAAGCAAGTACCTGGGCAACATTAAATTTTGTTTCGACAACAGCTCATACCGTCTGGGGTGTACTCTGCGGCAAGCTTCTGATGAGTGATAAATCAACAACAAAGAAAATTCAGCTATTGCTTATTGCGGGTATATCGGCCCTGATTATAGGCTACTCTCTCGATCTCTTAAATATAACTCCCATAATAAAGAAGATCGCTACTTCCTCGTTTGTGTTTGCGAGCGGAGGATGGACCATCCTGGCTCTCTGTTTCAGTTACTGGCTGATTGATGTAAAGAAATTATTCACCAGGGGATCCAAAATGTTCATAATAGTTGGAATGAACAGCATTTTCATTTATATGTTCTTTTCACTCGGCGGTGCGGATTTTATAAGCAGAATGGTAGCTCCGTTCAGCGGGATGTTGTTTTCGTGGGCAGGAGACCTGACGGTGGAAGTAGTAACCAGTTTGTTAGTATGGGCGGCAATGTGGTATCTTTGTTACTGGCTCTATAAAAACAAACTGTTTATCAAAATCTGATATTGTATGCTCAAAAAACAAGGCCTGTCAACCATCCCCATACCACATAGCGTAAGAATTTTCCGGCCAGCATGGCAATGGCAGTAACAAGGATATTGGCACGTAAAAGGCCAAGCCCGACAGCGAAAATATCTCCTACTGCAGGAACCCAGCATAAAAACGCAAAGACTGCCCCTCTTTTATAAAGGCGGCTATGCCACTTTTCAACGGTTTCACGCTTTATCCGCAGGTACTTTTCAATCCACTCCCATTTGCCCAGGTAACCAATAGCATAGCTGCTCATTCCACCAAGCCAGTTCCCGGCTGTGGCAACCAGAACAGCAGCATAAGGATCCGTTCCTTTAACGATCAGGAAAGTAAGCAGTGCTTCGGAGCTGAAAGGTACAACCGTTGCCGCCAGGAAACTGGCAAGGAATAATCCCCCAAGACTGTAATCAAAAAGTCCTTCAAACAAATTAAAAATCGTTTCTGACTGCGAACTTAAATAAAATTAATGATCGGGTTTCGTTTCGGAAGCAACATATGCTAAGCTTCGAACTCCTGATCTCTTCTCCGGCCATGAAACCTAAAATTATTGAGTATAGGAAAATACTCGCCCGTTTGGTAAATTTGAAAAAAAGTGATAAATTTAATGACTGGAAATAAGTATTGTTTCTAATCTGACAAAATCACTTAAATCAAACAAGGTACTATGAGAAAACTATTTGTCTTTTTACTTATGATGATTCTGATTTTGCCGTTTAAGGTGTCAGGACAGGAAGTGACCGGAAAACCGGTTACCCAGGTAGATGTACATTCTCTCGGTCCGCAGAAATTAGGTTATCTGCCCCCGGTGGTCATTCCCCCTAATAACCCTCAGTCGAGTTCGAAGATTTTTTTGGGTAAACAGCTTTATTTTGACACACGGATGTCAAAGGATAACACAATCAGTTGTGCATCCTGTCATGATCCGGCAATGGGATGGTCAGATGCCGGACCTACAAGCACTGGCATAAATGGTCAGAAAGGGGGCCGTAGATCGCCTCCTGTAAGCAATGCGGCTTACAGTGCTCTGCAGTTCTGGGACGGCAGGGCACCCAGCCTTGAAGAACAGGCTAAAGGGCCTATCCAGAATCCGATTGAAATGGGCAGCACTCATGAAGTCATGATTCAATCAGTGCAGAATATTCCGGGATATGTTGAAGAGTTTAAGCAGGTCTACGGAACTTCTGTTATAACTGTCGATATGATTGCAGATGCAATTGCTTCTTTTGAGCGTACAGTAGTTACTACAGATTCACCATTTGACAGGTATGCCAGAGGTGAAAAAAATGCTCTCTCAAAACTTGAGAAGGACGGCCTTGAAGTTTTTACAGGTAAAGGTCACTGCACGGCCTGCCACTGGGGACCGTATTTCAGCGACGGAAGATTTCATAACCTGGGAGTCCAGGAATATGATCCCGCGAAACCTGATATGGGCAGGTTTGATGTTACAAAAAATCCGGCCGACAAAGGTGCTTTTAAAACTCCGACTATCCGTGATGTGGCCTTAAGGCCTCCTTATATGCACAGCGGTTCCGAAAAGACACTTGAAGATGTCGTTGACCTCTATGATAAGGGTGGGAGAGTAGGAAGCAATAACCTCGATCCGCTGATTGTTCCTCTTGGCCTGACCGGTTATGAGAAAAAAGCTCTTGTGGCTTTCATGAAAATATCAATGACCAGTACCAACCCGGAAGTGGCAAACGTCAAACCCATCCCGGCTTCGGAATTACCTAAATAAAGGAGGATCAGACATGAAAAAGATTATACTATTCCTGATCGCATTGTTCTTATGTGAGATTATTTCCGTAACAGACAGCCATGCCATTCCTGCTTTTGCACGCAAATATGGATTTAACTGCAGCATGTGCCATTCGGGATTTACAAAGCTGAACGACTTCGGTCAGCGGTACAGGGACAATGGCTATCAAATTCCCGGTCAGTCAGGGAAGGAAAAAACTGTATTTGAAACATATCCCCCTATAGCGATGCGTATACCTTTCGGTTACACTACTTATGGAACTGATGCAGGCAGATCACAATCATTCAATCTTTTTAGCCTGGATATTCTTGCTGCGGGAGTGTTGCATAAAAACGTTTCATTCATGTTTGTATACACACCGCGTATTGATGAACCTTCTGCCTATTACAGCGGCCGCGACAGCTCAAACAACAGTGCATCACAATTCGGGGCACTCGAATCTGCAAACCTGGTATTCAGTAATATAATTCCGAATGTATTGAATTTAAGAATAGGAAAATTTGAGCCGGGATACCACATGTTCAGTTCAAAAAGATCATATTACCTGCTGCAGCCGTATGAAGTATACAGCATGACAACTCCTAAAAACAGTTATGTTTTTGATGATAACCAGATAGGTATTGAAGCAAGCGGCCATTTTAAAATGGGATTTAAATATACTGCCGGCATTGTCGGCGGAAATGGTGCAAACCCCGATAATAATAACGGAAAAGACATCTATCTGAGCCTTTCTCAGACAATCGGCAAAGGTGAGGGACAAAGCTCAGGGCAGCGTCTGGGTGTTTTTGGTTATTATGGCTGGCAACCGCTTACATTGCCCGGAACCGTTATCGGAGATATGGGGCAGACGAACGGGAGCAATAACAGCACCTTCTACCGCGTGGGTATAAATGGAAGTATAAATTACAGCCGCCTTGGTCTTCAGATGCTTTATTTTATAGGTTCTGATGACAAAGAATTAAACACACTCGATCCTGCAGTGAATTATAAATATACCGGAGGTTTTGTCGAGCTTGACTATGTAGGGCTTTGCAACAATAAGTTGGTTGCATCGGTAATGTACAACTGGATATCGCCTCCCGGATATGATGCAGACCGTGAGTTTAAAGCATACTCTGCACTCTGTCGTTACTACATTGGCGACTGGTCAGCAGTGAATGTTTCCCTCCATGCGGAATATACTCACCGCATAATCGGAGAAACCCCGGAATTGAAGGAAAACATTTTTGCTCTGGCGCTTGATTTTGCATTCTAGCCTTTGAACAAGCTTTAACAAAAATACACTTACAGACACAGATAACTCAACGGCAAGTATTTAACATCCGTTTTGGAAAGTCAGTTTCTCCGGCAATCTGTGGGCAGGGTCACTGACTTTTCCATTCTTTTTTTTCTCTCAATATTGGCGCATTGTACTGAACTGTAAAAGCCGGAAATCCTGAACACCTTTAGCCGGACTTGTCATAATTGATTTTCGACCGGATAAAATTATTTAACTTTTAATTATCAGAGCCGAACTGATATATGTCATAATATCAGAAACATATAAAGTTGTTCCATGTACTGCAATTTTAGAATTGTTTTTTATAAGCTATTTAAATTAAAACATAAATCATTATATTAGACCCTTGGACCTTTTCAATAAAACCGTAATTAACACTTACAATTATGCTACTCCATCAGCAGTTTGTTCATATGGCAAAAAAGCATGCCAGAAAGCTGGCAGTAATTGATAAGACGACCGGGAAGGATGTCACTTATTCCAGAGCTCTGATCGGGGCTCTCATCCTGAGTTCAAAATTCAGCAAGTATGATGAGGGCTTCATAGGTATAATGATCCCGACTTCGGCTGGCTGTGCACTTGCTACAGTAGGGGCCATGATGAGCGGAAGAGTACCCGTAATGATTAACTATTCAACAGGAGCCGAGTCCAATGCAAAGTATGCACAGGGGAAATGCAAATTCAAAACAATCATTACTTCGAAAACATTACTGGAAAAGATCAACTGTCCCCTAATTGATGGCATGGTACTGATTGAGGATATTATGGCGGGTGTCACAACAGGAGATAAGATTAAGGCAGCCCTGATGACAAAGCTTCCTGTCAGTATGATCCTCAATAGTATTCATAAAGGGGATGAAAATGACACGGCTGCAATTTTGTTTACCAGCGGAAGTGAAAAAGACCCAAAAGCAGTCCAGCTGACCCACCGTAACATTTCTTCAAATATTGAAAATTTTGGGAATTATATTAAAATTTATGAATCAGATATTTTACTGGCAAATCTTGTTTATTACCACGTTTTTGGATTAACTGTAAATCTTTGGGTATCATTTTATTATGGAATGACTATGGTGACTTATGCTAATCCTCTTGATTTTCAAACAGTTAGTAATATAGCCCGTAATGAAAAGCCGACAATAATGGTTGGCACTCCCAGTTTTTTCTGGGGTTATCTTCAAAAATCCGAGCCGGGAGATTTTAAAACTCTCAGGTTAATGGTTGCAGGAGCCGATAAATGTCCTGATGCCCTGAGAGAAGGATATTTGAAAAAGCATGGGGTCACACTTCTTGAAGGCTATGGAGCTACTGAAACATCTCCTGTCATATCTGTTAACTCACTTGAATTCAACAGACCCGGCAGTACAGGGAAAGTCATCCCAAATGTTCAGGTCAGGATTGAGAACTTTGAGACTGGTAAAGAGTGTACTACCGGTGAAGTTGGGAAGATCTTTGTAAAAGGAGACTCTGTAATGAAAGGATATTTTGATGACCCTGAACTTACTGCTGAAGCCTTGGTTGATGGCTGGTATAATACCGGTGACATGGGATTCTTCGATGAAGACAACTACCTGTGGCATGCCGGCCGGTTTAAAAGGTTTGCTAAGATCGGAGGAGAGATGATCTCTCTTGTTAAGGTGGAAAATATATTGGAGAAGTATCTTCCGGCGGGAGTATCCTGTTGTGTTGTCGAAATATCGGATGAAAAAAAAGGCTCATATATTGTGGCAACAATCTCCGGTGAGGTAAATAAAACAGAAGTGTTGAGGAAGATGATGAAAGAGCTGCCCATTATTGCTCTTCCAAGGCAGTTTATAATTATTAAAGAGTTGCCTATGATGAGCACAGGAAAGATAGATTTCCGCAGCGTTACCAAAATAGTCCGGAAGATCATGAGCACTTCCAACGCTGACATGTAGTAATAAATCCGTCCCAAACAGTCAACCTCAAAATCCAGTTTGATAAAACTTGACACACAGAATTATACAAAAGGATTTTAACTCCGGCCAGGGATAGTGCTTTTGATCCGACCTTCAACGGGAAGCCCCTTGCTTTTCAATCCTGGTTATTTGTCGTTTATCTGTTTATGTAACCCTTGTTGTAGTCTTTTCAACAATTGCAGGATTGGTCTTTGACTCAATATTTTAATCTGATTATTTAGCAGATGTTATTATTTCAAACTTTGGGGGATTATTGATTGTCTTTTTTACTGCGCATAGCTCAGCAGCATTAATAACTGCAGCTTTGTATTTTTCGGGAAAATCATCCGGCAGTTTAATATCCAGTTTGATATTAGCCGGTAATCTGGTCTGGCCATCGAATTCAATTGACTGAATAATTGTAATATTTTCTGAAGGAATATCGCGCTGATCACAGAATGATTTAACATAAATACCGGCACAGGTGCCTATGGATGCCAGAAACAAATCATATGGCGAAGGAGCGGTGTTGCTTCCACCACCCCTGACAGGCTGGTCCGTTCTGATAGTATGACCGTTCAGGTGTGCGGTAATTACTTTGCCGCCATCAAAGGTTATTTCCATTTTGTTTATTATTAATTATTTAATTTTCTCGAGCCTGGCAACCAACAGGAAGATATCAAAGTGTTTTATTTCAGTATCGGATATTGTTTTTGTCATAACGAAGCATTTCCTGTGTTTGATACCCGCAAATCCCTGCTCTTTGACCTGGCTTGATAAAACCTCAATATCGAATCCTTTATGCCCGGTAAATCCATCACCGTGAAATGAACCGTCTTCAGGGTAAAGATCTGCAATCGCTATGTACCCGCCCGGATTTAGCAGGTCGTGGAATTTTCTTAAAATATTCCTGGTATCGTTAACATGATGTAGGGCCATCTGGGTGAATATGAAGTCAAACTTCGCCTCCGTATAATCAGAATTTTCCAGATCAAGATTCAGAGCTATTAGATTTTTGGCGTCGGTCTTCTTTATCTTTTCATTCATTACCCTCACCATACCGGAGGAACTGTCCATCATTGTGATTTCTTTCAGATAATCTTTTAGAAGGAAACTGGTAATCCCTGTTCCGGCGCCAAATTCCATGGCGGTCATCTCTTTTTTTAAAGGTATGAGTTCCTTTATTCGATCAGCAACGGCAGCAGAACGATCCCAATGCATAGGATTATTGTCCCATTCCTGCGCTTTTATATCAAACTCTGTCCCCATTGTGGCCTGGCGGCTGTCCTTCCTGATGGAAGTTTTACCAAAATACTTTTAAATATTAAATCAAAGCCTATAATCATTATTTATATACAATTGGTTTGTAAATTTGTTCATATTTCAATTTTCAGATCATGAATAATAATTTAAACTAACCCGTAATATGGATATATATAGCTTTCTGATGCTGTTACTGATAGGGCTTGTCGCAGGCATCCTGGGTGGCCTTCTCGGTTTGGGCGGCGGAATAATAATGATCCCTGCCATGGTTTTTCTATTGGGGTTTTCCCAGCATCAGGCTATAGGTACAAGCCTGGCAGTAATGCTTCCTCCGATAGGGATGTTTGCAGCATACAATTATTATAAAGCCGGTGATGTAAATCTGCTATACGCACTGATAATTGCTGTCGCTTTTATGGCGGGCAGCTGGCTCTCGTCAAAATTTGCTGTATCAATCCCGGAGAATATTCTGAAGAAAATTTTCAGCATTCTCCTGGTTCTGGTAGCCATTAAAATGTTCTTTTCAAAATAGCTGCTGCTCTTATACAGACGGTTTGTTGCTCCGTCCCCGCTTCGTCAAAACTTCGTGGGGCACAGCAGGGCATGCCCTTCTACCGCAACAATTATAGCTAATATAATTTTTTCGTTTTATCAATCGACCAGCCTGTTTTCAAACCTATCACAAATAATGCAAGTGACATAGCTCCTATAGAAAATACAACATCCCCGATAATTCTCATCCACCGTAAAGTCTGTATTGTCGGATCCTGCATAAATTCAGCTGAACGGGCATACCACATTCCATGTTTTATACTTGCAATTGTTTGTAATACTCCGACTGGAAGAAGGCTGATCAGCAGCATTAACATCAATCCGGCATTAATTGACCAGAATGCAACGCTGAGTAATTTAGTCTTCCACACATATTTGATAGTAAGCCCCTTAACCACAAAGAGCATAAGTCCTATTGCCAGCATTCCGAAAACACCAAAAAGTGCGGCATGGCCATGAAGAGGAGTTGTATTCAGTCCCTGCATATAGTACAATGCTATTGGTGGATTGATAAGGAAACCGAATAATCCGGCACCGACAAGATTCCAGAAGCTTACCGAGATGATGAAATATATTGGCCATTTGTACGATTTTACCCAGGCCGTTGCTTTGCTGAGTTGGAGGTTATGATAAGCTTCAAATCCCATGAATACAAGAGGAACAACTTCCAGGGCACTGAAAGATGCACCTAGAGCGATGATAGCAGTAGGCGTTCCGGCAAAATATAGATGATGAAATGTTCCAATAACACCGCCGAACAAATAGACCACAGTAGCAAAAAGAACCCCGGTTGTAGCATATTTTATGTTGAGCAACCCCATTCTAACAAAGAGGAATGCAGCTATAACCGTGGCAAATACTTCGAAGAAACCTTCGACCCAGAGATGGACCACCCACCATCGCCAGTATTCAGCTATTGATAAATGCGTCTGTCGTCCCCACATTAACCCGGCGCCATAAAAACCTGCAATTGCAACTGAGGCTATAATAAACAATATCAATAACTGACGGCTTTCAGATGGTTTGATAAGTGCCGGCCATAATGCGCGGAACATTAAAAAGAGCCAGATAAGAAAACCAGCAAAAAGGAATATCTGCCAGAATCTTCCAAGATCCACATATTCATAACCCTGGTGTCCAAACCAGAAATTCTGAACTAATCCGAGTTTTTGCATTACACCCATCCATTCACCAACAGTTGAACCGATTACAATTACAAGGAGAGCAACGAACAGAACATTTACTCCCAGCCGCTGGTACTTTGGCTCAGTTCCGGATACTGCCGGAGCAATATAAAGTCCGGCTGCAAGCCACGAGGTGGCTATCCAGAAAAGAGCAAGCTGTACATGCCACGTTCGTGAGATCGAATAGGGCAGGATAGAATCTAAGTTCAATCCATAGAACCCTTTACCTTCCACCCCATAATGAGCAGTTAACACACCAAAAAGTATCTGTAACAGAATCAGGCCAACCACCACCCAATAATATTTGAGGACAGCTTTCATTGAGGGGGTAGGATTCAAACCTCCGAGCGGATCATTTTGAGGCAATAAGGATTTATCAAGCACATCCGAACGGTTTCTGGCATTATAATATGCCAGTAATCCGACACCTACAAGCAGCATTATGACACTGAATCCTGTCCAGAGAACAATTCCTGCTGATGGTGTATTACCCAGGACCTGGTCAGGAGGCCAGTTATTTGTATAAGTTATATCTGATCCAGGCCTTTCTGTTATACATGCCCATGCAGCCCAGAAGAAAAAGGCATTCATAAACTGCATACGGTCCGTATCTTTAATTGAATTTGCAGGAATGGCATAAGAAACTCTATCCTTATCCAAAGATGGGTCATCCATAAAAAGTCCTTTGTAATAATTGCTGTTACTTAGGATCGCCTCTGCTCTTTCGTCTGATACAGTCAGAATATCTGTTTTACTATCATATGTGTTAGTTCGCATAGCTTTCTGAAGCCTGACTTTAAGCATAGCCTGTTGCTCAGCATCAAGACTATTGAATGACAGGCCAAACTCTTTCTGTGACCACTTGTTCAGCAAAAGGAGGCTCTCCTTATGAAGCCAGTCAGCTGACCAGTCAGGTGCTACATAGGCGCCATGTCCCCATACAGAACCAACTTCCTGTCCACCTATTGACTGCCAGACATTCTGACCGTCCTTAATCTGTTGCGATGTGAAAAGCACAACACCACTTTTGGTAATAACCTTTTCAGGAATAGGTGGTTTTTGTCTGTAAATCTCATGCCCGAAAAATCCAAGAACCGTAAAACACGCCAGAGTAATAATTGCAAAACCAATCCAGAGCGTTTTTGCTTTCATTTATATATGGTTTAATGTTTCTGTTTGTTGAGGATTATTTGTTTGAATATCAAAATTACACTATGTAGTAACCAAATTCAACTATATTGTTCGGAAACAGTTGCGCGTTGCTCCTTACAGTTATGGTGTAAGATTAAAGGCTATATTAATAAAGATGTGTCTTCAAAAGGGTTCTTTTTTACTTTTTCTTTTATCAATAAAGTAATGATGGCAAAGCAACTGAAAAACATTAAGAAGTTGTCAGAGCTTTTGGCTTCCGGAAAAATTGAGACCAAGAAGTACGACTTATCCGGTTACTATTTTAAATCAGGATTACATTGGTGGATAATGTTCATGCCTATGATGCAGGTCAGGATAATGTTTATGCGTGTGTTTAGTTTCTTCATGTTTATGAATATGTGAATGTCTCAGACTTTTGTCACTATCACCATCATGAATATGGTTATGATGACTGTCATTATGACTATGCAAATGAATATGTACCATACCTTTATGGTTATGCTCATGTCCATGAGAGGCTATATTCGTAAAAACTATTCCTAATACCAGTATTGAAAACGAAATCACAACTACAAGAGTTATAGGCTCTGCAAGGAATATCCAAGCAGCAAATATTCCCCAGAATGGAGCTGTGCTAAATAGTATCTGACTTCTTGTCGCACCCAAATTTTGGGCTGAAATGACATATAGGACAATGCTGATACCATACGAAAAGATACCAATTAGAAGAGCTGCCGGAATATAGGATAGTTGAATTTCCCAATTACTTAAAAACAAGCCTATGGTCAAATTTGTAATACCTCCAAAAGCACCTTTCACAAATGTTATTGTCTGAGGTGAAACTCCATCTATTACTGCAGAAAAATGATTATCAAATCCCCAGCAAATGCAAGCTAACAGGATAAAGATTGCGGAAGTAATTCCACTGGACGATTCCTGAGAGGAAATAATAATTCCCGCACACAGAGTTAATAATATTCCAATTATTGCATAGCGATCCAAATGATCTTTAAAAAGC